>Ga0172371_10004594_pt1 | contig 20804 bp, 14 predicted proteins | sample Lak12m_FD_114543 | JGI IMG/M metagenome (GOLD analysis project Ga0172371, IMG submission 114543) | Freshwater microbial communities from Kabuno Bay, South-Kivu, Congo - kab_022012_12m | ecosystem: Environmental > Aquatic > Freshwater > Lake | place: Democratic Republic of the Congo: South-Kivu... | reverse complement strand
CGGCATATCCTCATTGCTTTCCGGTATTCCAGTTCCTCCTTGAGTGCCCCTCCAGGGTCTTATTTACACTTGCATATAAATTAACCTCTAAAACTCAAAGCCATGAAAAAATTTGTAAAAAACCACATCGGAAAAGCAAAGAAAGTTGAAGGTCTTGAAATCATAAAGATCAATCTGAAAATCGCAGACCTTGTAAAATTCGCTCACAAATACAACGACGAAGATTACATCTCCCTGGAAGTCGCAAAATTGCAGAACCCCGACAATTTCGGCCATGATTACACGGTTTACGTCAATCGCCTGGAAGAAGAACAGGTCACTGAACCTTCCCCGGCTCCGAGAAAGCAGACCAAAAAATCCAAAGCTGCAAAGCAGGAAACATCCGAAGTGCCCTTCTAAAAGGGTACTTCACCATCAAGCGAGCTGGCCTTCGGGTCAGCTCTCTTTGTATGTGCTCATCACCGCACACCGCTTTTTTCTTTGATACAGGGACAAATCAAAAAGCTTGGCAAAAAAGAAATCCTTCCCGGGGAAACTTTTGAAAAAGTTACTCAAAAGCCTGGGGATTTTTTCTTAATTCCTGACAAAGTTAAACTCGCCAAAATCTCATGAGTCAAGTACGACCTCCTTTTAGCACTGTCGCCCTTCGGGTTCTTTCATCCCGCTCAAGCGGGAATGACCCTAATACTTGACTCAGAATTTTGCGCTCCGTTTGGTGTTCCCGCCAAAAATTATTCAAACGGCGGGCCAGATGCCATAATAGGTCGCCAGGGCAGGCGCAGCACCTATGAACAATACCCAGATCTATGCAGCGATCACGGAAAAGATCATCGCTAACCTTGAAACAGCCGGAAGTTGGAAGAAACTTTGGCAGATCCCTTCACCGGTCAGCCTTAACGGACATTATTATCGGGGGATCAACCGGCTGATCCTTTCCTCGGATCCATTCAAGAGCCGGGTCTATGGAACATTCCAGCAGATCAGGGCCAATGGAGGCAAGGTCCGCAAAGGAGAAAAGGCCACTGTCGTTGTTTTCTGGAAAATGTCTGTCAACAAGGATGAAGCGACCCATGATACCAAAAGGATGTTCCTTCTGCGGTATTTCCATGTATTCAACACCGATCAGGCCGACTTTGACGAGCAGGGTCTTGCAAAGATCGACCAGCTTCAGAGCATTGTTGAAGAAAAGCACAATGAAAGCCATGTTGAAGCCGAAGAGATCATCATGGCCTATAAAAACAAGCCGGACATCCATTTCTCGGACAAAGATGACCGTGCCTATTACTCCCCGGTAGCTGATATGATCTCGGTTCCGCAAATGAAATACTTCACCAACGCATCGGAATTTTTTCGCACGGTTTACCATGAACTTGGCCATAGCACTGGACATCCCAAGCGACTGAACCGCTTCGATGGAGTATCCAACCACTTCGGGGATGAACCCTATTCCAAAGAGGAATTGGTCGCTGAGCTCTGTTCATCCTACCTGGCCGAGATCGCTCACCTGGAACTGAATATCAGAAATTCTGCCGCCTACATTTCAGGATGGGCATCGAAACTCCGGGATAACCAAAAATGGATACTCTGGGCAGCATCCAGGGCAGAGAAAGCTGCTGATCACATCCTGGGAATCGTTTCCGAGGAACCCATCCCGGCTGATTCATCAGAGATCGAAATCCTTGAGCCTGCAATGGCTGAATAATCAATCTTTTTTTTAACCGGCGTGCCAGATGCCAAAATAAGACCGCAGGGCAGCGGCAAATTCTCGTGTCACATACTCATTATTCTGGTGATCCACGGCAGATCACGGCTCGTTTTCCTTCAACTTGCCACACCTGCGGAAAGCCTATCAAAAAAGGTGAAACCATAATTTACTGGCCAAACGGCAAGAGAGCCGGCCATTACGACTGCGACATCCAGGACTACCGACAGTCAATAGCATCCTTCGAAGACGAAGATCGCTATAATAATGTTTATCACTGATTCACCGGGAGAGCCTCTTTGATGAAAATTCTCTCTTTTTTATTGCTTTTTTTCTTTGAGAGTCCGGGACAAAGAAAAACCGCCGGGGAAAAAAGAAATCCATAAATAATCCCACCCACAGTTACTCAAAATTCCATGCAAAGTTAAACTCATGAAAATGTCGTGTCACTAAACGCTGCCTCCTGAAGGAACCGCAGCCCTTCGGGTTCATTCATTCCGTTGCACGGAAGTGACCTGAACATTTGTTCCAGAATTTTCATTCCGTTTGTTGTCAGGAGCATAAATTTTTTTAACCCTGGCGAGCCAGATGCCAAAATAAGTCCGCAGGGCAGCGGCGATCTGAAATGACAAAATTAACGAACACCGCACTGAAACCGGGTAACGGAAAACCCTATGCCGAAGAAATGGCAATCGTGAAGACCATCCTCAATCCGGCAGAAAACAAAACTGAAGAGAAAAAGCCGGTTTTGCAGATTGAAGCCGAAAAGCCGGTCATTCCCGCTCCCGAGCCAAAGAAGGAAATGACCATGATGGAGAAGATCCTCAAGATCGAAAACCTCCAGCTCGTCATTGAAAAGAGGGCCAAGCTGGTGCAAACCCGCTCCGAACTGGATCGCTTCCAGATATCCTCAAATGACTTCAACTGCACGATGCGGCTGAACGACTCAGACGGAAATGTCTTCACCACCAGCTTCACACCCGGCATCAAGAAAGTCATCGAGTTTCTCAAGACCTCATTCGATGCAAGCATCACGGAAGCTGAAAACAAGATCACCTTCTGAATCTTCTCCTTTCGTCGAGATTCGGGCGTTCCGGCTAAGGCCGGAACGCTTTTTTTTGATCGTAACTAAATTATTTACAGTTAAATATTGATTTTTACGGTGATTGACTGTTTTTTCTTTAGAACTTATTGTAATAAAGAAAAAAATATCTAATATTGCTTAATGTTACTTGTATTAACCTGATCAATTCATTAAAAGTACACCATTTTTCTCTTATGCCTGATTTTGCTACCTTCACAGTTCATTTCAGTTGACACCCAATGGATGCAGATTTTGACATCAGGTACACCGATCGTCCGATTACGCCATTTGGGGGCCTTACAACCGTAAAGAACTTCTATCAGAACAGCGGCCTCCAGGATGTGATCGCCTCTCTGCCATTGCCTCAGCCAGGCTCAAACAGAGGATATGATCCCGTAGATATAATCGAAGGTTTTCTTGTAAGTGTTATCCTTGGAGCACGCCGGTTAGCCCATGCAGGCTTGCTCAGACACGATAAAGTGGTCAGCGAGATGTTTGGTTGGTCAAAAGGCATGGCAAGTGAAAGCACGTTCAGTAGGTTTTTTAAGAAGTTTGACGTTGATTTAAATGACGAGGTTTTTATTGAACTTAACCGCTGGTGGTTCACCAAACTTAAGGTAAAGTACCATACTGTTGATATTGATTCGACCGTCATTACTCGTTATGGCAATCAGGACGGTGTTGAAGTCGGTTATAATCCCAGAAAGCCGGGTCGTGGTTCTCATCATCCTTTGATTGCATTTGCAGCCGAAGCCAAAATGGTTATACAGTCCTGGATGCGCACGGGCGACAGCGTAAGCAGCACAGACATCGAAGATTTCCTTGCGGTATTACTGAAGACCCTGGATGCAGCGAACATAGGGCTGGTCAGGGCAGACAGTGGGTTCTTTAGCGAAACTACCCTTGGCATTCTTGAAAAGAACAAACTGAAGTACATTGTTGCAGCAAAAATGTATTCCGGGCTGGTCCAGGCTATCTTCGAGGCAGATAGCTGGGTCTCATATTCTGACGGGACAGACATTTGCTCCATTGAATGTAAGTTATCGGGTTGGGATCATGCCCGTAGAGTGGTAGTTGTCAGAAAGAATAAGAGTGAACACCCCAAAAGCGGCGGAAAGTCTTTGTTTGAGGAATACGACGAGTTTTCCAACTACCTCTATTCGGCATATGTAACCGATCTTGAGCTGTCTGACAAGCTGATCTGGGAACTTTACCGCCACAGGGCCGAAGCTGAAACGCAGATCAGAGAACTGAAGGAAAGTTACGGCCTTGACGGCTTCTGTTGTGAAGATTTTGGCGCCACTGAGGCTGCTTTTCGGTGGGTTTGCGTTGCCTATAACCTGATGAGCCTGTACAAGATAGCATTGATTAATTCCAAACATGATCCGACTTTGGCAACCTTGAAGTTCCAATGCATTGCAATAGCCAGTTATCTTGTTCGTCATAGCCGGAAAACCACTTTGGTCATGTCTGTGAATGATCGACGAAGGGCATTTTTCGATGGGTTGTTCCAAAAAATCGATCAGATCACCCCAAAATCGAAGTTTTTATTGAAGAAAAAGTTTCTAATGAATTAATCAGGATTAAGGATCTTTCAAGCCATATATCAATATAACCTCTTAGGAGTTTTTATATGAGTAAAGACTTTTTATCAGGGTAATAACTTTAAAAGATCACAAGATCATAATTATTTATGCTATTATAATGAATTTAAGTAAATTAACTAATTAAACAAACGAGGGAATGATTATAAAAATTTGGTCTATATTCATTTTCTTGGGATTTTTCTTTTATCAACATGTTTGGGCACAGAATAATACATGTAAGTTTGATTTTAAGACCTATTATTTTGAATCTTCAATTGGAATTGATAAAAATGCAGAAAGACAGGCCATAAATTTTCTTTTAAAGACTATTTATAACGATTTTAGATCAAGGTTTGATCAAAATACATTTAACAGAATAATATCTAGATGCGGTATCATTAAAACATGTCAGACCGTTAATAACCAAACAACTGCATATGTCTTACGCTCATCGTGTAGAAGTTGTTTTACTTGTCAACCTAACATATTAGTAGATTTTTCAAATATTTCCGACAATAATGTCAGAAAAGAAATACAACTTAACGCATCAGACTTTTTTAATGAACTCTATTGCGCATTTGACCAGAACTCTTCCTTGAAATCAAATAAATTTCAGACAAACCCTAACACACTTAGAGTTATTGAAAAAATTTGGGAGATGAAAAAGTTTAGGTGTTCCGATGTCCGTATTTCGAAAGAGGCAATTAAAATTGATGATGGCTATAGGATTGAGCATATTCCTATTGTGTTAGGGAATACAGAAGAACATAATGAAGAAATCGCTCTTGCGTTCGACAAAAACGGTATTATTAATGATTTTTCATTTATGACTGTAACCCATACTAATTCAAAAATGTTAAGTCAAAGTTTTATCACAAATGTCAATATTTTCATGGAAAGGTTCAGAACGGCGTGTATTATTAAGGATTCTTCATCGATTATGAAACTATTACTTGGTACAAATCCTCCTAATCTTACTGAAAGTCAGAAAGAGTATTTGTTCAATTTAAGGCAATGTTTTAAAGTAAAAGGATTTACAAACTATTCATTAAATGATATTGATGTTTGCCCGATTATTAATGATCAGACAATATTTGGAGTAAGTATCTATCATAAATACAGTCGTGATGGTAAAATATCCAATTTAGGATATCTTACATTGTTGCTAGAAAATCAAAATCAAGCAAATTCCTTTGTTGTAAACAGTTTTAAAGCGTCGATAGATAAATTGGATCCTTGTTTTCCATAATACGATATTCAATATGATGAATCTTCGTTCTCATAATTCTAAAAACAATTATTTCTCGCTTTATAGGCTGGTTATTACCCTTGTTCTGCTTTATCTTGGTTTATTTTATTGTATCGCTCAAAATAAAATGTCGTTGGAGAAATGTTCTTTAAATACCATTAAAAGTAATGTTGTTATTCCTAGTGATAAAGGATTACTTGTTTTTAATAGTTTAGATTTGTTATCTTTTAAATCACAAAGAAATAACTCATTTTTTGAACCAAATTATGTCAATGGCCAATATTTGCTCTATATAAATCCAGAATCGGATGTGATAACGATACTGAATAGAAATAATGGATTGTCTATTGACATGAAATTTACAAAAGAAAATATTCAGAATAAGCAAAATACTTATCCAGTAATCAAAATTCAGGAAAAACTATGTTTTGATGTGAAGACGTCTTTTCAATTAGTAGTTAGTAATTCTGAAGGAGATCCAAATTTTACGCACAAGAATGCATTAATAATTATTAAGACTGTCCCAACTAATTTAGGACTTACATTCCAGAGTACAAAACGAATAATTGATACAATAGATAAGCGAAAGGATGAAGGAAAATATTTTGTCTTTCTTGAACCAGGTAAACAAACATTAACGATTGGCTCAAAATATTTTGATGAATATTTGCTTTCATTTGATGATTTGAAAACATACCCTGTTGTTTATTATAATGTATCGGCACCAGATACTACCGGCTACTATTCTATTAAAACCAGTCCATCAGGTGCATTGATTGAAATCGACGGACTAAATGATTTTAATTCACAAAAAAATCGCTCCCCCTTTGTATTTAACATAAAATGTGGTCATTATCAAATGATTTTGACAAAGGATAAATATGATACTATCAAGGATGAGATTAATGTTTGCGATCCTGTTAAAAAAGAAAGTGTTTATAATTTTATTCCAAGCAATGGTGTTGTTAAACTGGATGTTCATCCAGAGCTTGAAAAGATTAAAGTTATCACCCAGAATAAGACTATTTTTCCTTACACTGGATCAAATTTTGAGTTTCCAAAGGGAAATGTAAACTTTGTGCTTCAAGCACCTGGATATAAATCAGATACTGTGAATTTAGTTCTTTCAGCAGGGGATACAATCTCTTTAACTAAATACCTGATTCCCTTGAAAGGAATGGAAATCTTTATTTACATACATCCGAAAAAAGTGCATTTTCAGTTGGAAAATGGAAAGATTGAAAAGAAACAGTCCCCAATAAAATTAAAGCTATATCCAGGTGAGTATAATATTTCTCTTGAAAATGAACTCTATAGCCCTATCAAAACAACACTCAAAATACTTCCTGCGCAAACAGGCTACTATTATGACCTTGTTCCTAGGTCGTTCCTGATGAATTTGTCAATTAAAGGTCGTAAGAAAGATAAATATAGCGTGATGATTGATGCAAAATCTTATGGCAGGTTAGATTATAGGAATTGTTTAGCAGCAACAATTCCAGCAGGAAATCATTCTTTGACACTTGTTAGTGAAAAAGAGAATAAAACGGTTTATGTAACAACTGTAAAACATACAAATTCAAGTAAAAAGAAAATAATATGGCTGCCTTCAATTGCATCATGGTCTCTCGGTGGTGTTGGTATTTCGTTTCCGGTGTCAACTTTTAACTCTTTTTTAAAGCCAACAGTAATATATGGTGCGCCAACATATATGGTTGATTTTAGTGTATTTTCGTTATATGGTCTTTCTGTACAACCTGCACATGTTGAAAAGTTTAATTCTTCGAGATTTCCAGATAATCCTTATATTTTTTCATGGATAAATCCCGAATTCCGATTAGGTTTTAATATCACAAACTGGATGGACTTCTCGCTTTTCGTAAGTGCATATTATAAGAATAATCCATTTTATGAGATAAAAGAAGGTAAATTGTCAACATTTTTTGATATTCGGGGTTACAAATATGGATTAGCATTTAATTTCTTCAATCATAATCAATATAGATGGTCTTGGGCATCAATGACACTTCGTTTTGGAATAAGAGATGAACAAGTGAAATATCATATTTGGGATGGTCAACAAATGCTTCCTGATCAACGAATCACAGAGTATAATGCCTTTGTGTCTCTGACAATGAATTTTCTTACATATGGAGATGGAATGATATTGAGAATCTTTAAGAAACCGTTGAACCATTTAAGAACTTTATAATATATTTTTCTATTTTTTTATTTTGTAAATATACATTTATGGTATTATTCTGATTTTCTGCTGGGACTGGGATGTTTTAAATAATTTTGAATTGAAGAAATAATATGAATTATATGGACTTTCATAGGTTTACATCAAGGTTAAAATCTTTTATAGTTCATGTAAATTTCCTCATAATAGGTGTTTGCTTGTTCTTTTCATTTATTGACCCAGGTATTTGCCAGTATTCCACCTCAAAACCTCTGTCTTTTAGAAAACACTTTATTATTGCTTATGATATAAGATCTTTAGAAGAAAATAATTCCCTAATAAAAAGCTCTCTAATCTCTTTATTTTCTAATCAAGGCTTGCCAATAAATATTATTGAGACTTCTAATAAATCTATAAGTAAAGAACAATCTGAGAATTTAATCTTTTTTGATCCTGTAAAAGATGATATTTCATTCTATTATTATGGCGTTACAAAAACCGATTTCCCTCAAATACGAGATATAATTAGTTCATCTCCAAATGATTCTGTTAAGATTGTATCAATATTTAGCAATCAATTTATTAAAAAAACTGATTTATCCTGGTCTTCCAGTAGTGGAAATAATGTGGGCAAGGATAAAACTATCAGCCAACTTATTGGGACTTTTTTCAAGAAAAGTGAGGGTCTATTTAGTTGGGATCAAGGGTATAACAATCACAGTTTTGTTTTGCCTTTCATTCTTCAAAAGTTACCAGAGAATTCTTATGCTTCAGAGTACATTCTTGTAGTGATAGGTAAAGACGAAATTGCCCCATCTATGCATATTTTGTTTTCTGTTTTACCAGATGGATCATCTGCTTTTAGGTATATTCAAAATTCTAGTCAAAGAATATCTTCTAAGATTGTGGCTGAACCTTATTTTAGTACTATTGATAATCCATCATCATCATTAAAGAATATTAATGTTTTGAATACCAAGATCAGTGCATATAAAGTAATTCCTTTTCAAGGGTTCACAAATAACAATCTTCAAGAATTTTCAATTGAATCAAATATTACACTTTCGCAGAACTTTTTAGCGACGAAAAACTTTAATATTTCAAAAATTCGTGTCAAAAGTAATTTAAATGACAATTTCTTTATAAACAGTTTAAGTCTTTCACTATTTCTAAATAAACCTCAAGAATCGGAGTGCATTATTGATACTTTACTTTATAATGAAAAGGATCCAGAAACGCAACTTAGAGCTTTAAATTCCTCACTCCTTGCTTCTCTGGTAAATAATCATTTTTCTGATTTTCCGGAATTGAAAGTACCGCTTCCTTCCGTTTATAATGATCGAGAGTTTAAAAACATTCTTTTTAATTACACTTTTTTTTCTTGTTTGACAATTGATAATCAACTCGGGATTAATTATATATTTACAACAAATCAGATCATTGAAAATCAACACATTCAATTCTCCTCTAAAATAGTAAGATTTTTTATGTTATATATTTTGCCGTTTATTATTCTTTGTGTAGTCATCTTTTTCCTAGTCTTTTATGGACGACCTAAAAGAATGGCGTTGAATATTGAAGGATATTTAGATTCATTTGAAATAATTGATTATAGAACTATAGGTCGATTAATTACTCCCTTCAAACCTTGGGATGCCGAAAAGCAAACTATTGATTTTATCCCAGCACAGGGAGAAATATTTTACAAATCGCATCATTATTTTTTCAATTGGAACCTCCCTATTTATATGACAATAAGAGAAAATTTGATTCCAGAAGGTTTTGATGTGTTTTTGAAGAGTAATGTCGATGATATAAAAGAATTCAGTTCAGGCAATTTAATGCCCGTAAAACAAGATAAGGATAATAATTTCTCTTATGTAATTTGTATCCGGCAAAATGATATAACCAAAAAGATTACAAGTCCAAAGCTAGTAAAGATTGAAATTGAAGCTCAAGCATCGAAATCAATAGTCTTTGTCAACTCAAATCTTCGGGCAAATAAAGAATATAATTTTCACATTGGAGAGGATTTAGGTGATGTTTGGGTAGGGTTTGATCCTGGAACAACGGGGTCATGTGTCGCAGTCGGAAGTTCTGCTGATAACATCCTTTTAGGGGAGGATAAAGCAAAAAATAATATTATCCCTTCAGTAATTGTATTTGAAAAAGCCGAAAACTATCATCCTAATGGCAATGAAATTCCCGAGAAGATATATAAACATGGCTCTGCAGCGCAAGCTGTTTATCCAATGGTAAGCAAATACAAAGGATTTCAGTCATTAAAAAAATTACTTGGATTTAAAGATGTCAAAGAGGTTGTTTTTGATAACAGGATAAAATTGCAATTAAAAGGTAAAGATCTGGCGAGTCTGCTTGTCAAAGGTCTATATAAGGATATCACAACATATTTTACAAGACCTAATTGGAATGCAGATGACTACAAAAGAAATGGCACTTTTAATCCTTTACGTGCAGTCGTTGCGATTCCCAATAATTGCACCATCAGCAAAATTCAAGATATGGTCGATTGTATCCGTAACCTAAATCAGTTTAAGGAAATCAGGTATGTTTATGAAGCTGAGGCAGTTTTATTTTATTACCTTTCACACTTCAGTCAACTTTGTAAAGGTGAACAACAGTTAACTTCTGAAACGCTGTTAGTCTTTGATATGGGAGGCGCCACAATCAATGCTACTATCGTTACTGCAAATAAAACTATGGTGAATAAAAGGCCAAAATATGATATAGATTTCCTGGGTAAAATTGGTTACGGTATAGGCGGCGATACAATTGATTATTGCATTGGAAAGTTTCTTTTAAATTTCAGGGATGAATTCCCTTCCTTTTCGGGAATCAATTTGTTTTCAAATAAAATTCAATTAGCTCAATTAGCTTTTGAAGTCAAAATTCAGATTATTGAGAACTATTATCGCAAAATGGATTATCTTATTACAGCTTTTAACCTTGCTAAAATAATTAATGATAATCTAAAACTTTCGATTAGTATTGATGATGAAACAAGTGAGATGTACAGTTATTTCAAAAGAAAGTCTGGGAGTTTTAAATTATTTGATCATCCACTATTCGTCAATACGATTTATGAAAATGTGAATGATGCAATTACAGAGGTTATCGAACTTTCTGGTAATTCAAGCATTGATAAAGTAATTTTTTCTGGTAGAAGTACTTTATTCCCAAGGATAAAGGAGACCGTTGAGGAGCAACTAAAGGCTAAAACAGGCAAAGTAAAAAGCATTGCCCTTAACCTTGAAGAATCAAAGGTCGCAGTTGCAAAAGGCGCATGCTGGTATGGAATTAATAAGAATTCTGTGATCCTCAATAATCTTAAGACAAATGCATCATTTGGTTTTAAAAAAACGTACTCAGCTGATAAAACAGATGTGAAATTTATAGAATTAGTCGAAATGGGTTGCACTTTTGATATTAGAAGTGAAGGTGTTGATTCATTTCAAGGAGTTAAGGATCATATTGATGATTTTGCGTTTGATGGCGGGAAAGTCAACTTTTACCAAGTTATGGGAAAATCTGCCGATAAAATCCTTGCTGAAGGGCAAAAGCATAAATTTAGTAAAATCGCCAGTATTAATATTGATCAGGTTACCGATATAATTGCGATGAAAGTTAATGAAAATGATGAGGTAGAATGTGCAGTTGTATTGCAATCATCTAGAAAAATAATTGAGAAAGGCGAAGTTGCCGATCAGGAGATTGATGAAGCTAACGAAGAACATTATACTTGGATTGTAAAATAATAAACCAATTCTACATGAAAAATATTTTAGCAACAATTGGATTTATTTTCTTAACTATAGGAGTATTAGAATCACAAAATAATTATTTGAAATTTACCAATGATACATTAATCTCAGGAAAGAAAATCTTTAAAGGAGAAATTTTTCTGATTTCGAAAGAAATACAAGATTCAAAAACCTATACTTTTAATATAGGATCAGAGTCATTTACCGTCATTCGCAATGTTGAAAAAATGAACCAAGAGCCAACTGATTGGGATTCAATAAAAGATAATTTAATCAAATCAAAAGGTAATGATTCGGTTTATTTTAATATCAAAATTATAAGCCCAAGGAATTGGCCAATCTGGTTGATATCTGAAAGAAATGAAAAAATATTGCTTACTAAACCACTAATTACACTCAATCTAAATCGAACTGGCAAATCATTCCATTTAATTATTTCGAATTCGCCAACCATTTATTATACATTTGATAACTTGACAAAACTCCCAGAGCAAGGATGGCCTAAAGATAGCGATTTAGATGGAATTCAAGATGATAAAGATAAATGTCCAGTCATATTCGGATATTCTGAAAATAATGGGTGCCCAGAAGTTACAAAGAGTTCATTAATTGAAAAGTTGACATGGTGGCAAATTTTACTTTTTTCTAGTTTGTTTATTTTTATTATATATTTCCTTATACGATATTTTATGCCAAGAAAATTAAAATCAAATGAAGTTATATTCCGTGGTAGTTCTCTTTCAGAATTTGCAGATAAATATGGTGGCCTAGATAAATTAAATTCTTTAAACCTGGATATAATTCCTACAAAAAGTGAATGGTCGAAAATTAAAAATGATGAAAGAGAAAGAAAAAAGCAAATTAAAAAGTTGAAAGGTAAAATAGTTATCGTCAAGGCCCTTGAGGATAGCTATCCTGAATCCACCTCATCACTAATTCAAGAAAGCAATTTTCAAACAACTGACCAGTCAAAATTGTCAGACAGCCCAAATTTGGCTAATATCAATCTGATCAATATTGAGAATCTTTCCTTACAAATGAAACAAATCGAAAGGAATATTCTTGATGCAATAAAAGTATCTAGTTCTAAGGGAAATGATAATTTAAACGAGCTTACTAAATTAAATAGGCAAATTTCAGATCTGAAAAACGAAAAGGATAAAGTTGAATCTGAAAGAATAAATTTTGAAGCTACTATTAAACAGCTAAATAAGAAGGCTGATGATTTAAATATTAACATTAAAGAAATAAATGATAAGAAGAACCAGCTAGTTTCGGATTTAAACAACCTTCAGGAAAAGATTATAGCCGTTGATTTCTTATCAGGTTATTGTGATGCTGTTTTATCTTACCTTGTTTTTTGTGAAAATCTAGTAGCTGATGCATTTAGTTTTCTCAATCGGATAGATATAAAAGATCTCCAGCAAAATATTTCAGCTTCCCTTTTGATAAACAAATTTCAAACAACTATTAATAAGATTCCTATCGGCAACTGGATGCAGATTTTGGAAGATATAAAAGAAACTGGCGTAACTAATAGTAAACAAATAAAAAGCTGTTTTAAACAAATTGACAATATTGAAGATAAGAAAAAGCAATTTCAGCGCTTACTTTTCTCCGAGGTTTTAATAACATATAGCAGTAGTATTCTAATTCTGGCTGAAGAGTTCAGAAATTTAGAACATTTTCATGTACCTGTTGAGATTGCTAATGAAGCTCGCTCTGCCTTTTCGAAACATGTGACAAACATAATTAGCAAGGTTAAACCTACAGGCCTGGAGAACAAATATGTTCCATTATTCAGTAATTTCGAAGAGTATTTAGGAATTGTTATGTCTATTGATAGTGAAAGGAGTAATGCATACAAAGTTGTTAAAGGTTTAGAAAAGGGAGCAATTGCAGAAATTGTTTCTTATGGGGTTAAAACTATATTTGAAGAAACAAAAACGCTTATCATACTTGTATAGTTATGAATGATTTTTTTATGAGCATTTATGCTTACTGCAAAGAAGCGAAAATAGATTCCTTGTGGTTCTGGGCTATACCTATTTTCACAATCCTTCTTATTTGGTTAATGACTACTATCGGGCTAAAGGTCTTTGCCAAACAAGGGAAGTTGAAAACCGTTTTCTTTGTCAATCGTGCCTGGATAATAAGTTCTTTAATTGTTGCAGGAATAATTATTAGTATTATTTGTTTTTTTTGGTCAAAAAATTATTTTGTTCAAAACCATCTGCAACTTTCTTTTTTAATAGCTCTTACTATTTCAATGTTTATTCCCGTTTTACGTTTATTATATCTTAAACGATATTATACAAAAGAGGGTATTAAAGAAATAACAGACCAACCCAAAACTTTGACTCAATTTAACAATGCTATTAGTATAGTTAAAAGAAGCTATCGAAAAAATAAATTGTATTTTCTTATCCCAGCTTTAGGTTTTCTTTTTTTACTGTTTTATCTTTATAAAGGAACTAATCTAATTTCCATTGTTTTTGATAATTCTGGTAGCATGATTCAGAATAATGCTCTTGATGCACTTTCTGAAACATTTGACAATTTACAGGAAAATAATGAAATTACTTTAACTACACTTGAAGGATTTACTACTCAAGATGACCCAGCAGGAAAGCCATCAATGAAAGAATTATTTAATGTGACAAGATTTTCTTCTCTTAAAGGAGGTAATGTCGTTGCATATAATAATCCTATAGAAGCAAAAAATGGATTATCACAAGTTCCTAATGTTTGTTTCGGTTCACCAATCTGCGAATCTATTTGGAAAACATTTTTGTTTATTAAGGAAACAAAGACTAGTCAAATATATAAAAACAAGCTTTTAATAATAATTACAGATGGGTTAGATAATATCGATGAATCATTAAAAGTCGGAAAATTTTTCTTTGATGATACAGGTTTCGTAGAATGGTTCCCTCCTGAAAACGTTTTTGTCATAGATTATTCAGGAGGAGTCTCTTCTTCATTTGTGCAAAGGTGTCAAAGTGCTGGATGCGATATCTATCCTGCGGAAAATAATAAACAAACATATCTTGATGCCTTGGATAATGCTTTGCAGTCATTTAAAAATAACTGGTACATGATATATTGGACAATATTTATATATTTCCTCTTTTCGATTATTGGTTTGTTAATTCAACCAAAAAAAATCTTGTAAAATGAAACTTCTATTAACGATTTTGTTTTGTATATCATGGTCAATGATATCATTATCACAAGAAAATGTATTTATTCTTGTTGATGTCTCAGGTTCACGAGCGAAAGACCCAATAAGACCTGAAGCTAAACAACAAGTTTACAGTTTGATCTTAGGTCAGTATTCTGCTAATGGTTGGGATGCATTTCGTATAATTGATAAAAAAATCCTTGATTTGGTTAATTCAACTAATAAACAAGCTTTAATTAGTCAAAATTCATGGGTATGCATTATGCCCTTTGGGAATCAAGAGGCTTATAAAAAATTTACAATTATTCAGAACAAAAATAGTCCAATGGATTTTCAGAATTTCTTTAACCAAAATTATCCTTCTATCTATAAAGACCAAGATACTTATATTCAGATAGCAGAGGCATTTACAGCTTCGTTAGCTAAAACTTATAACATTGATGAATATTATATGGTAATAATCACGGATGGTTTGGGAGACCAGGATGATACGAACAGCAAAAATACTTATGATCCATTTGAAGAAAATTTATTGTTAGAATGGGGCAATGCTTCATCGTCAATCGTTAAGCCTATTGGCTCACTGAAAAAATCAAAGTATTATATTAATTTTAAACGGGTCACGAACATTAGAAATTCTCAAATACCAACTAATCCAACCATACAACCACCCATAGGGACCATTGATACTAATTCTCAATATTCTTCGATAAAAATTTTAACTCCTCCAGAGGGAAGAAAAAACAAGGAGGCTGAATTAAAAACTGATAATATAAATGTAAATTGGACTTGTACAAACTGTCCTCCGGGGATTAAATTTACTGTAATGATTTCAGAATATGATGGGGGAAAATTTCGGGATAAAAGAAGTGATTTAACCTCAACGACAACTACTTTTAAAGTTCCAGATGGAAAATTTAGAATTACTGTTTCTGCACAGAACTTTACAGTAGATCCTAAATCAACTTGCATAAAAGTAAGTACAGGTAATTATGCTTTACTTTTATTCATTCTATTACTGGCAATAGCTGGTGGCATTGGTTATAAAATTTGGAATGACAAGAGAAAGAAAAATAGTACTAAAGGTACGAATGCAAAAGTAAATGAGATATTTTCTTCTGGTAGTTCAATATCTCCTCAATCAACTAATTCTAAACATTATTAATAATGGAAGACATCTTTTTTGACGCAACTTATTCAAATCTTCAGCAGTTGCTTGGAAGAATCATTATCTTTTTAATTTTAAGTGGCTTACTACTGTATATTATTTTCTTTGTTTTTTCAAAACTATTATTCCGAAAGAGTTCTCATCCGAAGGAAATAGCACTTCGCCTTTCCTTTCTGTGGTCCCTTTTTGCATATTTCATTGTTTTTAACATATATATATTCGTGTTTATATTAAAAACCGGATTAGATTCTATGCATTGGACAAACCTTAAATTTTACTTAGGTTTGATTGCGCAATTTATTGTCTTTTTTGGAACTATATGTTTCTTTTTTATCAAACGCCATTCTCTTACGAAAATAATAAATGAAAAATCAATAATCTAAATACTATGGCAACACCTACAGTAATAATCGGCATTGGAACAAGTGGATTAAGGATTTTAGAAAATGTTCAACGATTCTATTATGAATCATTTGGAGTAAATAAACCAGAATACGTTCAATACATGTATATTGAAACCGATTCTAATAGTGAAGTTGGGATCACCCCGGTCGAGAATGAGATTAAACAGGTTCTAATTTCCCTTAAGGAAATGAAAACCATGTGCAAATATGTGCAGAATCTCGGAGCTAAATGGGTCCCCCCACTTGAAGAATTGTCGATTTATACAATAGGAGCTGGTGGAGTGAGACCTAATGGTAGGGTAGGTTTATGGGGTAAAAATTCAGAACAAAAGAATTATATTAAGGTAAAAGATGCAATCGAAAATGCAGTCAGATTAGCACGAAGCCCTCATAATCCTGATATTACGGATACTGAACCAGCTATTTTTGTAACTGGTTCCTTGACTGGTGGAACTGGTTCAGGAATTTTTATCGATTTGGCTTACTTGATTAGAAAAACAGTAACGAATATTGGTGAATTATATGGATTATTTCTTTTGCCTCCTATACCTTCGGATTTGGAGGAGAAGGCACAGTATTATGCAAATGCCTACGGCGCTATCAATGACTTAAACTATTATAATCGAAGCGATACCTTATATCATGAAACATTACCGGATGGCGAAGAAATAGAAACTTCTGATGCCCCATTTGGTCTCACTCAATTAATTTCTCAAAACTATGTTAAAGGTGATCCAGCTATAAGCACGCTCAATGGTCTTTATAAAATGGCTGGGTTATACCTTTTTTTAAACATGATCGGAGTTAAGGAACATAGGATGGCAAGATTAGTTGATGCACCTCCATCACATTATGGAACATTTGGCTTATCTGGAATACAATTTCCAAAAGACCAAATTCAAGAATATATAGCTGCACAACTGAGCACAAGTTTAGTTGAAAGATGGAATGATAGCAATCAGTATATTCTTCAAGGGAATAAAGAAAATATCCCGAGGAACGATATTGCAGAAATTGTGAAAATGGAGTGGGATTCAATAATTACTGATGCATTTCATATCCTTGATTCTGTTGGAAACATTACTATTAAAAAAGAGATAATAGAAATAACAAACAAAATAATAGATAAGGAGATTCCGGATCACTCAAAATATTTATTTGAAAAGTTCACCAGCCGATCAACAAATAATATTTATGTGGCACTCCAGGATAATATTTCTAATGCGGTAAATATTATCATAGACCGAATTTATAAACTAAATAATGATATTCTCAATAGAACAGAGAATATTCATTATGCAAAGATTACATTAGAATACGTCACGGGATTTATTGATGAAACGAATAAGTTTTGGCAGAGTATAGGAGTATCTTCTTTTCCGAAAAACTGGGAAGTTTCTTTGGACAAAATGATTTCAGAAATTAATAAAAATAGATATAAATATATATTAGAGCATCAGAATCTGCTATCTGAAAAGATTTACTCTATTTTTGAGTTTATGAAGATGCATTTTTTATCAAGTAAATTAGTTGATATTCATGATAATATTCTCAATAAGGAGCAGTCGTTAAGGTCTACTAGTAAAATACCATTAAAACTTCCCAAAACGGAAACTTATGATAAAATAGCTGTTGAACTTGCAAAAGTCATTAACGATAAAAAATCCATGTCCTTCTATAAAAGAATGGACGATATTAAACAAGATATTAATGACAATACGTTGCCAATATTAAGGGTTTTCCACTATGGATCATTTGATGATGAATTGAATTATGCACTAACCGAATATAATCGTAATTACTCCTACCCTTCCAAAGTTGATTTAATCCAGAATGATAGTTTGTGGGAATATTTATCATCAATTGACATATCATCATTGCAATCGCATGTTTATAAAGATGGTATTACTAAATTTAGAGACCTGATAAAGGATAAGAATTGTGTCAATGATTATGATGTAACAAAGTATATTAAGGAGAATTTGGAAAATGGGATTAGAATTGCTAAGAAAGCAACAAATGTGTTTCTTTCAATTAAAGAAGGGTACACCTTAGACAAGGCTCATTATCTTCCACGATTTGTTGCAGGTTCTTCTCGTAATTCAATTGAGGAAGTGCTTAGGTTTTTCAAAAATTCAGAAAAGCCTTTTGATGACTTTCCAATAAGTGATCCTAAAACCATTTTACCACTGCCGAATCTACAAAATATTTTAGTTTTTTATGATGAAAAAACAGGTTTGATTCCTTTAGAAATGATCTCTTATGCTGATAGAATGAAAAGAGTTTATGATACAAAACCTAAAAATATTCTTGACATCAGCGAAGAACAATGGAAAATCAGAACAAGAGCTTACATTCCTGAGTTTTAAAACTTAAAAAAATATACTCATGATTTTAGGAGTTACCAAAACATTACACGAAAAGAATCGGATTTCAATTCAGAAAAAAATAGGAGTTGTAACGACCGTTTTCATTATATCGGTCTGTTTACCCTTTTTTCTCTATGCATTGTTTTACTTCAATATAGTTCCGAGCAAACCTGTTTTTAGTTCAGATGTACAGGAACCAGTTGCTAAGGTCATTACAAAAACTGGCGTTGGTACAGCGTTTTTAATTAATTCTTCAACACTATTGACGGCCAGGCATGTAGTTGAGAATTATAAAGTTGGAGATCAGGTTGATTTGATTTTTGAACATTCAAAAAAACAATTTCAGACAAAAGCCACAATAAAATTTATTGCCTCAACTTCACAACCAATTATTGATGAAAAAGTTCCTTTAGATTATTTCCTTACAGATGTAGCGATCTTAGAAATTTCACCAAATGAAGATATAGAACCATTACTTTTGGGAGAATCAGATGCTGTTGTTAATCTTGATGAAGTAATTCTTATTGGTTATCCAAATGGCGATTATTCAATTACCAAAGGGAACATTAATAATACAACTTATCAAGGAGTCAATCTTTTTAAATTAGATGCAGCTTCTAATCCAGGAAATAGTGGTGGACCTTGTATTCTTAAAGATGACAATACAGTAATCGGTATTTTAGTTGGCAGTAGCGCAACAGCACAGCAAGGAGAGAATATTGCTTTAAAAATAACTGACGTAAAACGCATTTTGAGAGCTGCAAATATTGCATATTAAGAGACATATAAAATCAGACGAAACTACATTTAATTCAATTGTCAATTATAATGGAAGAACCTGTATCAATACATGACAACCTTGATCTTAACAAAGCATTTGAGATCATATTAACTGAAGTTTCTTTGTCTGAGATCACTAAAGATTTTGCAAGGTTAATCTGTGATAATTCTCTTTCTACAAGTTCAATTAAAGAAGTCATAAGAAAATATCATTTAAAAAGCATAATTGATGTTAAAGAAGAGATGTTGGACTTGATCCTTAAGTACATAAATATAATACTAATTGACAATAAGTTAACCCAAAAGGAATTGACGAATGTAAAGATTTTAAAAACGGCGTTTAAGATTCGTGAATATGATTTTTATAGATATCGGCATCAGGAAATTAAAGAAATACTATATAAACAATTTGTAAGAATATATAGGGATGATAATAAAATAGATGATATAGAGGCCTTACATAAAGTTGATTTGCAAGAACTTTTTAGCCTTAGTTATGACCAATTTCTTGAATTTGCAAATGATGAAGATATCTTAGCTCTTGAACGAGGTGCAGATATTCTTAATCTTGAAACCTTTATCCCACACAATAAATTTGGATTAGTAGTAGATGAGCTTGCCCAAAATCAAATTTCTCAGGAAGTAAAAGATAGTGTTATGGCAAGATATGAAGGGAAATGTTCAATATGTCAAAGCACTGAGGACATTGATTTTGATCATATTGTTCCAATACTTAAAGGCGGATCAAATACTGCAAGGAATATTCAACTACTCTGTAGAAAATGCCGCATAGAAAAGATTGATGAGTAGTTTCCATTGCAGAAATTTGACTGCTCTAAATGTCCAAAGTCAAAAATAAACATTTTGGTAAATCTTTGACATTTATCTATTTGGTCCCATTGAATATCTTGACAGTGCAACATCAAGGTTGTGAAGATAAAAATCTTTCTTTTCTTTATTTTGATTTATTCAATCTTTTTTCCGTTTAATTATGCTATCGGACAAAAGGTTGCTATCTCGAAATCCAACCAGATAATACAAAACCATGGTATAGAAATTCCAAAATTAAAGCCCAATGATGAACTTATTAGGCATTCTGGTTACACCCTATCATTCAATTGTAAATCCAAACTTGCTTATTGGGTAGCTTATGAATTGACAAGAGAAAAAACGTTTGGAAATAATGAGAGAACCAATAAGTTTATACCAGATCCTGATTCCAAATGCAGTACTGCAACAAATGAGGATTATCAATATTCTGGTTTTGACAGAGGTCATTTGGCACCAGCAGGAGATATGAAATGGTCCTCTAGT
>Ga0172371_10004593_pt1 | contig 20805 bp, 17 predicted proteins | sample Lak12m_FD_114543 | JGI IMG/M metagenome (GOLD analysis project Ga0172371, IMG submission 114543) | Freshwater microbial communities from Kabuno Bay, South-Kivu, Congo - kab_022012_12m | ecosystem: Environmental > Aquatic > Freshwater > Lake | place: Democratic Republic of the Congo: South-Kivu... | reverse complement strand
AGGCTGGATACGTGGCATCGGTTCTCTCTGTTTTGTCGGATGTCAGATACCCAGCATTATAGAGAGAACCGGGCCACATCTCAATCAATTCAACAGGTTGCTTGCGCTAACCGAACGCGTATGCCAAGTGCATGGGGTTCACCCTTCGCTTTCCCTGCACCTAGAGCGGCGCTATACTTTAGGCATGTCAGCCTCCAGCAAGAACCTTCAACCCGCCCGGCCCCGCGTGATCATGGAGCGCATGCTGCGCGGCCAGCCCGACGACGGGCTCTTCGACCTCGAGTTCTGGCAGGCTGTTGGCACCGAAGGGCGCTTCGGCGCGGCGTGGGACATGATTCGCGACGTGGACCTCGTGAGAGGCGGAGATGGGCTGCAACCCCGATTACAGAGATCTGTTTGTCGCCTTCAACGACGCTGAGGCCCGCTTCCTCATCGTGGGCGCCTACGCGGTGATCCATCACACCGAACCGCGTTACACGAAGGATATCGACGTTTGGGTCGAACCCTCGCCCGCGAACGCGACGCGGGTCTTTCGGGCTCTCGCGGCCTTCGGCGCTCCCCTCGTCGGCGTCGGAGCGGCCGATTTCACCGACCCTGCCGTGGTCTATCAGGTCGGCATCGAGCCCAACCGCATCGACGTGCTGACGTCGATTGGCCCGCTGGATTTCAATGCCTCGTGGAGCCGCGCGAGCCAGGTGGACTACGGTGGGGTCGCGGTTCGCGTGCTCAGCCTCGACGACATCCTCGCCGCGAAGCGCGCCGCAGGTCGGCCGCAAGACTTGCTCGACATTGAGAAGTTGGAGCGCGCGCGCAAGCGTCTCGAGACGTGACCGCAACGAGCCGCGGTTTCGCGTTCACCCCCTTCCATGCTACCATCCCCCGGCGATTTCCTCGGAGCTTCCGCATGAGCGAGCTGTCCGCCCGCCTGGAGCGCTGGTCGCCCCTGGCCCTCATCGTGCTGCCCGTCGCCTGGGCCTTCGGCATCTTCACGCCCGGCTTCCACCCCGACATCGACAGCTATTTCCACGTGGCGTGCGCCGACCTGTACGCGCACCAGGGCTGGATCGGCTCGTTCCCGTGGATGCCCCAGACCGTGCTGGGCGAGCACTGGAACGACGTGCACCTGCTCATGCACGTGCTCACGGCGCCGCTGCTCTGGATCTTCCCCAAGGTCCTGGCGCTGGCGCTGGCGGGCCTCCTGTGGTCGTCGGCCATCGCGCTCTCGGCCTTCCTGGTGCTCCGCCGCGCGGGCGTGCGCTGGGCGGGCGTGTGGGTCACCCTCGGGTTCCTGGCGTCGCCGCTGTTCGTCACGCTGTCCCTGTCGCCCCGCGGCGCCTCGGCGTTCTACGTCATCCTCTTGTGGTTCGTCGACGCCCTGCGCTCGGGCGCCTGGAAGCGCGCCTTCGGGCTGGCGTGGCTGTCGGTCTACGCCTACGTGGGTGCGCCCATCCTGCTCCCGCTGGCGCTCGTCTTCCTGGTGGTCGAGCGGCTGTGGGAGGGCGCGTGGCGCTGGCGGCCTCTGGCGGCCACGGCGGCGGGCCTCCTGGCCGGTATGATCGTGAACCCCTACTGGCCCGCGCACTGGATCCACCTGTACGAAGAGCTGGCCAACGCCTTCGTGCGCCCGGCGTTCCTCGACCCGGGGGGCTTCTTCGGCGCCGAGTGGCTGTCGCTGATGGGGCGCGACGTCTTGCGCTTCGCTGGCGTCTACCTGGTGGCGTGGTTCGCGGTGATCGTCTGGCGCCTGCGGGACGAGCGCCGCCTGTCGGTGCCGGCGGCGGCCGGGCTGGTGGCGTCGCTGGGCCTGCTGGCCGCCTCGCTGCTGGCCGCCAAGTTCTTCTACCTGTTCTTCCTGGTGTCCGCGGTGTCCCTGCCCATGGCGGTGGCCGAGAGCCGCGCCTGGAGCCGTCCGTTGACCGCGCTGGTCCTGGTCGCGGCGTTGGCCGTGGGGCTCGTCGACGTGTCGATCTCGGCGGCCGACATGAGCGAGAACAAGCGCCCGGGCACCGCCGAGTACCAGGCCATGGGCAGCTTCCTGGCCGAGAAGACCCCCGATGACATGACCATCGTGGCGCCCTGGAACGACTTCCCCGGGCTCTTCTTCTTCAACCGCGAGAACCGCTACGTGGTCGGCCTCAACACGAACTTCCTGCTGCGCCAGGATCAGAAGCGCTTCATGGCCTACTACATGCTCTACAGCGGGCGGGTCTCCGACCCCGAGAATCTGGTGCCCGACTTCTTCGACGGCTCGCGGGTCGTGCTGGTGCGCGCCACCGACGCCACGTCCGGCGAGCGCAAGCTGTTCCGCCTGCTGAAGGCCAACCCCAACATCCTCGAGGTGGTGCCGAGCCCGGCGGCGCCGTGGCACGTGTTCCTGGTCAAGAGCCGCTCGAAGCCCCTCGCGGGAGCGCCTACCGCCCCTGCCACCGCGCCCAAGGCCGCGCCGGCTCCCGCGCCGGCTACCGCGCCCGCGCCAGTCGCGCCAGCACCCTGACGTTCAGGCCGATCGACACCAGCGCCACCAGCCACAACGCGAGATACGGCCAGCCCGCGGCGGGCGTCTCGCCGTCGAGCACCACGTACACCTCCTCGAGCGGCACGCGGATGCCGGGGGCATAGTAGGTGAGCAGCGACGTCGCCACCTCGGGCAGCTCGGTCGCGCGGTACAGCCGCCCCTCGCCGTCGAAGCCCGAGGTGAGGTCCACCGGCTCGATCTCGTGCTTGCCGATCATCTCGACCAGGTGGTCCTCGATCTGGAAGGTGTGCCCCGTGCGCTTGGCCGGGAAGTCCTGCCGGGTGCGCACGATCAGGCGGTACAGCGGCGAGTAGAAGAAGTTGTAGCCGCCCTCGGCCGAGCCCGCCTCGTAGGTGACGATGGCGTTCCGGAACTTCACGTGCAGGTCCGAGGGCAGGTCGAGGCGCGGCTCGGTGCGGTGGCGCACGCGCAGGTCGCCCAGGTCGACCACCTCGCCCCCGAAGACGCGCAGGGCGTAGCGCACGTCGGTCCAGGTGGTCGCCAGCAGCCACCCCGCCAGGGCCAGCACCCCGAGCGACAAGAGCCCGTAGATCCTGCGCGGTAGCAGCGGCGGGCGGGTCAGGGCCTCGCCGGCCAGCTCGTCGTCGTGCTTGTCGTCGGGCGTGCGGGCGTGGCCCGGCGTCGCCTTCCAGAACCGGCCTTCGGCGTTCATGGCTACCTCTGGCGTCTCACCGCGACTGGAAGTTGACGAGCCCGGCCTCGAGGCACAGGAAGAGCGTGCGGAAGAAGATCTGCATCTCCTCGTCGCCCTTCAGGCGCGTCTGCAAGGCCTCGCCCAGCGTGCGCGCCGCGGTGGCCACGCCCAACAGCTTGGTCTCGCGCGGGTTGAAGCCCATCTCCTCGACCTTGATGCGGGCGTTGGACATGCGCACGACGCCGCGGTGGATGCGATCCTTGAAGTAGACCTTGAGGTCCTCGGGGTGGAAGCTCTTGCGCACCGCCGCCGTCAGCGCGGGGGGGATGTCGACCGAGATCAGGATCACGTCCTCGGGCGGGAACTCCTGGTCGTAGAAGCGGTACTCGCCCTTCTGCCAGGTGAAGATCTCCTCGAGCTTCTCGACGGTGAACAGCTCCATGAGGCGCGAGAGCTCGTAGGGGCGGATGTACTTGAGCGCGATGAGCGCGCCGCCGAGCTTCACGCCGCGGGTGCGCGAGTACTCGATGGCCTCGTCGATCTGCTTCTGGCTGATGATGCCGCGCTTCAGGAGCGACACGCCGAGCAACTCGCCCTTCAGGTTCGACGTGACGTGCGTGATGCGGTTGTTCTTGATGTAGACGTTCTTCGACGCCACGCGCTGCTTGACCAGCAGGCGGCCGCTCAGGCGGTTCTTCAGGATGTTGAACAGCAGGCGCGGGATGGTGATGCGCGTGAAGTCGCCCTGGTAGAGCGGGGGCTTCGCCTCGACCGGTCCCGACACCTGCGTGACGCCCTGGAACAGGCTGAGGTCGCGGGGTTCCTTCCACGAGCCCTCGTCGACCGAGATGAGCTCCTCGGCGGAGATCGCCCCCGCCTTCATCATCTTCATCAGGTTCTCGAACGAGATCGGCCCGAAGACCTCGCCGTTCGGACCCTTGACCTGGAACTTGGCGTCGCCTACGTCGAAGGGCATGGTGCCCGTCTGGGCCTTCAGCTCGGAGAGCTTGAGCCCGCTGCCCGGCGTCAACAGCTGCCCCACGGCCGGCGCTGCGGTGGCCGAGGGCTCGGCGTCGTCGGCGACGGTGGCCGCAGCGGTGGCGCCCGACAGCTCCTCGTCCTCCTCCTGCAGGAAGGTCTCGGGGATCAGCGGGTCTTCTTCGTCGAACAGTTGGCCGAGCAGCGCCTTCAGGTCGTTGGACGTGTACTTGATCTTCTGGTCGAAGAGGTAGTCGTAGATGGCGTCGTGCAGCGCGCCGGCCGTCTGGTAGCGCTCGTCGGGGTTCTTGGCCAGCGCCGTGCGCATGATCTTCTCGATCGGGTCGGGCAGGAGCTCCTTGTAGCGCTCGATCTTCTTGTCGATGCGCACGTCGCGGATGTTCAGGAGCGTCTCGAGGTCGGCCTTGCCGAGGAACAGCCGCTTCAGGACGATGGCCTCGTACAGGATGACGCCCAGCGAGAAGATATCGGAGCGCCGATCGATCTCCTTGCCCATCACCTGCTCGGGGCTCATGTAGCCGATCTTGCCCTTGAGCACGCCCACGCGGGTCTTGTCGCCGGACTGCGACTTGGCCTTGGCCACGCCGAAGTCCATGATCTTCACGTTGCCGTCGTAGCTCATGATGATGTTCGACGGCGACACGTCGCGGTGGATGATGCCGAGCGGCTGGCCGCGCAGGTCGGTGGCCTGGTGGGCGTAGTCGAGGGCGGCGGCCACCTCGGCGATGATGAACAGCACGGCCTCGTTGGGCAGGCGGGTCTTCGCCTTGGCGCACTGCGAGAGGATCTTCAGGAGGTCCTTCCCGTGCACGTACTCCATGGCAATGTAGTACTGGTGATCCTCCTCGCCCAGCTCGTAGATCTGCACGATGTTGGGGTGGTGCAGGAGGCTGGCCAGCTTGGCTTCCTGGACCAGCATGCGGATGAAGGACTCGTTGTTGGCGTAGCCCGGCAGCACCTTCTTCAGCACCACCACCTTCTCGAAGCCGCCGGCGCCCTTCAGCGCGGCCTTGTAGATCTCGGCCATGCCGCCGGATCCGATCTTCTCGATGATGGTGTACTTCCCGATGCGCTTCATTGCGCCGCCGGTCGTCTGCTCTTCAGTACGTCGAGCGCCAGCGCGCAGGCCCGGTGGTCGTGTCCGCCGCTCTGCGCGGCCATCTCCTTCGCCGTGGCGCACGAGGCGGAGCCGGCTCCGCGCAGCATACACGTCTCGGTGGCGAGATCCTGGCAGGGATGGCCGCACGCCCCGACCACGAGCCCCAGTGCGATTGTTCCCACGACTTGTCGAACGCGACGCATGGCTCACCGCCCCCGCACAGCGCTACATGACACCACGCCCGGACCGCTCCGTCAATGTGCATCCTTTTTCGCGGCGTAAGGTGCCGGTAACAAGAGGTCTCGCTCTTTCTTCTCGGGAGAGCGCTGCAGCTCGATCTCCTGGAACAGCGAGGCGGGCGCGATGGCGCTGACCGGCACGAACCCGGACTCGGCGCCGCAGAAGCCGTTGAAGACCTGCGAGCGGTCCGACATGGTCACGATGCGGTTCAGGCTGATGAGCGGCGTGCCCACCATCTCGACGCCCGTGACCAGCGTCTCGGCCCCCGTGGCCGGGTCGACCTTGCGCACGATGGCCGGGACGTCGCGGAAGGCCTGGTACCCCCAGGTCGACGTGTTGGTGTCGCCGCCCTTGATCTCGTCGATGATCAGCCCGAAGGGCTTGCCCTCAGCCTTCACCTCCTCGATCAGGCGGCGCTTCAGCTCGGCGTAGGGCACGGCGCTGGACGAGGCCACGATCAGGTTGCCCATGCGCGACATGGGCTTGGCCCCCGGCGCGGCGCGGCCGTGGCCGTTCGAGGCTGACACGTCCTGCGTGGTCTGGCGGCTCATCAGGTAGCCCTTCAGCACGCCGTCCTCGATCAGCGTGGTGCGCTCCGCCTTCACGCCCTCCTGGTCGACCTCGTACGCCCCGAACAGGGGCACGCCGTCCCAGGTGGCCCGCGTGGGGTCGTCGACCAGGCTGAGGAACGCCGGCAGGATGCGCTCGCCGAGCTTCTCCTCGAAGGTCTTGCCCTCGAACTCCTTGTTGTGACGCTCGCCCTCGAGCCGATGCCCGATGGTCTCGTGGAAGAACACGCCGGTGGCCAGCGGCGACAGGATGGCGGGGCCCGTGTAGGGCTGCAGCGTGGGCGCGCTCCGCAGGGCCAGCAGCTGCGCGGTGAGCTCGCGGGTGGCGCCCATCAGCGCCTCCTGGTCGGGCAGGCCGCCCAGGTCGCGTGCGTAGAAGTGGACGCCGTGGTCGATCATGCGCCCGTCGGCGGTGCGCACGAAGCCCGCCACGTGGATCTCGTAGAACGCCTGGGCCACGCGCACCTCGGTGCCCTCGGACGTGACCAGCCGATCGATCAGGTACGAGGCGCGGAAGCGGGCCTCGGAGTCGAAGATGTCGGGGGCGTCGAGGAACACCCGCGAGACCTCCTTCATACGCTTCTCCCAGTCCTTCTTCGGGACCTTGGGGGGCGCCGAGATGCTGTCCCTGACCCGCACGGCCGGGACGCGGGCGAAGCCGAGCGGCTTGCGCTCCTCGTGCCGGTAGACGCGCTCGCCGCGCAGCCGGTTGTACGTGGACAGGGCCTCCTTGTAGCGCGTGTCGGCCAGCAGCCACAGCGTGGCGCTGAGGGCCACGGGCTCGTCCTCGATGGGGCCGAAGCCGGTGGGCGTGAAGTCGGGCAGGTAGGTCTCGAACGACAGGTCGGGGCTCGAGAAGTTGTCGAAGTCGTGGTCGCCCGTGCGCACCTCGACGTAGGCCTGCCGGATGGGCGTGTCGGCGTCGCGGCCGGGGAAGAGCGCACCCACCTTGGCCGTGACCTCGACCACCGCGGCGTCGCTCATGCGGAACGCCAGGAAGTAGGGGGCCGGGTAGCCGGGCAGGGCCAGGCCTTGCGTCTCGCGGGCCAGCTCGGAGGTCATGGCCGCCAGCACCTTGTCGTCGGGCTCGGCGGCCCGGCCCGTCGTCGCCGCCAGGGTCGCGAGCAGCGTCGCCACCGTCATCGTCATTCCGAATCGCCGCATGGGTGCCTCCGTCGTCCGGCCAATGATAGGAGGAGACGCGCGAGTCGTCGAATGGACTTACGGGAAAGGGTTGACTATCCTCACGCCGCCGGAGGGGTGACCCCATGCGCGTTCGGATCGTCGTCGTCAGCTTGCTCGCCGCGGCCCTCGGTGCCTGCGACGCCACTCCGCGCCCGACGTCCGAGGCCGTCGCGTCGTCCTACCTGGTGGGCGAAGAGAAGCTGTGCCTGTCCGACGTCGACTGTGCCAGCACGGTCTGCAGCTACGGCGTGTGCGCCGGCCTGACCTCGGCCGATCGCCCCTGGATGACCGACGCCATCACCGCGGCCCTCGGTGCCCGCGTCGAGCGCGGCGACCTCGAGCTGCCCGACCTGCGCCGGTTGATCGCCCGCGAGCTGGAGGCCGAGCGCCACCCCGATCTGAAGCGAGCGCGCCTGCTGCGCGGCTGGGCCCGCCTGGACCTGGACGGCGCGGCGGCGGCGGCCCTGCCGTTGTTCGAGTCCGGAACCCCCATCCTGCGCTTCGAGGCCGCGCGCGTGCTGCTCCGGCGGCACGACCCGCGGGCCGAGGCGTGGCTGGTCGAGCAGGTGGTGTCCAGGGGGCCCGCGCTGGTGCCCTTCCTGGTGCCCGAGTGGCGGTTTTTTGCGCCCCCCGCGCGCGCCACTATACTCGGCCTCGTGGCGGCGCGGGGGGACGCGACCCTCCGCAGCCGGCTCGAGACCCTCGACCAGCAGGAACCCTAGAGTGGACATGCGCCTCAGAATCCTCGTGCCCTTGCTGTTCCTGGTCCCCGGCACCCTGCTGCTCGCGCCGCTCAAGGCCACGGAGCCAGGGGTGAGGGTCGCGGGCGCGCCGCCCGTGGTCGATCGCGACGCGTCCCCCGCCGGCCGCGAGCTGCCCCTGGCGGCCATCCGTGCCTCGTCCGACGCCTCGCGGGCCGGCCGCGCCGAGTCGCCCGCGCCCTCCGACTCCGCCAAGGCTTCGTCCGACAAGGCCAAGGCGTCCGGCGCCACGCCGCCGAAGCTCAAGCTGGCCGACCTGGCCGCGGCGCAGCTCGATCGGGCCAGCGGGCACCTGGTCGTCCAGAAGGGCGAGGCCTCCTACCAGCTCACGCTCGACGCGACGCTGCAGCGCGAGGTGGCGACTTTCCTGAAGAACGCGAACCCCGCACGCGGGGCGTTCGTGGCCCTCGACCCCCGCACCGGCCGCGTGCTCGCCCTGGTGGAGCACGCCCGCGGCAAGGGCGCGGGGCACCCCATGCTCGACGCGAAGCCCCCGGCGGCCTCGATCCAGAAGGTGCTCACGTCGCTGGCCCTGTTCCAGAAGAAGCCCGACTACGATCCCGGCAAGGCGGTGTGCTACCACGGCGGCCACTCGTCCCTCGCCAAGGGGCACATCGTCGACAACCCCAAGCTCGACAAGCGCTGCGTCGACCTCGGCACCGCCTTCGCGCGGAGCGTGAACCAGGTCTTCGGCAAGCTCTTCCACCGCCACCTCGAGCGCCGCGACCTCGAGGCCGTGGGCAAGGCGCTGGGCTTCGGCGACCAGGCGCTGCCCTTCCCCATCGACTACGAGCCCGGCCGCCTCACGCTGGGCTCCGACGAGATCGCGCAGGCGCGCCAGGCCGCCGGCTTCTGGGGCTCGCACCTGTCCCCCGTGCACGGCGCGCTGCTCGGCGCGGTGCTGGCGGCCGACGGCCAGCTGCGCACGCCCTACCTGGTCGAGAGCGTCACGCGCGACGGCGCCACCGTCTACGAAGCCCCCGAGGCCGAGACCCGGCGCGTGCTCGACGCCGAGGTGGTGCGCGCGGTCGACAAGCTGATGGCCCGCACCGACGACGAGGGCACCGCGCGTCGCTACGTGCAGGGCTCCAAGCTCCTGAAGAAGCTCGGCGTGCCCTGCAAGAGCGGCACCCTCACGGGCTACGCCGGCGACAAGCTGGCCTACACCTGGTTCGTCGGGTACGCGCCCGAGGAGAATCCCACCATCGCCTTCGCGGCCATGGTCGGGAACGACGGCAAGTGGCGCATCAAGGCGGGCAACCTGATGCGCAAGGCCCTCGAGACCGCCTTCGCCGATCGCAAGCAGGCGGCCATGGACGAGGCGTCGCCCGGCCAGGCTTTCGCCCGGAAGGATTGACGGCCGCCATCCCCCGAAATCGCTTGACACCGCGTGGACGCATGGCTATATACGTGCGTCCTGACTGGACGTAGGCAGGGACCATGAGAACCGAGAGCGCGAAGGCCAACGAAGTACAGCGGGCGTGGTTTGTCGTCGACGCCGAGAACCAGACGCTCGGGCGTCTGTCGGCCCAGATTGCGACCGTGCTGCGCGGCAAGCACAAGGCCATCTTCACGCCGCACGTCGACACCGGAGACTTCGTCGTCGTCATCAACGCCGAGAAGGTCAAGCTGACCGGCAACAAGCTCGACGACAAGGTGTACTACCACCACTCCGGGTACTTCGGCGGCATCAAGTCGATCACGGCCGGCGCGCTGCTCGAGAAGCGGCCCGAGGACGTGATCCGGATCGCGGTGAAGGGCATGCTGCCGAAGAACCCCCTGGGGCGGCAGATGTTCCGCAAGCTGAAGGTCTACGCGGGCGCCACGCACCCGCACGCGGCCCAGCTGCCCCAGCCCCTGAAGTTCTAACCCCCAGTAGCGCGAGGTGTCCGATGGCCGAGACGCTCCAGAGGTTCTACGCCACGGGTCGCCGCAAGACGGCGACGGCGCGGGTCTACCTCAAGGCCGGAACGGGTCGCTTCCTCATCAACAAGCGCGACATCGACGAGTACTTCCCCCGTGAAGTGCTGCGCATGGTCGTGCTGCAGCCGTTCCAGCTGACCAACACGATGAACCAGTTCGACGTGCTGGTGAACGTCGCCGGTGGCGGGCTCACGGGCCAGGCCGGCGCCGTCCTCCACGGCATCTCGCGCGCGCTGCTCGACTTCAACCCCGAGCTCCGCGAAGCGCTCAAGCGCCAGGGCTTCCTGACGCGCGACGCCCGCAAGAAGGAGCGCAAGAAGTACGGCATGGCCGGCGCTCGCGCCCGCTTCCAGTTCTCCAAGCGCTAGCCGCCCCCTTCTTCTGTCCGTTCTTCACGACCTCCGCCCGGAGGGCTGTTCATGACGCTCGATCCCAAGCGTAAGCGTATCCCGACCCCCATCGAAGAGCAGATGCGGAGCTCGTACCTGAATTACGCCATGAGCGTGATCATCGGCCGAGCCCTGCCCGACGTGCGCGACGGGATGAAGCCCGTGCACCGCCGCATCCTGTTCGCGATGCAGGATCTGAAGAACACCTGGAACCAGCCGTACAAGAAGTCGGCGCGCGTCGTCGGCGACGTCATCGGCAAGTACCACCCTCACGGCGACACGGCGGCGTACGACGCGCTTGTCAGAATGGCACAGACCTTCAGCATGCGCCTGCCGCTGGTCGACGGGCAGGGCAACTTCGGCTCGGTCGACGGCGACCCCGCGGCGGCCATGCGCTACACCGAGGTGCGCATGACGCGCCTCACGAGCGAGGTGCTGGCCGACCTCGACAAGGACACCGTCGACTTCGTGCCCACGTACGACGAGTCCAGCGAGGAGCCCTCGGTCCTGCCCACCCGCGTGCCCAACCTGCTCCTGAACGGCTCCGAGGGCATCGCCGTCGGCATGGCCACGCGCATCCCTCCGCACAACCTGGGCGAGCTGATCGACGGCCTGGTGCTGCTCATCGCGAACCCGGCGGCCACGCTCGACGAGCTGCACCGCATCATCCGCGGCCCCGACTTCCCGACCGGCGCGACCATCCACGGCCTCGAGGGCATCCGCGACGCCTACGAGACCGGCCGTGGCACCATCAAGATTCGCGCCAAGGCGCACTACGAGCCCATCCGCGCGAACAGCGACCGCGAGCAGATCGTCCTGACCGAGATCCCGTTCCAGGTGAACAAGGCCAAGGTCCTCGAGCGCATCGCCGAGCTGGTGCGCGACAAGGAGATCGAAGGCATCAGCGACCTGCGCGACGAGTCCGACAAGGACGGGATGCGCATGGTCATCGAGCTGAAGAAGGACGCCTATCCGCAGGTCGTCCTCAACACGCTCTACAAGAAGACCCTGCTCGAGTCGTCGTTCGGCATCAACCTGCTGGCCATCGCCGACGGGCAGCCGAAGACGTTCACGTTGAAGGAGATGCTGGTCGCGTTCCTCAATCACCGCCGCGAGGTGGTGCTCCGGCGCACCAAGTACGACCTGGCCCGCGCCGAGGAGCGCGCGCACATCCTCGAAGGGCTGCGCAAGGCCATCGACATCATCGACGAGATCGTGGCCCTCATCAAGCGCTCCGGCTCGGCCGACGAGGCCAAGCGGGGGCTGATCGAGCAGTTCGGGTTCAGCGCGATCCAGGCGCAGGAAATCCTCAACATGCGCCTGCACCGCCTGACGGCCCTCGAGAAGGAGGAGCTCGTCGCCGAGCTGAACGAGCTCCTGCACCTCATCGAACGCCTGCGCGCCATCCTGGCCAGCGACGCCCTGCTCATGCAGGTCATCCGCGACGAGCTGATCGAGATCCGCGATGCCTACGCCGACGATCGCCGCACCGAGATCCTGCCCGACGAGGGCGAGATCAACCCCGAGGACCTGATCGAGAAGAAGGACGTCGTCGTCACCATCACGCACCGCGGCTACATCAAGCGCGTGCCCGTCGACACCTACCGCACGCAGAAGCGCGGCGGCAAGGGCAAGAGCGGCATGGGCGTGAAGGAAGAAGACGTGGTGCGCGACCTGTTCGTGGCCTCGACGCACGACGCCATCTGGATGTTCACGACCACGGGCCGCATGTTCAGCCTGAAGGTCTACGAGCTGCCCGAGGGCTCGCGCCAGGCCAAGGGCAAGCCCATCATCCAGATCCTGCCGCTGGTGGCCGATGAGCGCATCGCGGCCATCATCCCGGCGCACCGCATGGTCGATACGCCGCACATCATGTTCGTGACGCGGGCCGGCATCATCAAGAAGTCGCGCTCGGCGGTGTACGCCGCGGTCAAGATCAACGGCACGCGCGCCATCCGCCTCGACGAGGGCGACGACCTCATCGACGTGCGCCTGTTCGGCGAGGGCGACGACATCGCGCTGTGCACGCGCAAGGGCATGTCCATCCGCTTCCGCGGCGACTCGGTGCGCGACATCGGGCGCGTGGCGCGCGGCGTGATCGGCATCCGCCTCACGCGCGGCGACGAGATCATCGGCGTGTCGGTCACGCGCCTCGAGGACGACCACCTGCTGCTCACGGCGACCGAGCGCGGCTACGGCAAGAAGACGCGACCCGAGAACTACCGCGTCCAGAGCCGCGGCGGCAAGGGCATCATGACCATCAAGATCACGCCGAAGAACGGCGACGTGATGGGCATGCTGCGCGTGAAGAACGACGACCAGCTCATGCTGATCAGCTCGAACGGGCGCATCATCCGCATCCTGGTGCGCGACATCAGCACCACGCTGCGCTACGCCCAGGGCATCCGCCTCGTGAACCTCGACGACGACGAGCGCGTGGTGGGCATCACCGTGCTGCCCGAGTCCGAGCAGGACGAGGTGGCCGACATCGAGCTGGCCCGGCCCGCCGAGCCCACCGACGAGGCCCCCGAGGAGCTCACGCCCCCCGAGCCCGAAGACGAGCTTCCCCCCGACGACGAGCCTGCCGAAGACACCGGCGACGAGCCCTCCGAAGAGTAAGTGAGCTTCGACCGCCCTGCGTGCCGGGCACGAGCGCTCGGCAGCGCGACGGTGACTCTCGACGGGCATTTCCGCGTATACTGTCGTTGGTACGTTCCTTCGTTTGGAGTCGACGAGCCATGACGGCGGTCCAGGTGCTCTTCCCTTCCGATGTGTTCGCGGCGCTTCGCCAGTCGCCCGAAGAGGTGTCCCGCGACATGCGCGTAGCGTCGGCGATCCGCTGGTACGCGCAGGGCCGTGTCTCTCAGGGAAAGGCGGCCGAGCTTGCCGGCCTGTCGCGGGCGGAGTTCATCGACGAGGTGTCTTCCGTTGGCGTGACCGTCTGCCAGGAGACGTTGGAGGATCTCGACACGGAGTTGGAGCGTGGCTGACGTCCTGGTTGTCAACGCGTCACCGCTGATTCTGCTGTCGCGCATCGGAAGGCTCGATCTGCTCCCGGCGCTGGGCGGCGCGGTCGTCGTGCCCCAGTCGGTGCTTTCCGAGTTGGAGGCGGGCAACCACGTCGACGGCGCGGCGGACGCCGTTCGCGCGAATTCCGCGCTGGTCGTCGTCCCCGACGTCGGGGTTCCCGCCTCGCTCCTGGCCTGGGATCTCGGTGCAGGAGAGACCCAGGTCCTGTCGCACTGCCTCGAGCGCGTGGGCGCGCTGGCCGTACTGGACGATCGCGCGGCCAGGCGATGTGCGGAAGCGTTCGAGCTGGCGAGGCTCGGGACGCTCGGCGTGGTGGTCAGGGCGAAGCGGCAGGGTCTCGTCCGGAAGGCGAGGCCTTTGCTGGAGGCTCTCATGAGCCACGGACTTCGGCTCAAGCCCGAGTTCGTGCGAGCCGTTCTGCAGAAGGTCGGCGAGTAGCCACCATCGGTCGACGGGTTCGGGCTACAGCCCCGCGACGATGCGCCAGCCGTCGGGCGTCTTGATCAGCTCCCACTCGTTCACGTCGCTCTTGGTGTGCCAGTTCTCGCGCCCGCCCTCCGAGTAGAGGAAGTGCGTGGTGTACTCGAACTGCACCTTGGCGCGGTCGCCCACGTAGGCGATGGCCAGCGGCCGGAACTCGTACTGGATGGCTTTCACGTTGTTCAGGAGCTTCGGCAGCACCTCCTCGGCGAGCTCCTGGAACCCGTAGTCGTCGCTGTCGTCGTCGGTGGTGGAGCCGTTCTCGAGGTAGTCGCGCGAGACGAGCGCGAGGATGTGGTCGGCGTCGCGTTTCTGCAGCGCGTCCTTGTAGTCGAGCATCAGGGCGTAGACCGCGCGGTTCTCCTCGGTGTCGGGCACCTTGGAGTCGCCCAGCATGCCCGAGCCGCAACGTGACAGAATGACAAGCGTCGCCGGGACGAGCACTGCCAGCGCCAGGAGCCGAATTCGATGCGTCATCGCGCGTTCCTTCCGTTCGAGCCGGGCCCCGCGGGGGCGCCGTCGCCGTGTATACTGCAAGCCACGTTCCATCCCGTCAAGGCGAGTCCCGCCCTGTCCGCCTCTTCCCTGTCGCCCCTGCCTTGACATCACGACGGTTGCCCGATAAATAATTCGCACTCACAAGTGCGATCACGGACGGCCCCATGACGGCTCCGGCACAACCGGTCCTCGCGACGCGGATCCGCGCCTGCGCGATCCCTGCCATCCTGGTGCTCGTCGGCATCGTGGTCGTCCTCGCCGTCCTGATCCTCCTGACCGAGGATTCATCCGTGGCGCCGGGGATGTTCACGCGCGTGTACGGTCCGGCGTGAGCCCGACGGACTCGCCCTCGCGGCGACGAGTGCGCACGTTCGCGGTGGCCCTCCTGGCCGCCGTGCTGGTTCTCGGGGCCGCCAATGCCCTCGTCGAATGGCTGGAGCGCCGGGGCCTCGTCGACACGTTCCGCGGCCGCGACGACTTCGTGCGCACGGTCGACGAGGCCCCGTGGGCGGATGCGGGCGACGGGTTCTACGAGACCACGCCGTACGCCCGGCGGACCATGGTCCCCAGCCGCTTCCGCGTCGACAAGCAGGGCGCCTGGCGCGTGTTCCTGCTCGGCGAGTCGTTCATGATGGGCACGCCCTACGCCCACCAGAAGGACGAGGTCGAGAAGCCGGGCGGGATCGCGTCGTGGCTGCGCGTGGCGCTCGACGAGGTGCTGCCCGGCCACGCGATCGAGGTCGTGAACGCGGCCGCGGGCGGGCAGGTCTCGGATCGCGTCAAGGAGATCGCCGAGATCGCCCTCGGCTACCAGCCCGATCTGCTGGTGGTCGCCACGTGCAACAACGAGGGCGTGCTGCCCCTGAACGACGTGACGCGGGCCCTCCGCACCGCCGGCGGATTCCGCATGCTGACGAAGTGGCTGGCCCCGTCCACGGCTCCCGAGGGGCGGGCGTACTACTCTCCCGCCGACCGCGATCTCGAGGCCGTGCGCGCGAACTTCCGGCGGAACCTCGACACCATCGTGACCGCCGCCGCCGCCCGCGGCGTCACGGTGCTGCTCTGCACGCTACCCGCCAACCTGCGCTACAACGACTTCCACCAGGGGCGCTTCGCCACCGGGGGTTGGGGCAGCACCAACCGGGAGGATCAGTTGACCGGCTGCGCCCTCGAGGGGAGCCTCCTGGTCGAGCAGGCTCGCCACGCGGACGCGCTGCAGGTGCTCGGCGCCTGCGATGACGTCGAGGCGCTGCGTTGGATGGGCTTCGCGCTGATCGCCCTCGAGCGCTGGGACGAGGCGCGGACCGTGCTGGAGCAATATCTGGAGCTGGTCCCGCGCAACCGGTGCCGGCCGTCGTTCAACGCCGTGATCCGCGACGTGGCGCGGCACCACCCGAACGTGCGGCTGGTCGACCTCGAGGCGCGCGCCAAGGCCCAGGCGCCGTACGGGGTGCCCGGCTACGAGCAGTTCGACGACTACTGCCACATGAAGTGGAACGGCTACGCCGACATGGCCGACGAGATCCTGGTCGCGCTGCAGCGCTACCAACTGCTCCCGTCGGGCGGTGCGCCCCAACGGCCTCGTACCGATCGCGAGACGCTGCGCAAGCGGTTCGGCATCGTCTCGGACAAGGATCCGAGCATGGCCCCCGGAGCGGTCGGACCCGGCCTGTGGCGGTGAGCGGCGAGCCGCGCTGGCGCCATCCCGGCGGCGGTCCTACCACGTCCCCGAAACCGACACCCCCAGCATGCCGCGATGGAAGAGCACCGGCAGCGCGCTCGACGAGCCGAGCAGCGCTCGCGCGTAAAAGGCTCGGAGCGCGATTGGGCCGGCCAGGGGCACGCGCAGCTCGGCGGCCGCCAGGGCGCGCTCGAGCTCGAACAGGCGCGTCACCCCGTCGGCGCCCTGGTGCAGGAGCAGCCCCGAGGCGGTGATGCCCAGGGGCAGGTTGCCGGCCACCCGCAGCGCGCCGTCGGTGTTGAATGGCCCTTGCCGATCGGCGAAGCGCAGCTCGGCCGACCACAGCTGGCGCGAGGCGGCGCGCAGGCGCACCTCGAAGCCGTGGCCCGCGCCCACGTCGCCGCGGACGAGCGCCGCCAGCTTGGGCACGCCGCTGCCGTACGAATCGCGCTCGAGGGCGTAGGCGGCCGTGAAGTAGCCGGGGGCGTAGGCATCCCAGGTGTAGCGGTACTCGGTGCCGAGGCCGAGCTCGAAGGTCTTGTCGGGGCGCACGACCGCGCCCACGCCCACGTGCACGCCGCCGCCGTCGGTGTCGAGCCCCGCCACGCTCACGTAGGGCACGGCCGTCACGCGATCGGAGGGCAGGGGCAGCGCGACGCCGGCGCCGTACACGTTGATCGTGTCGGTCGAGCGCGCGACGCCGCCGGTGGTCGTGGCGGTGACCGCGACGGGGGCGCGCGTGTCGCCGGCCCAGGTGGCGTCGAGCTCGAGGCGACCCACCACGCCACCGAGCGCGCCGAGCGGGCGGCCTAGCGCGTGCGCGCCCAGTACGGGCGCCGACAACAGCGAGGTCGCGAAGGCCTGCACCTCGGCCCGCGGGTGGTGCCAGCGCGCTTCGACCCCGGTCTCGGGGCGGTCCAGGTTCAGGTTGTTCGCGAGCCCCGCCACGATCTCGCCGCGGCCCAGCGTGAGGTCGGCCAGCGTCCCCAGGCGCGCCGACAGGCCCAGGCGCGGGTCGTCGAACGACAGCTCGTCGACCACGCGCAGCACGTCGCCGACCGAGTTCCAGTCCTCGTAGCGGAAGCGGGCCTCGCCGCCCCCCGTGAACGACGCCAGGGTCCAGCGGAGCGGCACGTGCAGCGCGCCGGCCCAGGGACCCGAGGCCAACGCCACGTCGAGCTCGGTCTCCTGCACGAGCAGGTCGTCCCAGGCGCCCAGGAAGGCGGCGGCGCCGGCCTCGAAGCGGAAGCCGTCGCGGGCCTGGACCGGGCGGGGCAGGGGCGCGGCGAGTGTCAGGAGCAGCAGCGCACGGAGGAGGTTCTGGCGTCTCACTTCAGGAAGTCCCGTACGGCCTCGACGAAGCGGCCGTTCTCCTCGATGAAGGGGAAGTGGCCAGAGCCGCCCAGCGTCGTGATGTGGACGCTGTGGTTCTTCTTGGCCAGGTCGACGTACCAGGCGAGGGTCTCTTCGGGGTGGATGTCGGCCTTGGACTGGATGACCAGCACGGGCGTGGTGGTGGCCTCGACGACCGGCCGCAGGTCGACGCCCTTGAGCGTGCGCATCAGGCGCGCGCGCAGCAGCGGATCGCCGTGCAGGTCGGGCAGCAGGGCGACCCACTCGGGGTTCTTGAAGTAGGCGTGCAGCAGCACGCGGTCGATCGCGCGCCGGCGCAGCTGGGGCAGCATCTTGCTGCCCTCGCGCGCCAGGAAGTCGAAGTCGTCCTTGAACATGGGGTCGAGGCGCTCGGGGAGCCCCTTCAACGTCGTGAGCACGCGCCCCCCCTCGGGGATGGCCGGCCCCGCCAGCACCAGGCGCCGCACGGCCTCCTTGCGCAGCTCGAGCAGGCGCAGCGCCACGAAGTTGCCGAATCCGTGCGCGAGCACGTCGGCCTGGTCGACGCCCAGGTGGTGCAGCAGCTCGAGCACGTCGGCGGCCTCGGACGTGAGGTCGAACGTGGCCAGGTTGGCGGGATCCTTGCCGCGGCCGCGGCCGCGCGGATCGAACAGCACGACCCGGCGCGACGACGTGAGCTTGCCGAGCCAGGGCCGGAGGTAGCCGGCGCCCAGGTCGGGGCCGCCGGGGATGATGACCAGCCAGGGGCCCTTGGTGCCGTGCACTTCGTAGTACAGCGTCGCGCCGCCGCCCAGCGTGACCTGGCCCTCCTGGTCGGGCTTGGGGCCTTCGCCCACCACCGCCTTCTTCCACGAGTCGACCCACGAGCGCACCTTGCCGTCGCTGTCGAGCCCGGCGATGCCCGTCACGGCCAGGAGGGTGCGCGCGGCGTCGCGCTCGACGGGCTTGGTCTCGCCCTTCAGGAGCGTCGCGACCGGGGGCAGCGACGCGGGGGTCAAGAGGATGCGGAAGGCGCGCAGCGCCTCGAGCTTCAGCTCGGGTGACTCGTACTGCAGGATCTCGGCCAGGCGCTTGTCGATGCCGGGCGCGTCGAGGTACCACAGCACTTTGAGGGCCAGCTCGCGCAGCGCGGGATCCTTCTCGCGGTCGAGGCACTTCTCGACCTCGGGCAGGACGTCGACGTCCTTCATGTTCAGGATGGTCTTCAGGGCGATGACGCGGCTCTCGGGCGAGCCCTCGCGGAGGGCGGTCAGGAAGAGCTCGCGCATCGAGTAGTAGTAGCGCCGGAGCGAGTGCAGCACCTGGTCTTCGGGGATGTCCTCGTCGGCCAGGAACTGGCGCACCAGCGGCGCGCTCTCGTCGTCGCCGATGATCGTGAGCAACGACATGCCGATTTCGCGCACGCGCTTGTTCGGGTGCTTCAGGAGCTTCGAGACCTCGACCGACGCGGCGCGCCCGATGCGGATGAGCGTCTCGGCCACGGGCATCTCGCGCGACGTGTCGAGCGACTGCAGGATGAAGATGCAGAAGGGGATGGCCTCGGCGCCGAAGCGCGCGACGCCTCGAACGGCCACGTCGCGGTGTTCTTTCATGGACATGGCGTTGATGAGCACCGGGATCGAGGTGGCCGTGCCCACGCGCCCCAGGGCGTCGAGCATCTGCACGCGCGCGCCGCGGTTGGCCTCGTTGGGGTCGCCCATCTCGCGGCGGAAGGCGTTGATGATCGGCAGCTCGCTGGAGGGATCGCCCAGGTGGCCGAGCGCCCACGCCGCCATGCCGCGCATGCGGGGCGACGGGCTCTCGAGGACCTTGTGCAGCGTGGGGATCATGGCGGTGTCCTGGCCGCGGGCCGCCAGGTAGATGGCGCGCTCCTGGATGTCGTCGTTCTTCGAGAGCAGCAGCTCGGGCTGGAAGCCGACGGGCTGCTCGCGCGCGGTCAGGGTAGCGAGCGCGTTGAGGGCGGCCAGCACGGCCTCGTCGGTGCCAGCCCGCAGGAAGGGCTCGATCAGGAAGCGGCTGGACTCGCCGAGCACCGCCGCGGCCTCGACGAAGGCGGCGGCCTCGTTGCCCTGCTTCTGCTTCACGAGCTCGGCCACGCGCGCGGCCAGCAGCTTTTCGGCGGCGCGCCCCGAGGAGCGGAACAGGTCGATGACCGGCGGTCCGATCTCGGGCTCGCCCATCAGCGGGATCAGGCTGCTCAGGGCCTTCTCGGAGAGCGCCGCGGCGCTCTTCAGGAGATCGAGCACCACGTAGCGCTCGGAGCCGCTGGCCATGCCCAGGCGGAAGGCCAACCCCAGCTGGGCCGACTCGTCCAGGTTGCGCAGCAACGCGAGGCGCCGGGGCTTGGACGGGAAGCCGAGCAGCGAGTCGAGCGTCTCGTCGGGGTACAGGCGGAGCGCCACGCGCACGACCGCGTCGAGCAGGCGTTGATCCTCGACGTCGAGCAGCGGCGACAGCTGGTCGTAGGGGAGCCGGGCGTTGCGTTCGGCGGCGACGCGCAGGGAGAGCCAGCGCTGGCCGTCGGTGCCGCTCTTCAACAGTCCTTCGAGCTTCAGGGCCACGCGCTCGAGGTCCTTCTTCTTCAGCGCCAGGGTCGCCTCGGCGAGAGGCTCGGCGTCGTCGATGGCGGTCAGGGCGTCGATGCGGGCCTCGAGGTCGGGCACGGCGGGCGCCGTGGGCGGCGCGGCCAGCGCGGAGAGGCCGACGAGCCACAGGCACGCGAGGCCGAGGTACAAGGTCGGTGCGAGGGCTCGCGTCATGCTCCGTGACTCCCGGGGTGCCCGGCTTCGTGAGAAGAGAATCTACCACCGGCGGGGGGCGAGGTAAAGCGCCGCCGCCGACGGGGCCTCCTAGCCATCGCGGGTCGACGAGATGACGACCGTGCCGAGCTTCACGCGCTGCTTCGCGTCGGTCGGCAACGTGGTCTCGACCGGTACGGGCCTGCCGTTGTCGGTGAAGCCGAGCCACAGCCCGTAGGTGCCGGGCTGGCAACGGTGCATGTCGATGTGGATCTTGTGGCGGTCGCGGACGTACTCGCCCACGCGCCAGTCGGCGAGCGGGTACAGGCCGCCGAGGGGCTCGTGGTCGCCGTCGATGACGGCGCGGTCGGAGGGCGTGGCGGACTCGGGCACCAGCTTGACGGTGAGGCGGTACGACGCGGGGACGGCGCCGAGCGCCTGGAACAGGTAGGTGGCCTCCACGGTGCCGGCCAGGTTCACGTTCAGGCGGTGCCGCGAGATGCCGGCGAGGCGCACGCGCTCGCCGAACGTGGCCGCGAGGGCTTCGTCCATGGGCGGGGGCGTGGTACCGAGCCAGGCGGCGGCCTTGCGGCGACGCTCGTCGACGGACATGGGTGGGGCCTTGGGGGCGCCCTTGACGGCCACGTGGGCGATCACCATGCGGCTCTGATCGACCTCCTTGGCGCCGCT
>Ga0172371_10004592_pt1 | contig 20817 bp, 13 predicted proteins | sample Lak12m_FD_114543 | JGI IMG/M metagenome (GOLD analysis project Ga0172371, IMG submission 114543) | Freshwater microbial communities from Kabuno Bay, South-Kivu, Congo - kab_022012_12m | ecosystem: Environmental > Aquatic > Freshwater > Lake | place: Democratic Republic of the Congo: South-Kivu... | reverse complement strand
CTGAACCAGTGTCCCAGTTCGTGCCCGGCGGTATGGGGAGGATCGGAGCGACGCGGCCTCGCCGTTCCGTGCGCATGCCCGTCCCAGACCGTTGCATCGGGCTCCGGCACGCCGCCCCAGAACCTGGGCTTCATGACGTAGCGGCTCAGCCGCGCGGCGAGGTCGAGCGCGACCGGGTCGCCACTGACGGCGTAGAAGCGCGCCGCGCCGTAGATCTGGTGCCCGTGGTAGGCGGTGACCCCGCCCTCGCGCCCTTCGGTGTCGTCCTGTGCCTCGTCCCTGTCGATCCAGCCCGAGCGGGGATAGGTGCAGTCCTCGCCCCAGCCGCCGTTGACGGGGTAGTAGCCGTAATCGTCCTTGCACACCAGGATGCGGCGCATACCGTGGACCAGCGTCCGCGCCAGCTCTTCGTTTGCCTGAGGCCGGTCCTCGAGTTGACGCCACACGAGCAAGGCGCGAACCATGCGCCCCGCCGCACCGACCACGCAGAAATCCTCGTCTCTGGCCCGTTCGGAGTTGTTCCCGTACGAACTGCGCCAGGGCCGCAACGGCGTGCAGCGGTCCCAGTACAGCCCGTCATCGACACGGCTGCAGAGTTCCGTGCGGTAACGGGATTCCAGTTCCAGGTTCTGATCGCTGCCGCACATGGCGCGCAGCATGGCGAGCGCTTCGCCGAACTTGGTATCGCAGGTGACGTCCGCTGAGGCCCAGTGGCGCAGGAACGGCCGCGGCGCGCACAAACCGATCAACCCATACATCGTAAGCATCTCGGGATCGATGCTGCCGGTCAGGCCGTTGACGCCCAGGGCCGCGCGTTCGGCCAAATCGAGGGTGTCGGGAACCGTGGCCTGATAGCGCTCGCCGGCGGTCGCCTGCCGGAGCGCCTCGCCGTGGGCGTCGACCTCGGCCCGGCTCGCCGCGCGCCGCGCCGCGTCCTTCGCCCGCCAGGTGTCGAGCGTCGCTTCCGCCTCCTGCCGACGAATCTCTGCCCGGCGCAGCTCCGCGCGGAGTTCGGCACCGCCGGCGGCGGCCAGTACGAAGCTGCCGCCGCCGCTGACGACCTTGACGGCGACCAGGTTGCGGCCGGCTTTCAACCGCGCCGTGAAGCGGTAGTCCGTCACGCTGGGCGGATGGTTGCCGTTGCCGTTCTTCAGGGTGTCGCAGACCACCGCGCCGTTCATCCACCACTTCATCCACCAGTCGGCGCCGGCGCCGAGTTCGATCTCGGTGTCCTTGTCCACCTCGACGACGGCCAGCAGGTAGGCGGTCTTGCCGACCTCCTTGCCGCCGCAGAGCGCGCCGAGGTCGAGGCGACAGTCGGTGAACACGACCTTCTGGCCCGCCAGCATCTTGCCGGCGATGGCCAGTTCTTTCGGGATGGCGGTCATCCCGGCGAAGTCCGGTTCCGGGGCGTCTTGGCCGACCGGGCTGAACAGTGTCCACCCTTGTGGAAAGGCGAAATCGTCTTGTCTCTGGCGGTCTTGTTGATTCCTGTTCATGGAGTTGCTCTCCTCCTGCTCCTGACCCCTATCCCCTGCTTCCTACCACCCCGTGACGATCCGCTCCGGCACGAACCGCTCCACGGTCTTCATCGGCGCCGCATCTGCCTTCATGTGCTCGCGCAGATAGAGCGGGTAGCTGGTCGGCGAGGTGTCGCGCGGCGCGATGTCCACCAGCGTCGAGCCGCGGAACGCGCAGGTGTAGGTCTGCTGCTGAGCGGTCTGGGCGCTCACGGTGTAGCGGGCCGTGGTCTCCCTGACCGGGAAGCGCAGGGTGATCACGTCCGCGGGCTTCAGTCCGGTGAAGACCACGCGGTTGCCGATCCAGTCCAGGGCCGCTTCCTTGCCGGAGACGTCGGCCCGCAACGCTTTGCGGTCGGCCCAGGACGGAATCCGCACCGCGATCCGCCGCGCCGCTTTGTTGCGCAGAACGACCTTGCCCTCGTACGGCAGGTGGCTGTCCACGTCCAGCAGTTTCGACGCGCGGTTGAGAAGGAGGTTAACCTGCGCCGTGTCGCCCGACTCGCGCACGGCACCCTCCCAGGCGTAGTAGAGCCCGCGGGTGGCATTCCCGGTGCAGCAGTGCATCACCCACGGCGCGGGGATGCAGTCCGGCCTGGACATGCCGGCGAAGACGCCCAGGCTGCGGGCGATCACGTTGTCCGAACAGCCCTGCCCCGGATGGAGCGTCGCCAGCGTGTGCCCGTAGGCATTGGTCGTTTCGGGCGATGCCGCCGCGATCTTCTCCAGCAGGTCGGCCCGGATCAACTGGCCTTCCATGAGCTGGTTGCGGACCACGGCATCCACGTTGTCCCAGTAATCGCCGAGGCCGGCATCCGACAAGCGGATGCCCATCGCCACCTGGTCGCCCAGCGCGCAGCCCTCGCAAGTGTCGTTGGCCGCGGGGTAGCAGTTGACCCAGCCCATGCGCGGAATGCCCTGGCTCAACGTGACCTCGTAAGCGCGCTGGACGAACTCCAGGGCGCGCTCGTCACCGGTCGTGCGGCCGAACTCGAGGATCGCGCGCAGCGTGATGGCGCGGGCATGGAAATGGCTGAACCAGTGGCCGAGTTCCGCCCCGGCGGTGCAGGCGGGATCAGGCAGGCTGGCCGCCACGAAGCCGGGCAGCTTCAGCACCTTGGCGCGTTCGCGGTCCGGGTCGGGCACGCCGCCCCAGAACTTCGGTTTCATGCAGTAGCGGGCCAGGCGCTCGGCCAGGTCCAGGGCCTTGCGGTCCCCGGTGAGGGCGTACCATTGGGCTGCCGCATACATCGGGTTCGCCTGGCAGCACGCGATGTCGCCCTCGGGGCCGTCGTTGGCGCCCTGCGCCTCGTCCGTGTTCAGCCAACCGCTGCGCGGATAGGTGCAAGGCTCGCCCCAGCCGCCTTTCTCGGGATAGTAGGCGTAGTCGTCCTTGAGGATGGCCACGCGCCGCATGCCGGCCACCAGCTCGGCGGCCAGGCGCTCGAACCGCGGATCGTGCGTCTGCTCCCACCAGGTGATCACCGCCCGAGTCATGCTTCCCGTATGCAACAGAACGGAGAAGTCCTCGCTCTTGCCCTTGCCGTAGTGCGACTCCGAGCCGGCGTAGATATTCCGCCAGGGCCGCGCCGGATTGTAGCGATCCCAGTACAACCCGTCCTCGACGCGGGCAAGCATGCCTTCACGGTTCAGCGTCTCCACGTCCTCGAAATCGCGGCTGCCGGACATGAGCCGCAGCCAGGGCCAGGACTGACCGGTCTTCGTATCGCAGCCGATGTCGGCGCTGGCCAAGTGGGACATGAAAGGCGTGCGGTTCGCGTATTGGATCGCAAAGTAGGACGTATACTCCATCGCCGGGTCGATGATGCCGCCGAGGCCATGAATGGCCAGCGCGGCCCGCGCCGCCAGGTCGAGCGTGTCGGGGATGGTGGCCTGGTAGCGTGTTCCGTTCTCGTAGATTGATGTCTGCACCATCGTCTCCTTGCTCGTAACTGCTGCTCAGCTCAGGGCTCCGCCCCGAAGCCCGCCAGGAGGACCAGTGACCCTCCTGGACCTACCATTTGCCAGGGGGCGGATTCGCCAACGGCAGGAATGGTCATAGTCAGGCGTGTTCTTCCCCCTGTTCTGTTAGTCTTGATCCCGTTGGTGTTTGGATCTGCCCGCCGACACATCGGCATGCAGCACGACCATCTGGTGGCAGGTGAACTCCTCGACACGGAGCCGGACTCCTCCCTTCTCGATGCTGAACGGGATCTCGACGCCCTGCGGCTCGAGCGTAACCCGCGCCACCCTGCCTGGGACCTTGACCTCGACGGAGACGTCGCGCAGCGGCAGGAGGTCCTCGATCACTTCGACGCCCAAGCCGGCGTGGGCGCCGTCCGGCAGCGCGATCTGGCCGCCGCGGGCGACGGTGTTGGCGTAGAGCAGGTGCAGCACGCAGCGCTTCTCCGTTGGCTGCCGCATCAGCGAGACGCGCGCCGTGGACGGCAGGTTCGTGCGCAGGCCGCGGTCTTTGCCCAGCAAGAGGTCGAGCGCCTTCACCGCGTAGTCACGGTACGCGACCGCGCCGTAGCCGCGGTAGATGGTGAACACAGGGTGCGCCAGGTACAGGATGTTGCCGTTGCGGACCGCGCCGTGGAATCCGGACGGCCGCGGCTGGTTCGGCGTGTGCTGGTGGCTGCAGAAGTGGTCCCACTTGCGGTTGAAGTACGAGTCGTGGACATCGCCGAGCGCCTCGCCGCTCGTGGCGCGGACCCGCTGCGACCGCAGGTACATCACCAGCGGCGTCTGCACGAATCCGGGCCGCAGTTCCGGCGCCGGCAGGATGTAGTCCGGCTGGAACGGGCTCGGCCCCATGAACTCCGCGCCGATGTCGAAGACGAACCGCTTCTTCTCCGGGTCCAGGCCGCTCTCGCCGGTGAGCAGCAGTTTTCCGCCGCCGGCCAGGTACGCATCGAGCTTCTTCTTCAGCGCCTTGTCCACGAGGATATCGTCCGGCAGCACGAGCGCCTTGTAGGGCGCGAAGTCCATCTCCGCGTCGAGCACGTCGAAGAGGAAATGCCCTTCGAGCAGCACGCGGCCGGCGCCGGCGTCCGGGTGGTTCGTCTGCCCCGAGTGCCGGACCGCTTCGCTGGAGAGCAGCCCGACCTCCGCGACCGGTTCCGCGCCGACGCACCACGCCTCCTTCGCCTCGACCTCGGCGTAGGCGGCGCCGATGATCGCGTAGGTGCTGGCGTCCATCCTGCCCTCGGGGTGAAGCTGGTCGCCGACCGAGCATTTCGCGCCGTAGGCGAGCATGGCCGCGCACTCGTAGCGCAGCGCGTTCGGGTGCTTGAAGCCGCCGAACTCGCCCCACCACGTGTGGAACTTGCCGGTCATGCCGAGGATGTCGAGGTCGAGCTTCTTGCAGTACTTGGCGGAGAGCGGGAAGTGGTCGTAGCCCCAGCCGCCGGTCGGCAGGCTTTCGAGTTCGAGGTGACTGCAGTGCTTGAGGATGTCGTGGCGGCCGCGCGGGATATGGCCGCTGTTGTGGAATACCGGCATGTCGCCGCGGACGCTCCGGCAGGCGGCGGTGGTCTCGCGGTAGTAACGGTCGAGCGCGAACTGCGCGCACGTCCTCCGGTCCGCTTCGACCTCCGGACTCAGCCCGTTCTCGCGCATGACCTCGAGGCACCAGCGACAGCAGCACTCGCCCTGGCGGATGATGTCGAGGAAGATCCCGTCGGCGCTGGAGAACAGCCCGGCGGCTTCCCGGATCTGGCGGCACAGGTACTCGAGGTACGGCGAGTTGAAGCACATCTTGTGGAATCCGGCGTCGATCACGCGCGGCGTCCGCGTCCAGCCACCGTTCACGTTGACCTCGCGCCATTCCGGGTGCTCCCGCGACGCGACGTTGTCCACGCCCGCCGATAGGTACACCGGCACATTGACATCGATTTCCTTGCAGGCGTCGAACTGCGCCCGCAACAGGTCGAACCGCAAGTGCGGGTGCATCTTGCCGACAGCGGTCGGATGATAGGTCCACCCATGATGACACTTGCTGAAACAAGTGACCGAGTTCACGCGCCCCGCTTTCAGCGCCGCCTGCCACTCTTCGCGATCAAACGCGGCGCCGATGTTCTCAATGCACGGCGAGGTGTGGAAATCCAGATGCACCTGCCGAAAGCGCAAGTTCCATGCTGCCATCGTCACACTCCTCTGTTCCTACGTGGTTAACCGTCCAGGCGGAAGCCGCCCTGGCGCGGGGCCGGCAGCAGTCGTTGCTTGAAAGGGCGGACACGGCTTGAACCCGGTCCGCCATCTGGATTCGTCATCCGCGTCATGTCAGCCTCCATTGGGGGGATCGGGGTCATAATGGCCTCCACGTCCACCATGCTGGTACCCCGCATTGCTTCAGGATCCGCCCCTGTGAACGGGTGGTCCAGGAGGGTCGCGATCCTCATGGCGGGGTTCGGGGCAGCGCCCTGACCTGGGTGCTGATCATCGCTCCCGCGACAGCTTTGCCACCTGCCGCTCCAGTTCGCGCGCCTCGGCCTCCGAGCCGCAGCCGGTCACGCTGCACAGCCCGCGGGCGGAGACTTCGATGGGCCGTGGCGCACCGGGAACTCCGTACGGGGCATCGAGGCGGTCGCCGGGATCGTCGTTACCGCAGTTGTCGCCAGCCAAGCCATCCATCCGCTCATGGATCATCCAGGTTGGCATACTCGCCGGCGCGCGCCGGTGAATGGATAGGTCATGGGGTCACCTCATACAGCGACTCGGGTTGCAGCACCCAGGCCGCGGGCAGGTGTGTCAGGGCGATTGATTCATACGGATGTGCCGTGCCGCGCTCGTAGAGGCATAGCGCCGTGCCATCCGACAACACCGCCAGGTCGCTATAGGCACTCGGTCCCAGCCAGAGCACGCGGCCCGGTCCCCAGGTGTGGCCACGGTAAGCACCGGGATGCGGTAGGTATGATATCCGCCGATGCCAGCCTGGAAGAGAACCTGTTCATTCATGATTGAGTGCCCCTGACGTGTCTTCGGGAAGGCGAGGTCACCTTGTGTCTTGCTGTCCTGCATCTTCCTGGTCGTGGGGTTGTTCCTCTGGCCGTTACCCTTCTTCCTGCTCATGGCCGGGCGCGGGTTCAGCGGATGCCTCCCGCGGCCTCGTACATGGCCAGGATGTTGGCGGTGGGCGCGTCCGGCTGGATCTGGTGGCTGGGGCCGAAGATCAGCCCGCCGTCGGCGAAGAGGTCGAGGCGGCGGCGCACCTCGGCGCGGACCTGTGCCGGTGTGCCGTGCGGCAGCACATGCTGCACGCAGAAGGTGCCGGCGAACGCCAGCTCGCTTCCGAACCGCCGTTTGAGTTCCGCCAGGTCCATGCCGGCCGCGCTGGTCTGCACCACGTCGAGCACGTCGAGCCCGTCCGCGATCAGCGTCGGGATGAACTCGGCCGCACTGCCGCTGATGATGCCGTGTTCGCTGTCCATGGGCCCGAAGTCCGGGCCGCGGTACACCGGCCGGATTTCGCGGAAATCGTGTCCCAGGCGGTCCAGCAGGTCCGCTTCGTGGCGGAGGCAGAAGTGTTCGCTCAGGCGCCGGTCCACCTCGGCCACCGCCAGGTGTTTGATCGGCAGCCGGTCGAAGGCGCCGCGCGCCAGCGCGGCCCTTACTCGGTCTCGTGGTTCCATGCGTTGCGCCTCAGTCTCTTGTGCCGTGTCATGACGTGGCTGATCGCCCCTCCGTCCCTGCCGTCAGATGGTCCCGGAAGCGGATGTAGTCGAACCGGTACTGTGCATACATGGGCATGCCGCCCGGCAGGCTGAAGTGCCGGCCGTTGACGATGCCCAGGCACGTCTCCCCGAGTTTGGCGATGTCGCCGCCCATGACCTCGGTCACGTCCATCACTTGGGAAAGGTGCCACGGGCCCTCGGCGCTGCCGCGGAACCCCATGCGCAGATGCCGCTTGTCCAGCATCTGGTAGAGCATGCGCAGCGGCCGCGCCTGCAGGACCTCCTGGGGCGGCACGGGATCGAAGACCATCTGCACCTTGACCCAGGGCTTGAGTTGCGCCGGGTCCTGCCCATTTCGGCGGAAGTAGTCCTCCAACTGCGAATCGAACGACGAAGGTCCGAAGGGATCGTTCGTGAAGCGGGCCTGTCTTGTCTGGGGATCGTACATCACGCCGGGCTTCCAATAGGTCTTCCACTGTCCCCGCGGGTCGATCAAACGGTGGTTGAAGTACAGGTTCCACGGCGCCGGCGGCGCGGGCGGCGTGAAACACACCTCCCATTCCCAGGGCGGCGGATAGGCCGTCAGGTCGATCTCCGTCAGCGTCATCGGGAAAAGCCAGGTGCCCTGGCTGGCGCCGAGCAGGGTGACGGTGAGCTGGCCCGGATGGCTCCACGTCTCCGCCTGGAACGGCAACTGGAAGCCGCGCCAGTTCAGAAACCCGGGCACGTCGAACTCGTCGGAAAAGGACTCGAACGGCGCCGTGGGCGCGCACGGCAGGAAGGCGCAGTAGTCCACCGTGAACTCGTGGATCGGGTTAGGCGCGATCGGTTCCGGCGGGTCCTTGATCTCCGGGTGCAGCACCGGCAGTTCCCTGCACAGCACGTCCGGGATCCAGCGGTCGCAGGAGAGGATCGGCCCGATCTCCCACACGCCCGTGATCTCGCCGAAACGAGAGCAGTCGGCGCCGCGCAGGTAGAACTCGTTCCAGTCATTGAACTTGATGCCGACCGAGAACGCGTTCGGGTCACTGAGACAGAAACGGAAAAAGGCCTGCGGGCTGGCCGGGCCGGCGTCGGGCATCGAGCCTTGGAAGAAGTAAGGGATCTTCCAGTCGCCGTTCAACGTCGGCGCCAGGTCGCCGCGGCCACAGACCAGGTGCGTTTCCGGGGTGCGGTAGGGCGCGAACTGCCGCAGGCCGGCGCCGAACTCGCCGGTGTTGCCAAGGTGGACGATCAGGAGTTGGAAGTCGTGCGTGTCCGGCGGGCGCTGCGTCCGGTCCGCCGGCCAGGTGCTCGGGTCGGAGAACGTCAGAGCGACGTTCAGGCCGATGGCGGTGTTATTCTGGCGTGTGTCGCCAACGCCCAGCAGGACCGCCATCGGGTTCTGCACCAGGCTCATCTGGAACTCCCACGGCAGGGGGTAATCGCCGATGCCGATCGGCCGGCGCAGGAGGCCCTTGATGTCCTGCCCGCGCCCGGCCTGCCGGATGGTCGCGGTGCCGGGGTGTTCGGCGGTGGAGAGTTCCGCGATGTTGCTCTCCGGCACGAACAGCCACGGCTCGATCCCGCCGCCGGGCTGGTTGAAGTGCTGAGTCAGCAAGCGGATGTCGGACGGCAACTGTGCCCAAGCAGGGCTCTCGCCCGCCGTCTCCGCTTGACGTTCCCGCCACTGCCGCAGGTCCTGCGCGGCCCGCTCGATTTCCCCGGCTGACTCGCGCATCTCCCGCGGCCCGCCCGCCGCCAGCATGAAGCTGCCGCTGCCGCTGCCGACCTTGACCGCGACGAGGTTTTTCCCGGCCTTCAGCCGCGCGGTGAAACGGTGGTCCGTCGGGCTGAGTGGATACACGTCGTTGCCCCTGGCCGTGGTGTCGCAGACGACCGCGCCGTTGACCCACCATTTCATCCACCAATCCGCTCCCGCGCCGAGTTCGATTTCCATGTCGCTGGCAACTGCGAACTCCGCAAACAGGTACGCGGTCTTGCCGACCGCCCGGCCGCCCAGCAGCGCGCCGAGGTCGAGGCGGTTGTCCGTGAACGCGGCCCTTTGCCCCGCCAGCTTCTTGGCGGCGATGGTCAGCACTTTCGGGACAGCGGTCAGCCCGGCGAAGTCCGGCTCCGGGTCGTTCTTGCCGGCCGGGCCGAAGAGTGTCCACTCTTGCGGGAACGCGAAACCGCCTTGTGTGCTGTGGTCTTGTTTCTTCTTGGTCATCGGGGTTGTTCCTGTTCAACGTCGGTTGACGGTGTATCGAAATATGTATATAGTACTTAACAAAAGCAGGGGGCTTTTATGAACTATTCAGAGCAAATGGCCTTGTCCAGCGGCTGGCTCACGGCGGACAACTGGCAGACGACAGACCGGCATCTGGCCCGTGCCAAGGCGTCCGGGATCGAGTACCGACACCTGCCCGCGGACCTGGAGTTCGCGCCGGGCACGGTGAGCATCATCCGCGGCCCCCGGCAGATCGGCAAGTCGACCGAGTGCAAGCTCATCGTGGCCGCGGCCCTTGCCAGGAACAGGCAGCCCCGCCAGTACGTCTACTTCCCCTGCGACAACCTCGTGCGCCGCCAGGAACTGGTCGAGGTGGTGCGCGTGGCAACGAGTCTGACCGCGCCAACGGCGGACAGACCCCTGACGCTGTTCCTGGACGAGATCACCGGCATCAAAGAGTGGTACAAGACGGTCAAGTGGCTGGTGGACACGGGCACTCTGGCACACACTGCCCTGGTGCTGACCGGCTCCTCGGCCCAGGAGATCAAACGAGGATACGACCGCATGCCGGGCAGGCGTGAAGGGGGCCGGGACGTGTGCCTGCTGCCCATGTCGTTCCGCGAGTTCGCCCGGGTCTGCGGCGGCATTGAGGCGCCATCGTTCGCGTTGTGGAATGCGGTCGCGTCCGCGGATGCGTTCCAGGACTTCCGCGCGCAACTCCTAGGACGTGAAACCGCCCTGCGGGACCTGCTGCCGCTGTACCTGCGTTTCGGCGGGTTCCCCAGAGTGGTGGCCGAGGTCAAGGCCCATCGCGGCATCGAAGAAGCCACGCGCGAGATGCTGCTCGCGGTCCTGGCGTCCGAGATCGAGAAACAACGCCGGAGCGCGGCGACGCTGCGCATGGTCCTCCAGGCCCTGTACGGGGCGATGCCGAACCCGATCAGCCTGAATCGGATTGCCGCGTCGCAGAACATCCCCTCCGCCGCGACGGTCAAGGACTATCTGGAGATCCTGCATGCGGCTTTCGTGGCCTTTCCGGTCGCCCCGCTCGACCTCTCCAAGCGGGTTGCCTTCCCGCGGAAGGACCGGAAGTACTACTTTGTCGATCCCGCGTTCCTCGATGCCATCGCGGCGGCGTTCCGCCTGCGCGAGTCGGACGAGGCCTGCCTGGCCGAGAGCGCGGTGGCGGTCGCGGTCATGCGGCATTTCGCCGCGGACTGGGCGCGCTGGGGACACGTCGACGACCTGCACTACTGGCGTTCCTCCTCCGGCCGGGAAGTGGATTTCGTCGTCGAGCATGACGGTCGTTACCACGGGATCGAGGCCAAGTTCCAGCGCACGGTCAGCGGCTGGGACGAGTTGAGCATCGCCCGGGGCATCGGTGGCGGCCTGCTGGTCACGCGCGACACCTTCGAGTTTGCCGCCATCCCGCGCCTCCCGCTCTGGGCGTTCCTGCTCCTGCAGTTCTGAGCGGCGACAGATGGCCGGTCCGGGGCGCGGCGGAACTGCCGTTCGCCTGTGACGGCATGGTATCCTCTTGCCAGTTGATCAAACCCGGGTCTCATCGCTGCCCCATACGTCAGTGCGGCCAGCGCGATGGCACCCGCCAACGTCACCTCCGCCATCCGTCTTTCGAGGCGGGCCGGGAACTCGTGTGACTGGTCGGCCCCATCAGCACCGGCAGTTGCTCATGGTCGCAGTGGCGAAGCCAATCCAAGGACCGCTCGCGCCTGGTGGTCATCTCAGATCTTCCTCGTGTCGAGGATGCCGCACTCGATGTCTTCCTTGTTCACCGAGTAGCCGATCAGCAGCCGGTCGCCGTCCACCACACAGCTCGGGTACTGGTAGCCATGGGCCTTGAGATGCCCCGCGAACCGCTGGCGCGTCGGTTGGCCGACCAGCCGGTACATCTTGCTGAACTTCGCGCCGTCGTCGGAGAAGCTGAGGGCGAAGAAGTTGCGGTCCATGTGGACGCGGGTCGAATTGCCGATCAGGAAGTAACGTCCATCGTTCAGCCGGCCGGCGAACACGCGCGAGCCGGAATCGGGGAAGTTGGTGCGCATGACCTCGGTCCAGGTCCGGCCGCCATCCTCGCTCAGGGTCAGGCCGAGATAGGTCGAGGCGCTCTCGTCGCGCCAGTACATCCAGATGCGGTCGTCGTCGTCGGTGTACCAGCTCGCTTCGCCAAAGCAGAAGATGCCCTCATCGTGGCCGGCGTAGTACTTCGCCTCGCTCCCGCGCCACGGCTGCAGGATGATCTCCGGCACGGTCCGCGGATCGTCCCCCGGCCAGAGCAGCACACCCGGCCGGCCCTGGTGGTCCGTCATCGGCGCCAGCAGGCGACCTTCCCGGGTCAGGCGCGGGTTCTCGAACATCCAGCGCGTATCGACATACTGCTTCTTCACCAGCTCCCAGGACCGGCCGTCGCGGCTGGCCCAGAGATCGTTGCGCACCGAGACTTTCGTGTTGTCATGCACGCTCATGCTCGGCGCCGTGGCGTGCGCCAGGTCCCATTTCTCCTGGATGAAGGCGTAGAGCGTGTCGCCGCGGGCGTAGAGCCCGCCGAGATTGCGCAGCATGCCCCGCGCGGCGTCGCCGTCGCCCACAAGGATGCGCTCGGACCAGGCCACGCCGTCCGGCGAGTGGGCGATGAAGGTCCGCTGCCCCGGCCACTCCTCGTTGACCATGCAGTTGTCCCAGGCGAACCAGTACTCGCCCTTCCACTTGACGATGTTGGGGTGATGATTGTACGTGCCCAACTCGGTGGCGGTCCGGAAGACGCTGTGCCGCTCCATCGCGTGCAGCGGCGCGATGCCCATGTCCGGGTATTCGCATTCGCTCGTGCAGCCGGCGAGCACATACTGGTGCATCACGAACGACTCCTGCACGAGCCGCTTCAGCTCCGGCGTGAGCACGTCGATCATCGTGCGTTGGTAAATGTCAGGTTTGGCCATGTCGGTCTCCTTGCGGCGCCGACGCTAGCCTCTCGGCTCCGGCGCCGCCATCGTGCTCTCTACCAGCGGACCTCACGCTCGGGGATGAAACGGGTCACCTTGCGCCAGCGGGTCTCGCCGGTGCGGTAGTGATCGCGCTGGTAGAGCGGACCGAGGGCCCCCGCCGGGTCCATGTGAACGACCTCGGCGCCGCGGACCACGACGTTGTAGATCTGCTTTTCAATCTCCAGGCGCTTCCGGGTCTCGGCGATGGGGAAGGCGACGGTGACCGTATCGCCCGCCTGCACGCGCCCGGCCTTCAGATACCGTCCGGCGGGTTCCGCGGCCCGCGGTGTGCCGTTCACCGTGCAGCGCGCCTCGTTCAAGGCCGCCCACTTCGGCAGGCGCACGTGCAGGTCCACGGGTTGTTTGACGTGAATGTCCACCTGTCCCCGGTAGGGCAGATGGCTGTCCACATCCGCCCAGGCCGAGGCCCGGTTCAGCAGCAGATTCACCCGCAACACGCCGCCGTCGTGATGCAGGATGTGCTCCCAGATGTAGTACAAGGCCCGCGCGCCGTTACCGGTGCAGCAGTGCATGATCTGCTTGCGGAAATGCGCCGCCCGGCCCATCCAGGCGTTCGGCAGGGCCCACCCGGCAAAGGCGCCGCGGTTGCGTTCGATCACATCCTCATCGCACAGCAGATCGCCGTGCACAGGTTCAGCCGGTGGGAGGCTCTCCGCGAACTCATGCACCCAGCGTGTGTCCATGAGTTGATTCTCGGCGAACTGATTGCGGACCCATTGATCGACATCGTCCCAGTAGTCTCCAACACCGGCGGCCGAGAGCTTCAGTCCGATGCCGATCATGTCCGCGATCTCGCAGGTCTCCGCTTCTTCGTGGGCGGTGGAGAATAGCAACTCGGGGAAGTACCCCAGGCGCCACTCTTGGACGTACTCGGCGCTCGTGTCCGGCGTGGAAAGCCGGACCAGGGTCCGCTCGCCCTGCGCGCGGGCCCATTCGAAACTCCTGCTGATGAACTCCAGCAACGCCTCGTCCTTCGCGGGCAGGGCGTACTCCAGCATGTTCAGCAGGCTCAGGGTGTGCGAATGGAAATGCGCCTCCCCGGCGTGCCCGGCATCCGCCAGGGGCGCGGCGTCCGCTCTCGAGGCGCGATCCGGCAGGAACCTGCCGCGCGCGTCGAAGTACCGGGCGTGGTCCTTCAGAAAGCAGCACAGCTTCCGCGCCAGCCTGGCGGCGGCTTCGTAACCGGTGAGGCGGTGGCACAGCCCCAGGCCGTGCAGGCTGCGCGCCGAGCACTCCGCGGCCTGCAGTCCGAGCGGGACGTGGTCGTCGTTCTTGCGCGCGCCGCCGTACGCGAAGAAGCGGAAGGGAAGGCATGCCCAATCGCCCCGGTCGATCGCCAGCGCCGCCAACGCGTCAACCTGCCGGCGCATGTACCCGAGCCACAGGTCGTCCGGCTGCAGCAGGTGCATCGTGGCGAACGAGGCGCAGTAGGTGATGAGGGTGCCGGCGAAGTGCCGGGCGTTCGGATCGTCGAGAAACGTCATCCAATTCGCGTTGTCGAACGGGTAGCGGGGAAAGTAGTTGAGGCCGTCCGGCCCGATCTGCTTCAACGCCGCCGTGAACCACGCCCGCTCGACCTCAATCCGGCTGTCGTCGCCGGTGACGAGCCGCATCAGCGGCAGAGTCTGCATGTACTTGTGCTGGCACCAATCGTCGAGGCCGTGCCACATCGTCGCCGGGTTGCGGCCGAACTCGACTCGGAAGTACATCTGGTAGTCCCAGTCCGGATCGGTGGCGCGCGTCATGACGTTCTGCACGGCCAGGGCCCGCTCGTGCACGTCGTACGTGTCGGGGACGACGGCCTCGTACCGCGTTCCCCGGTACCGGGGCAGATCAAACTCGGGCGCGCTGTCATTCACATAGACAAGCGGCAGCTTGGCAGCCTTGGGTTTGGGTTCAGTCATGTTCTGGTTCTCCATTCCGGTGGACGACCACGGCGCGGGGTGAGTCGTCCACCGTAGTCTCCGCCCGCAGTCGTCCGCCTCGCACCTGTTTGGTGCGAGAGACACCGATCACTGGTCACCGATAACGGGTCACTTGCGACAGAACCGCGAGTTGGACCGCCGAGTCCAGCCTGACCACACCTCATCCTGCCTCCCGCCGGCCTACGCCTGGCGTTCCGCCTGCGCTTCCCACCTGTCTGTTCGCGTTGCGTCGTGTCCACGTTCCTCACTCCGCGGGCTTCCAGTTGATCAGTTCGCCGCCGGCCAGGTAGTTGCCGAATGCGGTCAGGATCGAGCCGTCGTCCAACACTGTCGAGAACAGGTGGCCGCAGGCCAGGCTGTCGGTCCACCGCTCGCCTTGCAGATACGCAAAGTCGTCAAGAGCGTAGACATGCTCCACGTCCCACGTCAGCCCGTTGTCGCGGCTGATCACGGCGTCGCAGCCTTTGCGGTAGCTGATCAGTTTCCCGTCGCGGATGTCGATGCGGCGGATGACCGTCATCACCAGGTCGCCGTTGGGCAGGCGGACCAGGTTGGCGTGCATGCGGCCGGCGTCGAAAACGACCCGGACCGGCGACCAGGTTCTGCCGTCGTCCCGGGAAATGGAAATCCCGGTGCCTTCCTGATTGTCGCCAGCGGACGGATGTTCCAGCCACGCGGGGTGGCAGTCCGTGCGCAGGGCCGCCACGATCCAGCCGTTGGCCGCCCGGACCAGGGCGCCTTCGGAAACGCCGCGCGTGTAGGTCTTGCCCCCATAGGTAGCCTGCCACAACCATTCCCCGGGCTGAACCGGCGGTTCCCAGGTGCGGCCTCCGTCTCGAGACCAGCGGAAGACCTCGAGCGTCGGCGACTGCGGGTACTTGCCGTCGCCCCAGCCGATGTAGCCGGTCTCCGCGATGCCGGTCACCGCACCGTTCGCGTCGCGATCCACCAGCACATTCCCTTCATAGCCGATCCACCCTCCGGCATAGGGCGGCGGGATGGGAGCGTGCTCCCATGTCCGCCCGTAATCGCTGCTGAAGAACCGCATGTTGTAACCCGAGTCCTTGTAAGGGCCGCAGAAGATCAGACGGCCGCGGCCAAGGCAGGCCAGGTTGATCGGGCGGCTGTGGCAGCCCTCGATCGACAGGTAGTCGCTCCAGGTCGCCCCGCCGTCGCGACTGAAGGCCACGACCGCCTGCTCCTTGCCCGACCCCAGACCCGCCGAGCCGGCTAACACGATCTGGCCGTTGTCCATCTGCGCCAAGCCGAACGGCGTGACCTTGCACCCCTCGAACCACGGCACGAAGCGCATCTGCGCCGGATGGCAGGTCCAGCCGCCCTTGCCGTCCCGTCTGCGGATGAAGTGCTCCTTCCACGACAGCGGCTCGGCCTCGACCAGCATCTCGTTCCGCGAGAGGCCGCGCCCGCCACCCGGCTCCGCGAGCGAGACGGTCAGTTGACCGCACTCGAACTCCGCCGGCACCGGCAGATCGACGGTTTCGACCCGCGTCTGGTTCGGCGCGAACGCCAGCGGCGGCGGCGCGTCCTGGCAGTCCGGGAAGCCGGCCCGCAACACGGCCGACCGCGCGGCGGCCGCCAGGTTCGTGACCCGTACCTCCTGCCGGCAGACCCGGCCGTTAGCGGTGTCCATCACCCGCGCCCGGCCGGTCCGCGTCACGGCCCACAAGAACGGTTCGAGAACACCGGGGTTCTCGAACTCCGCGCAGCCCGTCACGTTCGGCGGCAGAAAGAAGTTGTTGCTCGGCAGAACGCCGTCCAGCGCCTGCTTCAGGGGGACATACGTGGACCACAGCCGGGACGCATGTCTTGCCGGGATGCGCACCAGGTTGAACCTCCACTGCGGGGCGGCGGACGCATGGCGGAAATCGGCCAATCCCACCGCGAACTGGACGATCCAGGTGTTGCCCTCGGACCGGAACCCGCGGCGGATCTCGCCGGGCCAGTTCGCCAGGTTGCTCACCGCATCCATCCACCGGCCCCAGGCGCTTCCGTCGCCGGCCAGGCAGAACAGCGCGGTTCGCCGGCCCGTGCCTTCGGAATCGATCATCATCTGGATTTCGCCCCGGGGGTCGATCTTGACGTTGTCCGGGTGCGGCCGGTCGTCCGGGTCGCTCACGGTCGTCTTGACCGCGACGTAGAGGTTCTCTGCGTCGTGGACCACGGCGAACTCGGTCGGGTCCGGCGCCGCCGTGTCCGGCCGGTCCGCCAGCACGAACCCGCCGTACCAGGCCGCGTTCTTCCACGCCGGCTGCGAAAGGTCGCCGTCCAGATCCGGGGTTTCCTGTGCACGTCGAATCTTAATGGTCTTCATAAGGTCCTCTCATTTACTGCGCAGGGTACCGGCATACGCGCGCACATCGGCCTGAAGAGACTGCGCCGACTCGGCGAGTCCCGCCGATGCCGCGCGGAAATCCAGTTCCGGCCCGCCGCAGCGGCCCATCAGATAGTCGTGCCGGATCTGGCTGTAGCGGCGCAGCAGCGGTTCCAAAGACTTGACGTGCTCCTCCTTGATCGTCGGCTTCTCGAGACCTGAGGCCGGTTTCACGTAGCTCCCGGGCTTGGACCAGTACCCGTAGATGTGCGCCGGCCCGAACACGAAATCGATCGCCTGGCCCAGCGTCTCTTTCGCCGACGCCAGCGCCTCCGCGGTCTGCCGCAGCCGCTCGCTCTGGTGCATGGTCTCGAGCAGTCTGTTCCCCGCCTCGGCGGCCTTCGCCTCCGCCAGGTCGAACGATGCGGCGCCCGCCAGGTTCCGCGCCTCGGCCGCGTCCTGGTCGAATTGCTCCACCGCCCACCAGAGACCCCAGTTCTTGGCGATCTCCCGGTCCGCGCCCTGCACCCGCAGCCTCTCGTTCACGCGGTTGCTCACGATCTGCTTCTTCGCCTCCGCGAACTGCGCGGCGGCGCCCAGCAGGTAGACGCGCCCGTCGCCGGGGCGCAGCGTGGCGATGTCGAAGACCGGGCTCCCTGCGCCGGCAACCTCCCGGAGCGAGTACAGATCGTACACGGCCCGGTCGGCACCCACGAACGCCTCCGGCAGCGTGGCCCGGCCGCTCTGCTCCTTCTGCGAAAGCAGGTTCCGGCCAGGGTGAGCCACATCCTCGTTGACCGCGACCAAGTAGACCGGAGCGACTGCCGGCTTTGCGTCAGGGTCGCACATCGCGGTCGCCGAGATGGGCTTGTCGCCGCCGCCGGAGGTCTCCACCTTCACCGGCTGGTCCCAACGCACCCGCGCGGGCACGAGCAGCGAACCCACCGGCAGCAGCCGCTCGCCCAGGGCGGCCGCCTCCTGGCCCACCGGGAGCAGGTTGCCCACCAGATCGGCCATGCACTTGTGCGCCCCATAGCCGTAGTGGTAATGCCAGATGCCCTTGGCGTCGTTCTGCAGCGCCAGGTACGCCATCAGGCGGTACATCTCGGGGGTTTCGTACCCGTAGGCCGCCTGCACCCAGTACCATTGCGGCTTGCCGCTGGCCTGCGCTATCTGGCGGCACCAGCCCGCCACCGGCCACGGACCATCGGAACCGGCGTGCGCAGCGGGGTACATATCCGTCCAGGTGAGGGTGGCGAACCGTTCGAAGTACAGACAGGTATGCACCCTGTAGTGGTTGTGCACGCAGAGCCGTTCGGGGTCGAGCTGGTCGAAGATGGCCTTCATGCCCGCCACGCCGACATACAACTCGTTCCCCGGCTCGTCAACGAGGTCCCAGCCGACGAGGGCCGAAAGGCCCCTGGCTTCTTCGATCAGCCGCGCCGCAGCTTCCCGGGCCGCCTCCGGACCTCTGCCTTCCCGCGCGTCCTGGTACATCTTCGCCAAGTCGGCGTAGGGGCTCTCCCCGCGGAACCCTCCGCTGCCATCGGGAGGATACCCCAGGTGCGCGCCCTGGATGATCATGACGCCCCGGGGCTTCGCCATCCGGGCTTTCTCGAAGACGTCCGTACTGTACGGAGTGCCGCTGAGGGTGTTCGCGTTAACGTGGGCGCGGGCAAACTCGTCATACAGACCCGCCCAGCCGCCGACGAAGTCCGCCTGACCGCCGGCGCCGAAGAAAAAGGTGTTCCGAAGGCGCTTCGGGAGGGGGGGCGCCTTGTAGTCGCGCAGCGGCGCCACGCGGGGCTCGAGCAGATCCTTCTCCCTGGCGCTGAACGAGCGCAGGATCATCTTCGTGATCCGGATCCCGCAGGCGGCCGAACCCTCCTGGCTGACGTTGAAACGCAAACCCAGCCGCTTCAGCTTGCTCGCCGAGCGGGCATCGGGGAAGCCCGCGTCCGGCAGCAGGCGCAGAATCAGGTTGGCGTCCGACGGGTCGTAGATATTCGGGTACTGTCCCTGTCCCCAGACATCGAACCAGCCCAGCCGGCCGCCTTCCCGATCGGGCTCGATATAGGCTTCGATGTTCAGGGCGGAGATGTGGGGCAGTTCCTCAGGCCGGACGGTGGCGGAAAGCTCCGGCGCGACCACTCTGGCTGCGCCTGCGTCCCACTTGATTTCCAGGATGGGGAAGACCTTCAGGTCGAACGGCTCAGGAAAGTTGATGTCGAAGCTGGTGGGGCCGGTGTGCTTCTTCGGATCGCGGATGAGCCGCAGCGCTCCGTCCCGCACCTCCATGGCGTAGTTCGCGACGACTCCCGCGTCGATCCGTTTCAGGATGTCCGCGTTCGTGACCTCCAGCGCCCAGCCCACCGCCGGCTGCTCCTGCGCGGACGAAACCGCCCCCAACCCGGCGCTCAGCGCCGCCGCCAACGCGACGATCGCCACTCCCTTTGGTCTACGCATGTTCATGCCACCATCTCCTTACCTCTCATGCCTGGAACCGGAACGAATACAGGGATGCGTTCCTCATCCAGAACCTCAGCCGGACCGGTCCGTCGGCGCCGACCGCCCGCGCGTCCCCGCCTTTCCAGCGCACCACGTGGTTGAGGCTGTCGCCCGTGACGCGCTCGCAGGAGGCCCTCCCGAAGCCGGTCAGAACGGCGTCGGCGGCGTCGGTGACTTCCACGTCGATATAGCCGCCGGGCCGGACCTCGGCGTTGAGCGTCAGGCGGCCGCCACCGGTAATCAGTTGCCGGGTGACGAGGCTGCCCTCGCGCACGGCGCCGGCATCGAGGCTCACAAAGCCGTCCCGCCGCAGCTTCGCCAGCCCGAGCGCGTAGCCGACCTGGCTGTGGTCGTGCACCTCGGGCGCGTCCAGCCCCTCGGGCAGCCCGTTGATCCACCAGTCGTGGTGGTTGCGCGACCCGCCGTAGTAGCAGAGCAGTTCGTCGCCGCACGGTACCGGAACGCTCGGCATGTTCACCATGAAGCAGTCCCACGCGCCGGGGGTCGTGCGAATCCACGGCTGCCGCTGGTTCGCGAAATGCCAGTCGAAGCCGTCGCGGCTGTACACCAGGCGCACGTCCATGGTGTTGGACACCTGGTGGAGGGTGTTCAGGAAGCCCACCCACATGTCCCCGACCTTCATCTGCGCCATGCCGTAGAAGGCGTCGTCAATGTTGTCCTCGCCATCGTCGGTGGCGACCAGCAGTTGCGGCAGCGACCAGTGGAACAGATCGCCGCTGAGCGAGAGAAACACCCGGCGCTTGCTGCGCGCGGCGGGATTGTCGGGCATGTAGGCCGTGAACCAGCTTCCCGAAAGCGGCCGCCGCCGGTCCACGAACGGCCCCTGCATGTTCACGTGCCGCGTGGTGAGGCGATAGGTCCGGGACTCCGGGTCCGGAGCGATGATGAACACGTCCTCCAGCGCGTTGCGATGGCCCATCCAGCCGAACGAGGGACTCTGCTCGCACAGCGTCCAGCGGATGCCGTCGGCCGAATGCGCCAGGCGGATGTCGAACTCCCGGTCGACCTGGTGATCGAACATCAGCTTGAAGCGCCGTGCCGGGTCTGCTTCGAGGGGATCGTCGAAGACGAACGGGCTGTGGACATTCCCGAAGCCCGGACCACCCAGCACGATGTTGGTCCTGCGTCCGCCCTCCGCCAGGTAATCCAGTTCCGGCTTCTCCCAGCGCACGCCGTCGGACGAGCGCGCGTAGCACAGGCGGCTGCCATAGGGCGGCTCGTACGACGCCAGCACCAGGAACCCGCTGTACCCCTCCTTGAAGATGCGCGGGAAGTCCGCGTGCCAGTCCTCGTACCAGCAGCGGAACTCGCCGGAACGTTCGTCGCGGATGACGTTCCACGTGTTGCAGCTGAAATAGGTCACGTCCTCCCACGGGCGGTCGCGGCGGATCACCGGCTCGCCCTGCTTCTCCGGGCAGTGCCAGACCCGCGTGAGGTCCTGCACCTGCTCCACGACGCCGTTGTCGAAGAAGTACTGCGGCACCGCCCCGATGCGCTGGTTCACGGTATCAATGGCTGTGGTCATCGCTCTCCTCTTTCAGTCCAAGACAGGGGTGTTCAGGTTTCGGGTTCCAGGTCGGACGCTCGGCAGCACTCAGGATACCTAG
>Ga0172371_10004591_pt1 | contig 20818 bp, 22 predicted proteins | sample Lak12m_FD_114543 | JGI IMG/M metagenome (GOLD analysis project Ga0172371, IMG submission 114543) | Freshwater microbial communities from Kabuno Bay, South-Kivu, Congo - kab_022012_12m | ecosystem: Environmental > Aquatic > Freshwater > Lake | place: Democratic Republic of the Congo: South-Kivu... | reverse complement strand
TTTCTTGAAGGTCAATTAGATACTTGATACGATGCAATCCTTCGGAATTTACCTCATCTGTCAGTTCGTATTTTTTCATCACTCCACCTCCTTTGGTGGTTCTGGTAGTGGCATCCAATGGGTGGCTGTACTTACAACATATCCTACATATCCCGGTAATTGTCTTGATGCCCACTCCCATGATTTAATGCTATTTTCACGTGATAATATGCGCGGATATTTTGCTTTTCCAGAAATTGTTAATACAGGTATGTACATTTCCGGCAGTTGCTCACTGACAGGTATCCAGCGAGTAGCCATTTCTAAATCGGCGATGCGGCTTTTCAATCCTGCAATATAATTTGACACTTCCAACGCCACACTTACAGGGTCGCTCACATTCGCTACGATATTTGGCTTGAACGTAGCCATTATTTCCATCGCTTGTTCTAAATCGGTTACATAGTCTGGAAAGGTTTTCATAGTGCCTCCACGAAATAAACTCCATTCATCCGTTTGAATAGTTCTACGACCAGGTGAACATCATTGGCGCAGTACGCTTTCAGTGTTTCAGCGTCCATGCTTTCTACCATCGAGCCATCGAGTTCTGGTAATGGGTTGTGTATCCCATATCTCCGGCAGACAAATTTGAGACCTTTGGCTTGTTGCCAGTTATATAAGACGCCCATTAGATCGTTGATCGGTGACGTTTTATACTTCTGCAAATTGGGGATTGATCCGATCTGTATATTCAGCTCCATGGACCGGCGCATCAGGTAGGGAAGATCAAAACCGATGATGTTGTATCCACAAACGCTTCCGTAAGCCTGGTTATATTCCTCCCAGAACGCTTGGATCAGTTCTTTCTCGCCGATTTCACTGGATAAATAAGTGATATTCTGCCCGTCTACGCCCCGGCGCATGGATATAGCAATGATCTGGCCGTAGTCTGGATCCAAAGCGGCCGACTGCACCTGCTCCGCTTTTTTCTCGGCAATGTAGGCCGCGATCTTCTCAGCATCTTTGTAATTACTGGGGGCGGAAGGCGCCGGCATAAAGCCAATAGCGTCAAAATTTGCGTGTGTTTCGATATCAAAAAATAGGGTGTACATTACTTGACCTTTCTCGATTTTCCTGTTTTAGAGTTATATAAAATAGTTCCCGGCACAAAGGCGATTGAATCATAGTCTCCAAAGTTGGTATTGGAATACACGATCCGCGCGCCGCGCTCAAAACCGCCTTCGTCCACGGGGATCGGGTCGTACTCCACCACCCATTCAGAATTTAGGTTCGCGTTCAGCATGGCGACTTGTTCGCGGATTTTCTGACGGTTGGAAACCTGCCTTTTACGCGCTTCCCCGGCGCACTTCTCGCAACAAAGAACCCGATTATCCTTTCGCTTCTCGTATTCATCTCCACAGATACGACAGACGGCTGTAACCATCTCGTTTATTTCTTTGCGCTGTATTTCGCGCAGCATCAGGCTGAATTTTTCGTCCCGTTCTTTGTCAAAACAAGACAGGCAAATTCCTGCTTCTGGTGAAGGATCACCCGGGAGAGAACAGCGGGTGCAGATCATAGTTTTCTCGTTTTACCGAAGGTATAGCCTTCAAAATAGCCGATATCATATCCAGATTGTTTCCCGTCCCGATAGCCGTTTTTATACGCCTTCTCAAAAACGACCGCACACGCTATGGAAGAAACCAGAATAGTAATCATCACCCAGATCATGCCAGCTCCCCTGCTAAACAGATTTGGTGTGTTTTCTGGTTTTCTACAACGGCTGTGTAAAAGTATCCATCTTCCACCATGTCTAAAATTTCAGATAAGCAGAACCGGGAACCTCTGAAAAGGTTATTTGGGTCATCTAAAACCACATATTCCGACTTGTTGTAGCGTTCGTTGCAGGTGTTATGTTTTGGTTTGGAGCAAATAGGATAGACCACGTTCTGTTTGTATTTCATCTTGGCCGCAAAGTGGTGTAAACTTCTGCACGCACAACAGAACTTGCGGTGTCGATCCAATGAAAGGAACATTTCTCCGCAATCCTCACATGCACGGATGTTATCCAGGAAGCTGAACTGGTGTATTTTCATTGTGGCATCTCCATCGTGTTATTGATCATTACAATATCTTCATGGGTAAATTCATCACACGACTTATATCCTTTTGCGATCATCACAAGTCTGGCAATGAAATCCCAGCATCTCAAAAACTTTTGATAATCTTCAATCATGGTTCACTCCATCAGCTAATTTCTTGATAACATCCCCGGCACGACCTAACTGGTATTTTTGGGATACAGTTTTTACAGAAGGCAACATGCGCACATCTGCATTGGCGGTAATTACTGATGCTTCGTATGCCTGGATAAATCTTGCCCTGTCGGCTATCTGGTTCTCTGACATACAAAGGTTTTTCCAGCCGAACTGATTGACAATCCTTTCAATCAGCGGATGGCTAAATACCGGGTCGTTGTAATATCCGCAGGTAGTAAATTGTGCGAGTATTTCTCCCCAGGCTTCAATAGCAGATGGCGCGCTGTTGGTCAGCATAATGTCTAGGGATGCTTGTCTCCATTGACCTGGGGATGGAAAAAATGCGTTGGAGGATGCCAGATATGATCTAGCACCGGCTTCCAGCGCGTCTTTGGGTAAGTCGGATAGGATCATGTGATAAATATCCGGCGTGCCTTCTTTGGCAACGTAATTCGGATAAGCGATTGACATGGTTCCCATGATCACTTTGATTTCAGCCAGGGTTGCCATAGATTTCGTCCTCCTCATCAGAAGTCAGTCCGAAAATTGACTTATTGGTATCCTCGTTTTTATTTTTCTTGGAACCGCGCCCGGAAGTTTTCCATCGTTCCAAAATTGCCCGGATATACTTCCACCTGCGGACGTTCGCTTTTACTGCTTCTGCTATCGCGTCACACACCCACTGCGGCCCGTATTCTTTTTCTGCAAGGATCAATTCGTCTGCAATCAGTGGTGTCAGTAAACCGATGTTGTTTTCATAAACAGCAAAAACATTGTTTTCAGCAGCACTGTGATTCTGTGATACTGTGGTTATGTGATTAGATGAAGAGTGTGAAAAATAAGAGGGAGAAAAAAAAGTCTGGGGGGAACTCTGGGGGGAACTCTGGGGGGAACTCTCATCCAGAGTACTGTAATTACTGCATTCAGAATTTTCCGTACTCTGGTCGTTTTTATTGATCACAACGCCATCGTAGTTTCTAGGGTTCGTCCAGTTGTAAATCTTGATTACCTGACAATGCTGTTTTTTGGTGCAGGTAATGTATCCCTCGTCTACCAGGTGTTTGCGGTGATCCTGTATTGTTCGGATCGGCTTGGCTAAATCTTCCGCGGCATAGGCGTCTTTCCATTCTTTTACGTCACCAGATTCCCAATCTGCTTGATCCAGCATATACAGGTACAGATACCAGGCTTGGCCTAATTTCTCAATGTGTTTCGGTTCCAGCAATCCGCGCTTTATTTTTATCCACGTTTTTTTCATAGCTGCACCAACCTGAACAGGTGTTCCGGGACGGAATACAGCGTCAGTGGGGATCCGTCTTTACCGCGGGTGTAGGCTAACTTCCATCTATCAGATGTTTTAGAATCCACAATCATGGCATGGGTGCAATCGCGGTTGATGATGAAATACTGATAGCACGGTGTCCGCTCAAAGGCGTGTTTTGTGATGGTGTACACATCTTTGAAGGGGTAAGGTGGGAAGTTTACATCCCGATGTTTTACGTCCACCCATCCTGATCCTGGAATAAATAAATCTCCATGATCGGAATACTCGAAACGTTCTTCATAGGATGGCCGAACGTACATCTGTCCTTTGTAGGCTTTTACGCCGTGACGGGTGTACCAATCCACGGCTATATCCACGTACTTTTCACTTTCTGCTAACTCTCGGAGGAATATCTCATCGGAAGTCATTATTCCCCCGGCACATAGATGGCGATGAGTGCTTTGTGCTGGTTATATTCAGAAACACTCATCGGGATCAGGTATCCGGTCTTGTGAACGTAAATTTCTTCTGGTTCACGACCAAACAGTTTTTCAAATCCTGCGATGACATCCTGTAATGACTTGCTGCGCAGGTACATGGCGCAGGGTTGATTGGGTAAATCTTTGTAAGAATTGATCTCTTTCATGTTATTCACCAAAAGAGAAGGCGCCGTTCTTGACTGCCAGAATGAACAGGCAGACACAAAAAACGATCAACGGCAGGTCTGAAATGTTGGTAATTCTGTCGAGGATAAATGCTAAAACCATACTGATTAACATTGCGTACATACTAAATCCTCTCTGGCGGTCTTTTCCCCGGCCGCCAGGGTGAAAAGTTTTTTACATCTGGGTAATGCAGATATTGGCTGCTTGCAGCTTTTTCAGGTACTCATCCATCTTCGCTTCGGTAACAGCTGGTTTCTTCATGGCGATGTTGATGCCCTTGATCTTTCCTTCCAGTTGTTCTTTGGTACACTCCCCGTAGGGGATGCCATCCGAACCAACCATCGCGCGGGCTTCCTCAATCGTGAGTGTGTTAGGTAACACGCTCGCAAGGGGTTCTGGTTCTGGTTTTGGTTCTGGTTTAGATTCTGGTTTTGGTTCTGGTTTAGATTCGCCCTCATTCAGCCACTTGACCAGGGTGTCAAAAAACTTATGATCTGGTTTATTGACGACCTTATCCGCAAGTAACTCGCAACGGCTTTTGCTTACAATCGTGTTATGGTCTAAATCCATATCGCAGACCAAAGTGAATTCGTATTCCATGCCCTGACGTTGGATCGGTGCCATACCGATTTTCTTTGGCACCTGGCGGCCTTTATCATTGGTTTCTAGGATGTATTCGGTTTTTGAGCGCATAGTGGCTATAATATGCGCGGGGCTTTGGAGCATGGCATCCACCAACTTTCGCTGTAATGGAGTGACGTCTTTCCATGCGGTGTAGGTGTTATTGGATTGACTACGCTTGGCGGCCTGGTCAACCATATCCAACGCCCCACCTTCACCTTCCCAGGCATGAGACAGGGAATCAATAATGATTACATCGTATCCGGCTTTCTCGGCCGTCTCGATGGCTTCGATGTATAACGATGGGGAAAAGGTGTGCAGCTCCAACACATCGAAGCTGAATTTATCGGAGTACAGAGACGCTGATCCGCGTTCTGTGTCAATCACGGCGATTTTACCGCCAATGGTTTTAGCTGCGACCAGGGCAGTATAAGTCTTTCCTGATCCTGATGGGCCGTCAATAGCCAGCCGTAGTTTTGATTTCTTCTTGGTAGCCTTCTCAAATTGCATAATCATCCTTTTCGAAAGGTACATCTAGGTCAATGATCTGGCCGCAAATTCCACAGACGATGGCCAGCGTGAACGGATGCTCACAGAACTCATAAAATACACGATAATCGCGTTCCTCCTTGATCTCAAAACTTTCTTCCGGGTGGTCGCAGGTCATACGACCTTCAATGAGCGGTGTTTCCCGGGGATGTTAGAAATCTTCCCCTCGCTGATCAGACAATTTACGTGGTACTTGACTGGTGTTTTCGTAATTCCCACACCCGCGGCTATTTCATCCAGGGAACTGTTTGGATGGTCTACAATGAATTGGTACACATTCTGTCTGGTTGTCCCCTGTGGGATGCGATTACAATTAATCACTCGATACGATCTCCTTTCATGAATAATTGGTTATATAGTAACATAGTACTACTATCATGTCAATAGTTTTTAGTACCACTTGTAAAATTAGTACAATCGTGATAATGTTAATGATGGAAGCCAAGAATGAAATTCGGAACGTGGTTATTGAATGAGTTTATCAAGTGGCGTGGTGATACGAAAAAATCCAAATCAGAGTTTGCTGAATGGCTTGGATTGAAACAATCAATTGTGAATCGCTACCTGCTATATCCAGATATGACACCCTCGGTAGAGACCATCTGGGCAATCGAGAAGAAATTACCTGCGGTTCATTCGGTGCTGTTTTCCTCGGATATTAAAGATTCTGTGTCTGGATTAATTAGTACAGCCATCCAGGACGCATTATCGGATTGCGAGGCGCACAACATCAGCCCGACCAGTGAAGCGGGCAAGGCGATCATCTCTGCGGTGTTGGCCAGGTATGGGATCAAGACGAGTTTATAACGGGCTGAACCTACCTTGATGTGCATAATGAAAATCTCCCTTTGCTCTGATTATAGAACATCTTTTCTAAATCTGACACCTGTCGTGGGTGCCAGTTATCATTATATAGAACGGAGGAACTATGGGATTCATCAGGAATTTTCTAGTGGCAAGAAGGCGTGGAAATGGGATCGTTCTGATCCTCTGTGGGATCGCTGCGCTGGGTACAGAGGTCTGGTATCTGTCGGTGATTGCGATATTTGTTGGCATACTGTTCCTGGTTCTTTGAACCTTAAAGAAACTTGGTACAATGGACTATATTTAAGTCAGAATTGTGAAAAACCGCTATATATGGGGGGTACACAATGACTATCCCCCATATATACGCAATACTATACGCAAAAAGCTCAACGGTGGAGCAGTGGACTCATAAGCCATTGGTTGTGGGTTCAAATCCCACCCTCGCCACAATAAAAAAAGCCGTATATGTGGGGGTCACACAGTGGATATTCCGTATATATGGGGGTATAAAATGACCCTGACGGAACATACCATTTTGGAGCAACGGATTATTTTATTCTGTGAATCTTATTTACGATCTCTACTCGACAGATCTCCCGGAACGATCAACTTCTACACGAAGAAACTGCTACCCTGGGTTTACTGGTGCGAGGATCACGGCATCTATGACATGGATCAGTTATCCGCGGATGTTTTGAGAGAGTACATCCTGCACCTGCAAAAGAGCCATAATCCTGGGGGCGTTCATGCGGCATTCCGGTGTATGCGGTCATTTTTACGCTGGTACGAATTGGAAACCGATCACACTACGGCGATCCGTAAGATCAGGCTGAAAAATCCTGTTCCTGAACGGCTCGACCCGGTGCCAATCTCGGATATCAAAAGTCTACTATCAATAGCGAACGTCAAAGAAAAAGCTATCATTCTTTTTCTATACGATACTGGCATCCGGGCGCGGGAATGGTCTGTACTCACCCGGCTACAATATGATGCCATCTCCGGGGAGACCCAGCTTACAGACACGAAAAACCATCAGCCCCGGAAGGTGTTTTTGGGATCCGCTGCAAGAAAAGCGGTGCGCCTATATCTGGAAACCAGAACCGACACCCACCCGGCGCTATTCGTCAATCGCTATGGAACCTATTACACAAGCGGCGGTATTCAGCACTTACTGGCCCGACTATGCAAGCGGGCTAAAATCAGGGTTTGGTATCCCCACGCCTTCCGGAGGTCATACGCATTAAACTGCTTGCGTTCCGGGATGGATATTTATACCCTGCAATTGTTAATGGGTCATGCTGATCTACAAATCCTGCGCAGATACTTAAAGCAGACCGAGGACGATCTACGGCTGGCGGCACGATACAGCCCCGGCGACCAGTTATAATAAATTCATGGAAGAAAAAACAGACGGAGTGATAGAAGTGGGTACTCATGGCCACCCGATCATACGGGATATCAAGCTGGCGGCCACGGGTGAAATTGTCAGAATCTCGGTAGAGGAACCGGAGCACCAGCGGGTTTTGGCATCTGGGGCGATTCTCGATACGGTTACGGGGGCATTTGTAAAGGGGGCTCCCAAAGGCGGTGCTTGGGCGATCACCAAAGATAACCAGGGTGAGGTCAAGGGTGAGTTTTTCCAGCGGCGGGCACAAGAAATTGTCCGGGGGGCCCTGGCGCATCACACCCAGCATGTCAACTGGGAGGGCGGTGCCGATAGTATCGCTGGGAGGATCATCCAGATTGCCCTGGACGGCGGGAACCGGGACAGCATAGAGGCGGCGAAGTTCATTTTTGGCGCGGCCGGCCTGCTACGGGACAGGCGGTATAAAGAGCAAACCGACGGGATACAAGTCAACATCTCACAGGATATAGCCCGTGAGATGTTGTCCATGATCCGACAGCGGAACGTGATAGACGGTGAGATCATCGAGGAAGATTAAAGCCCGTGTCACATAACACGATAGGGTTAGCTGGTTATGATTCTTTTCGGACCGCGTTTCGGCCGATTGATCAAGTATTGGAGTAATCCCAAGTAAGGGATGACCCAGTCCCTTCCCAACTTCCGGGCGCCTGGAACGTGTCCCTCTTGACAGGCGCATTTTAGCCCGGAGTACGATATCACGGCCCCTACCTTCCGTGCATATACAAGCGATTGCGGTATGGTAAGTAGTTCATGTTCGAGTTCTGACATAATACACCCTTTCTGTTATCTTAATTCCCATTCCAGCTTTTCCATTTGTACTTTACCGATCAAACGATTAATAGCTACATACTCTATCAGGTCAATAATATGTTTTGCGCCGGTGGTCTCCCAGTCATCAGTTTCGCAAGACTGGTAATCAAGGCATCTCAAAGACATAATACACTGTGCCGGGCTGATTGTCTCCGCCACAGAAGTATAGGTATCGATTATGCCGTATGTTTCCGCGCGCTCGTCGCTATATTTATAGCATACGGAACGGACGTTTTCTGCATATAAAATATTGCATAGAGTTAATAGATCATGGCTATTGCAGGTAGAATAATCAACCCCGGAAACTGTAATTCTGTTACCAAGTTCTGACCCGTGGTTTTCCAAGAACCTAACAATTTCTAAAACGTGTTTTTTATTTACGACAAATGCTGACATAATTACCATCCTCTCTGATATGGTTATAAATTTATTTGGAACCCGCCCCCTACGGGTTATTGCTAGTGAAACTTTGGATCGCATTCCAGCCGGACCGCAAGGGTATTACATGTCTCTTCAAAGGCGAACCATGCCAACATGTTTTTAGAATACTTTGTCTGCGCCAGCAAATCCACCCCGGCGATCATGTCCAATATGCAGTTATACCCGTAGGCTTTCATGGTATAATCCAGCAGAACCTTAATGTCATCTTCGTGCCGATCGTAAAATGCTGAGGTATCTGCATACGTAATCAAACCGTCTATGATTCCTGACTTGCACCCACCATATTCTAGATCATGTATAAACGTAGCAAAGTCATCGTATCCCTGATTGTTAATCATATCCTGTACCTCGGCTTCTAGATCGTTTTCGGTTTGTACGTTGATTATGGCTTTCATAATTACCATCCTCTCTTATATGGTTATTTGATTATTAATAACCCGCCCCCTACGGGTTACCATATGCACGTGTCTATGATCGTATAGGCATGATAAGCGCCTTGAAATGATTTATATTAATAACAATCGGAGCATTTGGATTGTCACTACAATAATTCATTTTATAATTACCTTTTATCCTCAGTGCATCACGTATATACTTAACGTTGATTATGAATTTGCAAGGGTTATGTGCGAATAGATCGGGAATAGGTAATGATAAGGCATTCATAGCAACCGGCGTAAAGTCGGTTCGGTAAGCCCCATCATACGATACAACGTCAATATTAATTGACGTATCGGTGATATCAATAACAAAGGCATGTATACCCTTACTACGACTATATACCTCTGCAAGAGTAAAAATTTTATTGCACATGTGATAGTCGATATAGATTGTATCGGAAAACTTTTCAGTCCACGAGTTAATCCAAGAATCGGTATCAGGATATACCACACCATCACATGTCGGATACTCCGATACCCCATCGGATATACGGCCGTTATAATAGCTCCACGGCGCAGTCTTGGATTTTAGCATCATGGATGCAAGTTCAGATCGGATTAAAACATATTCTACTACTGGTTCGTTATCATAATAGCGATGTACGCGATAACCATCCGTACCAGTAGAACCGACGTGATAACCGTATTGATCGAGCGATAATCTAACTAATCTACCATATTCCATTGCTGGTATATCGTTAAATTTCTTACGGCCGGCGGTAACCCTAATTACTTGTTCGATTGAACTTAGGTCGATCTTTGTTACAGTATTAATCTTTGTTGTTGTTTCTAACATGATGATTAATCCTCTCTGATGAATGATTATTCTTATCTTATAACTTGGATTGTAATAAATTGATTGTAAAATATGCAACCAGCAAGATCGCTATTGCAAGAGTTATGATCGTTGTAGTATCCATGATTTTCTCCTATCTGAATGATCGTTCTTGATGTTAAACTCAGTATAATTTTTTGTTTGCGCCGGGTATAGTGTCAAATGTAATAGTTTCGGTATGACATTCGTCTTAATCCACGACGGTATAGATCGCACTAGTGTTGGTAGTCAGCGCGATAGACGGGCTATACATCTATACAATGGGATACTATACATCTATACATTGATACATTGATACATTCTGCGTGAGACTTCAACACCCCATGCAATATACTCCCCGGGGGTATACAGGATCCCGGTATTCCCGGCGTTCTTGCTTTCGATAATTGACATTATCGAAACCTTGTACATCCTGTCAGTGTCGCATGCGACCGGAGCTGCGCGTGTTTCTATCAGCGTTCAGGGGGTGTGTACCCCTATGCAGCCGGAGCATGGTCAGAATATCATGGCAAATTCAGCATGGCCGGTAGGGTAGGGGCACGTTGGTAGTACGCTTGGTAAGACCGTTGGCTTGCAGTGCGCACGTTTACCACCCTATTTTTTTCTCCAAGTTTTCATACGACACCTATTCGCTCAATAACGTCGTTATTTTAGATGTTATGGTTAACATAATCTAAATTATAATAATCTAAATTAGTTACGGAAACTTATTCATCTAAAAAAACAGTCTCTTGTAGAACCTTATACTGTAAGTGTGGAAGAGATCAAACAATACATCAGCACATTGACTCCGGAGCAGATCAAGGCAACGGAGGAGTTATTATTGTCTGTGGTAGCCAGGGAGAATGATAACGTAGAGGGGTTTGGGGCGTTCTTTGAGGTAATAACGGGGAGGAAGTTGACGCGGTTTGCGCGTGGGTGGATAGAGAAGTTGTATGAAGCGCGTGAAGTGGGGAAGTATTTTGCGATAGAGGCGTTTCGTGGGAGTGCAAAGACGACTGTTTTGACGGCGTTTTTATGTTTTCGGATTGGGCAAGAGCCTGAAAAGACGTATTTGACGATACAGGTAGGGGATGATATAGCGCAGGATAATTCCGAGAAGGTAGCTGATATCATAGCGAATAACCCAGGGTGGAAGAGTTGTTTTCCGAATGTAGTACCGGATATGGAGAAGGGATGGGGAGCGGGTGGGTATGAGGTAAAGCGGGATGATATACCGTATGGGCAGTGGCGCAGGCTCAATTCAGACCGGAAAGACCCTACGTTTATTGGGTTAGGGTATAAGAGCCGGGCGATTATTGGGAAGCGTGTTACTGGGATGTTATTGATTGATGATATTTTGGATGAGAATAATACGGCGAGTGATAAGGAGATGGAGACGGTCAGGAAGATTATGACGGGTACTTTATTTCCTACGATTGTAAAGGGTGCCTGGTTGTGTTGTGTATTTACGCCGTGGAAAGAGAATGATCCGGTGATGGGGATGACGGAGTTAGATGAGTTTATCAGGGTAAAGACGCCGATTGTAAATGAGTGTGCGGAAGGGTTTGAGATGGACGGGGTGTTTTATAAGAGTGTATGGCCGTCTCGGTTTCCAGAGGCAGAGATCAAGGTACGGCGGGCGATGTCCGCGAAGATTGAATTTGCGAGGATGTACTTATTGGATTTGAGTAAAGCAGATAGTCAGGTATTCAGGTGGTATGACTTTCCTGCTTCACAGATCAATGGGAGTTGGCCGATTGTAGGCGGGGTGGATTATGCTTCTTCGATGAGGAATGTAGGGGGAGCGGTGAAGTCGGATACGGATTACTTTGCGCTGGCGTATGTGTGTAAGATGCCGATGGGCGGTGCGGTGGTGATGGATGGGGTATTGGAGAGAACGACCATGTTACCGGCTTTGGGGTATGTGGAGAAGGCGCAGAATACTTTTCCCGGGTGGCTGCATTGTGTAGTTGAGGGGGATGGAAAAGGGGAAGAGTTTATACAGGCATTGATGTTGAAGCCTGGGTTGAAGATCACACCGATGAAAACGGGTGGTAAGGGGAAGATGGAGCGGTTAGAAAGGCAGATGGGGCCGTGGTTGGAAAGTATGCGTGTAAGAATATCGGATGCAGATACGCCGTTTTTGAATGAGCTGCGGAAAGAGTTGAGGGAATACCCGAATAACCGGCACGATGATGCGATGGATGCGGTGTACTGGGCGTTACGCGGTATGCCGGATGTGCTGGTTGTACCGATGAATTATGATGAATTACCATCGGTGGAGAAAAGAAAAACGATGAACCCGTTTTTGGCTTTGGGAGGCTAAATGGAATTTTCATACTATACAGGATTAGCGTCTGAAATGATTATGAACGACTCAAAAAGGAATGAGTTGTTCTCGAAGATGGATGATATGTACCATGTGAAGTGGGAATTACCGCCGGCGTTGAAGTCGTATAAGTGGATACGGACGGTGAAAAATTCAGATCCCAGGGATGCGGTACAGACGGCGATTCAGATATTTTCTGGTTTGGATCCGAGGATCAAGATTGTTCCTTTGGCGGATGATGATGCGAACAAGGATCAGGCGGAAACGTGGGAGAGGTATCTTGGGTTGTGTTTGAAGGATGCTTCGTTGAGACGAAGAACGTCTGTAATCAGGGATTTGATGCGGTCGGCGATTCTGTATGATATGGTCGCTGCCCAGGTAACGTATTTACCGTGGCAGGAAAAGATCGCCAAAAGACCTGGGGAAGAAAAACGCTGGAAGAACGCCAGGGATGAGTACGGAGATTGGATTGTTACCGTGCGTCACCCCAAAGATGTGCATGTAAATTACTCGGATATTGTACCAGAGCAGATTTTATATGTCAGTAAGTGGAAAGTGGCGGACGTGATTAACTTTTACGGGAAGGCTGCGAAGGAAATTACTTCCAGAGTGAACGAGAATAACCCGTCTACTATGAATGACGATTTATATATTTATGAGTATTGTGATATTGACCGGAAAGTGGTGTGGGCGTCAGAGGATGGGTACGGTGGGGGAGCGACTTACAAGATTGTAGACGAAGATCACGGTCTGCCGTTTATGCCGTGGGCGTGTAGAGTGGGTGGAACGACCCTGGATACCGACCCACAGTATCAGGTCAGTCCTTTACTGGCGCCTATTTATCATTCGGGGGATTGGGAGACGGTAAATATCGCACAAAGTTTGTTGATATCGGATATGATCGCCAGAGCCGCGGCACCCAGACACATATTTCAGGGGCCGGGCGGTGAAATGGTGGAGTTTGATTACATGACACCGGGCGGAAGGGTGGATTTACCACAGGGAGTGGACTATAAAAGTATCCCTGTGGAGCCAGTTGATCCGAATATACCGACCGCACTGAATTTACTGACGCAAGCCATGTCTAAAAGCACCTTGCCGCGGATGATGACCGAAGGAAATACGCCGGTGAACGTGAATTTTGCAACGTACAATATGTCGATTCAGACGGGCGTGGCGAAAATCAGACAGTACCGGGAGTTGGCGGAGCAGGTCAGCGCGGATATTTGTAAATTGTTCTTCAAGTGGATCAGACACAATGGTTCCGCTGTGTTTTATAACGAGCGGGCCGAAGATACGTTTGGAAAACAGATGTTGATTGATCCAAAATCTTTACCTGAAAGATTAAATTTGACGGTTGAACTATCCCCGGATGTTGCGACAGACAGACAGCAGAAGATCAATGCCGCGGTAATGGCGATGCAGCTTGGTTTCCCGAAAGAATACGCGCTGGAAGAAATTGGCGTGACCGATCCTTCGCGGGCGATGCGTATTTCGGATAAGGAAAAGGTGCGGGAGGCGATGTTGCAGACAGAATTGGCCTTGATGCAGCAAAAGGGGCAGATGGCTTTGCAAACGCAACAACAGCAGATGGCTTTGCAAACGCAACAACAGCAGTTGAACCAGATGGCGAATAATGCGCCGATGCAGCAGAACCCTGCGAACGGGATCGGTTTTGACCCGAATCAAGGGGGAATACCGGCGCAGATGATGAACCCGGAAATGACCAGGGAAATGCAGACTGGCATGACGCAGGGAGGTCAGGATGTCGGATTCTAGGAAGCGGATGCTGATTGATATTCTGGAAGCGCGACTCTATGTACAAGAAATAATGGGTGAGGTGAACAATGCCGGACAGACAAGTAACGACCGGGGATACCTGGGAATCGATCGCACAGAAGTACGGGGTGACGGTAGCACAGTTGAAGGCCGGGAATCCGGGAGTTTCTATACTGTCGCCGGGCCTGATTATTAGAGTACCGAATTATTACGCGCAGCCTTCTCAACCAACCAATCCTCCGTATCTTGCGGGCGGACAGTGGAACGCGTGGGAAGCGTTGGCAACAAAACCGTTTACAAATCGAAAAGATATTTTAGAGCAAAACGCTTTTATGCGTCAGGGTCTTGGTTACCAGTCGGCAAAAACAGCTGTCACTGATAGCCAAAGGTATCAGGCGCAGTATGATGCGTGGAGAGCCGCGCAAGCAAAAACAGCTGTCACTGATAGCCAAAGGTATCAGGCGCAGTATGATGCGTGGAGAGCCGCGGTAGGCGGTGTCGATATGGCCGACTTCAAAAAACAGGAGTACGGCACCGGTGCGGTAGGCGGTGTCGATATGGCCGACTTCAAAAAACAGGAGTACGGCACCGGAGGAACTGTGTCTACAAAGCCTCAACAGAATCAACAGAATCAACAGAAGCAACAGAATAAACAGAACCGGTACAAACTTGGAGCGAATTACGTGATTTATGATCCGAACGGGAAGATTATTTACAGCGCGGAGCATGAGTCGGTTGATCGATATAACGCGAATCACCCAAAACCGCCAGAACCGGTTGATCCGACAAAATACTTTGGTTCTGTTGGAACCTATACCTGGAAATTCTAATGGCTAAAAAAATCACATTAGAGCAAATACTGCAAACTCTTTCGGAGAATATCCAGTCCGCAAATCCGGTTGAAAAACCGCAGGAGCAGGAACTTCCACAGCCGGTTCAAATAGAAACCCCGGATATTGGGCAGCCTGAAAAACCCGTCACTGATCCCACCCAGGTGAGTGAGGATTTTAAGCCGGGTGGTACTGTGGGAATGAGCGGAGAACCCCTGCCAAGTATCAAGTTGCTGGATGGTTCACAGTGGATGGCCAGTATGTTTGACCAGTACGGGAAGCCGTATTGGGGAGATATAGACCCTGATCCGAACTTCTGGTCAGAGGTTGAAAACGCCATGAAAAACTGGTGGGGAAATGTCGTTTTCGATTTCCAGAATAAAGATACCACCCCGATTGATATTATCGTGGAAGAAAATTGGGATACTGTTCCAGATTCTTTCAAACAGGCCGGGGTGGCTATATCTGATAAGACCGGTACTTTTGGCGAGGATGCCACAAAAGCTTTTTCTCCTATTGCGCAGACCGTTGGAGAAGGATTGGCTACGGCTGGTCGGGCTTGGACAAACGGCGAAAAGGTGACGCTGCCTTATGGAATTGGGTATGTACTGAAAGCCGTAAAGCATATTATTGGCGGCGCGTTTGAAGTGCTTGGGAATGTGGGGTATGGCGCAGAAAGGCTGATTGGAACGGTTGGGAATAAGATCCAGATGGGGGAAAACATCAGTTGGTATGAATCCTGGGCAGCTTCCCGGATTGCTTATTCGTCTGTGGCCAAAGAAGGATTGACGGCTGAATACTTGCGCAGGTACAGAGCGGGTGAAAACCCTATCTTGTTGATGCAGGAATTACAAAACCCATTGGCAGAAGCGTTTGGTCAGAGCATTTTAGATCCGACGAACCTGTTATCAGGCGGTATGCTGGGCGGTGCGAAGGCTGCCTCCAAAGGCGTGACGATTGCCGAGGATGGCGCGGATTTGCTGAAAGCTGTTAATGCGGTCGAAGATGTTGCAAAGGCAGAAAACGCCGTCAGTGCAGCCGATAAGCTGGTGGATGCTACGCGAACGATCAATCAAATGGAGGATGTATCCAGAGGAGTCAACGCGGTTGAAGATGTTGCCAACGTGGTGGATGATGTCACTGGAATGGCAAATATGATTTCTAGTGTGGATGAAGTGGTTGATTCTGCAAAGGTAATCAAAAAAGCAGAAACGCCATTACAGAAATTGTCCAATTGGGTGGGTGAACGGGTGCGGTTACGCAACACAGAACAAATCAAAGAAGCCACCCAACGGAATATATTTTCTCCCGTTTCCACCGCGTTGCAGGCCCGACTTGTAGACAAGATGCACGATGCCTTTACAATACTGGCGAAGTCGCATGAAATCCGCACAATGGATGATTTTGGTAGTGTGGTTCACGATATGCTGAAAATTGTGAGCGGCACACCGGCTGAACGGCTGGAAGCCCTTGCCAGAATATCCAGAATGGAGAACGCCGGCGTTTTATTGGGCGATGATATGCTGGACGCGTTTCTTGGTTTCAAGCGGATGTTCAGCAACCAGGAAGGCGTGTTCAATATCAAAGGAATTATAAACCTGCTGGAAAAGGTGAAGGATGACGGCCCGAACGCGCTGACCTTCCTGACAGAAAAATTATCGAAACGAATTGAGGGTGCCGCGGCGGCGATGTATCCTTCGATTACCAAACAGGCGGAAATTGCCAAAGCGGTCAGTCAAGCGGTGAGTGAAGGATTGGATATACCAGTGGCTATATCCAGGCTGGCAGATAAAGCACCTAATCCCGCTGTGGTTAGAATATTGAAATTCCACGAAGCGGTACAGAAAAACCTTGTGGGGCCGATCAACCATTTCTTCGCCTTTACTTTTATGGGGATCAACCCCGCGTTTGCAAGCAGAAACTATTTTACCAATATGTTCCAGATTGGAGTCGATCATCCTGATGCCTTACTAGGAGGTTTCAAGTATTCGGGTGCCAGAGCAGACCGGATATTACACGGATGGGGAGCCAGTAATCTTGCAACGATTGGTTTCAAGGGTGGGGGTATTGAGAATACGATTGAAGGAAAATCTATCTGGGATCGGATGGCTTTTTCTCGCAAGTGGAATGGTAAGGTTGAGGCTGCATCGGCAAAGATGCTTGCGGCCAGGGTAATGGATAAGGAAATGCGCAAGATGTGGCGCGTGATGATGCGCGATGCGCAGGGAATTTTAGCGGACGCAGGTTTCACACCCGCACAAATTGAAGCAATCAAGAACGGCACCTGGGATAACTTCGGGGATGTCTGGAAGGCGATCAACGACACGGTATCTGGCAAGCAAGTGGATCTGGCTGATTTTATTTCCCCGGAGCAGATAGCGGAACTTCACAAGGCTGAATTAGACGATGTTGTTCTGGATATTGTTCGTAGAAACGCTGATAATCCAGAAGCGATCAAGCGAGAATTGCGACAGGCGATTACCGAAAGACGGAGGATTGCCGACCGCGCCAACGCACAGGAAGCCACTGGCCGGGCGTTGAATGAAGTCGATCAGAGTATTATGGATGATGAGGAAGCCTTATTGAAACGGCTGGATGAATTGGGGGAAGATACGAGTAATTATGAGTATGATCTTCTATCCAGAAAGAACCTGAAAAAAGACCAGACACTCAACAAATATAATCAGGCTTTTGATTCGGCCGTAAGTGCGATTGACCGGGCAATAGGCAGAGACCCATCTATTAGCGATAAAGCCATTGAAGTTGCCAGAGACATAAAAAATAAAGCGTGGGAAAAATATTCAAAACTATTGCGTAGAGGAACACAAGAACTACACGGAATGATTGAAAAAGAGTTAAAAGCGATTGACGATGAATTGTCCTCCGGTAAAATATCGCGTGAAATGGCACGGATCAAAAAACATAACGCGTGGAAAAAGTTTTACGCAACCAAAGATAGCCTGAATATCAAGTTGCGAAAAGAGTTGTTCAGTGAAATAGACGGTGCATTTTCTGAACTCAAAAAAGGGTATGAAGGTATTCTCACCGATGATTCATTGATTATCAAGGCTAGAAACGGGGTAGAAGTTTGTAATCAGATGGATCAGGTGGACAAGAATTATTTTGCTGCTACTGGAAAGATGCGGATTGTCAAAAAGCCGAAAATCAGCAAGAACACAGAACGCGCCACCGAATTGATCCAGAAAGCCAAAGACGGCAATGCCACTCAAAAAGAAGCCGATGAGCTATCAGACCTTGCGGGCGTTGAAAAGATTGATGTCAATGACGCGGATGCCGTAGACGATCTGATTCGGAAATCCGGTGATAATGTTGGGGATGAGATTGCCGGAGGTGAAGCGGGGGAACATATCAAGAACCCGACACCAGAAATACCGACACAATATGACGTGGCGCAGGAAACCCTACCAGAGGTTGAACGCACGGTCAATATGATCATTGATTCTCTTGGAAATTATGTTCCAAAGAAACCTCTTGCGTTGAGTGCCACCCAGCAAAAGGCACTGGCTACATTTGGAAAGATCATATCAGAACGCATGTCTACTGCCAGAGCCACAGCAATGAAAATCAGTGGCGCAGCGCGTAAGTTTACCCTGTTGGATTACCGAGACAAGCGAGGAATTGACGCGCTGCTTGCGTATGTCTATCCGTATCAATACTGGTATTCCAGAACCTATGCAAACTGGTTCAAACGGATTGTGAAAAACCCGTGGCTGGGTGCTACCTACGGGCGGTATCGTGATTACATGGAAAAACTACATGCGGGTATGCCGGAATGGTATCGCTACCAGGTCAACACCAATGAACTGCTTGGGATTGACAGCGAGAACCCGTTGTACTTCAATCTGGAATCTACACTGAACCCGTTGAATGGATTGATTGGTGTTGATTTTGACGATCCACAGCGCAGGGAGTCTGCTTTTGGGGCGACCGTGGATGGTCTTGGAAAGTTTGGGCCGTCTGTATGGACGCCGATCTCAATGGCAGTGGCACTGGATTACTGGATCAAAGGTAACCCGGAAGCTGCCAGCACCTTTGCGGGAAGGATTGTTCCGATCACCAGCGCAATCAAAGGTGCCAGCGCCATGCTGGGTGTCAAGGGGAATAACCCGTTAATTACACCGGCTGGTTTAGAATTGGATCCGCTGATGCTGATGCAGGGCGGTTTATCCAATTACGACCGCCGCAGAGTGGGTAGAACCCTTGGGCAGATGGTGAATGATGGTGTTATTACGCTGGAACAGGCTGACGATGCTGCTTATCAACAGTCTGGCGAGATATGGAATATGGCTTTACAGTATTCCGTAAACAATCCAGAAAAGCCGTTTTACTCACAGCGTGGATTCTCACAGGCAATGGGTGGTGTTTTAGGCATTGGCTTCAAGGGAAGGAATACCGGAGATGCGCTGATTGATAAGGCATATTCTGAAATGAACGCCATCATGCTGAACAGAGCGAATATGTCCCCGGATAAATATTCAATGGCGTGGCAGCGTTTGAAAGAACGCTATCCCTTCATGGAAACTGTCATGCTATCCAGAAAGTCGGATGAAGTCAGGGATGAAGCGTATGTATGGGCGGTACTCAACCGAATACCGCCTGGATCACAGGATACAATTATTGAATCGGTGGGTCTGAACCGGTCGATTCTCAATTTTTTTTATGACAATAAAGGAATGACCGGAATGGCTGAAACAGACCGGATGCACCTGATGGCTGCCGCGTTGGATATTGGCATTGTGCTTGCGGTTCCTGATGGTACGACTTCTCACGAATGGGCGGCGGTCAGAGCAAGAAATTCAATGCTGAACCGGTACAGTACCGATGTATTTGGAGCGGATGTCAAAGAACTGGTAGATCAGTATTATCAGGTTCTCGGCACCAGAGAATACTCCAAAGCAGAGATGTTCTTACAACAGCACCCGGATGTACAGAATTACCTGCAATATCGACAACAGGTTGTGCTGGCAGACCCCCTGCTATCCAAGTATTACGGCGGGTTGGATTATCTGGAAAACTATTATCGTTCGATGTTTTATCGGGAAGCCGGCGAAAAATTTGGCGCAGAAATCTTTGGGAAGCTGGACGGGTATTATTACCTGAAAGACAACGGCGGAGATACCGAACAGTATTTGCGCGATTTCCCGGAGGTCAAGGATTACTGGAATCTGAAAGAAAATTATGATGGCAAGATTGCTGACGCGATTGAAAAAGCCGCTGACCTGTTCCCAGAACAGCCTAAACCGTTGATACGCACAGACGCACAACTGAACTCGGTCGGCGCACAGGATATTCTAAAAGGGATCAGCGAAACCACACCGGACGAGGATAACGCCGCGCTGTTGATGAAATACCAGAGAAAGCAAAGTGATAATTCCACAGGAAACTTTTCTATATCAGCGGAGATCGACCGGGTGGCGGAAGAACGCTGGCCAGGTATTCTGACAAAGGTGGAGAACTTCAAGTCGATGTCAATGGATACATCCACCGCACCACCCATCCTGACCCCATACCTTTCCAAAAAGGCAACACAGTATTACAACGATAACCCGGATATTCTGGCGTATGAGCAGTTTTCAAAATCTATGCGCAACCTGTATAACAGCACTGTTAAGGGAGACTTTGATCAGGCTGAAAAGTATAAACAACTGGTCATCATGTCGCAGGTGGATGAATACACCTATGAACTGATTAAACTATCCGATGGTAATCTTCCGGCGGTGGCGGTGAAATTACTGACTAAAATCGGGCAGCCGTTTGATATGACGTGGGAAGAGGTGCTTTC
>Ga0172371_10004590_pt1 | contig 20819 bp, 10 predicted proteins | sample Lak12m_FD_114543 | JGI IMG/M metagenome (GOLD analysis project Ga0172371, IMG submission 114543) | Freshwater microbial communities from Kabuno Bay, South-Kivu, Congo - kab_022012_12m | ecosystem: Environmental > Aquatic > Freshwater > Lake | place: Democratic Republic of the Congo: South-Kivu... | reverse complement strand
GTTAATACGGAATTGATACGCAAGCATTAATGCGCTATTCACAAACCAATAAAGCACTAATCCTGACGGCATTTGATAAAAAATAACCCCGAACATGATCGGCATTATAATAGACATCATTTTTTGCTGCTGGGCAGCTTCACCAGTTGCTTTGGCCATGGAAATCTTTTGTTGGACAAACATGCCTATAGCCATAAGAATAGGTAATATATTGATATGGTTCCCCAAAAATGGTATCGAATTCTTTATAGTGAAAAGATGGTCCGGCGCAGAAAGATCTTTAATCCACAGGAACTTTGCACCTCTTAGCGCGACAGAACGGATCAATGCCTGATATAGAGCAAAGAAAATAGGCATCTGCAGCAACAAGGGCAGACAACCACCTAATGGGTTAACCTTATGCTCCTTATAGAGTTCCATTATTTCCTTATTCAGTCTTTGGGGATTATTCTTGAGCTCATTACGCAAGGTTTCAATTTTAGGTTGTAGTGTTTGCATCTCCTTCATTGAGCGCATTTGTTTTAGAGTAAGTGGGAAAAGCACGAAATAAACTACAAGACTTAAGATAATTATAGCCAGGCCCCAATTATGTACTAAGCTATAAAAGAACCCCAGCAGTTGTAAAAGAAGTTGAGCAATAAAATCAAAGGTCCCATAGTAAATTATTGCTGACCACTCTGGTTTTATGTTATTTATGATTTTTGAATCCTGTGGACCCAAATAAATACGATATAACTGTCCAATCTGATCATTTGGCTTTAAATTGACGTCTCTCTCCTGTATGCCGACTTCAGATTCCTGGCCATTGAGCTTTCTAATATAACCGCTGCTTGTTGAGGAAGCAGGTTCAACAATGGCACAAAAATACTGATCACGTAAACCTATAAATTTTACATCCTGGCTACTGAATTCTTTACCTGAGCCAAGATGCCAGTTTTTCTCCCTGCCTCCCACAAAAACACCATAATAACGTGATTGGGGATTCTTTGTAGACAGATTAAGCGTTCCTAGGGTTAAGCGGGGATTTAATATGAGGGAGGAAGATGATACATTACGGGTCTGTATTTTTAACTCTATGGTATAGCTATCTTTAGGGAAATAAAATTCTTTAAAAATGTGTTTATCTTGGCCTTGGCAAATGAAAGAAATTGAATCCTGGGTTATTTTATCCAACTTAAATAGATTATTGTCGTCGCTGTAAAAACCATCTGTCAACGCCAGGCTGTAATCCAGGTTGGCCTTGAAGATCACTTCAACAATCGCTGCTTTTGCAACATCAAAAATTATTTCCCGGTTATCCTGTTTAAAGCTCATAAGCTCTTTTGCCGCTTCTTTTTGAAGATATGCGGAAGCCTGGCCAACAGCCGGTGACGCCCTGCTGACAGTAAGTGTGCCGGGACTCATAACTTCTTTTTTCCCAATAGGTTGCGTCTTATTAATCAGGGCTGACCAGCTTAACATTATCAAAAGCGATAAGGCGATGGCAAGTACTAAGCGTTTTTCCATAAATTTTATATTAAGGGATCATAACCTGACCGGCCGGAAAACGGGTGGCAGCGGGATATTCTTGTCAGACCCTTAAATACTCCTTTAATAATTCCATATTTTGAAATTGCCTGTTTGGTATATTCGGAGCAGCCTGGTTCAAAGCGGCATGTTTCCGGCAGGATAGTCCTTAAATATCTCTGATATACTGTAATTAACCCGTGCGCCAAGCCTGCAAGCCTCAAACGCAAAGTTTCCTTCTGCCTTTCTTCCGTCGACGCGCTAAGAGACTACGGCCGGATCTGGTAGCCATTTTACTGCGGAAACCATGCCGCTTCTTGCCCACGATGTTTGTAGGCGTTTTTAAATTCTTCTTCATTTTTCAAAGCTCCTTTTTAAATAGCATTCTTGATACATTCGGCGCCATTCAAACCCGCCCTTTAGGCGGGAAAGAATACGCCGCCTCAGTATCAATACTAAGCAAACCACCGCCTATGGGTAGCGGTTTCGAAATATTGATTTTGTGAATTGTAACACACATTTTCCAGGCGGTCAAGTTTTTTATTGACGCCTCCGCATATTATTGTATAATAAATGGCGTTTAATTTTTTGCTTGTAAGGAACTTACTCTCTGTTATAATGGCCTTGTTTGAAGATGGGCTGGATTTGATTTTTATCCACAGACTTATGCAAGCTGTGTATAAACTGTTAACTCTGTTGAACCCGCCAGATGCTATCTCTTGTGGCGAGATCAATTTTTTCTAATGGGTAACTATGCTTGAGATTAATCAACGGTGGGAAGAAGCGAAGGGCGACTTGAGAAGCAGGGTTGGGGAGACCATCTTTGCCACCTGGATTGCCCCCTTGAAATTTTCTGCCAAGAATGATCGGGAAATTAGGCTGGAGGCGCCCGATCAATTTTTTAAAAATTGGGTTGAGAAGCATTATCTCGGCTTTATTGAAGAGGCTCTTAAGCGACGCGGGCTGAATAATCTGTTAGTAACATTGGGCGTGGGAAACAGCCCAGGCAATCCTGCCGTCCCGGAGAAGTCGGCAGAACAGAATGCCAAGATAGGCCAGCTTCATGGATATATCAATCTCAACTCGCGCTATACCTTTGAGAATTTTGTCGTAGGCTCCGGAAACCGCCACGCACACGCCTATTCGCTAGCGGTAGCAAATGCCCCGGCTAAAACATATAACCCGCTCTTTATTTACGGGGGGGTGGGCTTAGGCAAAACGCACCTGATCCAGGCGATCTGCCACCATATAAAGAACTCTTCGCCGGCCGGGATAAAAATATGTTACATATCCAGCGAAAGGTTCACCAATGAGCTGATCGACGCCATACAGCACCATTCCACGGCGTCATTTCGCCAAAAATACCGCAATGCCGATGTCCTGGTTATTGATGATATCCACTTTATTGCCGGCAAAGAATCTACCCAGGAAGAGTTTTTCCATACCTTTAACACTCTTTACGACAGCCATAAACAGATAGTTTTTTCATCAGACCGGCCGCCCAAAGAGATCGCTAATTTACAGGAACGCCTGGTGTCGCGGTTCGGCTGGGGGCTTACCACGGATATCCAGCCTCCGGACCTGGAGACGCGCGTGGCCATCCTTAAGAAAAAGATCGAGCGCGAGCCGGTAAACGTGCCGGATGACGTGATATTTTTTATCGCCCAGCTGATAAAAACCAATATACGTGAATTAGAGGGGGCGTTGATCAGAACAATTGCTTATTCTCTACTAGAAGAGGAGCCGGTAACCCTGCAGTTAACCAAAGAGGTGCTGAAGGATCTTTTAAAAGAACCAAAGAAGTTAATTACTGTTGACTTTATTCAACGCTGCGTGGTAGAGGAATTCAGTGTGACCTTACAGGACCTTAAAACCAAGCGCCGCAACAAACAAGTGGTGTTGCCGCGGCAGATTGCCATGTATTTAAGCAGGGAGTTGACGGACCTATCCTTTCCTGAAATCGGGGAGGCTTTTGGAGGTAAAGACCATACTACTGTATTGCATTCTTATAATAAAATTAAAGAAGATGTGCTTCATAACCCTGATTTAAAGGAGCGCCTGGAAAAAGTTATCCAAGTTATTAAACAGTAGTCCACGGGTTATTAAGTTGATAGTTTGGTTTTAATTGCCATACAATTTAAAGGGTTAACGGTTTTTCAACAGACAATTAAATTCTTTATTACTATTATGATATTAAGATTTTAAATATATAAATAAAAGGAGATAAAAATGAGGTTTAAGGTTGAGAAGAACGCTTTAATTAATGCAATTCAAACAGTACAAAATGTTATCAGCACAAAATCTACATTACCCATACTTTCCAATATTTTAATAGAGACACAACAGAGGGGGATTAGTTTAACTGCGACGGATCTAGATATAGGGATAACCTGTGTAATCCCTGTGGATATCCAGGAACCAGGTAAGATCACTATACCAGCTAAAAGATTTAGCGATATAATTAAAGAGTTCCCCTTAGATACGGTAAATATCACCACCAAAAAAAATAACCTTATGATTATTGATTCGGATATGTGTCAGTTTAAGATAATGGGGTTGGGGGGAGAAGAGTTTCCCAAACTACCCGAGTTCAAAGATAAAAAGGCAATTAAACTTGAGCAATCTACTTTAAAAGACATGCTATCTTTAACCTCTTTCGCTGTTTCTTTAGATGAAACCCGCTACATCCTAAACGGCACCCTTTTTAGGATTAGTAAGGGTCTGTTAACCCTGGTCTCTACAGATGGAAAAAGGCTGGCTGTTGCCGAAAGAAAGCTGGGGGGAGAGGTGGAGGGGGATCTACAGATGATCATTCCTATTAAAACGATCCATGAATTAAACCGTAACCTTAAGGCTGAGGGGGAATTGTCTTTGGTTGTAGGCAGCAATCAGGCGCTTTTTGATTTAGGGGGGGTTGTGCTGATTTCGCGTTTGATCGAGGGGGAGTTCCCGGATTACAAACAAGTGGTGCCGCCGGCATCTGAAAATAAGTTGAAGGCGGGGCGTAACCAGTTTTTACTGGCGGTGAAAAGAGCTGCGCTTTTGGCAACTCCGGATTACCAGGGAGTGAAATTAGAGGTTTTTAAAAACAAACTGGTCATTTCCAAGTCCACTCCTGATGTTGGCGAATCCCGGGAGGAATTATCCGTGGAATACCAGGGCAAAGAGTTGGTGATCGGTTTTAATCCTGCTTATTTAATTGATATCCTGAAGAACTTAAACGAAGAAACGATCAACCTTGAGTTGACGGACAGCGAAAAACCCGGCGTGATCCGGACGAGCGGCTATATTTATATAGTTTTACCCATGCGCCTTAATTAAGAGTATGGAGCACCTAAAAGACACAATAGATGCGCTCATGGCCGGGCTATCGGAGAAAAATTCCGGGGCGCGGGGGGACAATCCCGAGCAATGGCTAAAAAAAGCCTTGACAAAAAAAGAGTTGCAGCATATAAAAGTTAAATATTTCAGAAACGGCGTCTTGGGTTTAAGTGTAGATTCTTCCGCCTGGCTGTATGTTTTAAGTCTGCGCAAAGAAGAGCTGTTGAATAAATTGAAACAGGGGAATCCCGGGTTAAAAAACATAAATTTACGCATCGGGGAGATATAGTGAAAAAGCCTAAAGAACGCATGAAAAATAATCGCAAGCCCGCTGCCGGCGAGAAGGCATATGATGCTACCAGTATCCAGGTTTTAGAGGGTATAGAGGCGGTCAGGCGCAGGCCGGCAATGTATATCGGCGATACCTCAACCCGGGGCTTGCACCATTTGGTTTATGAGGTTGTCGATAACAGCGTTGATGAAAGCCTGGCCGGCCATTGCAGCGATATTGCTGTTGAGGTGCACGGCGATAACAGCATCACGGTTATTGATAACGGCCGCGGTATTCCGGTGGATATGCATAAAACCGAGAAGAAGCCGGCGGTAGAAGTCGCTTTAACTACGCTGCATGCCGGCGGAAAATTTGACCACCGCTCTTATAAAGTCTCAGGGGGCTTGCACGGAGTAGGGGTCAGCTGCGTTAACGCGCTTTCCGAGTGGCTGGAGGTAGAGGTCAAGCGCGACGGCAAGATCTACCACCAGCGTTATGAACGGGGTAAGACCGTTTCCAAGCTCACGGTTATCGGTAAAAGCAGCTCCACCGGAACCAAGATCACCTTTAAGCCGGATAAGGGTATTTTTACCAAGACGGATTATTCCTACGATATATTAAGCCAGCGTTTAAGGGAGCTTGCCTTCTTAAATAAAGGGCTGCATATTAAATTAACCGACGAGCGCTCGGATAAGGAATCGGTTTTTGAGTTTTCCGGAGGGATCGTTTCATTTGTAGAATACCTCAACAAGAATAAGAACCCTTTGCATAATAAGGTAGTTTATTTTGAGAAATCCCAGGATGATACTAATGTTGAGGTAGCCCTGCAGTATAATGACGGCTACGCCGAGACGATGTTCTCCTTCGCCAATAATATCAATACCGTTGAAGGAGGCACACACCTTTCAGGATTTAAATCCGCGCTTACCCGGGCGATCAACCAGTACGCCAAATCCAAGAACCTGCTCAAAGACGATATCGCTATTACCGGAGATGATGTGCGCGAAGGCCTCACCGCGGTAATCAGCGTGAAGGTCCCAAACCCGCAGTTTGAGGGGCAGACCAAAACCAAACTGGGGAATTCCGAGGTTGAAGGGTTGGTAGCTTCATCCAGCCTTGATGCGCTTTCAAGTTATTTCGAAGAGAATCCTTCCGTTGGCAATAAGATCATTGACAAGGTGATTGTCGCATCGCGTGCCCGCGAGGCAGCGCGCAAGGCGCGTGAGCTGACCCGCAGAAAAGGCGCTTTGGAAGGGGCGGGGCTACCGGGAAAATTAGCGGATTGCTCTGAGAGGGATGCAGCCTTATGCGAATTATATATCGTAGAGGGAGATTCCGCAGGCGGTTCGGCCAAACAAGGCAGGGACCGCAGGTTCCAAGCCATACTTCCGATCAAAGGAAAGATATTAAATGTGGAAAAATCGCGCTTGGACAAAATTTTATCCAATGAAGAGATCCGCACTATCATTACTGCCTTAGGCACAGGCATTGGGGAAGAATTTGACCTCTCTAAATTAAGATACCACAAATTAATGCTTATGGCGGATGCGGATATCGACGGCTCGCATATCCGCACCCTGCTTTTGACTTTGTTATACCGCCAGATGCCCAAGCTGGTGGAGGAGGGGCATGTTTATATAACCCAGCCGCCTCTTTACAAAATTAAAAGAGGCCAGCGCGAAGAGTATATCCAGACCGAACAGCAGATGGATGATCTGCTTTTAGATCTGGGCCGTGAAGGGCATAAATTATTACGGGTAAAAGATAAACAATCCTTTACCGACAATCAGTTTAAAGAGTTACTAAGGCTTTTAGTTGAGCTGGACAAGCTGGCTAGGTATTTAGATAAAAAGGGAGTAAATTTTGCAGAATACCTATCTTTTAGACATCCAAAGACCAAAAAAATGCCTATTTATAGGGTAAAAGTGGATGGAAAAGACCAGTTTGCCTTTTCTGACAAAGAACTAGCCAGCCTTACAGAAAAGGAAGGAAAAGAGGCAGAACAGGATGTCTTGCAGCTATTTGAGGCGCAGGAAATCGAACAGGTGGCCAGCAAGATCGAAAAACTTGGCCTGGGGATTGAAACTTATTTTAGCGGCATTATCATTCCTAAGGCCGGCACAGTTAAAGAAGGTGAGAAAAAGTTAAAGGCGGTTTACCGCATTACTAATGAAGAGGATGCGAAAGAAGTCTTTAGCCTAAAAGAAGTTTTGGCTTACATTAAAGAGGTAGCGACGAAAGGCATGCACATCCAAAGATATAAAGGCCTGGGTGAAATGAACCCGCACCAGCTCTGGGAAACTACCATGGACCCGGAAAAACGGACGATCTTACAGGTGACTTTAGAGGATGCGGTTGAGGCAGATAAGATGTTCACTGTTTTAATGGGGGACCAAGTGGAGCCGCGCCGCCAATTTATCGAAGATTACGCGCACCAAGTAAAGAATCTGGATATCTAAAATGTATACCCGCAATGAAAGAATAATCCCGGTTTATATTGAAGAAGAGGTCAAGGACTCCTATTTGAATTACGCCATGAGCGTGATCGTAGGCCGGGCCCTGCCTGATGTGCGCGACGGTTTAAAACCCGTGCACCGCAGGATCCTTTATGCGATGCAGGAGCTTAACCTCGAGCATTCCAAGCCTTATAAAAAATGCGCGCGTATCGTCGGAGAGGTCTTGGGTAAATACCATCCCCACGGGGATGTGGCGGTCTATGATACCCTGGTAAGAATGGCCCAGGATTTTTCCCTGCGCTATCCCCTGGTCGACGGCCAGGGCAATTTCGGTTCCATCGACGGGGATACTGCCGCGGCCATGCGCTATACCGAAGCCCGGCTTGCTGCCGTGTCCGACGATATGCTCGGGGACATTGAAAAAGACACGGTTGGTTTTGGGCCCAACTTTGATTCCTCTTTAAAGGAGCCCCTGCTTTTACCGGCGGCCTTGCCCAATCTTTTAGTCAACGGTTCAAGCGGTATTGCCGTGGGCATGGCCACCAATATCCCGCCGCATAATTTAAATGAGGTCTGCGACGCGATCATTTATCTTCTCGACAATCCTGAGGCAGAGATAAAAGACCTGATGCGTTATGTTACCGGCCCGGATTTTCCTACCGGCGGCCTGATCTGCGGCAAGGCCGGGATCAGGGATGCCTATACTACGGGAAGGGGCAAGCTCCTGGTGCGCGCCAGGGCGACTGTGGAGCATCAGAAGAACGGCAAGGACCTGGTCGTCTTTACGGAGATCCCTTATCAGGTGCAGAAATCCGGGATCATTGAGGCCATTGCCGCTTTAGTTGACGATAAAAAAATAGAAGGCATATCCGATGTGCGCGATGAATCCGACAAAGACGGTATGCGCATCGTGGTCGAGCTTAAGCGGGATACCGAATCCCAGATCGTTTTAAACCAGCTTTTTAAGCATACCCAATTGGAGAACACCTTTGGCATTATTATGCTGGCCCTGGTGGATAACCGGCCAAAGGTCCTGAATTTGCGCCAGGTCCTGGATTGCTATATCGAACACCGTAAGATCGTGATCCGCAGGCGCACGCAATTTGAATTAGACAAGGCATTAAAGCGCGCCCATATCTTAGAAGGCCTGAAGATTGCGCTCAAGTTCATTGACCGGATCATCAAGGTCATCAAGACCTCCAAAAGCGTAGAAAGCGCCAAGATAAACTTAATGAAGGAGTTCGAGCTTTCCGAGATCCAGTCACAGGCGATCCTGGAAATGCAGCTGCAGCGTCTTACTGCTCTGGAGAGGGATAAAATTGACGCGGAGTACGCCGAGCTCTTAAAGAAGATCGAGCTCTGCCGGGCGATCCTGGCTTCGGAGAAAAAGATCGAGGGGATTATTAAAGAGGAGCTGGAGAATTTGAAGAAGAAATACGGCGATTCCCGGCGCACGGATATTGTCAAAGAGGCGGAGGAGCTGGAGGTCGAGGATTTAATTGCCGAAGAGGATGTAGTGGTGACAATTAGCCATGGCGGCTATATCAAGCGCCTGCCGGTAAGCGCCTATCGCAAACAAAAACGCGGAGGAAAAGGGGTTACGGGCGCTGAGTTAAAGGACGAAGATTTCAGCGAGCATCTGTTTGTCGCCTCAACCAAAGACTACCTCTTGATTTTTACCGATAAAGGCCAGGTGCACTGGCTCAAGGTCTATGAAATCCCGCAGGCCAGCCGCATTTCCAAGGGCAAGGCGATCATTAATCTGTTGCAAATGGAGCAGGCGGCTAAGGTCAGCTCAACTATTCCGGTCAAGGAGTTCTCTCCGGACAAATACCTGGTAATGGTAACCAAGCTTGGCCAGGTCAAGAAGACCAAATTAGAGGCTTATAGCAACCCGCGTAAAGGCGGGATCATCGGGATTACCTTAGATAAGGATGACGCGCTTATTGGCGTGGAGATGACCGACGGAAAGCAAGAGCTGCTTATCGGGACCAGGCAGGGTAAGGCCATAAGATTTTCCGAGGAAAATGTGCGCGATATGGGCAGGGGTGCACATGGGGTGCGCGCGATATCCCTGGCTAAAAAAGATGAAGTTATTGATATGGTCGTCCCGCAAAAGGACTCTACGATACTTACGGTTACGGCATTGGGTTTTGCAAAACGGACGACCATTGACGAATATCGCCTGACCAGCCGCGGCGGCAAAGGGGTGATCAATATCAGGGTTACGGATAAGAACGGCGAAGCGGTAAATTTAAAGACAGTCAAAGATAATGATGAGCTTATGGTGATTACCCAGAATGGAGTATTTTTACGCTGCGCGATAAAAGATATCCGGGAGACCGGCCGTTCAGCTCAAGGTGTCCGGTTGATTAAGCTGCAGGATAAGGACCGGGTTGCCTGCGTTGCCCAGGTAATTGCCGAGGAGGAAGAATAGATCCTGACCCTGTCGTCTAGCCTGGTCTAGGACAAGAGCTTTTCAAGCTCTCGACACGGGTTCAAATCCCGTCAGGGTCATTAAATTGTAAGGTGTTTATCCCGGCTCGTAATATGCGCAGAATTTTGCAGCACTCGCCGGGATTTCGCTAGACTAAAACTTAAGGTGCTCAATGTGCGGGATAGTCGGATACATAGGTGAAAGGCCAGCGCAAGAAATACTCTTGACTGGCCTTAAGCGTCTGGAGTACCGCGGTTATGATTCCAGCGGTATAGCCATTATTCTTCCCGGCAAGAACACTCCTTTTGTTAGAAAGTCTCCCGGCAAGATCAGCGCCCTGGATAAATTGCTTAAATCAAAACCCCTTGCAGGTTCAACGGGAATTGCGCATACCCGCTGGGCTACCCATGGCGCGCCTACCCAAAATAATGCCCATCCGCATACTGACTGTGAAAATGAAATAGCGCTTGTGCATAACGGCATAATCGAAAACTATGAGTCTCTTAAAGCGCAGCTGCTTAAAGATGGGCATGCTTTTCGCAGCCAGACTGATACCGAAGTCATCGTGCATCTTATCGAGAAGTTCTATAAAAATATCCCGCTGGAAGACGCGGTGCGTAAAGCCCTGAAATTAGTCGCCGGTTCTTTTGCCATTGCGGTGATTGCCAAGCAGGAGCCGGATAAACTTGTGGGCGGCCGCTCAGGCAGCCCTTTGATCATAGGGATCGGCAAAGGGGAGAACTTTCTTGCCTCGGATGCGCCGGCAATCCTTGAACACACCAAAGATATAATTTTCCTGGATGAGAATGAGGTGGCGGTATTAAGCAAGGATAGCTGTAAAATAACGGATCTTAACGGCAAGACAGTAGCCAGGGAAGTAACGCGGCTTAACTGGGATATTGAGCAGGCCGAGAAACAGGGGTATAAACATTTTATGCTCAAGGAAATCAATGAACAGCCTAAGATTATCGAGAGCCTGCTTGACCTGAGGATACAAAAAGACAACGGTATTCTTTTTCAGGAGCAGGATATCCCGCTTGAAAAGTTGAAAAGCATAAAGAGTATTTTTATCGTTGCCTGCGGCACGGCTTATCATGCGGGCCTGGTGGGTAAATATGCCGTAGAGTCCCTTTGTAAAATACCCGCGCATATAGATGTTTCAAGCGAATTCCGTTATCGGGACCTGCTCATTGATAAGGATACCCTGGTATTGGCGATCAGCCAGTCCGGCGAGACAGCGGATACCCTGGCAGGAATCAGGGAGGCCAAAAAACTGGGGGCTTCGGTAATTTCTATATGCAATGTCCTGGGCTCAAGCCTGACCCGCGAATCAGACGGGGTAATGTATACCCATGCCGGCCCTGAGATCGGGGTTGCATCCACTAAGGCCTATACCGCGCAGCTGGCAGCACTTTATTTATTTGCCTTTTACCTGGCAGAAGCGCGTGATATAATCCCGCAGAATAAAATAAATAAATTACTGGAAGAATTAAGGGGCATACCCAAGAAGCAGGAGGAGATCCTTAAAGATCAGCATACCATTGCCAGGCTTTCCCGCAGGCATTCGCATTTTGGCTCATTCTTATATTTAGGCAGGAATATAAATTATCCGTCGGCTTTGGAGGGCGCTTTGAAATTAAAAGAAATTTCATATATCCCGGCGGAAGGTTATGCAGCCGGAGAGATGAAACACGGCCCGATCGCCTTAATTGACGAATACCGCGCCGTGGTCTGCATTGCCCCGCAGTCAAAGGTTTATGAAAAGATGGTTTCCAACATCCAGGAGATCCGCTCCCGCTGCGGCAAGATAATTGCCATTGCCACCGAAGGAGACTCCAATATCAAGGAGTTGACTTCCGAGGTAGTATATATTCCTAAATGCGAGGAATTGTTTTCTCCTCTCTTGGCAGTGTTACCGCTGCAGTTATTAGCATACCATATCGCAATAAAACGCGGATGCGACGTTGACCAGCCGCGCAACCTAGCCAAGTCCGTTACTGTAGAATGATAAATCCTAAACTCGAAACCCTAAACTCGAAACAAACCAGAAATCGGAAACTCGAAACGGCAATATCTGATTTTACTTCTGGTTTAGGATTTATGATTTCGGATTTGTTTCGGATTTCGGATTTCGGGTTTCAAGTTTAAAATGCTATACATAGTCGCCACGCCAATCGGTAATTTAAAAGATATTTCGTTGCGGGCGCTGGAGGTTTTAAAACAGGCGGACCTTATCGCCTGCGAGGATACGCGCCACACCAAGATCCTGCTCCAACATTACGGTATCGAAACCACCACCACAAGCTTTTATCAGCATAACAGGTTCAGCAAAGGGGAATATATTATCGGCCTGCTGAAAGAAGGCAAAAATGTTGCGCTTGTGTCTGATGCCGGCACGCCTGGCATACTTGACCCTGGCTATAACCTGATTAATCTGGCAATAAAAAATAATCTGGAGATGACTTTTATCCCAGGGGCCGCGGCTTTTATAAATGCCCTCGTGCTTTCCGGAAAGCCAGCCCATGAATTTTTCTTTTCCGGGTTTCTCCCGAATCGCCCTCGGGCGCGCAAAAACCAACTGGAAAGGCTAAAAAAAATTGGCTGCACCTTAGTTCTTTATGAATCCTGCCACAGGATTTTGGCCAGCCTGGAAGATATTCAAACTGTATTTGGCGATAAAGAAGTGGTAGTAGCCAGAGAGCTTACCAAAAAGTTTGAAGAGGCCAAGCGCGGCAGCGCAAAAGCCATTCTTGAGTCCCTAAAGCATCAAAAACCCCGCGGCGAATTTGTAATTATTCTCTAAAAATCCTATTTTTCCAAAGAAAACGCTTTCCCAAAACAGCGGTTTTGCCCTTGAACCACCCTTACCTATATAGCATACTTAATTATTAACACGGCTGATAAATGCCCTCTACATATTAATCCCAGAGGGCATCCTGCGAAGCCCTGAAGTATTTACTTTCGGAAGGCGTAGCAGGACCTTAAGAAAAAATGAAGATAAAATCATCAAGAAGTTTTAAAATTATCGCTATCGCTCTATCCCTTTTACTTATTTTTCAGCAATCCGGGCTTAGCCAGATTGCCGGAGAGCTGGATCTTTCAAGCCATTTTCTTGGCCTGCGCAATACTTTTAGCCAGGATATATTCCGGCCTCTGCACCTAAGGTATCTTTCGTATGACCCGAGCGCCAATAACTTCAATCTGCTTTTAGATAAAGGAGATTTTCTGAAAGGGTTGTCCCCACAGGGGACTAACCCCAAGGATAGTTTGCAGCAGGAAACCAAAACCCTGCTTAAGTATTTCTTCATCGGCATATCCTTGCCTAATGAAAGCTTCTGGGTAAACCTGCGTCCTGACTCACCCGATAACATCATAGACCCGGAGCTTGCTGAAACTGACGTAGGCAAGATATTGCTTGAGGCAGACCTGCAGTTAAAGAAGGACACGGCTAATTTTACCTCCCCCCAAACCCCGGAAGGAAAAGATTACTGGGACAAGCTCTACAAAAAAGCAGAAGAACTCTATGGTTCGGAAAGCATAACCATTCCTACGCTGACCCGCCCCTGGATTGTACCTGATGAGATCATCATCAGGGAGAGCTCGGATAACGCCTACATCTACAAAGCAACGCTCAAAGTCATGCTTGAGCAAGACTATCTCAAGGATTCATCTACCTATAGTTTCCCGGATCAGCGCTCCAAAGCCCTGAACGAATACTCTTCACAACTCATCAGAGAAACCATTATTCCCAAATTAACCAAAGAAATTAATTCTTCCAAAAGATACGCTCCCTTAAGGCAGGTTTACTACTCGCTTATCCTGGCACAGTGGTTTAAGCAGAAATTCTACGGCAAATCAGGCGTATATTCTTATCTTATAGATAGGCACAAGCTGGATGGTTTAACCTCTAAAACTCCCTGGTCTAAAACAACCTACTTTAACGCCTATAAAACTTCATTCCAGCAAGGAGAATATAATATCAAGGAACCGCGTTCCACTCTCTATGGACAGACTATCAGGAGTTATATGAGCGGGGGGATAGAATTTTGCCACACTATTTCCTCTGCGATTACTAAAAATCTTATACATGCCACTATGCAACAGAAGCCACCCGCTGCATTTCTACAGAGCCACAACATAGGTGTCCAAGTTACAGGTAGCCTTTTGATTGATAACCCTGAACAAATAAAAATTAGCTTTCCCGGCAGCCCCGAGATTTCCGCCCCTTCCGCATTAGATTCAGTTCCCGCTGGCCAGCCACAAAACCAGGCTAAGCCGGGAAAAGAGCAAGAGCTAGTAACGTCCGCCTCGCCGGTTCAGCATCCAACCGAGGGCTCTTTGGTAGATAAACATAGCAATAGAGAAAAGGTTAACTTTCTTGGACGCATTGGAAGAGCCATGCTGAAGCCAGTTACTAAGATACTAGGTCTTATAGTATTAGGTTCAACTTTAGCTATGCTCCCATATTTCTATGGAGATATGCCAATCATTGGCGACGCCCTTACAATTATTAACAAAATACATTTTAACATCGCGCGTTATATTCCTCTGATAGACCACGGTTCTATTCCCCAGCAAATTAGTAACGATAAATATTTCCAAGAGATAACGAGAAGCATGCCAAAAGCAAGTAAACACTCCATAGGCTCATGCATTTATCGTCTTCTCAAAAGGTCTGCTTTGGAACTAAGCCCGGAGAATATCCGGAAGGCAGGAGAATTGATTATTAACATGAGGGATTCCGTATCCTCTCAAGATGTTTTTTCAGCCTCAAGAAAAGTCATCAACATAACCCACGCCAATGTAAGTTTTGATTTAAATTCGATGATTTCTCTAGAATCCGCAGCAGGAGTCAGCATGTCTAATATTAGTTCTTTCAAAGGCGGCAAAGATAAACAGGCCGCTTTAAATGAGATAGCAGGCAGTAAGGGAGCCTTAACTATATATTTTAGTGGCCACGGCGGGAAAAAACATTTTTGGCTGGTTAATAGCATTGTTCAAGGAAGAGAGCGGCCAAATGATGTGGATAGCCCTGCGGGAATAAGCTACCAGGAATTAGGAGATGCGCTTATTAAAAAAGGCGACTTAGCAGGTACAAAAATAATTTTTGATGCCTGCTATTCTTATAATTACGCAGTCAATCTTCTCGAGCACCTTACTAATAACGGAGCTAAGGATCTTCCCATTTTGATTGGCGCAGATAATTTTAATCGTGAAGGCTTTGGCGAAGCTTTTTATACTCCGCTGAAAAATGCATATCAAAAGCATCGCGGACCTCTCATCATGCAAGATATATTTGACGCGGAAGAGGAAGGCTCTGCCTTGCAAGATTATGCGGTATTCATTCCCATAGATAAAGGATATCTGCCAAGAGATTTTATTCCAGCGCTTTCAACCGGACAAGTGATAGGGTTAGATTGGAAGGGGCTAAACGGTGTTATTGGGATTCCAACAGGCATACTCGAAATAAGCCGTTCAAATCCTGTAAATACTGATGATGGTAAATTGGCCTCCGTATCTTTAAGAAGAAACGCCGCGTCTTCTTCTGCCATTAAAGATATTATTCCTCGGATGGAACCAAGTGCCAGCGCCGCCGGCTCGCCGTTGCAGCAAACAACATTGATAAAGAAAATTTCCCAAATCTTTGCCTGGGTATCTTTGCTTCTGGTCGGCTTGGCAGATCCGTTGTTGGCCTTTAACTATAGTGCCGAACTTACTCCCGGCGGGCAGCCGAGGGAGGTGGCAATAGTTAATCCCGGGGATGCTTTAGAAAAAGCCATAGTTCATTTTGCCGGCCTACGCAGGGTTACATTAAACAAACTGCAATTAGACACTTTGATCAAGGAAATAAAGGCCAGCAACCTTCAAATAACTAATGAACACCTTATTTTCCCCGGTCAGAAGGTAGATTTTAGCAGCACTGTCAGCTCGATCAGAGTCATAGAGCTGCTGTCTAAATCTAATCTTATCGCCAAGCAGGAGCTGGAGATACAGGGGAGAAAAATAAAGGTGTATTTTATTGAGCCCGCAAATGAAGGTGGCATAGGGGTAGAGTATGCGGCGTTTTATACCGGGGATAATATTGTGGTCAACATTAAGCGGTTAAGCGAACTTGTCAGGCAATTCCGTGCAAAGAGTACAACACCGGACAAAGAATTCCCAGGTTTACAGAATTTTTTCCTATATTTGCTTGGGGATAAAACCGACCGGGAGATGTCGGAAATCGTATTAAATGAGATAGTTTTTCATGAGATAATCCACCAGATAACCAGGGCGATGGTTGCTAACGGTAAGACAAAAAATACATTATCCCAGTTGCTTTCAAACTTTAAGCTCGCCGGTGAATATGGGTATGAGGTAAGTCAGGAATTAGCCGCATATCTTGGGCAGATAGCTTATAGTTCTGAGCCCAAGCTTTTTTTGTATTTAACCTATGCCCAGTCAACTGATAAGCAAAACCAGCAATATTACCATGTGGGCAATATGGTCTCCACGTATATGTTGGATGACCTGGGGTATATTGATTACATCGTTAAGAAAGAAATTGAAAGGGCCAGGCAATCTCAAGGCAGCAACGTTATTGACGAAGAAGCGATAAAAAAGGAATTAAAAGCAGAATATGGGAAATATTTTACCACGGATTACATAGAGGACATTCTTGATTTTATCATCCAACTACCTAACCAGAAGATCAAGGATGCGTCCCGCGCAATATATGAAACATTCTTTGGCCCTTTACCTGCTATGAGCGTTGATATTCCAAATGCGGTTTTGGAAAAGAATAGAGAGTATTATAAAGAAACTAGCACTCCTGCAGCCAGCTCGCCAATACAAAACCCTACCTTTGAAGAATTATCAACGGTACCTTCTTGGCAAACTGACCGCGATGGCAGAAAAATATGGTCAGTAGGCAGGGTAGAGGGTTCAGGCAAGCAATTGAGAATTGAGGATATTGCCAGGGAGTCAGGGAAAGCATTGGTATTAGATTCATCTCAGGGGTATAAGGTAGTCGCAATTGAGGGATTTGAAAAAGAACCGGGAGTGGCCAAGCTTTTTGTACTAAAACATGAAATAAACTTACCAACGATATTCCGCTATAAGCGTATGCAACGTGTTTACAATCTCCGAGATAATGGGAAAAGGTCTCAATTAGCCAGAGAGTTACTCTCGCTTTTGTTGCAAGATCCGCAATTCAATAATTACGCGATAAAGCTTCCTGAAGTCCAGGTTATTGAGATCGAAAATGATGGCGATATAGAGACTTTAATTGCCACAGAATATATAAACCCAGAAGAATATGGTAGAGTTGCTGTTCTGAAAAGCAGACCTTTAGCCGGACCCGATAGATCGGGCGAAATAGCGGAGAAATTAAATCACGCGCTATTGGACGTATTTTTCGGCGCCCTGCTTTATCAAGAGGACAGGGAGTATCTTGTAATAAAAGGTGAAGGGAAAGAGGAGTTGGTTCCTTTTGATTTTGATACCGCGTTGGCGCCGCTGTATTATTACAAAAATGGCCCCGATCACGCATATAATGCTAGTGGTTTTTTGCTTAAGGGCGAGGCGCAGGATTACGAGATGACAGCCAGGCAAATCGGAAATTATGTATTAAATAACAAAAATAAGATTATGGATAAAATAAAAGAAATTTGGGGATCGCCAGCAGAAGGCCAAAATGTCGCCTTGGGTAAAGATGGGCTGTTAAATGTCACCTCGGAAACAATTTGGGATTTCTTAGAAGCCCAGGCCAGCCGCATTGAAGATGTTGTGAGGGTGGCATTAAATGACAAGACGGTAAAAAGCGAAGCAATAGGTAAAGAAGCTTCAGAAAAAAGGATGTGGGGGGACAGGCTACCGGCTGACCTGAAGTTCATTCTGTCCGCTCAGGGTGAGTTGCCCGCCGCCAGCTCGCCGGCTGTTGACCAGCCTAACAATTCCTCTCCTGTCAGGGTTAGTTTTACGAATCATCCGGGGCAGCGTTACAGCAAAGAAGAATCGGAAAACATCGAGAAGATATTAAAAGCCAGAAACATTCCCGAGAACAGCAAAATTTTTGTCATCGGTGCGGGGTTCAACCCCGTGTCAATTATCGGTTATGACGTGATTAATATAGATCAGCATTATCCCGAAAATGAAAAAACCATGGCCGAATATCGGAAAATTCACGGGATAAGCGATGACTACAAGTTGTTCAAAGGAGACCTTCTCGATACGGAGCAAAACCTAATTGAACAGTTAGGTTTTAAGGAAAAACCTGCTGCTGTAGTTTTTTATAATATGTGGGAGTTTTTTGCATTATATGGGCCTGGCGCAAAGTGGCTTGAGGCAGAAGATATGGCCAGAACATATTTTAATGCCGCTAAGAAAATTGTTGCCCCGGGAGGAGAGATGATTTTTGTCCAATTTATGCCTCCGGGAGGAAGCGGGACAGTCTCCGTAATTGCGCCGGCCAGAAATATAATAGAGGGTACTCCTGGCTATGGAGACATTGTTGAATTTGCAAATACTGAAAATGGCTCGATAGTGGGGTTTTCAGCGCAAGTAAAAAGCTCCGCCGGCTCGCCGGCGCAGAATCCGGTCAACGCTACGGGTTCGGAGAAAAATGGACACCTTGGATATTTAGCAGAAAGATCAAGGCTTATACAAGATAGACTGCAAAGACAAACTGAGATTTTGGCGCCATTTACGGTTGTGCAAAATCTACAAGAAGAATTTCCCGGAACCCTAAAAGCTGACGATATAGAGACATTAATCACAAAAAATCGAGGAGAGGAATGGGCTATTGATTTATCACGACGCATAGCAGTGGCCACGGATGATGAATGGGGTAAATTTATAGACGATCCTGTAACCAGAGGGTTAGTAGAAGGCCCCGCCCAAATGCTCGTTACTAAAATTAGACAAAAAGGCGGTTTGACTTCTTGGTCTAACGCATACGGTCCTTATTTATATGGGGTGGTGTGGACTATGGACGGAGCAGTATTTTATTTTACTCCCCTAATGGAAAATGACTATATTGCGTATGAGCATCTTACTTTGCCAGGGGCAAGCCCGGTGGGGACAACGAACGAAAAAATAGACGATTCTATAGGCGGCATTGATATGCGGTCGCTTCCCAAGTATACCAAGGTGGAACAGGTGGCAGCGGGCAGCCCTTTATCGAAACAAGGACAGTTCCCTCCCGCCACTGAAGCGTCGGCGGGCAGATCGGGGGCAGTCCCTGTTGCTGATAAGGAATGGCAGGAGATTGAGAAGATGGCAAATTCAGGGATAGCCCCCTCCTGCGAGCGCATAAGAGAATACCTTTTATCTTTGCAGGATCCGAGCGCCCAGGCAGACAAGGTCCTTGCCTGTATCGTAGATATTTTGAGGCAGGAGGAGGAAAAGGCCTGCGGCACGGAATCATCTTTGAAAGAAATCCTGGTTTTGCTTGAATCAGGCAAGCCAGCAAATGAATTAAGGCTGGCATTAATAAATCTACAGGTTTTAGCTAAAGAGCCGCAATTGTTAATTCAATAAAAGGGACGCTTTCCTTCCCACAGGTTTATCAGCCAAAAGAAGGCCCGATTTAAGCGTCCCTTTTTCTTTGTAATCTTCAGCGGGGCCCTGGAAAATATACCCTTGACAGGCTACCTTTCAGGTGCTATATTTAAACCAATAAATTAACCCTTTAAGCTGGCTCGGTGAAGCTGGCAAGGAAATAATGATGAAGACCACAAAAACAAAAATCAAGGCTCTTAGGCAAAACCTAAGGGCCTTTTTTGTCGGGTAAAGATGAGAGAAAAAGCCAGGATATTGGATAAAGAGGCAATTAACAGGGCTGTAATGCGCATTGCCCATGAGATTATCGAGAAAAATAGCGGTACGGATGAACTCTGCCTGGTGGGCATAAGGAACCGCGGGGTATATATTGCCCGGCGCATTACCGAATGTATAAAGAAGATTGAATGCAAAGATGTTCCTGTGGGCACGCTGGATATCACACTCTACCGTGATGACCTGGCCTTGGCTTCAGGCCAGCCGATAGTGCGCAAAACCGAGATAGAGTTTGATATTAACAATAAGAACCTGGTATTGGTTGATGATGTGCTTTATACCGGCAGGACCATCCGCGCGGCCCTGGATGCCTTAATAGATTTTGGCCGGCCCAACTCAATTCAGCTGGCAGTTCTGGTGGACCGCGGCCATCGCGAGCTACCGATCCGGGCGGATTTCGTAGGCAAGAACATCCCTACTTCCAAAAAAGAATCTGTGGAGGTGCATTTGCAGGAATCCGACGGCAGCGATGAAGTATTAATTGCGGAGAAGGAATAATGCCCTGGGCAAAGAAGGACCTCTTGGGTTTGGAGTATTTAACGCAAGAAGAGATCACACTGATTTTAGACACCGCGGAATCTTTTAAAGAGGTCTCTACGCGCGAGATTAAAAAAGTTCCGGCTTTACGCGGAAAAACCGCAGTCAATCTGTTTTATGAGCCATCCACGCGTACCCGGGTATCTTTTGAAGTAGCGGCCAAAAGGCTTTCCGCCGACGTAATTAATATCGCTACCGAGACCTCAAGCGTGCGCAAGGGCGAGACCCTGATCGATACGGGGAAGAACATCCAGGCGCTAAAAGCGGATATAATTATTATGCGGCATAATTGTTCGGGTGCGGCGAATATGCTGGCCCGGCATCTCGATATAAGCGTGGTAAATGCCGGGGATGGCTGGCATGAGCATCCTACGCAGGCATTGCTGGACATTTTCACGCTTAAGGAGAAGCTCGGGAGAATTAAAGGCCTGAACGTAACCATTGTAGGCGATATCGCCCATTCCCGGGTCGCCCG
>Ga0172371_10004589_pt1 | contig 20825 bp, 14 predicted proteins | sample Lak12m_FD_114543 | JGI IMG/M metagenome (GOLD analysis project Ga0172371, IMG submission 114543) | Freshwater microbial communities from Kabuno Bay, South-Kivu, Congo - kab_022012_12m | ecosystem: Environmental > Aquatic > Freshwater > Lake | place: Democratic Republic of the Congo: South-Kivu... | reverse complement strand
TCCTTCGCCAGCCCCGCTACCCGTTGCAGTCGCGTTGACACGTCTTCGGGCCTTGGTGTGCCCAACATGTTTCCCTCCAACGGTTCCATGAGTCAGTGCTTCCTTCCCTCCACCGGGTCCCGCAGGGAGCAGTTCCCCGGCTTCCCTGGTACTACGAAGCACTCCGACTCCCTGACTTCCTTCCCGCATCGTCCCACTCTCTGGAGGAGAAATCAGGGCCTCCCAGGTTCCTGGGGGCCCCCCATGTGCACATGCCCTGCTCTCGGACCCCGGAGGAGCCGCCCGGCTCCGGCCACTTGACCCGGGCGGTGCTGCCTTCCGCAGTTCCGACGGCGTCGGCCTCCTCGACAAACAGGTTTCGGGGCTCCATCACACGGCCTGCGCACTCGCTGTCTACGCTTCGCAGCACGGGTCTCCCCGATGCCACGCAAGACTCGCTTCCGACTGCTGGCCAGCTTTGCCGGGCGGGGTTGTTTACCCGCAGGGTCCCAACTCAAGGGTTCAAGGCGGATCTCGGATCATTCTATCCTCCTCATCCAGGCTTTGCCTGGCGCAACGGAACTCCTGTCAGCAAATTACCTTCTTGACAGACGCCGAAGATGGGATCACGGCTCGAGGTATGAATGCGAGAGAGCGAGCGGGCGCCAACGGGCCTGGGCGCTTGAGATGCGATCGGATTGTTTCTTGACGGACCCTTAGCCAGGGGTAGAACCCCTGGGCGTGTGGATGTGCCTTCGCAAAGTGCGCCGCGGATGTGCATCCTACCCTGCCCCAAGGGGCCCCAGCCTCGCCACCACGAACAGGGAGACGCCGAAGGGCAGGGGCGCCAGCGCCGCCACCGCTGCCTCCGCCTTCAGCAGTGCCCGCAGCGCGGCGTTGATTGGTGCGGGGGGCAGGGAGAGGTCGGACCCCGGGGCGGTGCCGCTGCGTGCAAACGCCTTTCGCAGCAGCCGGTACGCGGCTATGGCAGGGAACAGCGCACAGTTCGCATACGTGAGCTTCAGAATCTCGAAACCCGCCGCCGAAAGCAGGGCTCGAAGCTCCCTTCGAGCATACCTGCGCTGGTGCCCCAACGCCTTGTCGTGGGTGGAGAACATCCACTGGTGCGCGGGGACACTGGCGATCAGCACTCCGTCCAGCTTCAGCACGCGGCGGATCTCGGCCGCGGCCGCTGCGTGATTATGAATGTGCTCCAGCACATCCAGAGCGGTTACTGCGTCGAACGTCCGGTCGGCAAACGGGATCGCGGCAGCGTCGGAACGGACCAGCAGGGGACGCAGAGGGCTGTCCCGATGGCCGATGGTCCATGGTCGATGGTCGACTTGCCCTACGAAGCCCGGGCGAAGCAGGGTGGTCGATGGTCGATGGTCGAAGTCCCCCATTCTTGACGCGAATCGAAGTGCGTCAGCGGATGCATCCAGGCCGAAGGCTTCGTACGCGCTCGGCAACATGGAGAGCGTGAGCCCGGTGCCGCACCCGAGATCAAGGAGCCGGCCGCTTCCCGGAGCGTACTTGCGCAGCAGGGCGAGCGCCAGCGCCCTGGTGCCCAGAAACCACCAGTGGCGGCTCTCCAACCGCGCCATTCGTTCGATCTCGCTTGCCTGCATCCGGGCGCCGTTGGGGTAGGCGATGCTACTGCTGCTGGCGCCGCGCCTTTTCCTGGATGTACCTTCTCAGAACGTCCTTGTCGCGCTCGGTAAGGTTGATGAACTTGATCCCCATGTCCTTGGGGGCCTCATCGCTTGACCAGACCACCTCGCCCTCGACCTCGATCATGTCGTTGAGGTCCGGGAAGTTGATCGTGATGAACACGCGCGTGCCGGTCTCCTCGACGCGGGGGGCACGAATGCTCAGGCCGCCGAGGCTGATGTTCTCGATCTTGTGGAAGAGGAGCACTTCAGAGCCGGTGTAGTCTACGAGTGCGTCCGTCTCCAGCCTCACGTGCTTGCGTTTCTGATCATCCGTCATCCGTTTCCTCCGGCCCCGTGTTTCACCACATCCCGGAATACCCTAGCACGAGCCCCAACCCGTGGCAAGGATCGCGGGTCAGGTTGACGGAAACGGGGCGCCGCGCTAGGGTGCGTACAGGAGGTCTTGAGATTGCGGGCGCACGAAGCGTTGCTTGTTGTGTTTCTGGCCGCAGAAGCGTGCGGAAGCGGGAACGCCGCAGCCAGGCACGAAGCGGTCGAGCCGGCAGCGGTGCTCGACGCGTTCTTCTCGGACGGGTTGACCCGCTGCGAGAAGGATGCGGACTGCGTCACGCGGGTGTGCGACCTCTCGCCCGTATTCACGTTCTCGGTCTCGGGCGGATACTGCACCGGGTTCCCGAACGCGTTCGAGAGATGGCAGAGGGTCTTGCTTGCGCGCAAGCTGGGCGAGAAGGCAAGGAGCGACGAGGAGCTGCGGAAGTTGCTGTGGGAACGCCTGGACGATGAGTCGCGCTTTGCCGTCCGCGGAGAGGAACAGGAAGTGCTGCTGCTGGTTCCTGCCGCGGTCGGAACGCAGGACGCCATCGAGCGGATTCGAAAGATTCACTCGACCGCAGACGGCGCGCTGCGCCTGATGGCCGGACTCATGCTGGCCTCGGAGCCGGGGGAAGACGGGCTGGATGCGATTGTCCAGGGCGCCCAGTCCAGCGTCGAGCGGCTCCGCATGCACGCTGCCTCGGCCGCAGGCGTCCGCTGCCGGAATGCGCGGGTGCCGAACGGCAGAAATGAGCGAGAGGAAAGTGTCACGCCGGACGACGTGGACGAGTCTCGATCGGCTTTGGTGCGGCAAGACCCCGGCGTTCCGGTGCGAAGAAGCCTTGGCGCCCCGCCGGAGGTCGCCGTCCTCGCTGACTTGCTGTCCGACAAGAACGTGCAGGTCAGGCAAGCCGCGGCGATTGCGCTTGCGGAGTGCCTGCAGGCAGCGGCTCGTCCGGTGCTGGAGAGACGGCTGGAGGAGCTTCGGGCCGGTGCGCCGGCAAAGCCGGGAGACCTCTTCGTGGTGGAATCGGCGCTGGCTGATCTTGAGCAGCAGGGCCAAGGCAAGTAGAGCGGCCGGTGCGCTTCGGCATTGCTCAAACGCGCAGAGGTTCTTCGCTGCGCTCAGGATGACGGGGGCCTTGCGGGATGGGCCCAGACGGCGCGGCTACTTGCCGCGGTTGCGCCAGGCCCGTTGGGCTTCGCGGTCAGCGTCGCGCTTGCGGATGTCTTCGCGCTTGTCCACCTGTTTCTTGCCGTGGGCGAGCCCGATTTCGACCTTTGCCTTGCCGTCCTTGAAGTAGATGGAGAGAGGGATGGCGGTATAGCCTTTCTCGATGAGCTTGCGGGAGATCTTGCGGATTTCCGTCCTGTGGAGCAGCAGCTTGCGGTTGCGCATGGGGTCGTGATTGCCGAGGTTGGCGAACGGGTAGTGGGAGATATTGCATCCCACCAGGAACAGCTCGCCCTCCTCTTCCAGCACGTAGGAATCGCCAAGGTTGACCCGGCCGTCGCGAAGCGACTTCACCTCGCTTCCGCGCAGCGCCAGTCCTGCTTCGAAGCGGTCCTCAAAGAAATACTCGTGGAAGGCCCGGCGGTTCCTGACCACGATCTTCACCGACTGGTTTTCCTCAGGCACGCTTGAACACCCCCACTGCAATCAACAACGCGAGAGAGACGATTGTCAGCACCTGCCCCGCCGTCTCGCACACTCCGAGCTCGTATTGTAGATGCACTCGGCCCACTGGAGCAAGCATGACCATGCCCGCGCCTGCACGAAGCAATGGAAGCTGGCGCCCCCGGTCATCGCGGGCAGAGAAGTGCGGGTGGTAGGCCATCTTGATGTAGACTGGGCAGCGGAGACGGTCAGGTCCCTCGCCGGCGCCGTCCGCAGCGACTGCCGGGTCAGCCTGGGCCGTTCCCTCGGCGCCCAGGTCGAATGCCATACCGCCCTGGTAGCGGAGCAAGTTGGTGACCTTGGCGTGCGGGCAGTGCGGTGAGGGTTGCCCGGTAGAGGCGTTCCAAGCCTCGGCCTCGACTGGAATCGGCCCCTGGGCGCCGGCTGCGAACCAGGCGTCCACCAGGGGATCGAAATCGGCATGGGAAACCGGAGCGAACGAGGCGCTCGCCGTAGCGAGGCTCGTATGCGGGAGAGCATAGAGGACGTACCGGAGCCAGCGCCCGTCGTCCGAGACATGGAAGCTGTCGCGAAGAGCCGAAAGCCCTTCCCGTGTCGAAGCCAGGTAGTTGGGGAACTCGATGGCGACGCTTCCATCCGTGAACAGGGCGGGCATCTCCTGGCCCGATTGGCTGTCGACCGCAGGCTCTGCATCCCCGGGGGGAGGAAGCTTCAGGTCAGTGAGCACGTGGGAGAAACCCAGGGCCGAAAGCTGTCCGGCCGCGATGCCAAGCTGCGGGTCCGGAATTCTGGTGGCCGGGTTGTCGTGCATGTCCACGCCCCAGGCAAAGATGCCGGGGTGCAGCTTCTTCATCAGGCCGAAGATGTAGCGGGCGTTCGGCGCGGACTCGACCGAAATCCCGTGCGAGACCGAGGCACCGGCCTTCCAAGTGACGTAGGGCAGCGCCTGGTAGCCCGGAGCGTGCATGTCCGAAGCCAGGACCATCACTCGACCGTCCTCGGACAAGTAGTCTCCAAGGTCGGGCTGGTCCATGTCGGGGTTTCCTTGTGGGTGGACCGGGCCGAGAACAGCGAACAAGACGCACAGTGCGGCAACCGCCCAGAACAGGTACCAGGAGCGGGCAGCAGAAATCACCAGGGGAAGCAGCAGGAGCACCAGCATCAGGGCCGGTGCGGACCACCTGAACACATGAGTCCGGAGCCCCGCGACATCACCGACGGCGATGGCTGCACAGGTCAGCGCTGCCGAGATCCAGATCGACACGCCGCTGCGGCTCATGTGATGCAGCAGCCAAATGCCGGGGAGAAGGACAATGCCGGCCAGGAGCCAGAGGCCGAGGGGCCAGTGGGAGGGAAGGTGGATCGCGATCATCAAGTCCCGGTGTGCCAGAAACGGGATTGAGAAGAACCCGGTAAGCCCGAACGCCAACGCGGCTGAGAGCACCGTGCGGACCGGGTGCGGGTCTGAAAATAGCCGGGCCGTCAAGGACGGGCGGGGGGGGGGCCAGACTTCGCGAGTCTGCAGGAACGGCGGGAGCACGGCGCAGGCCGTTGCCAGTGCGCCGGCGACTCCCCAGACCGGGTGAGACAGGACCGAAAGCGCGAGCAGCACCGCTGCGTCGGGGTAGGGCGTCCAGCGAAACCACTCCGGACGCGGGATGCCGATTTTCGATGGCTCCGCCCGACGAGCGAGTCGCCACATGAGAAGGAGGAAGAAGAGCGCACCGAGCGAAGAGGGGAACATCCCCTGGCCAAGCCCGGACTCGATATTGCTCCCCAGAGCCTCGGTGATATCGAGGACCGCTGACGGCAGGTTCAGCCCGGCCCAGAGAGCCATCAGGCCGATTGCCCGCTCGATGTGGCTGCGGAAGAGAGCGCGGGCCACCAGGAACGCAGCGGCCGGCAGGGCAGCCCAGGTCGCGGCTGCAACAATCTTGGCAGCGGCCACGGGGCCCGTTGCCAGGGAAACGGCGCCGGCCAGGATGTGGAACAGCGGCGGGTAGAGCTGGCCCGCGGGGAACCCCAGCCAGATGGTGTCGCACCAGCCGATGCCGGTCGGGAGGAGGTGCCGTGCGGTGAAGTCGAGGAGCATGAGGTGCCCCGGCCCATCGCCTTTGAGCAGGTTGTTGTAAAGCAGGAACGGGACCAGATTTGCCAGGACGTACGCGTAGATCGCTGCAAGTACCAGCCACGGGATGGTGCTGCCTTCCGGGCGCCTCAATAGATTCTCCTCACCGACACGTTGCGGTAATAGTACTGGAGGATCTCCTTGAATGACTTGCCGTCCTTGGCCATCTCCACTGCCCCGACCTGGCACATGCCGACACCGTGGCCGAACCCGCCGCCGGAGAACTTGAACGAGAGCGGTGCGCCGTCCGGGCCTGCCACGGGGGAGACGGTAAACAGGCTGCTCTTGAGGCCGCCGAAGAGCTGCCGGATCGTAAGCTCGCCCTTGACCGTTGCGACCCCCGACTTGCCCGTGATGGCGATTTCGACCGCCCTGCCCGACACCCCGCGGCGCACGACGGCAACCGCGCTCACGTGACCGATCGAGTGATGTTTGGCTACGAATCGGTCCATCTCCGCCGTGCCGATTTCCTTGGTCCACCTGAATGTATTCTTCGCTCTTGCCGAGCGGCCGCAATACGACGCGGGCGGGTCGGATAGGAACTTCGCGACGTCGCTGTCGCTGACTGGAGCATACGGATCCGCGGTCTCGCCCCTGTTTTCGCTGCGCCCCTTGAGCGCGGTCGATTCGATTCCCGGCCACGCGAACGACGCGTCTTCCGTGTGCCCGCCGCATGTCGAATGGTACCTGGCATCCAGCAGCGTGCCGGTGGACTCGAACAACACCTGGCCATGAGTAGCGTCCACGGCCTTGCTGGCTGCGTCCTTCTCGGCGTCTAGCCCCTTGTAGACCTGGCAGTGCTGGTCAGCGCACAGGTGGAACGGGTCTGCAAGATGTCTGTGGCCAAGCTTGGCAAGCATCTCCACGCGTGCGGTAGTCGCCTGCGCCTTCAGCGCCTCAGCCGGCGAGTCCGGGAAGATCTCCGCGGGCACCAGCCCCTTCAACAGCTTCTCCGCGGGAAGGACGTTCGCGATTGCCAGGCGCCCGGCCCGGTCCACCGAGACATAGAACGCCCCGCCATATCGCCGGGTCTGGCGCCCGTGCCACGAGTACCCCTTGCCGAACTCCACGTCGTGCACCGTCAGCGCTCCGGACACGGGATGGAACCAGACGGCGTTCCGGGCCGAGATGCGGACCGCGCCGTCCGACGAGGTGAGCAGGACCGTTCCGGAGGGACGTTCCAGGAGCACTTCCTGTACGTAGTACGGCCCCGGCCTCTTGAGGGCTATCTCCGCGACAAGCTTCTCTGCGCCCGCTACGGTGTCGAACGCCGTCGCGCTGCAGACCAAGGTCTTGCGCGTGTCGAAAACGGTCCCTTCGAAGCTGAACAGTGTGCCAAGCTCCAAGGTCGTTGCGGGGTGCCCGAGCTCCTTCCAGTCAGCGGACAGTTTCTTCACCCTTGCGAAATCCCGAGTCGGCGAGGAGTCGAACACGACGCGAAAGCCTGTCTTCGCTGCCTTGGTCTCGCGCGGCACCGCTTTCCACTTGCGGTTCCCCTCTATCCGCACTTCCGGTCCGTCAGGTCCTGACGGCTGGATGACCAGCCCCGTGGCGGACGTGAACTCGATGGCTTCCTGTTGCTGCGTGAGCCCCACAGACAGGATCGGCTCCCCATCCGGAGTGAATGAGAAACTGTTCGTGAAGAGGATGGCCGCAGTGTCATCCCGGGACATCTTCTCCTGCCCGAGACACGGCAGGGCCAGCAGCACTGCCGGAATGATCGCTCCGATCGAGCGCATCGTCGCCCCCTCTACTCGTCGCGTTCGTGGGCGAGCTTGTCGCGGGCCGCCTGGAAGTAGTGGAGCGGGGAGTAGGAGAGGAAGTTCGTGACGCGGCTGGTGTAGAGGCAGGCGTAGTCCTCGACTTGCTCGCCGAACACGCTGTGGGAGCTTCCTTCCTTGAAGAGCTGGCCCCAATGCGGGTTGAACCTCGATAGGATTGAGAACTCCGTCTTCTCCATCGTGCGTGCCAGCTTCTCGAGCTGCTCCTTGACCGCGGTGACGTTTCGTTCGGTCACGCGGGCCACCTCGGAAATCGAGTCCGGGAACCCGTTGCCGTTGCTGTGTGCGTACTCCTGGAGGTTCAGGATCGAGAGGAGCAGACGCTGAAGGTAGTTCAGCTCCACGTTCAGGTCGTTGCGGTGCAGGAACAGCCCATCCAGCTTGTGCAGATCTTCTCGGACCGTTTCCACCGCATCCAACTCCGCTTCCATCTCGGGAATAATCATTGCTGTACGCCAGGTGCTGCTCTTCTTGGATCTGAGGATGTCGCCGTAGATGTGGTCGCCCACGTACAGGATGTTGTCGCCCGCTGCACCTAACTCGGTCTCCAGGCCGGGGAGGCTCCCGCCGCAGAATACCTTTGCGTGGACGTCTTCCCCCACTGCTCCGCACGGGCGCAGCCTGGAGCGATGTCCGAAGAAGTCGGGTTTGCGTGCATCGACCACGACTACCGAGAAGAAGTCCGTCCAGCGAGGGAACGCGGGCACGACGCCGTCCAGCAGGTGCGACATCATCGCGTCCGTGTATTCCCATCCCGAATTCGTGAGGATGAACAGTTTCTTGCCTGACGCTGCCAGGTGCTCCAGCGTGTGAGCGATGTCTAGGTCTCGCTCGACATACTTGGAAAGATCCTGCACGACTACCCTCTTGAGCGTGCCGTCGCGGTGTATCTCATCAGCAGAGTCGCGGATGGCGCGGTACGCCTTTTCGTACTCCTCCGGATTTCCCCTTCCGAGCCTGTCCAGCAGGTCGACGGTCAGTGCATAAAGATGTGTCTCCGGAAGGGAGAAGAGAGTGTCGATGAGCGAGTAGACCGGCCGGGAGAGGCGCATCACCTTGCGGCGGTACAGCTCGTTCCGGTGCTCAGGCTCTATGAACCTCGTCCCATGGCACGCCCGCGACACGTGCCGGTGCCGGTCCATCTTGAAGACGTTCCCGTGCTCCATGTCTACGACCAGCCCGCGGATGCCGAACTCGGGGTCGTAGGGGAATCCCAGTGCTTCTCTCGGGTAACCGTGCTTATCAACCAGCCTCTTGACGGTGAGATTAAACTCCAACCTGTCGAGCGCCTGGTTGTAGATCGCCAGCGTGTAGTCCATGTCGAAACCGACGGCCTGGACCTTGGCCATCCGCAGGTTTCTGTTCACGAAGATGCGCCGGTTGTAGCGAATCGTGCTTGGCTGGAACAGGTTGACTAGCTGCAGCAGCGTCTGGGTCGGAAACCTGAACTTCTTTTCTGGCATCACCTCGCCTCATGACAAACCGGCCTTTGATATTATAGTAGAGTTCCTTGATTTCCAATTTGTTCTCTCATATAGTTACGTCCACTGTTTCGTTCGGCTCGCGACTGTTTGAGGCGTTGAGATGGAGATGCAGCGTATGAGATTTCGGCTTGCCATTGTAGTCCTCTCCTTCGTAGTGGGTTCCTGCGGCGGTGGCGGGGGCAGTGAGGACGACGTCCAAGTGATTCCGGATCTGCCGCGCACGGAAGCGGGCGACATCGAGGTCGAGGCCGGGGAGCTTCCCGGAACGCTGGACATCGGTGGCCCCGACGAAGAGCTGTGGGTGCCTACCGAGACGACCTCGCACGAGCTGCCCGACGTCCAGGACCCCGACGACCTCGATGCCTTCGTGCCGCCCCCGGACGAGGTGGATGAACCGGATGAGGTGGTCATTCCCGCGGGGCAGGTGGGCGCTGCATGTACGGGCCCCGCTCAGTGCAATTTCCCGCTTTGTCTGTGGTCCGCGGGCGGGCAAGTCTGCTCTGCAACGTGTGACCCGCTGGTCGCGGGCAGTTGCCCGGGCGGCTTCAAGTGCCTGCCGTTCCCCGGGATCGAAGGCAGCGCGTGCGTGCCGACGATGGGCAACCTTTGCAGGCCGTGCGCTTCAAACATGGACTGCTATTCCAACGGCGTCGACACCGGCGACCGCTGCATCGGCCTGGGAGCAAAGGGCAACTTCTGCGGAGGCGAATGCACCGGCGGGACCGCGTGCCCGGCAGGTTACGAGTGCCACGGCATCGTGGACGTGCAGGGCAAGCCTTCGGACCAGTGCCTGAAGCCGAAGAAAGAGTGCGAATGCTCCGAGCGGTACATGCTTGAGAGCGCGTACACGACGTGCTACGTGCAGAATGTATATGGCAAGTGCGAAGGAGATCGCTTCTGTGCGCTCACGGGGCTTACGGCTTGCTCCGCCGCGGTGCCTGCCGTGGAGGAATGCAACGGGAAGGACGACAACTGCAACGGGATGATCGACGAAGGCGCTAAGGACACGGACAACGACGGGATCCCGGACTGCAACGACGAAGACATAGACGGCGACAACGTGGCGAACTTCGCGGACAACTGTCCTCTTGTTTCCAACTCTGGGCAGGAGAACAAGGACCAGGACTCCTTTGGAGACGTCTGCGACGACGACATCGACCAGGACGGCGATCCGAACGAGACCGACTGCGCGCCCTACGACAGCACGCGCTTCCACGGCCAGGAAGAGCAGTGCGACGGTATCGACAACGACTGCTCCGGCGGCGATCTGTCGGACGAGGCGGATGCGGACGGCGATGGCGTGCGAGGCTGTGCGGGCGACTGCAACGACGCCAACGGCCAGGTGTACCCGAACGCGGCGGAGACCTGCGCCACCGGATACGACGACAACTGCGACGGCGACGAGAACACTCCGGATTCCACAAACTGCCAGATCTTCTTCAAGGACGCTGACGGCGATGGATACGGGGTGTCCGACACGCAGTGTCTTTGCTTCCCATCGGCCCCGTACATTGCGGACAACTCGGACGACTGCGATGACACCGACCAGGACGTGCGGCCGGGCGTGATGGAAGATTGCTCCACGCCCGGTGTAGACGAGAACTGCGACGGCAACGTCAACATGGTAGGTGGTCTGAACTGCACGATGTTCTACCTGGACGCCGACGGTGATTCGTACGGTGTGCCGGAATCGACGTGCGCGTGCGAGGCAGCGCCTCCCTACAACGTGGACAATGTGCTGGACTGCAACGATTTCGACGCGTCCATCAATCCGAAGGCGAAGGAGACGTGCCTGACCATCGACCTGGACGACAACTGCAACGGCACGTCCAACGACATGAACGCGGTGTCCTGCGACCCGTGGTTTGAGGACAAGGACGGCGACGGCTTCGGCATGGGCCAGCCGGTCTGCATCTGCGCTCCCCAGTCGGTCTATACCGCGCCAAACGGCGAGGACTGCGACGACACAAACGCTCAGGTATTCCCGGGCCAGTCGGAGCAGTGCTCCACCGACTACGACGACAACTGCGACGGCGACGCGAACGAGGCGGACTCGCAGGGGTGCACGCCCTACTGGGTTGACCAGGACGGCGACGGTTCAGCGGGCACGCAGATCTGCTACTGCAAGAAGCCTGCGAACTCGCAGGACTTCCCGGAGGACTGCTGTGATTCAGACCCGCTGGCGTTCCCGACGCAGACCAAGTTCTTCTCGGAGCCGGTGAACTGGTGCGGTGGATTCGACTACAACTGCGACGGCAACCCGGAAGCGCAGTACAACTCTTCCTGCGTCGATCCGCCTTGCAGCGCGGGCTGGTTCCAGCCCGCACCGGGCTGCGGCGTCGCCGGCAACTGGTGCCTCAACTGCGCGGGCTGCGGCTCGTGCATCGGCCAGACTATTCCCCAGAAGCAGAAGTGCCGCTGAACCTCTCCACGATCTTGTAGAGCGTCTGCACTCCCCACTTGAACCCCTCCTCGGGGATCCGCTCGTCCGGAGCGTGGAAGAGCGATGCGAACTCGATGGTGGGCGGGATCATGACCGGCGTGAACCCCAGGTACTTGATGCCCATCGACGAGTAGAATGCGCCGTTGGTGAATCCCGGCGTCAGCCAGGGAGACACGTGAGCCCCGGGGTCCATCTCCTGCACCACCGAGCGGATCACGGCCATCAGGGGGTTGTCCGCCGGGATGGCCGTGCCGCGGCGGCCAGCGACCATCGCGACATCTGCCAGCCCTGCGACTTTCTTCTCGACCGCGTGGAGCATCTCTTCCGGAGCGACCCCGGGGAGTATTCTGCCGTCGAGCAGTATCTCTCCCTCCCCGGGCACCACGTTGGGAGTGTCCCCACAGCGCACTACAGTAGGCTGTATCGTATTGCAGAGCATGGCCTTGAGCGGCCCCGACTTGGAGCCGGGCACGAGCGTATCGAGGAGGACCGAGGCGCCCCGGCCGGCGGCAAGAAGCGAGAGGACGAGTCTCTCCGGCCCGGGCGACAGGGCTGCCATGGTCTTCAGGAATTCGCGGGCAGCAGGGTGGGGCCTGGCAGGGAATCGCAGCGTGCTCACCGCTTCCAGCGCAAGGCGCATCTTCTCGGGCACGGCGCCCTTCCTGGGCATGGACCCGTGCCCGGCCGCACCGAGGAAGCGGAGCCTGATACCGCACACGCCGCGCTCGGCTACCTGCACCGGGTAGACGCGGTGACCGCGCACGTGCAGCGTCATGCCGCCGACTTCTCCCAGCGCATAGTCTGCTCTGACCAGGTCGGGGTGCGATCTTACCAGGAACTCGGCGCCGGCCGCTGCCCCGGCCTCTTCATCCGCAGTGAGAGCGAGCACCAGGTCCCCCCGCAGCGGGACCTTCTGCCTGTGTATCGTCAGGAAGACCGCAAGCGACATTGCGGCCATGTGCTTCATGTCCAATGCGCCCCGGCCCCATATGCAGCCGTCCCTGGAGTCGCCGGAGAAAGGCGGGACGGTCCATTTGCCCTCACGTGCGCTGACTACGTCCAGGTGAGCGTCCAACAGTAGCGACGGGCCGCTGCCCGAACCCTTGAGCCGCGCTACCAGGTTGGAGCGCCCCGGCGCGGCGTCGACCACCGCCGGCGTCAATCCCTCGGCCTTGAGGATTGACGCCGCATAGTCCACTGCTTCCGATTCGTTGCCCGGCGGGTTCGTGGTGTCGATGCGGATAAGCTGCCGGAGGAAGGAAACCGCCTCGGCCTCAACTCTTTCCCAATCAATTGCAGAGCGCATGCGGCCTACCTTATTCTGGCGCGAAGGCCGTGATGAGTATATCTTTGCGCAAGAGTGGGGTAAAGGATGACGGGACCCGAGACCCTGTACGTCGAGCCGACCAACCGCTGCAACCTCCGTTGCACCACGTGCCCAAGGTCCTTCTTCCCGGGCGAGCCGCCGGCGGACATGCCGGCAGATCGATTTCTGCAAGTGCTGGACCAGGTGCCGACTGCGAAACGGATAGTTCTGCACGGCATGGGGGAGCCTCTGCTTCATCCTCGAATCGGCGAGCTTGTCCGGCTGGCCAAGGGGCATGGGGCCAAAGTACTTTTCAATACTAACGGGCTGCTGCTGACCGGGAAGGTGAGCGCATTGCTGGTGGATGCCGGCCTGGACGAGCTGAGGGTGTCGGTGGACATGCCGGACCCCAGGAAGTACGCCAAGGTGCGAGAGGGGGGGCGCCTCTCAGTCGTCTACGCGAACGTCGAGGGTATGAACCGGACGCTCACCCAGCGGCAGCGGGAGGTGCCGGTCGTTTCGTTCTGGATGACGGAGGGCAGGTCGAGGCTTAAACATCTTAAGGATCTGATAGCGGACGCTGCGCGCCTGAACGTGCGGGAAGTCTATCTCCAGAGATTGATTCTCACGGGCGCCGGGGATGCGAACGAGGGCGAGGCCGTGTTCCGCAAGGCGTTTGCGGAAAAGGAGGAGCACTTCGCGTCCGCGCTGGAAGTCGCACGCAGGCTGGGGGTGAAGCTATGGGGCTCAGGCGACGCGGATCCCTCGGACCGCGACTCGGAGGCAGTCGCCCTGCATCCCTGGCAGCGCTGCCGTCGCCCCTTCGACGCTGCCTATGTGACGGCAAACGGGAACCTGCTTCCGTGTTGTCTGACGCCGTTCACCGCGCCGGGCAAGACTGCGGAATTCGTGCTTGGCAACCTGTTCCGGACGCCCTTCGCAGAACTGTGGGACGGTCCGCTGTACCACAAGCTCCGGGCAGACTTCCTCTCTTCGTCTCCGCCCGCGTGCTGCGCTCTGTGCGGCGCCAAGTGGAGCCTGTAGTCTCTTTCGGTGGACAGGTTCGGTTCGACGGGATAGACTGAACTCTTCCAACGGGGGGACGCATGACCCGCGGCAAGAAGAGGGGGATCGCCGAGCTCAGGAAGCGCATCGACAGCGTGAACGAGCGCGTCCTCAAGCTTCTTAATCTGCGGACCCGGCTCATCGAGGAGGTGCGGGATCACAAGCTGCGGCTCGGGCTGCCCATGTACGACCCCACGCGCGAAGGGGCGCAGATGAAGCGGCTGCTTGCAAGCAACCGGGGGCCGATGAGCCCGGGGACTGCCGAGCACATCTTCAAGGAGATCTTCAGGGCGTCGCTCTCGCAAATGGAGACGGGTGCCGAGAAGCGCCTGCTGGTGGCGATGCGCAGCGGGTGCCCCGCGGCAGTGACGGTGAAGGGCGTGCCGCTTGGCGGCGGCGGGAGGCCCGTAATCATAGCGGGACCGTGTGCGGTCGAGCAGAAGCGCTCTCTGGACAAGGCCGCCAAAGAGATCAAGGCGTTGGGCATCGACTTCTTCCGGGCCGGAGCGTTCAAGCCGCGCACATCGCCATATACGTTCCAGGGGCTTGGAATGAGGGGCGTCGAGATGCTTGCCGAGGTTTGCGGCAAGCACGGGCTCCGCAGCGTCAGCGAGCTGACCGACGTTACGGCTCTCGACGAGTTCGCTTCGATGGTGGACGTGATCCAGGTCGGTGCACGGAACATGTTCAACTACGATCTGCTGCGGCGACTTTCCCGCAAGAACCGGCCGGTGCTGCTGAAGAGAAGCTTCGCTTCGACGATCGAGGAGATGTTCCTGGCCGCGGAGTACCTCGTCTCCGGCGGCAACTGCAACGTCGTGCTCTGCGAGCGCGGGATACGTACCTTCGAGACAGCGACTCGGAACACGCTGGACATCTCCTCCGTGTGCGTCGTGAAGGAGACTACCGACCTGCCGATCATCGTAGACGTAAGCCATGCGGCAGGCCGCAAGGACCTGCTGCTGAGGTTGGCGAAGGCAGCGCTTGCGGCCGGCGCTGACGGGCTCATGATCGAGGTCCATCCGAACCCGGAAGCAGCTCTCTCGGACGGCGCACAGCAGCTTGGCCTCGATGAGTTCAAACGGTTCATGGACGCCCTCCGTCCCAGCCTGGAGCGCAGGCAATGAGCGAGAAACGCAAAGTCGAAGCAGCGCAAGTCCCCGCCAACATCCCAGCCGAGAAGAGCATCCTGGCTACCGTGTTCTTTGCTCCCGACCTGTTCGATTCGGTAATGGGCCGCGTCGATTCGGAAGATTTCTTCTCGAACGCGAACCGGGAAGTGTTCCGAGCGATGCACGGCCTGCACACGGACGGCAAGGTCATCTCCCGGCACTCTGTGGCGGAAGCGCTTCTCAAGCTGGGGCTGCTGGACGCGGTGGGCGGACTGGCGTATCTCGGCGACTTGAGCGAGTACCAGTCCAGCCCCGCAGCGCTCGAGTACCTGCTGGACAGCGTCAAGGACAAGGCGCTCCAGAGGCGCGTCATCGACCTGGCCCGCGGAATCATGGAGGACGGGCTGTCTGCCCGTGTCGGCGTCGAAGAGATCCTCGCGGACGCCGACGCGAAGCTGTCCGCACTGCTCCAGGCGAAGTACCAGCCGACGTACCACCGCATGCCGGAGATCGTGGAAGAGGTCTACCAGGACATCAAGCAGCGGCTGGAATCGGGCGACTCGATCCTGGGCGTCAAGACCGGCTTTGTCGACCTCGACGACCGGATGTCGGGCATGCACCCGTCGAACCTGATCATCATTGCTGCACGACCCTCGATGGGGAAGACGGCGTTGGCGCTCAACATTGCGTCAAACGTAGCGCTTCAGGCGAAGAAGCAGGTCGTGGTCTTCTCTCTGGAGATGTCGCGGCACGAGCTTGCGTTGCGGCTCCTTGCATCGGAAGCCAGGATAGATGCGCGGCGGGTGCACGAGGGGCGCCTCGGGGGCGGCGAGATGACCGGGTTCATCGAGGCGTTCAGAAAGCTTTCCGGTGCGTCCATCGTCGTTGACGACACTCCTGCACTGTCAATCCTCGATCTTCGGGCAAGGGCCAGGCGTCTGAAGAAAGAGGGGATGTGCGACCTGATCCTGATCGACTACCTTCAGATGATCCGCGGCTCCGGAAGGGTAGATTCCCGCGAGCAGGAGATTGCGGAGATCTCCCGCATGCTGAAGGCCATTGCGAAGGAGCTGGAGGTCCCGGTGGTGGCGCTCTCGCAGCTCAACCGCACGCTGGAAGCCAGGAAGGACAAGAGACCCCAGCTCTCGGACCTTCGCGAGTCGGGTGCAATAGAGCAGGATGCGGACGTCATCATCTTCATCTACCGCGACGAGTATTACGAGAAGAACTCGAAGGACAAGAACAAGGCCGAGCTCATCATCGGCAAGCAGCGAAACGGGCCGACCGGCACGGTGAAAGTGCAGTTCACTCCTGCCTTCACCCGGTTCGACAACCTGGCCGGCGAGAGCGAGACCATTACCCTGTAGACAGGAGACCGCGTGCAGGAACCGACCACCCGCGTGTTTATCTGCGCGCTGGCAAGCCTGCTGGCCGCGGGGTATGCCCGGTCTGAGCCCCGCAAGCTGGAGACCGTTCCGTACGCCGCGGTTGACGCGGAGATGCGCAAGGCCGTGCTGCTGGCCGCTGAAGGGAAGTACGCGAAGGCGGCCGCGGCCGCGGGGAAGGCATTGTCCGTCCCCGGGCATTCACGTCAATTCCTGATCGCTCGCTTGAAGAAGCAGGCGGGTGACGCCAAGGGCTACGAGAGGGAGATCGAGAGGGCTGCATCGGGGGGGTCCGTGCTGGCCCCGATTGCAGCGTTGGAGCTTGCGACGCACCGTCTGGCCGGGGCGAAGGGCGACAAGGGGCGCCTGAGGTTCGTGCTCAAGCACGCTGATGCAACCATTGAGTTGTTGGATCGAGCCCGCGAAGCGAGTTGGTTGGCCCCGGCGGCCCTGTCGAGCGTCGCGGAAATCCGAGAGATGCAGAAGGAATACGCCGCGGCGGTCGAAGCGATCGAGGCAGCCCTCGCTGCTACTCCCGAGGGCGCTGCTGCTTCCGATGGCGGGGAGCGAGACGACCTGCTGGTCCGCTATGTCCGGTTGCTCGAGAAGCGGCGAGAGGCATCGCAGACCGCAAGAGCGGCCGTGGGCGAGAAGGACCCGGCCGGGCAGCAGGTTGCGCCGGAGTCGATGGACGATGGACGCCGGTTTGTCCCGGGCGAAGCCGGCGGGGCGACAGGCTATTCCGAGCGAAGCCGAGGCGGGGATGTGCGGCGGGAGCGCGAGGTGCTGGTCGATCTCTTCCTGTATTCGCATGAGCATGCGGAGGCAGCGCTGGAGAGACTTGCGGAGATGTTGACTTCGAGGGAGCTTTCGATCCTCAAGCTCTTGAGGCTTGTCCAGGCCGACGACACCGCAGCGTGGGCAAAGGAAGCGGCGCGGCTTTCCAAGCGCAAGAAGAAGACGCAGTGGCAGAAGTACACGGAGCTGGTGCAGCGCGGGGCGCTGGAACGGTCGCAACGCAAACGGGAGGATGCGCTTGCCCGTTTCGATGCGGCGGAAAGCGCTGCGGCAACGCCCGCTGAGGTGTCGCTGGCACGGTACCTGAAGGGAAGGACTTTGGAGGGATTGGATCGGGACTTGGAGGCCAGGGATGTCTACGCCCGGATACTGGCGGACGACCCTGGTTTCCCACTTTCCCATTCGCTGCTCGTGCGGCTTGCGACCCTGTCGGTCCGCGAGGGGTTGCCCTTCCAGGGGATGGCATACCTGGAGCAGTTCTTCTCCGCGGCATACCCGGGAGAGAGTCTTTGCGACGCGCTGTGGCTTTCGGGGTTCCTGTCGTACATGTCGCAGGACTATCCCGCTGCGATGGAGAAGTGGCAGAGGCTGGCGACGGATTGCTTCTATGTCGAGCGATCTCCGTACGAACGCTTTGGAACGATGGCCATGTTCTGGCATGCACGGGCCAACCTGCTGCACGGCAACCGGAATGCGGCGCTGTCGACGCTGCGCATGCTGGCCTCAGGGGCCGGCGACTACTACTCCGTGTTGGCGAGGGAGAGACTGGAGGAGCTCGGCCAGCCTATCGGGGAATGGGCCCCGGCGAGATTGGAATGGAGTCCGGCCGGCGCCCCGGCCGAGGTCGAGGTGGACGAGGCATTGACCGCGGGGGTGGAGCTGTTCCGGCTGGGGCTCTGGTCGGACGCGTTCGACGCTTTGCGGCTTGCTGCACCCGGGGTGGACGCAGGCGGGGACGCAGTCGCCTTGGCCGCGTCAGCATGGGTGAGAGCCAGGGGGGTGACCGACGTGGGCCAGCTTCGGAAGCAGGCGGGAACGTTGCCGGCGCCGTGGGCCGGCGGGGCGAGGCTCTGGCGCCGGCTGTTCTTGCTGGCGTTCGCCGGGCCTCTTGCGGACGCCTGCGCTGCGTCGGGCCTGAATCCGGCGCTTGGCGCGGCTATCGTGCGGTTCGAGAGCGGCTACAACCCACGCGTGGTCTCCCGTGCGGATGCGATCGGGCTCTTCCAGGTCAAGACGAACACCGGAACGGACGTGAGCGTGAACTGCCTCAAAGGTACCGCGGTGAGGGCCAGGCAGCTAAAGGAACCGGAGCTGAACCTGAAGTTGGGTGCCATCTACGTGGCGGGGCTGCTTGCAAGGCATCACGGCAATTGGGGCGTCTCGCTGGCAGCGTATAACGCGGGACCGGGGACCGCTTCGTGGTGGCTGTCGCGCTTCTCCGGGCTGGACGGCGACGAGCTGTTGGAGCAGGTTACGTACCCCAACACAGTGGGTTACCTGAAACGAATCATCGGTGTGGTGCCGATCTACTGGTCGCTCTTCTACCCGGTGCTCGGAGTGGGAGCGCCGGACGTCTGCCTGAGCAGTGCGATCCCCCAGGACTTGCGCCCGTTCTTCGGAGAGCCGTCGGGCTTCTGCCCGGTGAGCCTGCCGTCGGCGCCGGGGGCCTCTGCTCCCGCCGGCGATTCGGAACGAGGTGCCAAGTGAGCGACCGTACCAGCGTCCTTGCCCTGTCCTTTGCCATGCTGGCTCTGGCCGCTGCTGCGACTGCGACCAAGGCCGGGATGGCATCACCGGACGCTGAGCTTTCCTTCTGGCGCCTCGGGCCTTCAGGCCACCAACGATTCGAGCAGATCGTGCACAAGCGTCTGGACGCTCTTCCCCCTCCCGCGGAGTTCGAGCCCCTGTCGCACGCATTCATGCGGCAAAACGTTGTGGGGCCCGGCAGCACGGTCGGCGCGAGCACCGGCAGGCCGGGCGCCGGCGCCGGGCAAGGACTCGGCCAGGCAGCGGATGCAGCCAGGCAGTTCGGCGCCAGGCTCGCCATATTCCTTAAAGAAAAGAAGGCCCCCTCGTACATGGCGGTGGGAGCCTACCTTTCGTCCCAGCTCCGGGTGCGCCTGGAGAGTACGATGGTGCGAATGGCCGTGTCGGGTCTCTCTGCTGCGGAATGGCTGGCTGCGAACTCGACATCGAAGGACGTGGTGGAGCTTCGTTCGCTGGCCGGCAACTTCCTGGAAAGAGCGATTGCATCGGGCCTCATCAAGCAGGGGACTGCGCCGGATTCCGACACGATGGATGTCGCTCAGGCCCTCTGGATGGAGCACTGGATGGCGCTGGCGTCCGGCCGTCTCGGGACCGACGTCACCGTCTTTGAGCGGGCCGTGGTTCTGAAGTGGAAGGTGGAAGCGGCCGAGCACCTGCCGCCGGACCGCAAGTTGGTGCTGCTGGACGAGCTCGCCGGGCTAGATGCCGGCTACCCTTCGCACTACGTCCGCGGAGTTCTCCAGTTCGCTGCCGGCCGCACGTCTGCCGCTCTTGAGTCGTTCCGCGCCAGCCTCGCTTCCGAGCCCGTCTTCGACCGCGCCGCATCCTGGGTAGTCTTCCTCCGCGACGCGGAGAGGTAATCCGCAGTGTGGTTCGGGAGGTTTCTGCGAGCGGGTGGAACGCCACGTCGGCAAGCTGTTCAAGGTTGTGGATGGGCTCTTCTTCCTCCCGCTACAAACGCCGCCCGCCGGTCCCGATGCGGGCACCGGCAAAGTGCAGAGCCCTCAGGATTGATGCGGTCATGGCAGCTTTCTTAAGGTAAATTTCCTATGGCGATAGAGTTGCTGTCTTTGCAGGTTGGGTGTCGAGACCGGCGAACCCGATCGGATCTCTGGATCTCGTTTGGGCCTTGACAACCAGCGGCAAGAATCGTGATCTCGGGGCAGTTGATACTACCGGGAGCATGAGATGAGCGAGGAGATCCGCCGGTGTTCGGACAAGTGGGTGAGCATTGTGGCGATGGTCATGGCAGCGCTGGCGGCGAATTGCACGGTGCCGGTGTCGGAGGACGCTGGAATCGGGGCGTGGCTGAACAACCAATGTGGGTTCTCGAAGGTAACCTGGTTGGTGGGGCTGCTGGTATGCCTGCTCGTACCCCTGTACTGTTCTTTGGCGACCCTGGACTCTGTCTCAAGGTGGGCGACCTTGTCGATCGGTAGTCCGCGGGCCTGGACTCGAAGGTGCCTGAGGGCTAAGGATAGTATGATCGGCGCTCCCGCGGCAGATAGGTATCGGCCGATGCGGCAAGCGGTGCGGATGTGCCCGCTACTCGACCTTCGCTTCCAGGGAGGTCCAGTCCACGCCGCCGCGTCCGTCGTCGATGACCAACCAGAGGGTGCAGACGTCACCGGGGTGGTTCGGCGCGGTCCATTCGACGGCCAGGGGCTTGGGCTTGTCCGGATCGTCGAATGCCAGGTTGGGCTCTTCGTTGGCGTGCGCCGGCGACAGCTCGCCGCAGGTGGTATAGCCGCTCATTCTAATGTATTCTGATTCTTCGCGTTCTTCGCAGTCGTAGGTGGTTACCATGTATTTCTCCCGGTCGTCCTCCGGGATCTCGGGGACCAGCCGGTACCTGGTCCCGGCGGAGACTTGCCACTTGCCCTGGCTGTCCAGGATCACCGGCGCCTCCTCGTCCGCGTCCCCGAACGTCATCTGGATGATGGTCGGGTTGTT
>Ga0172371_10004587_pt1 | contig 20829 bp, 20 predicted proteins | sample Lak12m_FD_114543 | JGI IMG/M metagenome (GOLD analysis project Ga0172371, IMG submission 114543) | Freshwater microbial communities from Kabuno Bay, South-Kivu, Congo - kab_022012_12m | ecosystem: Environmental > Aquatic > Freshwater > Lake | place: Democratic Republic of the Congo: South-Kivu... | reverse complement strand
CCCAGGGCGTGCGGCTGATATCGCTGGAAAAAGGCGATATAGTTGTCTCCGTCGCCAAGGTCGTGGCCAAGGATGAAGAGTAACAGATTTTTTATAATATAACTCAATAGTATTTAGCCCCCATCGTCTAGTCAAATGAGCACAGGATTTATGGAGCATTTGGCAGGATGGCGGCGACATAAATTATTTGTGCGAATTTGATCCGCCAATCTTTAGTGGCGGACATTGACAATTTAGCACCCATCGTCTAGCCTGGTCTAGGACACGAGCTTTTCAAGCTTGCGACACCGGTTCGAATCCGGTTGGGGGCGTTAAATTTCGCTGTGCGAAATTTAACCCCGAGCGGCAATAATCAAGACGTTTGGCCGCGAGGGGGCAAATACTGGTATTCCAATGGACAACAAAAGAAAATACCCGCGGTTTGATATGGCCGCAAAAATACAATTCAAAAAGCTCACAGGAGTTGCCGGCTCGCAGGAGGGTTATGTCAAGAATGTGAGCGCAGAAGGTTTTTGTTTCAGCTCCAAAGAGAAACTTAAGCCTGGAGATATCCTCGAGGTAGCCATAGCCGAGAAGGCAATGGAAGAGATTCCTATATGCGTACAGGGGCAGGTCGCATGGTCTGATAAAGACCCGAGCCCTCAATTTATGGGCGAATATTTTCTCACCGGCGTAAAAGTTTTGGGCGTGCGCAAACCCGACGAGGCAAGATTCATTATGCTCTACTGCGAAAGGATGCTTGCCGAGCTAAAAAGCTTTCTACATCTTTAATCAGCAATTATTTTTTCAAGGATAGACATGCGGCAGACAAATCAAAACAAAACCAAGGCGCTTTTAATCTGGCCGAAAATACCCAATACCTTTTGGAGTTTTTGCTACGCGCTTCAATTTGTGCGTAAGAAAGCGTCTTTCCCGCCGCTGGGTTTATTGACGGTGGCGGCGCTTTTGCCGGCTGAATGGCAGAAGAAAGTAGTGGATATGAATGTGGCGCCGCTAAAAGACAGCGACCTGCAGTGGGCGGATTACGTATTTATCAGCGGGATGATTATCCAGAGAGACTCCGTTAAGGCTGTGCTGGAGCGCTGCCGCAAATTTAAGCGCAAGGTCGTTGCCGGCGGGCCGATTTTTACGACAGGATATAAGGAGTTTATACACTACGTCGATCATTTTGTGCTTAATGAGGGCGAAGCAACTATTCCTCTGTTTCTAAACGATTTGATGCGCGGCGAGGCGAAAAAAATCTATATGTCCGGCGAGAGACCGGACATTGCTAAAACTCCGGTGCCTTTGTGGCAGCTCATAAATTTCAAAGATTATGCGAATATGGCTATCCAGTATTCGCGCGGCTGCCCTTTTGACTGCGAATTTTGCGACATTACTATTATGAACGGCCGCTCCCCGCGCACAAAAACAAACGAGCAACTGGTTAATGAGCTGGAGACATTGTATAAGCGCGGCTGGCGCGGAGGGGTGTTTATCGTAGATGATAATTTTATCGGCAATAAAGATAAGGTAAAAAAGGTCCTTCCGGGAGTGATTGGCTGGATGCACAAGAGAAGGAACCCTTTTACTTTTTTGACGGAGGCGTCTATCAACCTTGCCGATGACCAGGAGTTGATGCGGTTGATGGTAAAATCGGGTTTTTATAAAGTTTTTATCGGTCTGGAGTCGCCCGTGGTAGAGAACTTGGTAGAGTGCAATAAACTAATTAACATAAAGAGAAACCTTGTGGACGACGTCAAGAAGATACAACAATCGGGCCTTGAAGTTATGGCGGGTTTTATCGTGGGTTTTGACAATGACCCTGTTTCCATATTCGAGCGCCAGATTGAATTTATACAGAGGTCCGGCGTTGTCATGGCAATGGTGAGCCTTCTGGGCGCCCTGCCGGGGACAAGATTATACAACCGCCTGAAAAACGAAGGCAGGATTTTAAAGAAGTGGACAGGAAACAATATGGATAGCTGCATTAATTTTATTCCCAAAATGAACACAGCCGCTTTGCGGTCGGGCTACAAAAAAATCGTAAAGACGATCTATCATCCTGCCCGCTATTACGAGAGGGTAATGACTTTTATAAAGGAATTTAAGCCGCGCCGGCATATTTTGCGAAGCCGCCTCAGCAGAGAGCAGGCGCTGGCTTTTTTCCGTTCGTTGTGGTATCTGGGGGTGGTTTGGCGGTTTAGGAAATTTTACTGGAAACTTGTGTTCAGGACATTATTCCGTTACCCGGCAGTTTTCCCCCAAGCCATAATATTTGCAATCTACGGCTATCATTTTCAGAAAATAAGCGAAGAGATGTAGATATTTTTAGAAAAAGATGAACGCTAAGGCGCAGAATAACCATTGGGATAATATAAGGGCGATACTCATCGGCGTATTGCTGTTGAACTGGCTGGTGGCGGCATTCAAGCTGGTCTTCGGCTACGCAATCCACAGCCAGAGCATGGTCGCCGACGGATACCACTCTTTTTCGGATGGGGCGTCAAACATAATCGGCCTGGTGGGAATCTGGTACGCTTCTTTTCCGCGCGACGCAGAGCATCCTTACGGCCACAAAAAATATGAGACATTCGCTTCGATAGGCATAGCGATTTTATTGTTCTTGGTTTGCTATAATATTTTGCACGAAGCCCTTGAGAGGCTGCTTAGCCCTGTTATCCCGCAAGTCACAGCAGCGGGTTTTGTCATTATGCTTGCGACAATGTGCGTTAATTTCGGCGTAATGACTTTTGAACGCAAAAGAGGACAGGCATTAAACAGCGATATATTGGTTTCTGATTCGATGCATACAAGGGCGGACATCCTGACATCTTTGACAGTTATTGCCTCTTTTGTTTTTATAAAGATGGGTTATCCTATATTTGATACTATTTTTGCTGCCATAATCGCGCTGTTCATCGGTTATGCAGGAATGGAAATTTTAAGAAAGAGCTCCAGGGTTTTATGCGATGAAGCCGCCATTGACCCCGAGGTCATTAAAAAAATAGTCAATTCTACTGAAGGCGTTGTGCAGTGCCATAGAATAAGGACGCGCGGCAGGAAAGACGACGTCTATATTGATTTGCACGTCCTTTTGGACGATAATATGCCTTTGAAGCAGGCGCATGAAATAAGCTACTTAATAGAACGAAATGTCAAAAAACAAATTCCCGGCGTCACTGATGTAGTGGTGCATTTAGAGCCTGTAGGCAGCCAGCGGCACGGAGACTGGCGATGAAGAAGACGTTAGTTATATTTTGTGTAGTTATTTTATTGAATGGGTGCTCAATAATAAGAGGCATAACCAGGAATACGGCAGGTAATTCTATGATTGCGCTTGAGAAGGTGAAAAATGGAGTGCAAAGTAGCGTGTTTGATTGCGCTGTAGATGTTTGTTTTCAAAAGGTGCTGGCATTCGTAAAAGGCAAGATGGAAGGAACGCAGATTCTGCGGATAGACAGGCGGGCGCCGGCGCTCTTGCTTTTGGTTTCAAGGCCGACGCTGGAGGAAATCGAAGGCAATTTTGCCGCAAATGTTGCGGACACGGCGGTATTTTTTATCAAAGAAGGCGTTAACAAGACCAGGATTGAGATAAATTCATTGAGCTCTTTGTTTGCCGAATACGCGGCTGATAAAATTTTCGGAGAGCTAAGGCCAGCGCAGCCCAAGGCGGCGCAGCCCGCGAGTTTCGACATAGATAATATGGACGAAGAAGATTTTGCGCAGGATTTCGAGGAAGGGGAGCAATAATAATATGTGTGGCATTGTAGGATACGTCGGCAAAAAAGACAGCCTGCCGGTTCTCTTGGAAGGGCTGCGCCGCCTGGAATACCGCGGTTACGACTCCGCTGGCGTGGCGCTGCTCGAGGGTGGGGCTATTCGCATTGTAAAAACTCCGGGGAAAATTAAGAACCTCGACGCCCTTTTAGCCAAGGAAAAGAAAGTAGCAAGCAACATCGGCATTGCCCACACGCGCTGGGCGACCCACGGCGCGCCCACAAAATTAAACGCGCATCCGCACAGCGACTGCCGTAATAATTTTTCCATTGTCCATAACGGCATTATAGAAAATTTTGCCTCTTTGAAAAACGAACTCGTTAAAGAAGGCCATAAATTTATTTCAGAAACCGACACTGAAGTTGTCGCGCATCTCGTTGAAAAATATTATAGGGGCGACTTTAAAGGCGCATTTTTAAAAACGGTCAACAGACTGGAAGGAAGTTTCGCCATTGCGCTTATGTCCAACAGGTATCCTGACAGATTATTGTTTGCCCGCCTGGGAAGCCCGTTGATTGCAGGCGTGGGCAGAGGTGAAAATTTTCTCGCCTCCGACGTGCCGGCAATACTGTCCCGCACCAATAAGGTAATTTATGTTAAAGATTATCAGGCCGGAGAAATCCGCAGAGATAAAATTAGCCTGTTTAACCTAAAAGGAAAACCCCAGCCGCTTAAAATAGAAAAGATCCTGTGGGATCTGGAGAGCGCGCAGAAATCCGGATACCCGCATTTTATGCTGAAGGAAATACACGAGCAGCCGTCGGTGTTAAAATATCTTGTCGACGCCGGTATAAAATTTGACAAAAAACTTATCGGCATCCTGAAAAATTCCAAGCAGATTTTTATCGTGGCCTGCGGCACGGCATACCACGCCGGCATGGTAGGCAGGTATGTGATTGAGAAATTGGCGCGTGTCCCGGTCAGCGTTGACTTGTCCAGCGAATTCCGTTACCGTTCGCCCATAATAGACAGCCGCGCGGTGTTAATCGCCATAAGCCAGTCAGGCGAGACCGCCGATACGCTGGCAGCTGTGCGCGAGGCAAAAGCAAAGGGCGCGAAGATAATTTCAGTCTGTAATGTCGTGGGTTCTTCTCTGACGCGCGAATCGGATTTTGTGCTGTATACCCACGCCGGACCGGAAATAGGCGTCGCTTCAACCAAGGCTTATACCGCGCAATTGATGATGTTATATCTTTTTGGGCTCAACCTCGCCAAAATAAAAAAATCCCTGCCAGCGGCAGTAATATCAAAATACAATAAAACGCTTTGCGGTATCCATACACAGGCGCGCCTGATCTTGAAAAATTGCAGCCGCCGTATTCATGATGTCGCCGGCCGCCACCACAACTTCGGCAGCTTCCTGTTTTTAGGCAGGAATTTAAATTATCCGTCGGCGCTGGAAGGGGCGTTGAAACTAAAGGAAATTTCCTATATCCCGGCAGAAGGCTACGCGGCCGGCGAGATGAAGCATGGGCCTATTGCCCTTATTGACGAATACCGCGCCGTGGTCTGCATTGCGCCTGAATCAAAAATTTATGAGAAGATGATTTCCAACATACAGGAGATAGAGGCGCGCAAAGGCAAAATCGTGATTATAGCCACACAGGGAAACAACGATATAAAAAAGTATTCCAAAGAGGTAATTTTTATTCCCAAAATTGAGGAACTTTTCTCGCCGATTCTTGCGGCGCTGCCCTTGCAGTTATTCGCTTATTATGTAGCAGCAAAAAGAGGCTGCGACATTGACCAGCCCCGCAACTTAGCCAAGTCAGTTACTGTAGAATAACAGCTAATTATGTTATATATCGTAGCAACACCGATAGGTAATTTATCCGACATAACCTTGCGCGCGCTCGATGTTTTGCGCAGCGTCGATTTAATCGCCTGCGAAGACACCCGCCACACGCTCAAGCTGCTCAGCCACTATGGAATCAGCAAGCCGCTGACCAGTTATTATGAGCACAATAAATTATCCAAAGGCGAACACCTGATTAAATTGCTTAAGGAAGGCAAAAATATCGCCCTGGTTTCAGACAGCGGAACGCCCGGCATAAGCGACCCGGGTTTTCATATTGTAAAACTTGCCCTGGAAAACAATATAAGCGTCTCGCCTATTCCAGGCGCCTCAGCTTTGGCAGCGGCGCTTAGCGTTGCCGGCATACCGGCCAACAGGTTTATATTTGAGGGTTTTCTGCCGGTTAAATCCGGAGCCAGAAATAAAAAACTCCTTGAGCTATCCAAGGCAGGCAAGACCGTTATTTTATACGAATCGCCCTACAGGTTTTTAAAGCTCCTGGCTGAGGTAAAAGAGGTTTTTGGCGATGTCGAGGTCACGGTCTGCCGCGAGATTACCAAGAAGTTCGAGGAGATAAAAAAGGGCCAAATCGACGCCATAATTGCTTACTATAAATCCAACAAAACCCAGGCAACCCACGGCGAATTTGCGGTTATCCTGAATCCGGACAGCAGGGGTTAAGGATCCTTCGGCAAAATCAGCCTCAGGATCAAGAAAAATCTGCTTAATTCCGCCTATTCCATAATGGCGCATAAAAAAGGGACAGGCAGATTTTTCTTGACAGATTTGGGGTTTGATGTTATAGTCTTAGAAACATAAATCCTTTAAACTGGTTCAGAGAAACCAAAAAGGACGCAGGAAATATGAACAATATAACTCTAAAACTAAAATTACCCGCTTGTCATAGCGGGATTTTTTTTGCCCGCAGGGCTGATAGGTGACATATGGTTAGAAAACATCATAAATTTGTAATGAAGGAAACCAAGAAGCTTCTGGACAAGACTGGCATTGAAAAAGCCTTGAAGCGCCTTGCCCATGAGATTGTGGAAAAGAATAAAGGCACGGAGCAGCTGGTGATAATCGGCATTATGACAAGAGGCGCGCATCTGGCCAAGCGTTTGGTTAAGGCAATCGCTGAAATTGACGGCAAGCAGCCGCCGCTGGGAACTTTGGATATTACGTTCTATAGGGATGATTTGAGCATGGTGGCCGAGCAGCCGATTGTGCGTAAGACAGACCTTAAGTTTGATATCAGCGGCAAAAAGGTTATCCTTGTAGATGATGTGCTTTATACGGGCAGGACTGTGAGGGCAGCATTGACGCAGCTGATAGATTTCGGCCGGCCTCAATTTATACAACTTGCCGTATTAATCGACAGGGGTTTCAGGGAATTGCCTATCCGCGCTGACTTCGTAGGCAAAAATATACCCACAGCGCAGAAAGAAATAGTCGAAGTCAAACTGCAGGAGACTGACGGCGTAGATGAAGTCGTAATTTTAGAAAAAGAGAATAACCAGCAAATAAAGGAATAAGATGCCCGCAAACAATAAGACAAAATGGAACAGAAAAGACCTCTTGGGGCTGGAGGATCTTGCCAGGGATGAGATAGAATTAATTTTGGATACGGCGGATTCATTTAAAGAAGTTTTAACTCGTGAGGTAAAAAAGGTCCCTACGCTGAGAGGAAAGACTGTTGTGCTTTTGTTCCTTGAGCCGTCTACGCGCACGCGCACATCGTTTGAACTGGCTGCCAAACGTTTATCCGCCGACACAGTGAGCATTGCCAGCAGCTCGTCTTCAATAGTAAAAGGCGAAAGCCTCACCGACACGGCAAAAAATATCGAGGCGATGAATATAGACGCGATAGTCCTGCGGCACAGCTCCGAAGGCAGCGCGCGCATGCTGTCGCAGCAGATAAACGCCGCTGTGATAAACGCAGGCGACGGCTGCCATGAGCACCCCACGCAGGCGCTGCTCGACATAATGACCATACGCGAGAAAAAGCAGGCGATAGACGGATTGAAAGTTTCCATTATCGGAGACATTTCGCATTCGCGCGTGGCGCGTTCCAATATCTGGGGGCTCAAAAAACTGGGCGCGCAGGTGACTGTATGCGGCCCTGCCACGCTTATGCCGCGCGACATCGAATCTCTGGGCGTAAAAGTTTGCTATGATATAAACGAGGCGATTAAAGACGCGGACGTGGTTAATGTGCTGCGGCTGCAGCTTGAGCGACAGAAAGAACATTTGCTTCCGTCCATACGCGAATACATAAGGTTGTTCGGGATAGATAAAGAGAGATTATCCGTCGCCAAGAAAGATGTTTTAATACTGCATCCTGGCCCGGTTAACCGCGGCATCGAATTAAGCGTGGATGTTGCCGATTCTCCGGAGGCGCTGATTTTAAACCAGGTGACCAACGGCATAGCCGTGCGCATGGCAGTATTGTATTTATTATGCGTGCAGACAGGTGAAAAATGAACCTACTGATTAAAAACGGATTGGTAGTTGACCCATTGAGCGCGAAGGCTGAGGTTTGCGACATTTTAATCGAGAAGTCCAATATCGCAAAAATCGGAAAGAACCTCAATTCTGAAACTAAAGTCATCGACGCAAGCGGAAAGGTTATTCTGCCCGGCTTGATTGATATGCACGCGCACCTGCGCGTTCCCGGCAGGGAAGATGAAGAGACTATTTTAACCGGCTCGCAGGCAGCGGTAAAAGGCGGCTTCACCACTATAATGTGTATGCCTAATACAAATCCGAGAATAGATAATGCCTCAGTCGTAGATTTGATAAAAAAGGAAGGCGATAAAACAGGGCTCTTAGATATAATACCTGTCGGTGCAATCACCAAGGCTCAGGAAGGAAAAGAACTTTCTGAGTTGGCTGAATTAAAAGATGCCGGCTGCCTGGCGGTTTCCGAAGACGGCATGTCCGTTGAGAACTCACATCTTTTGCGCTGCGCTCTGGAATATTCTAAAATGCTCGGGCTTCTGGTGATTTCGCACTGCGAAGAGAAAAGTTTGAGCCATGGAGGGCTCATGCATGAAAACCTGGTTTCTACGCGATTGGGGCTGCGCGGCATCCCGGATATAGCCGAGACAATTGTTCTGGCGCGGGATATAGAATTAGGCCGTTTCACAGGTTCAAAAATACATATCGCGCATGTCAGCTCTGCGCGTTCGGTTGATTTAATTAAACGCGCAAAAGATGATGGTGTGGATATAACGGCAGAGACCTGCCCTCATTACATAGCCTTAAATGACGAGGCGGTAGCAGCGTTTAACACTAATACAAAGATTAACCCGCCGCTGCGCACGGAAAAAGACAGGCAGCGGATTGTCGAGGCGATTAAGTCGGGAGTAATAGATTGTATAGCGACGGACCACGCCCCTCACAACAAGGCGGAGAAGGAGTTGGAATATAACCTCGCTCCGTTCGGCACAATCGGGTTTGAGACGGCGCTGAGCGTGGCAATAACGGCGTTATTGGAAAACAAAATTATCGACTGGATACAATTGGCGCGGCTTATGAGTCTTAATCCAGCCAAGAGATTAGGCTTGAAAGACAAAGGTTTTATCAAGGAAGGGATAGAGGCGAACCTGGTTATAGTTGACCCTCGCAACGAATGGGTCGTCCAGGAGGAAGATATCGTCTCCAAATCCAAGAATTCGGTTTTTATGGATAGGAAATTAAAAGGCAGCGTTGAAATTACTATATATAAAGGAAAAGTCGTGTTTAAACGATGAAGTTCCTCGCAAGCCGCGAACTGGGAAGGCTCGCCAAGTGGCTGCGCATATTAGGGTTTGATACGGTTTATTTTAGGACCGGTAATAAAAGTTCTCTCATAATCACCGCCCTCAGAGAAGATAGAGTGGTTTTAACGCGCAATAAAATTCTTGCAAATAACAGGGCCTTAAAGATTCTGTTCATCAAAAGCCAAGATGTCAAATCCCAGTTAAGAGAGGTGAGCAAAGGCCTGGACGTCAGATTTAATCCGCAGGATATGTTTACCAGGTGCATTGTGTGCAACCAGAGCTTAGCCTCCGTCGGCAAAGAAGAAATAAGAGACAGAATCCCTGAATATATTTTTCAGACACAAAACGAATTTTCCCGCTGCAGCGAGTGCGGCAGGATTTACTGGCAGGGCACGCACTGGGGAAATGTTGCACAAATCATAAAAGAAGTAAGCGACCTAACGAAGTGAGGCGTAATGCAGTTTATCGCTGATTTCCACATTCACTCCAAATACAGCCGCGCGACCTCCAAAGACATGGATGTTGAGCATCTGGCTGAATGGGCAAAATTAAAAGGCATCCACCTTATGGGTACAGGAGATTTTACTCACCACCTGTGGCTGGAAGAATTAAAATCAAAATTAGAATCAAAGGGCAACGGCATATTTATATATAAAGATATAAATTTTATACTGACTGCCGAGATTAGCAGCATTTATTCCAAAAAAGGCAGGGTTTACAGGATACATAACATTATTATTGCTCCATCTTTTGAGGTAGTGGATAAGATAAATAACGCCCTGTCGCGACGCGGCAACCTTTCCAGCGACGGCAGGCCGATTTTGGGTGTGGATGCGGCTGATTTGGCGCAGATTGTCTTTGATATAGATGAAACTTGTATGCTGGTCCCCGGCCACATCTGGACGCCGTGGTTTAGTTTATTCGGCTCGATGTCTGGTTTTGACAGGATTGAGGACTGTTTTGAAAAGCACACGCCGAAAATATTCGCGCTGGAAACAGGATTAAGTTCAGACCCTGTGATGAATTGGAGGATTTCTAAACTGGACAGGTTCAGCCTGATTTCCAATTCCGACAGCCACTCCCCGCAGAAAATAGGCAGGGAGGCGAATGTCTTCGACTGCGAGATGGACTACGCCGTGATACGGGATGTTTTGAGGACAAAAGACAAGAGCAGGTTTTTATATACGATTGAATTTTTCCCGGAAGAAGGAAAATACCATTTTGACGGCCACAGGGTCTGCAATGTCTGTTTTTCGCCGAAAGAGTCGCGCGCAAATAATAACCGCTGTCCAAAGTGCGGAAGGCCGCTGACTATCGGCGTGATGAACAGGGTCGAGCAACTTGCTGATAGGTCTGAGGGTGCCGTGCCTGAAAACGCAATACCGTTTAAAAACCTTATCCCGCTGGATGAGATTATTGCCGACGCAAAAGGCATGGGCAAGGGTTCTCTTTCCGTCGAAAGGGAATACAGGAGCCTGGTTGCCAGGTTTGGGAACGAATTCGAGATTTTATTGAATGCAAAAGAAGAAGATCTAAGGGGCAATATCTCCGAGCGCGTAGCCGAAGGGATTCTGCGCGTAAGGCAGGGCAAGGTTGACATACGGCCTGGATTCGACGGAGAATACGGACAGATAAGCATATTTAAACAACAGGATTCGGGCGCTAAAGAAGGGCAATCGCAGCTGGATTTATTCTGAAGAAGGTCAAAGACAGCGATTTTGTATTAAGTGCTTTTAATAAAGTTCTGTGAGGGACAACGTTTATCCGCAATAAATTAGCGCGCCCGCCCCTCGATTTCACTCGGGACTGGCGAAAGCAAGGTAGATTGACGCGCCTGTAGCGTAATGGATAGCGCAATGGCCTCCGGCGCCATGTGTGCAGGTTCGAGTCCTGCCAGGCGCATTCGACTTCGTCCGCCATTATAATAGCGGCGGACTTCGTAGGGATAGACAGGAAAGAACAATGGTCAGGCAGAAACTACTAATAGCTGTAATCGGCGGGCACAGTTGTAATAAAAAGACAGCAAGGGTCGCCGAGGAGTTGGGAAAGCAGATAGCCGAGCTTGGCGCGATTTTAGTCTGCGGCGGATTAAGCGGGGTGATGGAAGCAGCCGCCAAAGGCGCAAAGAAAGCCGGCGGCATTACCGTGGGAATTTTGCCCACCGACGACAAAAAAGACGCTAATCCTTATATTGATATTCCTATCGCCACAGGTTTGGGCTATACAAGAAATACGCTCGTTACCACAGCCGCGGATATAGTGATTGCTTTATCAGGTAAATACGGAACCCTGTCTGAAATAGGTTTTGCTTTAAACGCGAAAAAGCCGGTCTTAGGCATCGGAGCCTGGGATGTCAAAGGGTTAATAAGGGCAAGGGCGCCCGAAGACGCGATTAAAAAAGTGAAACAGCTAATAAGGCGCAGGAGTTTTTAACAGAATTCAACAGACAAGACTACTAACATCCCAGAGGAGGATTTATGCCAAGGCGCAATGACATCAAGAAGGTTTTAATCATCGGCTCAGGCCCGATTATCATCGGGCAAGCCTGCGAATTTGATTATTCAGGCACGCAGGCCTGCAAAGCGTTAAAAGAAGAAGGCTATGAGATAGTATTGGTTAATTCCAACCCCGCTACTATTATGACCGACCCGGAAATGGCGGATAAGACTTATATAGAACCCTTGACGCCCGAGAGCGTTGAAAAAATAATCGAGAAGGAAAAACCTGATGCGCTCCTGCCTAATCTGGGCGGGCAGACTGGCCTTAACCTCGCCTCAACTCTTTATAAAACCGGCGTATTGAAAAAATATAATGTAGATATAATCGGCGTAAAGGCAGACGCCATCGAACGCGGCGAGGACAGGATTATTTTTAAGGAGACAATGAACAAGCTCGGCATCCCCGTGCCGAAATCAGAACCCTGCCACTCCGTGGAAGAAGCTGAGAAGATAGCCGAGGCGTTAAAGTATCCGGTCGTCCTAAGGCCGGCATACACGCTTGGCGGCACAGGCGGCGGCATTGCCTATAACGTCGAGGAATTGAGGGTTATAGTCAACCGCGGGCTTAACGCCAGCATCGTGCACCAGGTTTTGGTTGAGGAATCTGTTATAGGATGGGAAGAGCTGGAATTGGAAGTGGTTCGCGACCAAAAGAATAATAAAATTACAGTTTGTTTCATAGAAAATATCGACGCCATGGGCGTGCACACAGGAGACAGTTTCTGCGTTGCGCCCATGCTGACAGTCCCGGAAAAACTGCAGAAACGGATGCAGGACCTTTCCTACAAAATCGTTGACGCTATTGGAGTGGTAGGAGGCACAAACATCCAGTTCGCGCATAATCTGGAAGATGACAGGCTCGTGGTCATAGAAATAAACCCGAGGACTTCCAGGTCGTCGGCATTGGCATCCAAAGCAACCGGTTTTCCCATTGCGCGCATCTCCACAAAGCTTGCCGCAGGGCTTAATATGGAGGAAATTCCCTACTGGAGAAAAGGCACTCTGGATAAGTATGAGCCGAGCGGCGATTACGTGGTGGTAAAATTTGCGCGCTGGGCATTCGAAAAATTTCCCCAGGCCAAAGACATCATAGGCACGCAGATGAAAGCCGTAGGAGAAGTAATGAGTATAGGAAAGAATTTTAAAGAGGCTCTGCAGAAATCCATTCGTTCCCTTGAAATCAACAGGTACGGTTTGGGCGTTGAAAAATTCAAGGCGCTGACCCTGGCGGAGCTGAAAGAGAAGCTGGCTTTTGCGTCGAGCGAACGCGTATTCCTGATGTATGAGGCGCTGCGGAAGGGTATACAGGTGGAAGAATTATACCAGGTGACGCATATCGGAAGATGGTTTATCAAAGAGATAAAGGAGATTGTTGAATTTGAAGAAGAGATGCTAAAGCATAAATGGAAAGAGCTGCCTGATAAGGATTTGATAAAGGCAAAAGAAATGGGTTTTGCCGACAGGTATTTAGCCGGCTTATTTAAGATAAAAGAAAAAGAGGTGAGGGCGCGCAGGATAAAGCTCGGCAGAAAGAGCTGTTATGACGCCGTTCCCGTCAGCGGAGTAGAAAATGCCGCTTATTATTATTCTACATATATCGGCGAAGACAAGGTGCTGGTATCGCCGAACAAAAAGGTTTTAATTTTAGGGGGCGGGCCCAACAGGATAGGACAGGGCATAGAGTTTGACTATACGTGCGTGCACGCTGCGTTTGCGCTGCGCGACGAAGGTTATGAGTCAATAATGATTAACTGCAACCCCGAGACGGTGTCAACGGATTATGACACATCAAACAAATTATACTTTGAGCCGCTTACCGTCGAGGACGTGCTGACGATTTACGAAAAAGAGAAGCCTGAGGGCGTAATTGTGCAGTTCGGCGGCCAGACGCCTTTGAATATCGCGCAGGAATTAAAGGATAACGGCGTGCAGATTTTAGGCACAACCCCTGAAAGCATCCGCATAGCAGAGGACAGAGAATGGTTTAGGGAGAGGATGATAAAAATGGGCATCCCGCAGCCTGAAAGCGGCACAGCGCGTTCATTGGATGAAGCATTAAAAATCGCCAATAAAATCGGTTATCCCCTGATGGTCAGACCCTCGTTCGTTTTGGGCGGCCGAGGCATGCAGATAATATACGACGAGGTTGCGTTGGTAAAGTATGCCCAGGAAGCCATCCAAGTCAGCCCTGAATACCCGATGCTTATAGATAGGTTCCTTGAGGAGGCGATTGAAACTGAAGTGGACGCTTTGTGCGACGGAGAAGAGACTTTCGTGGCGGCAATAATGGAGCACATAGAATTGGCGGGGATTCATTCCGGCGATTCCGCGTGCGCTATTCCCACCAGGACCATAAAGGCTGAACACCTGAAGACAATCGAAGATTATACCGAGAAGATAGCCAGGGAATTAAAAGTAACCGGGCTTATGAATATACAGTACGCCATATGCCAGGATAAGGTTTATATTCTGGAGGCAAACCCCAGGGCATCGCGTACAGTGCCTCTGGTGTCTAAGATTACCGGCATTCCCATCGCCAGGATAGCCACTCATGTTATGCTGGGCGCAAAATTAAACCAATTCCCGGAACTTAAAAAATATAAGCTGCCTTATTTCGGCGTAAAAGAAGCGGTCTTTCCTTTTAATATGTTCCCCGAGGTCGACCCTGTATTAGGCCCTGAAATGAAGGCAACCGGAGAGGTAATGGGTATTGCTAATACTTTCGGTCTGGCGTTTTACAAAGCGCAGGAAGCGGCTGGTTCGAAAATGCCGCTGGAAGGAAATGTTTTGCTTACGGTGACAGACAGGGATAAAAAGAATTTAGTTCCGCTGGCTAAAAGAATCAGCAAGTTGGGTTTTAATATATACGCCACTGCAGGCACAGGCAGCCTTTTGGAAGAAAAGGGCGTTCCCAATACAAGGATAAATAAACTTTTGGAAGGAAGGCCCAACATAGCCGACGCCATAAAAAATAAGGAGATACAGCTTATCATTAACACTCCCGCAGGCGCAAGCACAAAGCATGACGACAGCTATATACGTATAATGGCAATACAGCATAAGATTCCTTATATTACGACAATGGCAGCGGCAGCAGCTACAATAGAAGGGATTGAAGCTGTAAAACAGGAAAAAGATGCGCCCAAAGCGCTTCAGGATTATTACAGCGAAGGGTTAAAGCTGGAAAGGCCTAAGCGCAGGCGCGTAGTGTCCAAATAAATAAATACATGCCGGAATTGCCAGAAGTTGAAACAATAAAGCGCCAGCTGGAAAAGATAATACAAGGCAGGAGAATCAGCGCTGTTATAGTTAACAACCCCAAGGTCATAAAAGAGCCTTCCTGCGAATTATTTAAGCGGAATTTAAAGGGCGTAAAAATAGTCAAAATCCTAAGAAAAGGCAAGGTTTTAATTTTTGAGTTGTCGTCGGGAAAATCGCTGGTTGTCCATCTGAGGATGACCGGCCAGCTGGTCTATCCGGGGAGCGCAAAAAACAGCAGAGTCAGTTTTAGGCTATCCGACAATACAATTTTGGATTATAATGATAGGAGAATTTTGGGGGAGCTGCGGCTGTTGGATGACTGGCGCGGCCTGAAGTTCATAAAGGAACTCGGGCCTGAACCGTTTGATTTGACTGTTCGTGAATTCAACCAGATGCTCTCTCGCAAAAATACAAAAATAAAGCCTTTGCTTCTGGACCAGACTTTCATATCAGGCATAGGCAACCTCTATGCGGCTGAGGCTTTATTTAAGGCAAAGATAAATCCTTTAAGGCAGGCATCGGATTTATCCGATAATGAGAAGAGCGGGTTATTTTCTGCCATAAAGGAAATTTTAACGGCGGCGATTAAGCATAAGGGTTCTTCGATTGACCAGTATGTAACACTGACAGGCGATAAGGGCGGCTATGTCAGTTACCATAAAGTTTACGGCAGGGAAAATAAGCCCTGTTATGTCTGCAAATCGCCCATAAGAAGGATTGCCTTAGGCGGCAGAGGGACATATTTTTGCGCGAGGTGCCAAAAATGAAAAATAAAATTTTAGTGTTATGCGTTTTGGCGGTTTTCATTTCATGCGCGTATGTTTTTGCGGAAACAATACATTTTAATAGCGGCAGGGTAATTAAAGGCGAGGTTGTCGCCAAGGAAGGCGACAAGGTGGTAGTCAGGATAGGCGAGGGTGATGACACGGCGCAGATAACGTTTTTCAGCGACGAGATAAAGAGCATTGACGCGGAAGAAGAAGTTAAGGCAGAAGAGGCCGCGGCAAAGTCTCCAACGGAAACAGAGCGGCCGGCCGCTCAGGAGGAAGAAGAGGTTTTGTCCCTGCCTGAACAGGAAGAAACAGTTGAGGCTGAAATTGAGCCCGAAGAAACAGAGCCGGCAGCGGAAGTTCAGCCGGAAATAAAGGAGCAGCCAGAGGCAGGGGTTGTGCCTGCAGCAGAAGCCCCCGTCGTAGAAGAGGAACAATTCGCGCCAGAAGCCAAAACCCCAACAGAAGCTACGCCTGTGCCTCCGGCGCAGCCCAAGGTAGAGCCAGAGCTTCAGCCGCAGACCACAGTAATAGAGCCGCAGCAGCAGGAGCCGGCTTCGCCGCAGTCCCAGGAAACACAGGTTGCGCCTCAGGATGATGCAGCATCCAAAGAGCAGCAGGTATTAGAGGAGTTGACCTCGCTTTTGGATAATTCAGAGAGGGAGTATTTTAACAACATAAACTCCATAGCCAGCGATGTCATCAATAAAACCATGCAGATACTGGCTAATCCGGAGTCTCTTACGCAGGACGTAGAGCAGCTGCCCAAGATGATGCAGGATTTGTCGTCGGATATAGATGGAATTGTCACCAAGCTAAAAAGTGTGCAGCCTCCTGCTACATTCAAGGAGTTTCATAACGATTATATAGACAATCTTAATTTGCTGAAAGATATGTTGTCGGATATGGCGGGCGGGAACGTCGCCGCTTCCCAGGCAAAAATAAATGATTTGCAGAATGCGAACATAAAAATCCAGCAGGAATTAAGCAGGATATTGACGGAGAAAAAGAGTAAACCGCAAACTAATACTACGAATGCCTCAAATTGATGCCGAGATAATTTCCAACGTAAAAATATTTAAAGCGTATTATCTGCTGAGATTAGAGGTTGATAATGCTTTTAAGGACGCGCAGCCAGGACAATTTGTGCATGTAAAAGTTGGCGGGAGTGATGAGCCGCTGCTGCGCCGTCCGTTCAGCGTCCACGCTTTTGCGCCTGTCCAATCCAAAACCAGCGGCAAAAAATGCAGCCTCGACATTTTGTATGAAGTAAAAGGAAAAGGCACTCAATTGCTTGCTGAGAAAAAACAGGGCGAGCTGATTAATTTATTGGGTCCGCTGGGTAATGGTTTTGATTACGCGCCAAACAACAAGGCTGGTAAATTAAATATTCTCATCGCAGGCGGTATGGGCGTTGCGCCTTTGAGCTTTTTATCGCAGAAATTAACCGCCTCCAAAAAGTTGGTTTTAATCGGTTCCGCAGCTGAGAATAAAATTTTATGCGAGGATGAATTTAGAAAATCCGGGTGCGAAGTAAAAATAGCCACTGAAGACGGCTCGCGGGGATTAAGAGGTAAAGTTACGGATTTATTTAAAAGGGTCCTGTTAAAATTAGGCGGCAGCCAGGCGCCTATGGTATATGCCTGCGGGCCCAAGGCGATGCTCACAGTGCTTGCAAAAATGTGTATGATAGAAAAAATTCCGCTGCAGGTATCTTTGGAGGAATTTATGGGCTGCGGCATAGGCGCCTGTCTGGGCTGCGCCGTAGAGACAAAACAGGGTTTCAGGCGCGTCTGCGCAGACGGGCCGGTATTTAACGCCGAAGATATCGTTTGGAAATTTTAGGAGGGATTATGTATTTAGCATATATAGGATTAGGTTTGATTGCAGGGATATTTGGAGGATTTCTCGGCATCGGCGGAGGGAGTGTTTTAATCCCGGCGCTGGTCTATATGTTCGGGCTTACGCAGCACCAGGCGCAGGGAACGACGCTTGCCATAATGGTTCCGCCTATCGGGCTATTGGCGGCGATGCGCTATTATTACAGCGGCAACGTAAAATTGGGAATGGCTGCGTTTATCTGCCTGGGATTTTTTATCGGCGGGCTGATAGGCGCTCATTTTGTGCAGAATATCCCGGATCAAATCCTCAAAAAGTCTTTTGGTGTGTTTTTGATGTTTGTGGCTGTTAAGATGGTATTTGGGAAGTAATATGCAGATTAAAATAGGAAAATTAGAGCTTAAAAATCCCGTCTTGGTTGCATCGGGGACTTTTGGTTACGGCAAGGAATTTGCGCCGTATCTTAATCTAAAGAAATTGGGCGGCATAATTACCAAAACAATTACCGAGAAGCCCACACAGGGCAATCCGCCGCCGCGCATAGCCGAAACAGCCAGCGGCATGCTGAATGCCATAGGCTTGCAGAACGAAGGCATAGATAAATTTTTGAAAGAGAAGATGCCGTTTTTAAAATCGCTGGGCATACCTATAATTGTCAGTATCGGCGGAGACGATGTCGCCGAATATGTTAAATTGGCGAAAGTGTTGGATAAGGCAAAAGGCGTTGCGGCTTTGGAACTGAATATTTCCTGCCCTAACGTGAAAGGCAAAGAACGGCTGGTTTCGCAGGATGAAGAGGCGACTTACCAATTGGTGAAAAGCGTATGCGGCGCCACAAAGAAGACAGTTATTACAAAACTGTCGCCGAATGTAACCGATATAGCGGCTATCGGCCGCGCAGCGCAGAATGCCGGCTCAGACGCGTTAAGTTTAGTAAATACTTTTGTGGGAATGAGCATAGATATTAACACAAGAACTCCGAAATTGGGCAATGTTACCGGCGGATTGAGCGGCCCTGCCATAAAGCCCATAGCGCTGCGCATGGTCTGGCAGGTTGCGCAGAATCTGGATATTCCGGTAATAGGTATGGGCGGTATAATGGACGCTTCCGACGCCATTGAATTTATCATCGCCGGCGCCAGCGCCGTATGCGTGGGCACGGCAAACCTCGCCGACCCGTCGGCATCCCTGAAAATTGCCCAGGGGATAGACGACTATTTAACCAAGAACAAAATAAAAGACATAAAGAAGCTCATAGGATGCCTGAAAATAAATCAGTAAAAAATAGAATAATCGTCGCCTTGGATGTGAACGATGAGAACAAGGCGAAGAAATTGATAAGCCTTCTTTCTCCGCGCGTAAAAACATTTAAGATAGGAAGCATCCTTTTTACCAAGAGCGGGCCGGCCATAGTCAGGCATATCCAGAAAAGAAAATGCGATGTGTTTCTGGATTTGAAGTTTTTTGACATTTCCAACACCGTTGCCAATGCCGTGCGCCAGGCAGCTCGGCTGAAAGTAAAAATGCTGACGCTGCATATTTCCGGCGGCGAGGATATGTTAAGGGCTGCTGTTGCGGCGGCTAAAGACGAATCTAGGCGGCTCGGCATAAAGCGGCCGCTGTTAATCGGCGTAACAGTATTAACCAGCAAAGAAGCAAGTCCGCGGGAAGTTTTAAAATTGGCAAAATCAGGATTGGGCTGCGGTTTGGACGGAGTCGCCTGCTCGGCAAAAGAAGCGGCTTTATTAAGGAAGAAAATCAGAGGCAAATTTATTATCGTTACTCCGGGAATCAGAAAAGATAAAGTCGCCAGCGACGACCAGAAGAGGACCGCCACGGCAAAAGATGCGCTCAAGGCAGGCAGCGATTTTCTGGTGGTGGGCCGTCCCATAGTAGAGGCAAAAGACCCTTTGAAGGCTTTTGAGGAGATGCTCTAAATTATGGATTCAAAGCAGGCATTAGACAAAATTAAGGAAACAGAGAAAAAGTGCCGCCAGTTGTCTGATGAGGCGAAAGACAAGGCGCGCAGGATTTTATACGAGGCAGAATCGGAAAAAGAAGAAATATTAAAGTCTGCCGAGGAAAGAATAAGGCTCGAGGCGCAGAAATTAAAATCCGATATGAATAAAAAGGCTCAGGATGAAGTCGCGCTAATCGGGAAACAGGCGCAGAAAGAAATCCAGAGCCTGAAAAACAAGGCATCCTCAAAAATAGACAAAGCAGTAGAATTTCTCAAAAACAACATATAGCCGTAATATGGCAATTTCGCGGATAAAAAAAATAGAGATTATCGGGCTGCGCGAGGACCAGGAAAAAATTCTGGAGCTCCTGCAGAAATTAGGCATTGTGGAGCTGATTAAGGTAATGCAGCAGCCGCAGGCCGAGATGCCAGATTCAGAAGCGAAAGAGATTAATCTTGTCGAAATTGAGCAGGCAGTCCATTCTCTTGCCGCTTGCCGGGAAAAGAGCGGGATGCTCGAGGGCATGGTCAAGTTAAAACCGCTGGTTTACAAAAACCAGCTGGATGAAGTAGTCGCTAAATTTGATTATCATTCACTTTTGGAGCGCCTGAATAACTTCCAAAGAGATTTAAGGGATATTGCCAAACATAAAGAGCGCCTTGCCGCAGAAAAGCAGCTCCTCTGGGGTTGGCGCAATCTGAATATTCCTTTGGATGAGCTGCGCTCCACTGAGAAGTGCGGAATTTTCTTAGGCGTCTTGAACAGCCGCGACTACGCAGCGCTTTTAAACGAATGCCAGAATGACTGTAAGCATTCATTGTTTGAAGTCGTCTATGAGGATAATGCCAATACATACCTTGCCATATTCTATATGCTTGATGAATTTGAACGTATAGAAGAAATTCTGCAGAAGCGCCGTTTTAATTTTGTGACATTGAGCCACAGCAAAGGCACGGCAAAAAACAGGATTGCAGAGATTGACAGGGAAATCCTCGTCCTGAACGCGCGCGCTCATGAAATTAACTCTGCCATCGCAAAATTATCTGCGGAGCAGTTCAGGTTAATGGTAGTATATGACTACCTTTTGAATGCCGGGAAAATAAAAGATGCAGGCGGCAGCCTTTCTAAACAGCAGTTTACATTCAGTTTAAGCGGCTGGATTAGGTCAAAAGACACGAAAGTTTT
>Ga0172371_10004585_pt1 | contig 20833 bp, 17 predicted proteins | sample Lak12m_FD_114543 | JGI IMG/M metagenome (GOLD analysis project Ga0172371, IMG submission 114543) | Freshwater microbial communities from Kabuno Bay, South-Kivu, Congo - kab_022012_12m | ecosystem: Environmental > Aquatic > Freshwater > Lake | place: Democratic Republic of the Congo: South-Kivu... | reverse complement strand
TGCGCCGTTTCGAGCGCACCGGCTGGGCGGACGTTGAGGCTAAGGTTGAGGCTAAGGCCGAGGACGAGGCTGAGCCTCTACCTCAATCTCAAGCTCGATCTCAGCCTGTCTTCCTCATCCCCGGTCGCGAGCCGCCCGGTGTGATCGTCCGCCTGCCGCGCAAGCTGCCCTATCGGCTCGATCCCGGCGCGGACCTGGGCCGGGGGCTGGCCGCATTCGAAGCCGCGCTCACCAGCCTGGAGCCGTGGCGCACGACGGTCGTTGCGGCGGCGCTTTTCGAGGCGCCGTTGGCGCGGCTGGCAGGCTGGGGAGGCGAGCGTTACGGCGTCTTCATCACCGGCCGCAGCGGCAGCCTGAAGACCTCGGTGACGCAGGCGCTGCTGGCGATCTATGGTGCCGGCTTCCTGGAGGACGAATATCTGCTCAAGCTCGGCGAGGGGGCCACGCGCAACGCCATCATGGGCTACGCGACCCAGGCGCACGACCTGCCGTTCTTCCTCGACAACTTCAAGGCCAACACCGGTGACGGCGCGCGCGGCCTGGTCAACCTGATCCACAACCTGTTGGAAGGGGGCGATCGCGAGCGGATGCTCGGATCCAGCGATGTGAAGGAGAGCCGGCCGATCCACTGTTGGCCGGTCTTCACCGGCGAAGACGTGCCTGCCAACGATCCGGCCACCTTGGCGCGCGTGCTGGTCGTGCCGTTCGAGTGGCCGCACGGTGCGGACAACCCCCGCCTGACCGCGGCCCAGGCCGCCGCGGCGGACCTGCCGGCCGTGGGCCGCGCCTGGCTGGACTGGCTGGCAACCCCCGCGGGCTGGGAGGTTGCAGCCACAGCCGGGCAGCAGCTCCCGGAGCTGCGCCGTCGCCAGGTGGCCGCCTTGCGCAGTCTGCGCGGTGACATGGTCAACCCGCTGCGCGTGGCGACCAACCTGGCGACCAACGCGCTGACCTGGTGGGCATTGACGCAGCATCCACAGCTCGGGCCGCTGGCCGTCCGCTACGCGGCCGAGCATGAGGCCGGTCTGGCCCGCGTGGCCGCGGAGATGGTGGAACGCACTTCCCAGGCCCAGGAAGCCATGCGCTTCCTGGATGCGCTGCGCGGGCTGCTGGCGGCTGGCCGCTGCGTGCTGGTTCCGCGCGGCCAGGAGGCGACGGTCACCCCGGAGCGGGTGATCGGCTGGGAGGCTGAGGATGGCAGCGCGTACCTGGCGCCGGCGTTGGCGCGGGCCGCGGTCGAAGCGGTGTTGGGCCCGGACGGTCTGAACGGCATCAGCAACCAGGCGCTCTACAGCCAACTGGCGAGCCTGGGCTGGCTCGCCAGCCACGACGCCGACCGGCGGACCCGGAAGCTGCGCGCCGGTCCGCTCACCGGCAACGTCCTGCACCTGACCGCCGCCGCGCTGCGGGGGGACGGGGAGGAATCCGAGGAGGAGGTCGCATGAACGAGAGCCTGTTGAGCCAGTCAGATCACCTGCGTCTGTTCCCGCGTTCCCGCCTTTTTACAGGGAGGGGGTACCCCCTGAAAAGCCATCGCGCGCGCGTTTTTCGCGTGGATCCGAAAAAACGCGCGCGCGTCGCTCGCGCAGGGCAGCATACCCCCTCGGAAAAGGCGGGAACGCGGGAACATCGGGAACGCGAGGTCGCCTTGGGCGGGGGAAGCGACCCACGGGGGACCTTCTCCAAAAGAAGCGTCCCCAGCTCGCCATCCCTCACTTCGGACGATGCGCCATTCCGGCGGGAGGACTTCGCCGCGCTCGTCTACGTGTTGGAGACCCAGGGCCACTTCACGCCGGCGCCGCCCGCGCCGCCGTGGGCCGATCCCCGGCCCGATCTCGGCCGGGACCATGCCCGCTGGCTGACCTTGCTGGAGCTGGCGCACCGCGACGACGCTGGTGACCCCTATGGGGTCTTCGGCGCGCTGGTCGGCATCCGCTGCTGCGGCGCGGTGATCGTCTCAAGTAGCGGAGCCAGGGTGTCCTGGCGCCTGGCGCGCGGCGAGATGGCCGCGGCTGAGTGGCAGGCGATCCGCACGAAGTGGCTGATGCCCCATCTCAAGGTCTTGCAAGCACTGCTCGGCACGACCGCGACGACCGAGGGAGCGCAGACCTCATGAAACGACAGAACGGCGTCACGCTCAACGGCAAGCTCGAGGGCGTGCGCGCCAGCCAGGTGACTGTAGGGGATCTGACCGGCAGCTACGTCACAGCCACGCTGATCACCGACCACCTGGCCTACGGCGGGCACCACCAAGTCGTTTTCCCGGAGGAACACGCGTCCGATGTGCTGGCATACTGGGCGCTGACGGACGGCAACCTGGAGGTCGCGGTCGAAGGCTGGCTGCGCTCGACGCCGGCGGCCGCCGGCAGCCCGGCGATGGCAGCCGTGGTGGTGGACCGGGTGATCTATCTTTCGGTCACGGATGCCATGCGCAACCAGGTGGCGGGCTACAAGGCAGCGGTCAGACAGGGGTCGGGCTCTGTTTCCGGCCGCAAGCAATCCAAAACGAGGTAGAGCGGAGCGATGGACGATCCGAAATTCCCGGAAACGGTGACCGTGAGCGAGCTGCGCGCCGACCTGCGGCGCATCCTGGAGACCGTGCACTATTTCCAACGGCGCTACGTGATCATGCGCAACGGGGACATGATGGGCATCCTGTTGGCCGTGGAGGATTTTCGGCAATTGGTGGGCGCGCCCGGCGCGGCGGCGGAAAGCGATCGGAAGTGAACGTTCACAGCGGCAGGCTGCCAGGGCTGCAGGTGACCTGAGACGTCACTTTTTCACTCACTCAAGATGCAAAAGCGAGCTCTGCCAAGGAAGGCCCCTGATGATCGGGCTGAAGACGTGATCATCGGATAGCCAGCTGCATCAACTGGAGCAATCGAGCGTCACTTGTTATTAGGATTGCTTGATCTCGGCTGCACGCAGTGGCGTAGTGGATTGCGTCGAGCCATTCGATAGGCTCTATTGTTCCGTCTGACATCCGGACAGAACTGGAGACAAGCCCAAATGCTGGCAGGAGCGTTTCGTCTAGCGGCTCAACCGAGAACCATTCGGGCGGCGCTTGAAGGAAGGCTGCCAGGCGATAGGGCGCGAAGTCGCCGGCCACAATCTGATCCCATTTCCGCGCCAGTTCAGCAAATGCTACAACTGAGGCAGCGACGACATACCGGCCATCTGCCAGCACAATCCGGTTGAGCAGCCTTACGGTTTCCTCTGAAAGAAACCGGCTTGAGCAGAACGTCGGTCTGGTATAGTCATCGGACCGAAAGCATTGCCGCAAGACATCAGCCAACGAACCGACATCAAGTACAAGGTCGATCATTTCTCCTCGATGGTGTCTACCAAGCCATGACTTCACCGAATAGCTCAGGTTCCCACCAACTTGTGGCAGATGGGCGAAGGATCAGACGTCGAAGAGTTACATCTGGGCTTAGCTCAGGTCCTCCAAGTTGACTCCACAAGCCTGCAACCGAGTAGTCATCCGACCGCTCGAACATGGATTCCGTCAGGCAAGCAACATCCAGAGAGGCAATGGGCAGGCAGCTTTTCACCTTTTCCAAGCCTCTCAGGAAGTCGTGCCAGTCCAAGCGGGATCTGCCCTTCTTGGCTAAGTCGGCCAGCAGCACGAGTTCGACTATCGTGCACAAAAGAAGATCTTCGCTCGGTTGCTGAAACTCAGTACATCCTAGAATCTCCTCCACCTCGGCAATCGAGAGCAGCCTGGTCCTCATACTGATGAGCCTTCTTCATCGAGCCGGTCCGCTTTCAGGGGAGGCAATGCTCGGAGATCGCTTTCCTCCATCGGTTCAGATGGAATCTCCGTTTGATAGATGGCCTGCACACGTTCTGCCGTCACCTTCTCCCATTGCTCCGTGACTGCTCTTTCCAAAACCAGCCTAAGCAGCGTGAGCATCGGCCCTGGCACACCCTGTGAGAGATCGAGCGCTTTCACGACGGCCTCCCGGTCAAACGGTCCGAGCTGTCCCCTTAGGTCCGGGGATGTCCGAAAGTGATCAAGATACGCGAGAGCTAGAGGGACGGCGGTCTGGGCAGCGTTCAGGGGCTGGAAATAGACGGTATATTCTTGCACTGCCGGCCCACTAATCGAACACACTCGGTCCAAACCAGCGGCTTTCCAATGGGGAGTCCATAGCTCCTGGACGTACGGATGTATCGTGAACATGACGTTATAGAACCGAGTGTATACACTTTGATATGGCCCATCAATGAAGAACCGACGCAGGTCGTCCACGAAGGCCCGGCGTTCTTGGCTGTTTTGCGGCACTACGATTTTCTCGACCTCATCCACCAGCAGAAGTGCTTGGTCGATGCCAGCGGCTCTGAACAGCCTCACGAGATCGTTGAACACGAAAGTATTACCCTCTTGGCGCCACCAATGATCAGTCCTCCCTGACAGAAAACTATGGTCCCACTGGTCGATATCGTGACCGTATCGGGCTAGTGACAGTGCGACCTCCTCGCTGACGCCTGCCTGGAGCAAGCTTTGTTCAATTCCTCGGTCAAGGCTAAACATCACGCTTACCCCTTGACCTTCGAGCCAGCGATCGTTTCCGAGAGTGGTTTCTGGGTTACCGGGATCTACCTGATCCATCACGTGCTGTGGTATCTCCCCTGACAGCGCCCTGAGTCTCCACAATGCCCACGCCACGCAGCCTGAACTGCCTAGGCCGCTGCCCACAAGACGGGTGAATTGCCAGAACTTGCGTGTTCGACCGCTTCCTTCGGGGACGAGATGAGCCGCTAGCACAACGAACTTCCCCCCCGTCAACTCATCGCCCAAATCGCGCATGATACGGCGCCGCTCGTGGTTAAGAAACGCGGTCTTCCCAATCCCGCGCCCGCGACGGGTGGCGTAGTCCATCAGAAAAGCGATGGGTCGGGTGGCAATCGCGCTTTCACGAGGTATCAGCAGTCGCTCGAACTGAGATTCCTCCGTTAATCTCAGTTCATCACAATAGATCTCTCCGTTGCGGCGTGGATCGCTGCTGTCAGGAACGACTGTGGGCGAGTCTGGAAACGGATTCTCCAGCAGCCCGAAGCGACTGTACGGATTGTCTTTCGGAGGGGTCGGCTGAGATTGGCGCAACAATGGGTTTGCTGTACTCATTGACGTATCCTTTCTGTCCCACTCAGGGGCAGCTGCGCGAGTGCTACTAGGCTGTGCGGTACAGAGTCCAGGTAAACGGGTCTGCGAAGCTGACCCGCTCCTGATGTCTGGTCAGCACGAACGTCAGTTTCGACAGCAATGGACAAGGGAAACTCCGGTATTGGGAGCTCCTCAATGGTCTTGTCCAGGAACATATCGAACAAGTGCGAACTAATGCGAAGTTGACGGCAGACCTCATCTCGCACATCCAGGAGTGAGACATAAAGAGTCCCTGAGTGCCTGGCCAGATGGCCGTGCACAGATGATAGGGTCGCAATGAACGTTTGCCGGACAGTATCCCAAGTTGGCTGATACAGATACAGGCACTTTCCATTGGGGTGTTGCACATCGATTTTCTCGAAGCGGTCTGGTGATCCAGATGATCGAAAAACGCTTGTCGGAAACAAGAGCCGCCCTGAGACCCAAGGATGCCAGTCGGTGTAGAAAATCAGCTCCAGGGCTTCGAGCCGGGGACACCAGCCCCTGAATGTTCGCTCGTAGATCGGCGGCCTCTCTCCCGGAAAGTCGGCTTGCTGGAAAGAATACGGCACTGAACCAAACAAGAGCGTGACAGCTGCTTCCCTCATGGCCAAGGCCAACCGTTCTCTAGGGCTATACGACACTGGCCCTTTGGTCCCTGGGTGACGTGGCTTGAGCGTGCTGAGCCGTTCCCAAGCGTTACGCACCCCGGCCTTCCAGTCTTCGGCGCTGATCGGAAAGGCAGTGGGATTGGCCTCGACCGCCCGCCTAGCCGCGGAAATTGTCTCCTCATCTACCACTTTGTTCCATGCGTAGTCATTCCAATTGCGAGATTTCGGACGCCAGTCTGATTGAGGAGCAGGCATTATCAGCTCACCTTGCCCGGACGGGTTGAGCTGCCACATGCGCGCAATAAACCAGCCAGGCACAACGTATATTTCCTGCATTTTGACAACAAGCAAGCGACGAAAAGCACGGGCATCCTGTCCAGAAAGAGCCAAGGCTTTCTCACCCGCCTGGTTGATCGTATGAGGAGCGGCCGTGATATTCAGTTTCGGGGTTGAGCGCGCTTCCAGCCATCCAAATGCTCTCAGTTCCCGCAACAATCGCTCGACAGTGCGTCCGCTTTGTCGCAGAACAAGCCGCATCTTCTGTAGCCGTTGGCCAAGCTCGCGTTGCAGAGACGGGCCGTTAATCGTTCCATTTCTTAGCGCCAGGTCCAGTGCATCCGCATACAGACTCATATCGGTGAACAAGGCGACTTCGCGACTGCTGGGCGCTGGCCATGCGAGGGTTTGCTCTTCCATTCTCATTCGGCTCCGATTTTCAAGGAGAAGACCACGATAGCTTCAGACGCGCTGCTCCATTTGTCTCACCATGTCCCACCCCGCCCCTTGTCGATGAACCTCAAACCGCGCCGACTTCCGAATCTGGTCCACGCCAATGGTGAATCGGAAGGGGAACAACTCCGGCAGGCGTACCAGATCATCGAACGGCAGTTCCTCGGCAGGATGGGCGGTGAGGGCGACGGCAAGCATCCACTCTTCCAGCGCCGGCGAGGTCGCCGTCAGAGCGCGGCGCATAGGCTGATAGGCGTAGCGTTGGCCCGTTTCCACCAGGATGCCCCAGTTTCGCAATGTGAAGATGATGCGCTCGGTCGCCTTTTCCAATGCACCCAACTGCCCCAGTTCAGCGATCATCCTGGCCTTCACTTCTTTCGGAGTGATGATCTCTGCGTGACGCGAGATCTGGCCGATGGTAATCGCTCCCAGGCGAAAGAACGGGTAGGTGAGCAGCGTCATACCGTAGTGAAGCCACAGCCGGTCGGCAGCGTTTTCGGTCCCAGCGTACAGCTTGAGCGCATCTGTCCTGAGCACCGGATGCGACGCGGCGCTCTTGCCCCAGATGTTGATTAGGATGTCCAACGCCATGCGGCGGTTCTCGCGACTAGGCACCTGGACGGCCACGATGGGATCCAGGCGCGCCCGCAGCTCTGAGAGGTTGTCTGTTTGAATGCACAAAGCCGCCGCGGCATCCATCCACACGCGATAGATGTTGCGCCGGAAGCCAATATTCTTGTTCATGTGTTCCCCGCTGTGATCGCCACCACTGGTACGATGAGCTCTTCAAAGGTTGTGCCGCCGTGGGACACGACTTGCGTCCCTTCGGCAACAAACGCCTGTCGCCTGCCCGGCATGAGCGCCCACCAGCCAGCGGGCAGAACGCCATCGTCGTGCCAGAGCATCGTCCCCGGATACTGAGTCTGAACTGCGCGCGCGAAATCCTCGTTGTTGTAGAGTCGCGCCCGCTTGCCGCGTGACGCCACGGAGACGCCTTCGCTCGGCTGTCCCATCCCGATCGCCGCGACGTGCCCGTGATCGCTGGTCACCGTGACGGTGTAGCCGTTTCGCAGCAGCGCCGCGATCGCTTGCTCGGTACGTTGTGAGTTGTTCAGCCAGAGACGCACCGAACCGAGTACATCGCCCAAGCCCTGGGTGGCACCGTGCAGCATGTCGTCAATGGCTGAGTTGATCAAGCACATCGCCTGGATGCGCCGGCTATCCACGATCGCGGGATAAGGTTCCGGACTGCGCTCCGATATTTGTGCGTAGGCGATGGCACCCAAGGACAGGCCGGCGCGGCGCCAGAAGGCGGCCCACCCCTGCGACTCCGCGGCGTTTTCAGCCAATGTGTCAGGAAAGGCCATCGGACGCTGCCCGGTAATCAACGCCTGCCGCGAGACCGATGTGATGCTGGGTATCTGCGCCAGGACCGACCTCTCGTCGAAATCCCAGGCGCGATGGCGTGTCCCCCACGCCTCGCGGATCAGGTGCCAGTCGGACCACGCCATGCCGTCGAGCACCACCAGGGCAATCCGCTGTTGCCCGGCGCCATAGCGATTCTCCAGCCAGATCGGCACGTGCCAAAGGTGATGCGGTTGCGGCAGAGGGCGGGTCGCTAGTGCAGTGTAGTGTGCTTGCAGCCAAATCGCGAAGCGGGCATCAAGCTCCTCTTGTAGTGTTGCGATACGCTGGAAGAGATCATTAGGGAGGCGCACTTCGAACTGGCTGCGCCAGACGTTGAGCTGCGCCCAACGCCGGGCCAACACGCTCCAGTCTTCCCAACGTAGCGTTTCCACCGCCAACAGCTCACCCAGCGCCGCAGCCGCCTCGGTCAACTGCCGCACGTGCGCCGCCTCCTCGTCAACTGCGATGGCTGGCCATGCCCAGGTTGGCACTTTAATTGATCTATCAAGGATCACTGGGACCAGTGTTTCGGAGCGCACCAGGGCCGGCACCACGTCTTGCACCGCCCTGTCATGTATGAAATCCAGTGAGGTGCGCGCGGGTTCATAGTCGGCCCGCTCCTCGCCGACCAGATTACTGACAAATTCGCCCCACGCGTCCTGGACGAAGCTGCGGTAGGACTCGGGACGCGTGATGATATCGCCTACAGGCCAGCCAGCGAGATTGGGCACCCCCTGCAACTGACCCACCAATCGTTCGGCCAGCGGCGAGGGAAGGGGATCACCCGCGGCGTGATAGCGCGCCAGCCAGAGCAGCAACTCGGCCGGCCGGCGCAGCGACTCGGTGTGTGCGTCGAAGACTACCAGAAGCAGGAAATCCGCAGTCTGGACCGGCGACAGGGGGCGCTCCGGCCAATTGCCCACCGCCTGCGCTCGAGCCAGCCGGCTGCGACCGGATGGGCTCAGCAGGCGTAAGGTTGGATAGTCCAGATTGGGGAATAGAGCGTGCAGCGCCAGGGTGATGTGTTGCCCCTGCTGCCAGAGGTCGTAGGGCAGGCGATTCAGCGGCCCGGCTGTGATGACAATGACCGAATCAGAGGTTGTGATCGGTCCAAGCTGATGGTAGCGGTGGCGCAGCGCCACAGGATCTGTTTCGGAGATGACCCGGATGCCGCGCGCGTTGAGTTCAGCCAGGATGACCTCGTCGGCCAGGATGCCGTCCGGGTCACTGACCAGCGTCAGCGGTCGCGCAGGAGTCGGAAACCGTTCCAAAATCGTTTGTAGCATAGGGCCTTGTGCCCGTCGTGATACCCACCCCGAGCGCCCGTAGTGTAGGGCCTTGTGCCCGCCAAACACGCCCACAAGGGGCTATACTACGGCTTGTCATCCACGCCCATGAGGGGCTATACTACGATCATATTGGCAATGGGTTCATGTGGCCACCCCACGGCCAATCTTCGGCGTGTTCGACCAAACGTTTGCGAACCGGGTTATCCAGAATGTACTCAGCAATCGCGATCAGGCTCTCGTCCGTTCGGATAATGTGGTCGTAATAGCGCGGCTGCCAGAGCTTGCCCTGCCACCCCACGGCCCAGCTCTGGTTGGTGGCCTTCCCCTTGTACTGATCGGTGAAAGTCAATACCGAGATAACATCCTTGCGCGGGCTGATCGTGAAATGAAAGTGATCAGGCATCAGGCAGTAGGTGTAAACCGCACAGTTTTGACGATCTTGCTCTTCGTGCAGCACATCCAGCACGCGTTGGTTCAGTTCGCCTCGCACAAAGGGCGATTGATCTTTATACGCGCGGATGGTGATGAAGTAGATCCGATTAGCATCCGTATACAATTCAGGATCCAACCGCTGATTTTTGGGTGGATGATAAGGTTTGTTCCATGACATGGTATTCATCCTGTAGTCCTGTGCCCGTCATCCACGAACGCCCACGAGGGGCTAGGCTACGGGCTCACTCGCAAACTCGCGTTATCGTAATACATCAACAAATCCGGGTCTTCCTGCAGCACATCCTCCGGCAGGCGCTCGGCGACCTTGACGATGGTGGCGTACTCGCGCGCCCGCCAGGCCTGGGCAAAGCCGGCGCGCACCGCCTCGGTGCGGAACTGGCGCAGGCGGCCGCGGCCCTCGACGTAGCCCTGAAACTCGCGCAGCAGGCCGCGCAGGCGGAGCTTTTCCAGGTCTTCCGCCCGGTTGGGATCGGGCACGTACCAGCGGCTGGCCTCGTCTTGCAGGAAGTTCTCTTCCAGCAGCACGCGCAGGTCGGGCAGCGCCTCATGCCGCGCCTGGTGCAGCTCCTGCAAGAAGCGCGGCTGGATATCCTGGAAGGTGGCCGGCTGATCGAGGAACTGCGCCCGCAGCCAGGACACCGCACTTTTCTCGTCGCTGACGAACATCGCCAACTGTGCCATACCCGCGGCGCGCAATCGCGAGCGGTCGTATTCGGCGGTCTGTTCGGGCAGGAAGTACATGCCGTCGCGCTCCGCAAAACGGTCGCGCAGGCCCGCGTAGAATGCGGCCGCGCCCAGCGGCACCGCGATCCCGCGCTGGATGTGGTAGGCCACCATCCGGTCGAACAACAGGTAGTTCTGGCGTTCGGCCACGATTTCGAGCCGGTCGTTCTTGCCCCACACCACGGTCGGGACGTGGGCCAGGTGTTGGCGTACGAAGTCCCAGGCGGCTTCCTCGGTGCCGGCATGGGATAGGAAGCGCTGCTCGAAGCCGCTGGCAGGCTTGTAGGCCGAGATGACCAGGTCCTGCTTGGCGGCGCTGGCCGCGGTGACCTGCCGGTAGGATGCCTGCTGTTTGTCGAGGGTGCGGGTGTCGGCCACCACAAAGCCGGCCGACATGAGCGCCTCCTGCACGGCGCGCCAGACCGCGTCGTGGCTGTTGTGGAACTCCACCGTCATCCAACGGCCGGGCTTGAGCGCGGCGTAGTAGCGGCGGAAGCAGGCGCGCATCAGCTCCTGGTAGTCGGCCAGCGTCTTGCGCTTCGCCTGGTCAATGATCGCCTCGGGGCGGCTGTTCGTGCGTACGTCGTGCCACGATTCCAGCAGGTAGTTCAGGTCGGCGTAGTAGATATTCTCGCCGAAGGGTGGATCAGTGAAGATGTAGTCAACGCTGTCGTCGGGCAAGGCCGCGGCCGTGGCCGATTGGGTGGTGATGGCCGCGCCGCCGAAACGATGGTTCTGGCTGCCAAACGCCTTTGCGATGCGGTCAGTCTTGCCGTCCAGGATGTACCAGGGCGAGACCTCCGAGATGAGCGAAGAAATGTAGTAGACGCCGGTCAGATAGCGGTTTACCTGCGAAAAGTGGGTTGGCCCGTAGCGGTTGAGCAGCGACATGCCCCAGATCGCCTGCTCGAAGGCGAACAACAGCATGGCGCGCAACCGCAGGTCGGGCACGGCCTGGGCCTTCGTCCACAGCGCGTGCAGGGCGTGGCGGACGCGCGGCTGGAAAAGCTGGTGGATGTGAGTCACACCTTTGGGCGCCAGACGGGAGCCGTGGTACATCTGCGCGATGGGCAACGCATTGGCGGGCACACTTGCCGGCATTGGCATTCGCTCGATGCGGTCGAGAACGCCCAGGTCGTGCGCATCAACGCTCTTGGTGTATTTGCCGCTGCCGACGGTGTATTCGATCAACACGGGCTTGCGCTTGAGGGTTTCGACAGTGCGTCCCAACACCGGATCGAAGACCGTGATGCGACATTTTTCCAGGCTGCGTTTGGTGACTTGGGCAGCGCAGTGCGGACAAGCGAACGAGTCCCTGACGCGCTGCGTGTCCTCGTCCAGGGCCTCGTCCAGGAAGACGATTTCGCCGCTGCACTGCGGACACAGGAAGACTTCGCTCCAGACGGTGTAGTTAATACGGCCCATGACCGGCGCGTTCTGTGCGTTGCCACGCCCACAAGGGGCTAAACTACCGTCATCGTCCTGTAGTCTAGGGCCTTGTGCCCGTGCATCGTCACGCCCACAAGGGGCTACACTACTATTGGGTTGGTCGTCTCGTAGCATAGGGCCTTGTGCCCGTTCTTGTGCCCGTGGATCATGCACCGTCTCATACATCCAACCGATCTCATCCCGCACCTCCGCCAGGATGCGCGTCGCCTCGCGTTCGAACGCGGCCGCATCAGCGGGGGTGTTGTAGTTGTAGGCGATGAACGTGGCGATGGGCGACAGGTCGGCCAGCGCAGCCTTACGCGCTCCAAGCCGCGAGATCGATTTATTCCCCTCGAAGATGGTACCGTCGCCATCCACGCGGTAGCCCAGGTCCGCCACCGCACGACAATCGCCGCACAACTGCGCAGCAACGCCGGTCATCCCCGTGCCGCAGAAGCCGTCCAGCACGACGTCGCCCGGCGCGGTGTAGTGCAGAATGTAGCGCATGATGGCCTTATGCGGCACTTTGGTGTGATAGGAGTGCGCGTTGTAGATCGGGTCGCCCTTGCCCTCGGATACATCGGCCGCAAAAGGCTCACAGTGATAGCCGGTGGCCGCGTCGTCGGGCAAGCCCAGCCGCTCACGCGTCGCGCGGCGCTGCTCCTGCCACTCGACGATGATCTCCGGCAAGAAGGGGTTGGGGCAGGCGGTGTAGTAGGGCGGGTCGGAGAGCGTCAGGATCGCGGCATCGTCGCCAATGGGGAAGCCCTCGATAGCGCGGAACGCGGGATCAGCGAGCTTCTCTCGGAGGCGCTCCCGGAAGTACGCGCGGCGCGCGGCATCGTCCGCAAAGGTCAGGCCCAGGCAGGTGATGGGGAGGGATTCGGGGGCGTCAACGACCAGCAGGGGGGCTTGTTCTGTCATGGCTGGCGCTGCTCACTTGCGGGGCGGTGGCGTTCGACCTCAGCGCGGGCGGCCTCGTTGATCTCACTCCAGAACCCGAAGACATCTTCTCCGAGCCGTTTGGCCTGAGCGGTCACGTAGCCTTCATCGAACGGCGCGCCGGTGTGGAGCAGCACGCGCATGTAGTGCGCTAACATCATCCCGTAGATGTCTATCTCGTGCTTATTCGACCGGCCCTCTTCCCAGGCCATGAGCTTGCCGACAATGACATCCTCCGGCCGCGCACACCAGGCGTCGAACGGGGCGCCGTCCGGCAGATCAATGGTTTGGCGAATGCGATTCTTGAATGCGGCTCGATAGCGTGAGTCGCGCGTCAGCGGGCTGAGGTCGGCCTTGTCGCCCAGCTTCCCGTCAATGATGTTGAACGAGATACCCATCCGAATGGAATTGCGCATCTGCTCCGGGTCGGCATAGTAGCGCGGTGGTGGGTAGGCCGCCGCCAGCGCCTGGATGTGGCGCTCGTTCAGGTCCACAACGATGTCAATATCGTAGGTGGTGCGGTTATTGCCGTAGATGGCGGCCGCAAAGCCACCGATGATCATGTACGGGGCGTTGATGCGATCGAGGGTCAGCAGGATATCAAAGAACAAGCGGAGGTCGGGTGTACGTTCGGTCGCCACGGGCAATCTCCTCCAGGATTTTCAGGCCAAGGGTCTCGGGCGGCGCGTCAGGGTTGAGGCGGCGCACCCGGTTGCGGATTGCTCCCATCACGAACTCGCGCGCGCCGAGCATGGCCTGCAAGTGGGCGCCTGGCGATAACTGCACCCACAAGCACATGTATTCGAAGTCTATCGGATCGAAGCGCCGGCTGAGCGGTCTGGGCATGATGTTTCCCCTGGTGTTGGCGTTACCCCATTTTACCCTTTTCGGAATGTTACGACAAGGCGTAGCATAGTGCCTTGTGCCCGTCCCGTCACCCACGCCCACAAGGGGCTAGGCTACACGACCACGTCCCATAGTCTGCGGCCTCGTGCCCACCGCCCACACGTCCGTAGCATAGGGCCTTGTGCCCGTCCCGTCGCCCACAAGGGGCTATGCTACGACCGTATTCCGTCGGCTATACCGCCCGTAGCATCGGGCCTTGTGCCCGTCGTCCACGCCCACGAGGGGCTAAGCTACGATAGCGTCAATCGTGTATTCCGTCGATCGTGGCTGGCCATCACCTGGCGGACGTGGGCGGCGAAACGTTCGGTCAACTGCTCCACCGTGCACGGCAGGCCGCCGGCGCGCAGCGCGGCCTCCAGCGCGCTCAGATTCAGGCTCACCGTCTCGATGCCGCGCAGCGCCTGGTTCGCGGCCGCGGCCAGGCCGGTTGGCAGGCTCTCGTTCGCCGGGTCGGCCAGCGCCAGGTAGGCATCGAGTGGGCCGCGTTCCTGCGGTGTCATCGCCGCGATGCTGTGTGCTGCGGTCTCGCTCACGAGGGCCTGGCGCAGGGCAGTATGCCAGCCGGCCAGGAGCGCGTCGAGCCGGAGCTCCAACGCATCCAGGCGTGCGCTCGCGGCTGGCCCGCCGGCAGCCTGGCTGGGGCGGTAGGTGCAGCAGGAACAGGTGGGCGAGTCGGCCAGCAGGCCGGGATGGAACTCGCGGCAGGTCGGCACGCCCGTGATTGCGTCGCTCCAACCCTGAAACTCGGCGCGGTTGAGGATGTCAATCTGTGCCAGTACTTTGAGCTGTTCCACGCGGCGATCACGCAATAAGCGCACCCGGCGGTCGTCCCCGGCCGGGCCCAACACCCCATCGGCATGGGCCGCGCTGTAGATGTCAACATACTCGCGGCGCAAGGCCTCCAGCCGCCTGGCCCATGTGCTCACCTCCAGGCTGGCTTCACCCTTCGCCAGGCGGCGAACCGCGTTCAGCAGCTCCTCTTTCGCGGCCCTGGCTCGTTGCACCCACGCATGATCCGCAGGTAGATTCGCCGCCGCTTCGCTCAGGTAAGCGGCCGCCGGCTGGAGCTGGTTGATGGCGTCCAGAAGCGCCGGTGTGCGCAGCGCTGCGCGGCGGTAGCCGAGCTCTTGGGTCACCTCGGCTAGGGTCAACCGCAGGTTGCGCAGCTTGCCCGCCGTGTTGTAGCGCGCCAGCGTCTCCAGGAATTCCTTGGTCTTGCGCAGGTAGGGCAGCAGGTCGGCCTGGCTGAGGCTCACCGCCGGGATCGTCGAATGCTCCACCACCGCGCCTTCCTGGGAGGTGAAACGCAGGCTATCGGTGAAGATCGCGTCGTTCCAGAGCCGCAGGCCGCCCTGCACCTGGCTCTGCCACGCGGCCACCAGGCGCTGTTCTTCCTGCACTTTGGCTTGCAGTGCGGTCGCCGCCGCTGCTCGAGTGCTCTCGTCGCGCAGCAGGCCGGCCTGCAGGTCGAACGCGTCGAAGATGGCGCTCCAAACGGGCAGCGGCACATCGCGCGTGCGGCCGTAGTATCGGAAGTCGGTCAGATCAGCGATAGCATGCGCGGCAGCCCGTTCCAGGTTGCCCGCGTCCAGCGTCTCATTGCCGCCCAGGTTGAGCGTTATCTGGCCATCATAGACGAGGGCCAGCAGGCCCACGGCGACCCATTCCGGCTCCAGGCCGAAATGCGTTTCCTTGAAGACCGGGTGGGCGCCGGACGCGACCTGCTCGATGACCTCCCCGGCGTTGACGACCTGGTTCGGGTCCGCCTTGGCGTGCAGCTTGTCGAGCAGATAGCCGGCGTAAGGGGAGTTGAGCGGCCGGACCGCCTCGGTTTCATCCAACAGCTTCAGCCCATCCAGCACGGCGATCGCCAGGTTGGTCCGGCTGCGCGTGGCCAGGTAGCGTACGGCGTCCATCGCGGCGGTCGGCCGCGCCGCCTCGGTGATGGGCTGCGACAACCGGGGGAAGCTCGGGTAGGCCGGGTAAGCATCGCCGAAGTGCAGCGCCAGTTTGCTGGCGGCAATGACCCGCAGCAGCTCCTCGGGGTCCCGGCTGGCACTGCTGCGGGTCTGGGCCAGCGCCTCGGGCACGGCCTGTTGCACGCCCCGGTAGAGGATCCGCAGGTGGTTGGTCAGGTTGGTGCGCAGCCAGGCAGTCAGCCGACGCAGGTGCTGGCCGGCTTTGTCCGCGTAGGTGTCCCGGTACTCCGAGGCGGTCGCGGCCAAGTCGCGGGCGCCAGCATAGCTGCGCACCAACGCTTCGAAGTCTGCGCCGACGCCTTCCAGGGAGAAGATCACCTCGTCCGCATTGGGCGCCGGCGGCTCGGATGGTGCACCATCAGTGAACGGCGGCAGGATATAGACGTAGAAATCCCTGGGCGGCTGGGCTGTGCTCCGCTCGTTCGGCCGGCCGAAAAAGATGTAACCCGGCCGCGTCACGTGGCGCTCGACCCAGGGCAGCTCATAGCTCCAGATGCTGTAGCCGGTGACGTAGACGCTCTCCAGCAGCCCCAGCAGCGATTGCAGTGCGGCAAAGAAATAGGTGTTCAGATCGGGGCGATCCAGGAAATCCCCGCGCTCGGCGATCTGGGCATCGAAGTCCACGACCTTGGTCGGGTCCAGGTAGTACTGCCCGTTCTCCTCGTTATGGACGATGAACTGGCCGCTCACCGTGCGGATGATCTCGCGCAGCGCCACCTGGATCGTGCCGGCCAGGAATTCGGCGTCCGGCTCAGGTGTAGCCGCCCACAAGGTGAGGTTGTCGCGTAGTTCCTCTACGGTCACGCCGATGGGTGCGCGGATGTCGCTGGTGGTCAGGCGGTGGACGCTCAACGCGCGGATGATGCGCTGCGCGAGCGGCAGCAGTTGCTGCCGCGTGTACGCGTTTTTCACCCGACCTGCCAGGACATCGCTGGCCTCTACCGCCTTGGCAACGCCCGGCAGAGAACGGAGGCTGGGATTATCACGCAGCAGACCCCAATAATGATCGTAGGAGATCAGCCCCGGTTGGTCGGCCGGCACCTCGCGATCCAAAACATCGCGGATGGCGAGGGTGAAGGTCTTCATCACCTCACGTTTCTCGGCGATGTAGACCTGCTCGAAGGTCTCGATATACGCCGGGTGGATGGGGAAGAGGCGGGCGAACTCACCCAGGCGTTCCGCCAGGGGCGGATAGAGCCGGGCGAACGGCCGCAGATGCTCGGTGATGCGGGCCAGTTGGGCGTCGTCCTTGCGCAGCAAGCGCTCGGCGACCACGTAGGCGATATCCTCGCGCGCGATGCGCACCTGCTCGAAGCGATCCCGCACCCGGCGCAACTGGTCGGCGACGAAGCCGAACCGCGGGTTGTCGAACAGAGTCTCCTGGACGCCCGCCAGCAGGCGCAGCGGGGTCAGCTCGATGACTTCGCCCAATTCACGCAGGAAGCCCAGGTCCAGGATCAGGGCGCGCTGCTCGCGTGTGCGCAGGTAGTCGAGCAGCTCATCCACCACCAGCAGCAGCCCCTGATCAGGGTAGCGCTCTGAGAAGCCGGACATGGCCGCGATCAGTGCGCCTTTGTTGTTCGTGACCGCTGTCGCCGCGGGGAAGGTATAGGGGCACCCCAGTTGAGCGAGGAAGACCTGCAACTCATCGAGGATGATGTCGCGCAGGCTTTTCTCGACGCCGCCCAGTTCCATCCGCAGCACCTTGAACCGGCCGGCGATCGCGCCCGCCGCTTCGCGCACCGCAACGTTGCGGAGGCTGGCGGCCAGATCGGCATGTTCCGCCACGGCTGAGAGGACGGCCATCAGGTGGGTCTTGCCCGTCCCGTAGTTGCCCACCACCAGGATGCCCTTGTTGTCTGTCGGACGGTCAATCTGGAGATTGGGCAGCACCAGGTTGCGCAACAGATCCGCCATCCGGTCCGAAACGACATACGTCTCCACAAGATGGCCGGCGGTCGCTTTCTGGTCGGCCGTCAGAAGTTGGATGATGCTTTCGAGCGACTCGAATTGGACCAGGTCACGATAGAGCATGGCGATTCCCCGATTAGTAGCGTAGCCCCTCGTGGGCGTTTTGCGGCGGGCACAAGGCCCTAAACTACAAGTAGCTTAGCCTCCGGTGGGCGTTCGCGGCGGGCACAAGGCCCTATGCTACGGCAGGTTGATGATGTGAACGCCGGGATGATGCCACGTGCGATAGGCGCTGTGTTCTGGGACGGCATAGGCCAGCACATCCTGCGCGTGATTTCCCGGCCAGGCAACGATGAGCCGGGCGGATCGGCTGGCGGATCGGAACAACGCGAGCGGGTCGAGCGCCCAAGCTGGCTCAAAGAGCAGATCAACGTCGGTCAACACCAGAGGACCGGGTGCCTGGCGCGTTGCGGTATTGAGCAGCCATGATCGTGCCAGTCGCGCGCGAGCCTGGGGCGGTTCGTTGAGGAGCAAGCCGCTCAACTCCTTGCCCACCGATACTGGTTGCACCCCAAGCGCAGCGGCCACTTCCTGGGCGTACCGCTGGATGACGCGCACATCGGGATGCACGAGCAAAACGCACGCATCGTCCGGGTGCGCTACCAGGGACTCAACGATGTCATAAGGCATGGGAAAGTACCGCTCAAATGAAACGAAAAGGCCGCGATCCCAGGGCTAAAGGATCGCGGCCTCATTTGCCTATCACAAACAACGGTGCTAAGATGACGGCAGCGATGCCCCAGTCCTGGGACCAACAGGATGCGGGCGTGAAGCCGACCAGGTACGATCTGGTCGGCTTCACTGCTTAATTGCGCCTATTATACCGGGATAACTCCGATCGGGCAACCTGTCGCGGAAACGGGATAGCGCAATAAGTCGGAGTCAGCTCTCTACCACCAGTAGTATCGTACCCGCTCTCGTGCCTATAGGTTGTAGGCATATACCGATGGGCGGACACGACCATGGGTTGAACGAGTTTAGCAGAACTCGCCAGGTCTATGAAGCGGCCAGCGACAGTGTTTGAGGCCAGTCTGGTTGCTACCTGTTGTGGTCGTGGCCGGTCTCGACTTATTGCTTTATCCCGAAACGCGCCCGAATTGCTTGTCAAACCGGAGCGTCCCGTCACAGGAGAGTGAGAGCGATCGCCACCACACAACCCATACCAGGAGACACACACGATGATTCGTTGCACACGCCATGAGCCGTGGTGCACCTGCTTTCTGATCCTGGTCGCTGCCTTCACGCTGACTGGCTGCACGCCATTGGCGCGCAGGATGGTTGGTTCTCAGTTTGCAGGCGAGATCGTAGCGAGCGCGGCCAGCGCCGGCAGCGCTCCGGCGACCGAGATGATGGTCACTTCGACACGCGTAGCTTCGGCTACCACATCGCCGACCGATTCACCGACGCGCATTGTTTCGTCGACAGCAACCGTTCGGCCAACAACCACACCGACCGCGACCACATCGGCGAGCTCAACGCGGCCAGCGCCGATATACACGCCAGCGCCCACCGAAATGCCCACACGGACTGCCACGACCACGCCGGAGTCGCCGGCCGTGCTGGTTGAGTCCGCTGCCAACATTCGCTCCGGGCCGGGCACCGCCTACCCGATCATCGGCGCGGCCCGCGTGGGGCAGCACTTGCCCATCATCGGCCAGTCCGGCGGCTGGTGGCAGATCAGGCTCGGTCAACGGACTGGCTGGATCTGGGGTGCGCTCGTGGCGCCCAACGCGGCCGCCGATCAGTCACCGGAGGTGTCGAACATTCCTCCTCCACCACCCAGCCCAACCAGCCTGCCACCCACCGTTGCGCCCACAGCAGCCCCTCCACCTGTTGGCGCCTCGGCGCCTCACCCCGACCTGGTCGTGCTTGGTCTGGAGACGCAATACCCGGTGCGCGCCAGGGTCGTGCGTGGGTGGGACTACGAGTTCGTGGACCTGTCGGCCGCGTACGATATCGTGGTCTACCGGGACGTCTTCGGGATGCTGGCCCACCAGATCGATGATGAGAACGTCCGTCGCTACCAGCGCCAGAGCCGTTTCGCACGGTCCGGTCCGATCCGCATCACCCTGGTGGACGCGCAGCCGCACCCGGATCCCGGCTGTCCGGGCTGGGGTTGGGCGCCGGATCGCGACACCTTCGTGGATCCTTACGGCCTGACGCAGGATTCCTGCCGGGTGGAGCATAGCCTCTTCCCGCAGGGAGACGGCGCGGGCACGACGCTGCTGATCGGCTGGGGCTACAACGCCGGTACCACGGTAGCCGTCGGCGCGGCGGGACCGCACCTGAGCGATGCCAGCACGGGCTTCCTTGCCGAGGCGTTGCCGTGGCCCGGCAACCTCGGTCCGGCAGACCGGCCGGATTTCAGCCAGCCGCTCTATGGGCCTCTGGGCGTGGCGCACCGGGAGGATGGGCGGTGGGTCTGGCAGGATGCGTTTGCGGAGATCGTGCCGGCGGGGCGGTGAAAGGGGGTTACGACCGCTTGCACCCTTCAACTCAGGATGTTCGCAGCGCCTGAAGTACCTGTTCGCACAACTTGGCGCCGATCCAGATATCAGGGTGGGCTGCAATCTCTTGGAGCAGTAGTTCAACTTCGGGAAACGAGAGGATGCCGGCGTGGTACGCTTGAGCCAGTACGCCTAGCGTACCACGAACGCGCAGCTTCAGACGCCGGGCCTCGACCCGGGCCGTTTCATCATCCAGCAGCACCAACACGTCGCGCAGCGACCGCGCCAACACCAGCACATCAGTCTCACCCGGGTCGAGGATCACGGGCGGCTTGTAGGCCGAGAGCCGCGCAGCGCTCACCTTGATAATGGGCCAGTTCCTGGCCTGCCAGAATAGCTGGATCGTACGCGCATCGGGCGCGCCAAGCGCCAGACCTTGCGTCACTGCCTCGTCATACACTGCGCGCGGGATCTGCACCTGCCCATAGAGCTCTGCCAGCAGCTCGAGCCGGTTCAGCTTGCCCAACGCAATCAACGGGCCGGCGTTGCAGAGCACGGTGGTCATGCTGCTTCACCCAGCTCCTCGGCCAGTGTTTGAGTGGAGAACGGCGGCTCCATCCCGCGCGCATACGCATAGCGCGCCAGGTCGCCTTGCGATACGCCAGCCTGATGCGCAGCCGCGCCAAACGACATGCCGCCGCGGGCGTAACGATCGAGCGCGCGCTCTACTTTGACCTCGCGCAGTCCGCGCGCCAGGAGATCCGCCAGGAAATCCTGCGTGGCCGACCCCAGCTCGTGG
>Ga0172371_10004583_pt1 | contig 20840 bp, 23 predicted proteins | sample Lak12m_FD_114543 | JGI IMG/M metagenome (GOLD analysis project Ga0172371, IMG submission 114543) | Freshwater microbial communities from Kabuno Bay, South-Kivu, Congo - kab_022012_12m | ecosystem: Environmental > Aquatic > Freshwater > Lake | place: Democratic Republic of the Congo: South-Kivu... | reverse complement strand
TGACCGAGCTTGCGCGCGTGGCGGACATCGACTTTGTGGCCCGCGCGCCCACGGGCAAGGAAGTTGAGGAGCTGTCGAGGAAGGAGCTCATAAAGTGCCTGAGGGCAAAGGCGCCGTTCGAGCAGAACATGCTCAACGGAACGCCCGGCGCGGAGGAAAGGCGCGAGCGCGCAAGGCCTTACAGCAGCCGCGATCGCGGCAGCAGGTTCGAGGACCGCCACCGCCCCAGGCGCGACGACAGGCTTGACGTGATGCCCCCGCTGCCCGAGCAGCAGGCTGCGCCGGTGCAGAAACCGGCTGACGTTCCGCCCGCCCCTGCCGAGCAGCAGATGCCTGCGCAGCAGGCGGCGGCGCCCGCAGCGCAGAAGCCCTCGGAAGTGCCGCCCGCCCTCCTGTCATCGCTTGACGAGCTGGAGAACACGCTCCGCGCGCGCTTCTACAGCGCAGAGCTTGCCCCCATCAAGGAGATGCCCGTGCGCGAAATGATGAAAAGCCTTGAGGAGGAAAAGGGCGCCCACGCCATAGTCTTCGACGGAATCATCACGCAGAGGCTTGCGGACCTGGCCGAGAACAAGAAAATCGGCATGCTGGTCGGCATAAAGCTCGGCAACGTGTTTCGGAAGCCGGCAAGCGTGCTGATACACACCAAGACGTAAATGCCAGCCCAAGGGGGGCTTGCGCCCCCCTTCAGCGTAGAGCGACCGACTCGGCTCCGCCGAGTGGCCCACTTGTCGTTGCGAGCGACTTTTCCGACGCATCGGAAAAGTGCTCCACAAGTGCGGTGCGCCGCACTTGTCGGACGACAAGTCGGACGCACCGCTCTACGTCTGATGCATTTTGCGTTGCGACGCAAAATGCACATAGTCCGGCATGTGCGTTTTGCTTCGCAAAACATAGACAAAACTTCGCAAAGTTTTGTCTGCTATTGTAAATGATATGCCGCCCGCTTTTTGCGCAGCAAAAAGGGGCGCCTTCGCCTGCGGGCGAAGTGCGCAGGCATAGAATTTACAATACAAATACAAAGTGCCTTGCACTTTGCACACCGCCCAAACCCCCATTCTTTGATTGTGGGGCGCACGAGCGCCCCTGCTTTTATTTTTTTACCCCCTTATCCGTGCATGGAAAGGAAAGAGGCGAAGCGGCTTGAAAGGAAGATGAACCTTGGCGCAACGGGAAGGCTGCCCAAAAGCAAGCGCCTGTCGCTCAAGCCTGGCCCGGACGGGATAATTGTCACGCGCGAGAAAAAGGGGCTTGCGCCCGTTTCAATCTGGCTGGATGGCAGGGAGTACCGGCGCAGCTACCAGTTCGGCAACCTGCCCTCCGAAGCCATTGTGAGGGCCAACCTTGAGGCGTTCGCCAGGGGCGTGCGCGCCGCAGTCTGGCAGGGGCTCGATGACGGGAGGCTTGGCCTGCACCCTAAGGAGATGGGGATTGCCAATTCCATTTTTGACGTTGAGAAAATATGCGCTGATTTTGGCGGGATGGGCGCGCGCGGCTTTGCGGGCGCCAACGGAAAGCCGCTTTCGCGCGGCAAGGCGTTCCGCTATGCGATTAGGCAGTTTTTCAAGGATGAGGAATTCGCAAAGGCAGTGTGCCGGGCGGCGATTTTCGACTATTTGGCAAGAAATTCGGCTAGCCCTGCCCCTTAAGCATTTGCAGCGCCGCTTTCGCTTCCTTTGCGCCCATCAGCTCGAACTTGGTGAAGACCGGCTTGCACGACCCGGGCCCCGCGGGCTTTATGAGAAGCCGCTCGTTCCTGCCAAGCGAGATGCCCTCGGAGACGTATGGCAGGGGGTTTTTGCCCAAAACCCGCAGCACCTTGGTTTCGGAGGCAAAGCCGGCATTGTTGGAGACGCTTACAAGCAGCAGGAGCGAGGTTTTTCCGTCCTTGAAGAATTGCAGGCCCGGCCGCTTGCCGCCCGAACTGGCAGGCACCAAGTCATCGAAGTGTATTTTCCTGAAGTCGCCCGCGCGCAATACTGTTCTTTGCCCATTCATAAATATCCCGTATGCTCACTGATGGCAACTGTTTAAGAAACTATGCCATGGCAGGGAAAACTGCTGAGCCAACGAGGATGGAGCAGTTGCGAAGCAACTGCGACAGTTTTCGCCCGCAGGCGAAATCGTGGAACCACTGAGCCGCAGCGAAGTGGGCCCACGAGGACCGTCAACCGCGAAGCGGTTGGTGGGTTTTCGCCGAAGGCGAAATCGTGGGCACATCGAACGGAGTGAGATGGGCCCACGAGGAATCGAACCCCGAGTCTTCTGCACGTCAAGCAGACGTCTTACCATTCGACTATAGGCCCATTGGCGGCAATTTGTGCTGAATAACCTTTAAGAAACTATACAGGGTAAGGGAAAACATGGCAACCTTTGCAACTTGCCCCGCCTATGTGACGGGCATATTCGTGATGGGCAAGGGCGATGCCGCGGGCGCGGGGTTTGCAATCGACAGGTTCATGAGGACAAGGGTAAACGCCGGGAAGGATGGCGGGATTTCCATCGCCATAAACGGAAAGGACGGCGCAGCGCCGGTCTCGCGCGCTGTGCTTCGCGGCTTCTCTCGCCGCGGCTTTTCGCTCCCCCCGCTCGAGGTGGAGCACGTTTCGGACGTGCCCGTGGGCTACGGAATGGGAATGAGCGCGGCTGGCGCGCTGACGCTATCCCTTGCGCTGAATGAGGAAATCGGGGCGGGATTGCGCAGGGAAGAGTGCGTCAGGATCGCGCACGATGCGGATGTTGAGTGCAAATGCGGGCTGTCGGGCGTGGACGCCGCCGCGCTTGGCGGCATAGTGGCAAGGCAGGACCTTGCGGCAGCGGCAGAATCGATCCCTTTCGAGGGAAGGCAGATGGAGTTCGCATTCTTCAGGCCGATGAGGACCTCGGGCGTGATAGGCTCGGAAGAGTGGCGGGGGAAGGTGAATGCCGCCGGCGGGAAGGCGCTGTCCGCGCTTTTCGCATCAAAAACGCTTGACTCGCTGCTGCAGCAGTCGCGCATGTTCGCGCTGGAGTCGGGCCTGGCGTCATGGTGCGGCAGGGAAATGGCAGCGAACCCGCGCGCATGCATGGCGATGGTGGGCCAGACGCTTTTTTCAGACGTTCCGCTAACGCTTCGCCGGAAGCCTTTGATGCTGCTGAAGGCAAAGGTGCATGAAGGCGGCGCGGGAATTGCAATGGTGGTTTGATGAAGGGGAAAAAAGAGGTCGATGTTTCGGTAATAGTGCCTGCCTACAACGAGGCAAAGTACATCGGAGCCTGCCTTGCCGCAATAAAGCGCCAGAAGTTCTCGGGCACGATGGAGGTCATAGTCGGCGACGGCAACAGCACGGACGGCACGCAGAAAATCGCCCGCGACTACGGCGCGCGCGTGGTCGAGGAGAAGTACGGCACGGCATCTGGCGGCAGGCATGCCGGCTCAAGAATCGCACGGGGGAGAATCTACATTTTCACAAGCTCGGACACCATTCCCTGCGAGGAGTGGGTGCAGCGCCTGTACGACCTGTTCAGGGACAGGAAGGTGACATGGGCGGTGGGCAACGTGCGGCCGCTTGAGGGCAATTTTGTGGAGCATTTCGGCGCAGTCGTGCTCAACGCTTGCGCCGCGGTGCTCAACCCGATGGGGCTCGTCTACGTGAACGGCGACAATGTGGCGGCGCGCGCAAGCGCATACTGGAAATGCGGGGGCTTCAACCCACGGCTGAAAACCGCGGAGGACACGGACCTCGGCATGAAGCTGATGAAGCAGGGCAGGTTCGCCTTCTCGCGCAAGGCTACCGTGATGATTTCCATGCGCCGCGTGAGGAAATGGGGCTACTGGAACTTCATGACGTTCCACACTGGCAACTTCCTCGCCACGCACTTTGGCCACGCGCCTTCCAAGATGTACGAGCCGATAAGGTAGTGGCACACTCCCGCGCCTAAAGGCGCCCCACTTTTTGCCTTCAGGCAAAAAGGGGCCGACTTGGCGACGCATCGCCAAGTGGTCCACTCGAACTGCGGTTCGAGCCGGGCCCTTTTTTCGCTCGGCGAAAAAAAAGGGGGCTTCTGTGTTGGGCATGGAAAATGCAGGGCGAAAAATTGGCTGCCTTTACCCACGGCTGAAAGCCGTGGGCTTCGGGCGTGGGAGTGTGATATGGAAATGCTGAAAGGACAAGGAGCGACAGAATACCTCGTTTTGCTTGCAGTTGTGCTAATCGTCGCGCTCGTCTCAGTCGCGCTCCTCGGCTTCTTCCCGTCAATGGCGTCCGACGCGCAAATCGCGCAGTCGCAGGCATACTGGAGGAGCGCAACGCCGCTTGCGGTGATTGATGCGGGCACGAGATATTATACTGACAGCGGGGGCAATCTTTCTTGCATAAATATCGTAATAAGGAACACTGGCGCATACCCAATTAGGCTGTCGAAAATTTGGGGTGGAGGGGCAAACATATCGAAGTATCGTGACCGCCCTGCTGGAAGCGTGGCACGCGATATTTCAGGCCTCCAGCTTGCCCCCGGGGAGGAAATGTGCTTCAGCGGGACTTGCGGCAGCTGCACCGGCCACGAATTCTGGGTAGGGACAAGCACGTCCTATAGTTCCACCTCTATTGTTCTGGCAGGGGCGAGCACCATCTGCAACCCGGACAGCACGGGGCAGCTCCTCATCAAGGATTTCGGATTTGAGTACACGCAAACAGTGGAGGGGCAGGTCGTGACGAAAAGGCAGATGGGCGCCAAGGATTTTATAGTGAAATGCGGCTAGCTAGAAAAACGTGCCCACTTTCTTCCTCATGTTCACCGCGAAGTGGCGCCCGAGCTCCGACTTGAAAAGCAGTATCTCGCCCTTCGCCCCCAGCACCTCGCCGATTATGGTGTGCGTCTCCTGAGGGTGCTTCACGCGCGGGTAGGATTCCGAAAAATCGCGTATGTCCGGCGTGAAATCAGGCACCGCGCCGGAATTCCTCACAAGCTCCACGTGCCCGGCGAAGTTCTCGCGCGCAATCCCCTTGTCGAATTCCAGCAGGCGCAGCTTCTGCGAAATCCTCACCGCGTTTGAGAAAAGGAAGCGGGACTGCACCTCCGCCTCCGCGTGGTAGATGGCATCCGGGCCTGCGAACTGGGCAATGACGCAGCCAAAGTCCGCGCCCTGCTCGCGCATGCGCGACTCGAAGCGCTCCTTCCTCGTCACGCCGCACTTGATGATTTTCTCGCCAAAGCCTGCCAGGTAAAGCACGTATTCTTCCTGCATTGCTTTCTCGTGAAGCTGCGGGTATCCTGAAAAATCCCCTTTCGTGTACGCGCGGGACATGTCAAGCGCGCTGCATGTGGGGCATTGGCGCGTGTTTATCGCGCCGTTCCTGCATGCGTGGTAGCCGTCGGGCGCCTTGTAGCCTATGCATGCGAGCCTGTCGGAAAAGCTTATGTCCTGTGCGCCGGAAAGCTCCAGCGTGCCAAACTCACCCGTAGGCGCGCGGAAGAAAAGCGTGGGCTTTGCCTCGCCTGAGTAGAAGCGTATGAGGTGGCGCATGTGTGTCGCAAGGAAACTGCGCATTCTGCTTATAACGCTTCGCAGGGCGGCATGCCGGTGGCTGGGCACTCCGTCAATCGCCGTGGGAATTTGACGCATCCTTTTAATCCCTAGCTGGACAATCATCCCAAGGTGAGAAAATGGCGCTTGACGACTATCTTTCAGCAGAAGTGAAATCCATCCGCGAGAAGAACCTCGAGTGGAAGCTGCGCGAGCTGCAGGGCCCGTCCGTCCCCCGCGCGAGGGTGAACGGCAAGGACGTCATAATGTTCTGCTCGAACAATTACCTGGGGCTTTCCGACCGCCCGGAGCTCAAGAAAGCCGCAATGGAGGCGGTTGAGAAATACGGCGCAGGAAGCGGTTCCGTGCGCGCGATTGCAGGCTCGCAGGATTTGCACTTCAAATTGGAAAGGACGATTGCGAGATTCAAGCACACCGAGGCTGCGATTTACTTCCAGACAGGATTTGCCGCAAACGCTGGCGCTCTGCCGCAGCTTTGCGTTGAAGGAGACCTGGCTATATCAGACTCGCTGAACCACGGAAGCATTATCGATGGCGTGAGGCTTTCCAAGTGCGAGCGCGCGATTTTCAAGCACAAGGACATGGCAGACCTTGAGCGCGTCCTGAAGGAAGCGAAGGCGAAGACGCCTGCGTACAAAAAGATATTCATAATCACTGACGGCGTTTTCTCCATGGACGGCGACATTGCTCCTCTGGACAAGATACACGAGCTTGCAGAGCAGTATGGCGCCTATGTGTATGTTGACGACGCGCACGGCGACGGCGTGCTGGGCGACCACGGGCGCGGCATTGTGAGCCACTTCAAGCTGGAAAAGAAAATCGAGTGCGACATGGGCACGTTCTCCAAGGGGTTCGGCGTGGTGGGCGGCTCAATAGCGGGGTCTCAGCACCTGTACGATTTCCTGCAGAACAAGGCAAGGACGTGGCTATTGTCAGGCTCTGCCCCGCCTGCCACAGTTGCGGCTTGCACTGCTGCGCTGGAGTTGCTGGAGCGCGACGACACGCTGGTGCGCCAGCTTTGGGACAACACAAAATACTTCAAGAAGGAAATGCAAACGCTTGGCTTCAACACCGGCGAGTCGGAGACGCCAATCACCCCGATAATGCTGGGGGAGAGCAAGCTTGCGCAGGATTTTGCTGCCGAGATTTTCAACGAGGGGGTGTTCGCGCTGCCCATTGTCTTCCCCATGGTGGCAAAGGACAAAGCGCGCATCAGGGTGATGGTGACCGCCGCGCACACAAAGCAGGACCTCAACGATGCGCTTGCGATATTCGAAAAAGTGGGCAGGAAGCTTTCCGTGCTGAAGTGAAGCCATGGCAAGGAAAAGGACGCCTGCGGAAATGAAGAGGCTTGCCGCAGTGGTGCAGCAGCACCTGGCGCGCGAGAGGAAAGGCGCAGGCGGATTGCTGCCCCAGGTGATACTTGGGGGGCAGGACGGGCTGGTCAATGTGCTGGGCATCGTGCTTGGCGTGGCGTCCGCGACAAACGACAGGTTCGTGGTGCTCATTGCGGGGATGGTGGCGACTTTTGCGGAATCGGTTTCCATGGCAGCGGTCGCATATTCTTCCGCGCGCGCGGAGGCGGACCACTACAGGCGGGAGCTTGCGCAGGAGAAATGGGAGATAGAGAACCTGCCCGACGTTGAGGAGGAGGAAATACGCCTGATTTACATGAGGAAGGGCTACCGCGGCAAGGCATTATCGCAGATGGTGAAGAACACCTGCTCCAACAAGGGGATGTGGCTGTCCGTCATGATGAGCGAGGAACTTGGCATGAGCGCGCCCGAGGAGGCTGCGCCATTCCGCGCAGCGGTTGTTGTGGGCGTGTCGGCACTTATTGGCTCGCTTTTGCCCCTCATCCCGTTCATTTTCCTATCCGTTTCAGACGCGCTTATCCCTTCGCTTGTCCTCTCCACGCTCGTGCTGTTCGGCGTAGGCATATACAAGGCGAGAATCACGGTGGGCAGCTGGTGGAAGTCAGGTGTGGAGATGGCAGCTGTTGGCATGCTTGCCGCGCTTGTGGGCTATCTCGTGGGAAAAGTGCTTGGCGGCTGGTTCGGGCTGGAAAACCCCCCCGCATGAGCCGTGCAAACCGCTAAAAGGATTGCTCCCGCCAGAGTAAGCATGCATTGCTTTCGCGCGCTTGCCGGGCAGGGCGCTACAGAGTACTTGGTTTTGCTAGCTGTTGTGCTGATTGTCGCGCTTGTAAGCGTGGCGCTGCTTGGCTTTTTCCCGTCAATGGCGTCCGATGCGCAAATCACGCAGTCGCAGGCGTATTGGCAAAGCGCGAGCCCGATTGCGATAACTGAAACTGCTGCAATAGTCCATAGCACCTCCTATCCGGAATATACCTTCCCGTATATCAGGATAAGGAATTCCGGCGCCTACCCGATAAGAATAACAAAAATGCTCGGAGGAACCCGCGGAGGCAACATAAGCCAGGTTTATGACGGCACTGGCTACAGGCAGATGTCGGAACTGTTTTACTTGAGCCCAGGCGCGGAAGCTTATTTTGCCTATTCTACCGTTGTCACCCCTGAGCGCCGCGTATATTTTGCCCTTCCAGCCACAGGGACATCCTCCGGCAATAATCTCTTGGAGGCTTCGTCAATATGCAGCCCAGTGGGCTCGGCGCCCCCAGGCATGGTGCAGATGAGCAATTTCGGCTTCGAATACGTAGAATACATTGAGGGGCAGCAGATAACCAAGCGGCAAATCGGGGCAAAGCCTCTCATTATAAAGTGCCGTGCCTAGTCTTTCCTCTGCCCCAGCTGCGCGAGCTTCTTGTCTATCTTTTTCTCCGCTTCCAGCCTCTCAAGCGCGTATGAGGAGTGGTCCACGAACAACATGCCCGAGGCGAGGAGCGGGTGCGTTTTCTGCAAAAGCGCGTGCATGTCCTGCGCGACCTTCCGGTAATCGGGGTGCCCTTGCCTCATGGAGCGGAGCTCGCAGAAGTGGTATGCCTCGCGCAGGTTCATCTTGATGTACCAGCGCATTCGGTAACCCAGCGGCACCACGTACTGCGCTTCATAGGGCATTTCCTTTTCCATTTCCCTGAAAAGCGCATCAGCTGGCGCGAGCGCATCTGAAATTTGCTTGCCAAAGCCTGCGTCAATGAGCTCGCAGGGCATGTCAAAGCCGTGGCGCGTGGTGAGAAGCTGCCTTTCCTGCGTCAGTATCCTGTGGCGGTGCAAGTCGCGGTACATGCCGAAGTTGCCATTCACGCAGAATGTGTAGAATGTGTTTTCAAATGCCCTGCCGGGCTTTTGGCGCCTGTTTGCCCTGTTGCCGATGTATGCGCGTATGAGCGCCTCGCGCTCCTCTTGCGGCATGCGCTTGGCGATGGCCTGCGCCTCTTCGTAGGGGCAGTGGAGCTGCGGGAAAAGGATGGCTGCAAGCACTTTTTCCTCGGCGTCGGAGTCGAAATCCACAAGCGTGGTGTGCGAGGAGTCTTGTTTTGTGTCTGCTGCGTGCTTGGCTGCAAGCAGGGAAACTGCCTCGCGCGTTGCTGCAAAATAACCTTGCATCTCCTTGCCATATTTGTCGTTCGCGCGCTTCACGAACGAGGGGATGACTTTCCCGAGCTCGGACTGCGCCTGCGGCGCGATTGCGCGCATCTCGGAGAGGGGGGAAGCGTACATTTTCGCAAGAAGGTACTCAAAAGCGCGCCCGTTGCCGAAAAAGCCGGCGTTGGTGAGAGTGCCCGCGGGAAGGATGCCGCGCAATAAGTCGCACACCTTTGCGCGTATTGTGGCGGCATATGCGCGCTCGGACACGTCAGTGGCGCGGGGGTTCTTTTCCTCCTCCAGCTTTGCAAGCTTGGGAATGAGTGATGTGTAAGTGTCGAACAGTAAGTCGCAGGCCGCAACGTACTTGTCTGCAAAGCGGGAGGGCATTATCCGCTCCTCTCTCAGGTAGCGGTATTTCCCGTCCGCTTTCTGGTCAAAATAGACATAGCGGGTGGATTTTTCGAGAGGGGAGATGCCAATGCGCGCGTCCTGCATGAACTTGGTGGCAAGCATGGAGATGTTTTCCGCAGCCAGGTGCGCGCCGCCCAGCTCTGCAACGGAATCATCGCCATAGCCAACAAGCACCCTGTCGTAGAAATCCTCTGCTTTTTTCGTGGCGACAATTTGCGACTCGCCCCTGCCGCTATCTTCGCCAACGATGGCGTCAAAGCCGGACTCGGGGTTCAATATGAATTCGTCAAGAAGCACGCGCCTCAGCGATTTTGAGGAGCGGGAGTAGCGGGAGAAAAGCGCGCCCTTTACAGCCTCGGGAAGGTTCATGAGGCAGAAAACGTCGGAAGTGGTGCTGGTGCAGAACTGGGAGAGTATTTCCTGCTCCTTTTGCGAAAAAGTTTCCACCTGCCCACCGGTTGGAATGGGACTGCGCATGTTTAAAACGTTTCTCTCCTGAAAAAAGCCACCCTATTTAGTTTTTATGGAGGTGGGGCTAATGACTGAGAAAAGGCCGTTTGACATACTGAATGCAGCGCTCAACAACAACGTGGTGGTGGGGCTCAAGGGAGGCCGCGACATACGCGGGCTCATGGTTTCATACGACGTGCACATGAACATCGTGCTTGAGAAGGCGGAAGAGCTTGCCAATGGCGAAGTGAAGAGGGGCATCGGGACCGTGCTTCTGCGCGGCGACTCGGTGGTCTACATCTCGCCGGCTTGAGTTGGCGGGCAGGGGCAGAATCCATTTGGATTTTGCCATCTTTGTTGTGCCTGAGGGCACAACATCCGACGAAAACCTGCGGGTTTTCGCCATCATTGCCGTGCTCGTGCACGGCATCTGGCAAAAATCCTCCGGGATTTTTACCATGGCTGGCAAAAATCCTCCGGGATTTTTACCATGGGCTTGTGGCGCAACGGTAGCGCGCCTGCATGGCATAGACGCTTTGCGAAGCAAGGCGGATACATAGTGCAGGAGGCTGGGGGTTCGAATGATTCTTTTCGACGCGTCGAAAAGGTTCCGGTTATCCCCCCGAGTCCATATTCTGCCCTAGTGCCTACTTTTTCGCTTTTGAGAACACGAGGAGCGCGCCGCCGAGGGTTATCAGGTTCATCGCCGCAAGGTCGTAAAGGCCGCCTTGCATGCCGTCGATGACAAGAAGCAGTATGCCGGCTGCCTGGAGAATGGCAAATGCGCGGCTGACCTCCATTTTCCCGTCTGACATTTTGCGGTATTGCAGGCCCCAGGCGATTGCGATGAGCGCAAGCCCGATGACGCTTATGATGTGGATTTCCACCAAACCACCCATCCCATTCCGAAGGCATGTTTTTAATCCTTGACTGGAAAATCGGGGCATGGCATCCGACAAGATGAAGGCATTGGCGGGCTTCGGGAAAATAGTGCTGGCGCTGGCGATAGGCTATGCAATCGCCTACATGTGGAACGACACGCGTGCGGGCCTGGACGAATGGTATGTCCCGTACGCCGCAGGCGCGGTGGCAGCCGTCATGGTATTCCTGCTTCTCTCCAAGCTGAACAAGGGCAGCGGCGACTGACGCCTGAGGGGGAAGCTTTTTATTCAGCCACGACAGGAACGATACGGGAGCGGCGGAAGGACGGCTTACCAAGGCGCGATAAGCGCCAACGGAGGAAGTTCTGCCCACCGCAAGAGTCGCTGCCCCTTAAGGGGGCATCGGGAACAGAAACGATGCCTATTTGCCGCAAGGCAGATGGGCAGGCATCGAACGAAGTTCGATGCCGATGGAACCGCCTGCGCAGATGAAGATGACGCAAGGAGATGCGCAACGCGGGTTGAAACGGCCCGTGCAGCGATGCCGTGCGCGGTGCAAGGCCTTTGTGCCGCTCAGTCCAATGCCGTCTGAAACAGAAGGCAGGCTACTACCTGCCGCTCCCACAATTATGCCAATAGCCCGAAGGCTAAACCCCATTTTTAATCCTTCCTCATCTAATTAGCCCCGTGCCAAGGTAACTCAGATGTGGAAGCGCATGCGCTTCCGCAGGGTAATTTGGTTAGAGTGCCAGACTCATAGAACCCGGCTGCGCATTGCAGAAGGGAAACCGATGAGTGATGAGTGCGCGAGGCGCGCACGATGATATAAAATGGTATTCGCAGGGCGATTGCGCCCTGAAACCAGCAACTGGAGAAATCTGGAAGCCGCGTGTTCAAGCCCATAGCCCCTTTCTTTCGGAAAGAAAGGGGCTGAGGGTTCCACCCCCAAAGAAACGAAGGTGGGACGGGGAACAAATCACGCCCTTGGCACTTCTTTTTCCCCTCAACTAGCCTTATTCTTATCAGAATAATTTCCTCAGCCAAATATATAAGGGAGGAATTGACACAAGGAGCGCCACGGATGAAAACGGGGTGCATCATGGTGAACACGGCAACTATAATCAAAGGGCAGGCAAGGAGGGAAGCCGCAACTTACCGCAAGGTTCAGGCGTTCTGGAACAGCGGCAGCGCGGTTGCCACGATAGGCGGGCTCACGTTCACAAGGTTCACAGCCTCCCGGCACCTGAGCCTCAACAGCGCCCATGTTGCGCGCTATTTGGACGGGCTTGAGGGAAAGAAAGCTAACGCGCTGCGCAGGAAAGCCCCCGCTTGCGAGGGCATATTGCAATAGGAATAAAAATGCTTTGTGATTATTCCTATCATGGAAGAATCAAGATGGATTTCTGCCCAGAGGAGGAAGCTTGGCATGACGCAGCACGCCCTTGCGCGCGCCTCTGGCGTGTCACAGTCGCTCGTGGCGAAGATAGAGGCCGGAAGCGTGGATGCCTCCTACTCCAAGGTGAAGCGCATTATTGAGGCGCTGGAGCATGCCGCGGCGGGCAATGGGGGCAAGGCAAAAGACATCATGCATGATGGCGTGGAGGCGGCCTCGCCGCGCGACACGCTGCATTCCGCCGCTGCCGCAATGGGGAAACGGGCGATTTCGCAGCTGCCGGTCGTGGACGGCGGGCTGGTGGCAGGCAGCATCACCGAAGAGGGGCTTCTGGCGTGCTTCTCGAAGGGGCGCGACATGCAGAAGATGCGCGTCGGGGACGTGATGGGCGAGCCGTTCCCCTCGGTGCTCCCCGCAACCCCACTGTCGGCGGTCGCCTCGCTCCTGCGCCACCATCCCGCGGTGCTTGTGAGCGACAGGGGGAGGATTGCGGGCATAATAACGAAGGCGGACATCCTCAAGTCCATCTAGGCAGGAATAAAAACACTCGCGGCTTATCTTGAAGCATGGCAGACAACTCAAAAATTGCAGCCGCGCAAAAGGCGCTGACGTTCGTGAGGAAAGGCATGAGCATAGGGCTTGGCACGGGCTCTACCGCGGAAGTTTTCATAGACCTGCTCGGCAAGGCGAACGGCGAGGAGGGCATGGACCTTGTCTGCATTGCCACCTCGCGCGCGTCAGAGGAGCAGGCGAAAAGGCTCGGGCTGGCTATCGGGGGGTTCGGCACCATTGACCGGCTGGACGCCGCATTTGACGGCGCTGACCAGGTGGACCCGGAGCTCAACCTCATCAAGGGGCTGGGCGGCGCGCTGGTGCGCGAGAAAATCGTGGACTACCGCGCGCGCAAGTTCTACGTCATGGTGGGCGAGAACAAGCTGGTGAAGCGGCTCTCCGGCATAGTGCCCGTGGAAGTGATGCCCATTGCGGAGGAGCCGGTGCGCCGCGAGCTCGTGGGCATGGGCGCAAGGGCGGCGCCCACGAGGATGGACGGGGGCAGCAAATTCGTTTCCGACAACGGCAATTTCATCCTGCATGCCGATTTCCCGGAGATTGCCGACCCGGGCGAGCTGGAGAGGGGCATCGTGAGGATGCCAGGCGTGGTGGACAGCGGGATTTTCACCTCAAAAAACGTTGCGGCCATAGTGGGAAAGCAGGACGGCACCGCAATGGTGCTGGAGTGACCCCATGCTAATCCTTCCCGAAAAGCTGCGCGAGGAGGTGCGGAAGCCTTTTGGCATGGTGCTTGGAGGCAGCGCCGCCATTGAGGCGGCGAAAGCGTCCCCGCGCCCGCTCATAAGCGTGGGCGACAGGTGCGCGCTCGACCTGATAGGCGCGGGCGTGGCGCCGGACATGCTCATTTTCGACTTCAAGGTGAAAAGGGAGGAAATAACGCCCGGGATGAAGCGCGTGCTGGCGCCGCACGCCGCAGGCGCATTCGTGGTGATGTCAGGCGCAGGCAGCATCTCCCCCGAGCTTGAAATCGCGGTTTCGCGCATGCTTTCGGAAGGCAGGGGCGCGGTCCTGGTGGCGGGCGAGGACGACCTATCCGCGCTTTTGGTGATGGCGCGCGCAAAGGGGGGGACGCTGGTTTACGGCCAGCCGGGCGAGGGCGCGGTGCTGGTGAAGCTTGGGGAAGGGGAGGCGAAAGCGCGCGCGCAGTCAATCCTGAAGCAGATGCAGAAAGCGGAAGATGGTCAATAGGCCGTAGTCTTCGGCATCAGATGCTTCTTGAGCTCCTCGAGCAGTATTATGCAGAACGCAGCGCAGGCAAGAAGCGCAAGGTCGGAAAGCCCCAGGCCCACGGTCTTGAAGACGCCCTGGAAGGGGGGCCAGTAGACAATGCACATCTGCAGCGCGAGCGAGGCCAGTATTGCCGCGAACAGGTACGGGTTTGCGAAGAAGCGCCTGAAGACGGACTGGCTGGCGGAGCGGCAGTTGAGCGCATTTGCAAGCTGCAGGAAAACGAAGAGCGTGAAGACCGCGGTGAATGATTTGGCAGGGTCGGCGGACTGGTAGTATGCGAACACCAGGAAGGCGATGGCTGCCATTGCCGCGCCAAGGAAGAAAACCGAGGCGACGAGGTTCCTGCTCACGAATTTCCCCTTCGGGTCGCGCGGCGGGCGGTCCATCTCGGTGTGCGTGGGCGGCTCTGCGCCAAGCGCAAGCGCCGGAGGGCCGTCCACCATGATGTTTATCCAGAGTATCTGGAGCGGAAGCAGCGGTATGGGAAGCCCCAGCGCAGGGGTCCCGAACATCAGCAGGAGCGCCGCCACGTTGGTGGAAATCTGGTAGCGCACGAACGACTTTATGTTGTTGAAAATCGTCCTGCCGTAGCGCACCGCATGCATGATGGAGGCGAAATTGTCGTCCACGAGCACGATGTCCGACACTTCCTTGGTGACATCCGTGCCGGTTATGCCCATCGCTATGCCTATGTCCGCCTTGCGGATGGCCGGGGCGTCGTTCACCCCGTCCCCGGTCACCGCCACCACCTCGCCGCACGCCATGTAAGCGCCCACTATCCTGTATTTCTGCTCGGGGGTGACGCGGGCAAACACGCCTGCGGAATAAATCGCCTTTTTCAGCTGCTCGTCCGGCATGGAGTCGATTTTGGTGCTGTCATATGCCTTCTGGCCTTCCGAGAGCAGCCCCACGCGGGAGGCTATCGCCCGCGCGGTTGCGATGGAATCGCCTGTGAGCATCACCACGCGGATGCCTGCGGACCTGCAAAGCGCGATTGCGTGGGGCACCTCGGGGCGCGGCGGATCCTCCATCGCCACCAGGCCCACAAGCACCAGGCCGCGCTCGGTGTTCTGCGAGGTGTATTTCGGGAGCTGGCCTATGGGCCGGTACGCAAGCGCCAGCACGCGCATGCCGTCCCCGCCCATGGAAAGCGCGTCGGACGACATCTTCTGGCGCTGCTTTTGCGAAAGGGCGCGCTCGCCTTTCTGCAGAAGTATCTTCCTGCAGAGGGGGAGCACTCGCTCGGGCGCGCCCTTCACAAGCGCCATGCGCTGCTTCCCGTACATGCGTATCGAGCTCATCATCTTCCTGTCCGAATCGAATGGCACCTCGCCCACCTGCTTGTGCGCGGAGCGAAGCGGCCGCTCGCCGCCGCAGCAGGCCATGGCTGCCGAAAGGAGGGCCACCTCGGTCGGGTCCCCGGAGGGCTTTTTCTCGCCGCCCTCCTCCACTATGATGGCATTGTTGCAAAGGGACATCACTTCCATTGCGCGTGCAAGCGCGCGGTCGTGGCCGAGCGCCGTGCGGGGGAGCGCGCCGGCGCCTATGCTGTATGCCTTCTCGGCAAGCACGATTTCCTGCACTTCCATCCTGTTCTGGGTGATGGTGCCTGTCTTGTCGGTGCAAATCACGGTGGCCGAGCCCAGCGTCTCCACCGCGGGCATCTTGCGGATTATCGCGTTCTTGCGCGCCATCTTCTGCACGCCTATCGCAAGCGTGATTGCAAGCACGGTGGGAAGCCCCTCTGGTATCACGGCGACCGCCAGCGTGACTGCCACCACGAACATCTCGACTGCGGTCTCCCCGCGCAGCATCCCGATTGCGAAGAAGATTGCCGCAAGCAAGATGCCTGCGTAGCCGAGGTTCTGCGAAAGCTCGGACAGGTTCCTTTGCAGCGTGGTCTCCTTGCCCCCTGCCTGCGAGACAAAGCCCACAATCTTGCCGAACTCGGTCTGCATGCCGGCAGACACCACCACGCCGCGGCAGTGCCCCCGCACTATGGTGGTGCCTGCGAAAAGCAGGTTGCGCCTTTCCGAAAGCACGGTGGCCTGAGAAAGCGTGCACGCCTCCTTTGACCCCGGGCGCGATTCGCCGGTCAGCACGGACTGGTCGGCTGCGAGGTTGGTGGATTCGATGAGCCGGATGTCCGCGGGCACGCGGCTGCCCTCGTCAAGAATCACCACGTCGCCGGGCACCAGCATGCGCGAATCCACCATCACGTCCTTGCCTGCGCGCACCGCCACGCACCGCTGCACCACCATGCGCTTGAGCGCCTCCATTGCCTTTTCCGCCTTGTATTCCTGGAAAAAGCCGAAGAAGACCGCGAGCAGTATGGCAACGGTTATTGCCGCGCCGTCGATGAGCTTGGAACCGTCCACCGACAGCCCCAGCGCGAACGAGATTGCCGCGGCGGCAATCAGCATGATTATCGGGAGGGACTTGAACTGGGAAAGGAGCATGGCATACCATGGGTCGCGCTTCATCTCGGAAATCTGGTTGGGGCCGAGCCTCCTGAAGCGCGCGTCCGCCTCCTGCTGCGTGATGCCGGCGTGCGCCGAGCCCAGCGCGGCAAGAACGCTGCCGATGGGCAGCGAATGCCATTTCGGGGGGTCCATGCGTGGGAAATTGAAAGGCAGGGTTAAAAAGGGATTGCGGAAAATGATACATGTTGCTCCATTAAGCAAAACTATATAAATGGGAAGCGGCAGAAACTGCATGGCAGGTGATGGTTTGAGATATGACGAGCCAGTGGCCCCGGAAGACATTGCCAGGGGGCCGAAGGGAATCTGGTCCACTGAAAAGGCGCTTGAAATTGCCCGCGATTTTGCGGAAGCCTGCCCGGACAGGGCAAAGCTGGCGGAGATGCTTGCGGATGCGCAGGCCAGGAAAGTGGTGTCCGTCCTCCATGAGAGCACGGGAAAGAGCTACGAGGCGAAATTTTCGCGCCATGCCAGGAAAGTGGCCGGCGCCATCCAGAAATACATGGATGCCAACAACGGCAGCTTGCCGTCCAGGGATTCGCTCGAGTCGTTCCGAATCAGGCTCGCGGCGGAAAAGAGGCGCATATTGATGCAGAAAATCGGAAGGATTGTTGCGCGCACGCCCAGGATGGCGAACCCGAAGCTGCTCAGTATTCGGAAAGCTTAGTCTGCCCGCCCTTTGTTTTTTTTTCCCTGCTTTTGCCGCCCTCTTTGCTTTTCTGCCCCCCTTCCCCACGCGCGCGGGCGCCTGCGATCTGCCGCTTCATCCTGCCGACTATCCTTTTCATGCTCTCCTCTTTCTTCCTTGACGAGTGCAGGTGCCCCTCGTCGCGCGTGCCTTCGGCAATCAGCACCACCACCTTGCCCGCCTGCAGCCTGCCCGCCCGCCCCCTGCGCTGGATGGAGCGGATTTCCGAGGGGATGGGCTCGAAGAAGACGACCGTGTCCACCGCGGGTATGTCAAGGCCCTCCTCCCCTATCGAGGTGGCCGCCATTATGGAAAACTCGCCGCGCGAGAAGCGCTCTATCGTCTTCCTCTGCTCCTCGGCGGTCACGCCCTCTTTCTTGCCGACAAAGCGCTCGGATGAGAAGCCGCGGCTTTTCAGGTAGTCCACGATGGACTGCACGGAATCGCGGTACTGCGCGAACACCAGGGTCTTTTCATTGCGCGCCGCCGGGAGGGAAAGCATCTGCGCAAGCTTTTGGAGCTTGGGGTGCGCGTCGGCCGCCCTGCAAATCTCCACTGCGCGCGAAAAGCGCCTGTCCGCCATTATCCTGTGCCGCGCGCGGGTGTCGGGCCGCGCCTCCAGCTTCTTCACGTAGGAGAGGAAGGGCGAGGGGCCCTGCGTCTCGATGAGCTCGAGCATGTGCGCAAGGTTGAAGATGGTCGCATAGAAGGAAAGCGCGGTGTAGCGGCTTTTCTCGTTCATGCGCAGTATTTTCGCGCGAAGCTCGACAAGCGCGCGCTTGGAGCGGAAGGGCACGCGCATGCCGAATGATGAAAGGGAATCGGCATGGTCGTGCAGCATTTCATCAAGCAGTGCGCGCGCTTCCGTGAAGTCCTTGCCCAACGGCACTCGCACGTAGGCGACGTCAAGCGATTGCACGTAGGGCGCAACGTCCCCGTCCTGCGCCGTCCTGATTTCTATGTTCTTCGCGCCAAGCGCGGAGACTATTTCCTCAATCCTTGCCTTGCTGCCCCCCGGCGAGGCGGTAAGCCCGAGCAATAGCGCGCCCGCCTTTGCGCATTCGCCTGCCACGAATGTGTAGGCGTAGCTGCCCACCGCGCGGTGGGCCTCGTCCACCACGCAAAGCGAGAAATCGGGCGCCGCCCTGCCTTTCCTCAGGTCGTTCTGCAGCGTCTGCGGGGTGGAAAAGCACACGCGGCGCTTCCAGAGCCCCTCGCGCCCCTTGGGCGGCGTCTCGCCGGTTATCACTGCGGCTTGCCCCCCGGGAAAGTCGCACATTTCCAGGAATGACTTGTGGTGCTGCGCAACCAAGGGCTTTGTGGGCGCAAGGAAAACCACGCGCCCTTTCCCGATGCAGCCCTCCATCACGAGGAACGCGACAAGCGTCTTTCCCATGCCCGTGGGGAGCACCACCAGCGTGTTGCCGTGAGCAAGCGCGGACTGCGCGATTGCCGACTGGTAAGCGCGGGGCGCGATGCCGGGGCGCAGGAAGCTTGCCATGGCAGGAAGATGGGGCGCAGGGTTTATTTACTTGAGGGGAGCAGTATGCCGGTGGAGAAGCGGCGCAGATGCCGCTTAAGAAACGGTGATTATGTGATACTTCCCAAGGCCCCTGTCGAGAAAATCATCCGCGAGGCGGGAGCGCGCAGGGTGAGCGAGGGCGCTGCCGTGGAGCTTGCGGAAATGCTTGAGAAGATAGGCAACGACGTCTCGGTGCGCGCGCTGAAGCTTGCGCGCCATGCTGGCAGGAAAACGGTCACGGCGTCCGACATAAAGCTTGCCCGCCCGGGAGCCTGACAAAAGCATCTGGGTTTATATTTGCGCAAAAATAAGGTGGAAGCATGGGAAAACCTCTTGCATTGCTGCTGCTTGCCTGCCTTGCGCTCGGAATGGCGCACGCGGAGCAGTCGGCCTCGTTTTCTGATTCAGTTGCCTCGCTGTCAAAGGACGTTAGGGTGGGCGGGCACTATGGGAATTACACCCTTGTTGCGCAGGCGCTTCCGGGCAAGATACTCGTTTCAATATCGGGCCCGGATGAGAACCGGCTGGCGCTGGTATCGGAGCTTTTCTGGCTGCAGCAGGAAGGCGTCTTTTCCACCCTTTGCAGCTTTGAGGGCGTGACACTGCCCCCTGACGGGCAGGAGGCGCACTGCGACGGCAACGGCAGCTGGGCGGTGGCAGGCGGCGAAGTGCTTCCCCCCTCCCCCGAGGCAGCAGGGGCGATTGCGGAAAAGAAGGCAGCCATGGGGCGGGCTGGCGATGACGCGCAGGCGGTTGCGCTTTCCGCGCCTGCTGCGGCGCCTGAGCCGCAAGGCGGGATTGGCACGGAGCAGATGCTGCAGCTTCTTGGCGCGTTCCTCCTGGTGATAATCGCGTCCTACCTCATACTCCAAAGCAGGCCGCCGAATGCCGATGCCGGGGCGGAAAAGCTCCTTGAGAACCGCACGCGCGCAGGCATAATGAATGAGCTTTCCTCGGCCGACAAGATACCGACCGACATTTCCAACAAGCTGGGCAAGAGCAAGGCAGCGGTGATTGAGCATTTGCAGGCATTGGCGGAGGCGGGGCTGGTGGAGCGCGTTGCCACCCCCGGCAAGAAGTTTGTCTTTTACAGGCTCACGCAAAAAGGCAGGCAGACGCTTCTGAAAAGGGCGGGCTGACCGGCTTACCTGTTCTTTTTCCTTCTTCGTTTCGCTTCCTTCATCACTGCGTGCGCAGCGCGGCGGAAGTGGCGCTGCGTTCTTGCCTTCCTCAGCACGCGAAGCCCGTGGAGCGTAATCCCTTTTTTCGTGGCAATCATCTTTTCCAGCTCAAGGGGCCGGATGTTTTTCTCAAGCACCAGCGCGCCTGCGCCTTCCGCCGCCTTTGCAGAGAGGGTGAGCGCCCGGGGGTAGGAAAGGCCGTGCCTCTCGCCTGCCCTTGCCATGCCTTCAATCGCCGCCAGGAAGAATGCCATGCCTGAGCCTGTAAGCATGGCAAAGTCAATGTCCCCCTCCTTTTTCGCGCGCATCACCGCGCCTGTAGGGGCAAGCAGCGCCTCTATCTCGCGCGCGTCTATGTGCGACTGGGCAAAATACATGGTGGTCCCCTTGCCCACCTCTGCGGCGAGGTTGGGCATGGCAAGCGCAATCCTGCAGCTTTTGGGCACGCGCTTTTTGAAGTAGGAAAGTGGAAGGCCTGCCGCAATTGAAATGATGAGCGTTTCGCCAAGCTCGAGGCGCATCTCTTCAAGCAGCCTGCCCACCGCGTCGGGCTTGACCGCGATTATCACGGCGTCCGCGCCCGCAGCCGCTTCCCTCGCCGTTTTTGCGGCCCTTGCGCCTATTTTTCGCGCAAGCGCGGCGGCGTTGGCGTGCGAATGGTCGCACAGGACAAGATTTGCCTTCCCGCGCGCGATTCCGATTGCCAGCGCGCTTCCCATCCTGCCGGTGCCTATCAATGCTACCCTCATGAGCCGCATTCTGGTTCCTACATTAATAATGGTTTTTGCTCAGGCTGCAAAATACCCGAACCTCTGCCCGAACGTTATTGCCGCCAGCACCGCCCCTGCAAAGAGAAGGAACGAGGCGGCTGGCGCGTAGAACGGAACGAGTGCAAGCGCGATGAAGAGGAGGATGAGCCTTTCCGCGCGCGGCAGGATGCCTGGCTGGCGCGCGATTCTTTTCGCGTCGGCGACTTTCTTGTGGTCGGCGTAAGC
>Ga0172371_10004581_pt1 | contig 20843 bp, 15 predicted proteins | sample Lak12m_FD_114543 | JGI IMG/M metagenome (GOLD analysis project Ga0172371, IMG submission 114543) | Freshwater microbial communities from Kabuno Bay, South-Kivu, Congo - kab_022012_12m | ecosystem: Environmental > Aquatic > Freshwater > Lake | place: Democratic Republic of the Congo: South-Kivu... | reverse complement strand
TAACCGAGCGTTAGAAAAACTTTGTGAACTATTAACAGATTCTGAAACTATATATCCCGGCACAGAACTTAGGCTGATTTACAAATTAGCGACAAATTAATGTGCGAGAGGTCAGGAAGTCTGTATTTATCGGAAAAAATATTTTAATTAAAATGAAATAGCAAACATGTTTAACTGTTAACGACTTTCCGTTGGCATTGTACTATGCGCCTACCATGTTCATTATGATGCGAAAACTGTTTCCCCTTTTCTCTCCTAAAAAAGTCCCTTTTCTTTTTCCAAAAAGATAAAAGACTTTTTATTGGAAGATACGGGGCTATTCTTCCTTATCATATTTTAGGGTTTTTAGCATGTCTTTCATCTCTGTACCAGGCCTGTAAATGATCCTTGCCTTTTTAATGGCTGAAGGCGTAAATTTATCGGCTGTCATTGCTCCTTCACCCGATAAGGAGATGGCAAAAGATCCGAGGTTGCCACGCTGCACCGAGCGTCCTTCCTGAAGTTCGGCAATTACCATATCAACGGTTGCCAGAATTACTGTCTGCGTGTCAACATGGTCTAAGGAGGTTCGCTCGCTGATGGCTTTTGAAATCTTTTTGATATCGGTTTTCGATTGTGGTACTGAGCTTGCGTAATGCCTTGCAGCTACCTGTGGCTCCCGGGGATTAATCTTAGGAATGGTTTTGTAGGTTATTGTCATTGCTTAAAAAGCATTAAGTGAATAATGATATTATTTTAAACTGCAATTCCAGTATTAATTAAATAAATCATTGGAACATGATTAAAATGCGTCTTGCGGTTTTATACGATTCGCAAAAAAGATGCTAATATAGTTAAAAAAAATGTCAAGTAGGCAGGCATTGTGCAGTTTAGTTTTTGGATTTATCAAAACAATAAAATTGCACTTTTAGAGAGCTAACGGGAATCAAACAACAGGTCAGTGGCAGGTTTAGTTGCACGAACGTTTTTTAAAAATATTTTTCAACTTCAATTCCTTAATTTGCATTCTCAATAAAAAAAAGGTACCATCATTGTTGAACAAAGCAGCATGAATAACCGGAAAAGTTGAATACAAGAATGAAAGTAATAGCAAAATCCTGTCTTTGGACTTCGGGCTCCCTTCTTCTAAACCTTCTTATATTTAAAATGTTCCTCACCGAAAGGCAGACTTTTAAGGTCTTCTTTAAATACAAGCCAGTCGAGGATTTTTAAAGCATCTTCCTTTTGAAAATCGCTGATGTTATACAAAAAGATGACGTCTATCCTTTTCAACCCGTCGTCGAGGAAGTATTTGATCTGGCCGTTGTCGTCCGCACTAAGCTTCGTTTTTGCCAGGTAATCTTCTTTTACCTCAACTTCGGCTTTACCCATTTCTTTCGATACCGAAAAGTAAATGACACGGATGTGTTTATAATGCTGGTTTTTTACAAAAGGAAAAGATTTGGTGATAACCCTTTTATCGAACCTTTCGCTGGAAGAAAAATAATACAGATGGTTTTCGAGTTTCGAATCCTTTGCTTTTGCATCAATATGTTTCCAGGGTTCCTTTTTTTCGGCAGGCAGGTTGTTGGCTCTTTCGCAGATATCCTTCAAACGGCCGACAAAGGCTTCGTAGGCCTCCCGGTTTGCTTCATAGTTTTGTTGTATCCTGAACATCTTGTCCTGGATTTTCGCACTCTCCCTGAGCGGTTTTTGTTTTTTACGCTGTTCTTCCCTTTCAGCATCTTCAAGCCAATGCGACATCGTTTAGTAATGTTTTAGTTAATAAGTTAAAATCTCGGCTTCTTCTTTCATAATCATCATAGCGTTGTCGGCTAATGCATCCATATCCGAAACAAAAGGCGAAATGACTACCTGGCCCAACTTGAGAATGTAATGTTTAACTTCTTCGGTAAAGAATTTGGATTGGAAAATATTTCCCGAAAGGATTATGGCATCAATAGGTTCAGTTAAAACAACATACATAGCCCCGATTTCTTTTACCATCTGGTAAGCCATAGCTTTCAGAATGAATTTAGCCTGTTCGTCGCCTTCCTTGATTCGGTTTTCGATGATATTAATGTTACTGGTTCCCAGATAAGCCAACAGACCACCTTCGTGGATAAGCATTCTTCGCAGGGTTTCCTTTGAATATTTCCCGCTGTAGCAAACTTCGATCAGATCGCCGTAGGGAAGCGTCCCGGAACGGGTATAGGAAAACGGACCATTACCGTCGTAAGCCTGGTTAACATCGATAATCCTGCCTCTGCGGTGTGCACCGACAGAAATCCCGCCTTCGCCAACATGGGCAATGATGAGGTTGAGTTCGTTGTATTGTTTGTTGATGGATTTTGCGAAATTGCGGGCTGCAAATTTGTGGTTAAGCGCATGAAACACCGATTTTCGCTCAAACATCGGGTGACCCGTTACCCTTGCGATGTCTTCGAGTTCGTCAACAACAACCGGGTCTGATAAAAAAGCACGGGCACCCGGGATCATCCCGGCAATCCGGTCGGCAATGAGTCCACCAAGGTTGGTTTCGTGCAGACCACCCTGACTTTTCCTGAGGTCAGTCTTCAACTTTTCGTTCAACTCATAAACCCCCGACTTAATCGGATTTACCAGGCCGCCGCGACCCATCACTATTTCGATATCCTCAAGGCTGATATCATTTTCTTTCAGTTCATGAAGTATCTGGTTGGTACGTGGCACTTCCTGGTCGAGGACTGTCGGATATTTTGATGCTTCTTCCCTTGAAAACTTTATTGTTTTAAAGAAAATCCAGCTGTTGTTCTGGAAGACCCCGATTTTGGTATCGGCCACCTGGGGATAAATGATAAGGATATTTTTTGTCAGCATTTTTTGGTTCTTTATTCTTAAAAATTCTTTCAGGAATCCTTGTTATAAATGTTTCTTTCTGTTCTCTGAAGTTGAAAATAATCTGTTATAAGCTGTCAGGTTTATGAACTTTTCTTCACTTTCATTGCCAAAAGTAAATAACAAAATTCAAAGAGCAATAATCGTAAGTAAGAAAAAATGACAGGCTAAAATCTAGGCTGGTTTTATTACTTGTCAGGTGTTCACCGGATTTGACCTGTGATTTGAATTTTACTTTTTGTGATTTTCATTTACATGTTTCTCCTGTATTGTCCGCCCACTTCAAACAAGGCATCTGTTATCTGACCCAAAGAAGCGAACTTGGTCACTTCCATCAGGTTTTCGAAAATATTCTGGTTGTGAATGACATTCTTTTGTAAAAGCCCGAGCATTCCTGTAGCTTCGCGTTCGTAGGTTTTATGAAGCTGGTCAAGCATATTAATCTGGTATTCTTTCTCTTCGGGAGTAGCGCGGATCACCTCGCCGGGAATGACCGTTGGTGAACCTGTTGACGAAAGAAAGTTATTCACACCAACGATCGGTAGCTTGCCTGAATGTTTCAACGTTTCGTAATAAAGCGATTCCTCCTGTATTTTGCTGCGCTGATACATGGTTTCCATGGCGCCAAGCACACCTCCGCGTTCATTAATCCTGTCGAATTCTGATAACACGGCTTCCTCAACAAGGTCGGTAAGTTCTTCGATAATAAAAGAGCCTTGCAATGGATTCTGGTTCTTTGCCAAACCCAGCTCGCGGTTGATGATTAACTGAATGGCCATGGCACGGCGTACCGATTCTTCGGTAGGCGTAGTGATGGCCTCGTCGTAAGCGTTGGTGTGCAGCGAATTGCAGTTATCATAAATGGCGTATAAAGCCTGCAAAGTAGTACGGATATCGTTAAAACCAATTTCCTGGGCATGCAGTGACCTGCCTGAAGTCTGGATATGATATTTGAGTTTTTGAGAACGGTCGTTGGCGCCGTACTTCAATTTCATAGCTTTTGCCCAGATCAGTCGGGCAACGCGGCCCAACACCGAATATTCGGGATCGATGCCGTTTGAAAAGAAAAACGAAAGATTGGGAGCAAAAGAATTGATGTCCATTCCCCGGCTTACGTAATACTCAACAAAAGTAAAACCGTTGGCCAGCGTGAAGGCAAGCTGTGAAACAGGGTTGGCGCCAGCCTCTGCAATGTGGTAACCGGAGATGGAAACCGAGTAAAAGTTGCGGACGTTATTTTTGGTGAAATATTCCTGCACATCGCCCATCACTTTTAAGGAAAAATCTGTAGAGAAAATGCAGGTATTCTGCGCCTGGTCTTCCTTTAAAATGTCTGCCTGGATGGTGCCGCGAACCCTGCAAATGGTGTCGGCTTTAATTTGTTCGTAAACCTCTTTGGGAAGAACTTTGTCACCGGTAATACCCAAAAGCATCAGTCCAAGACCATTGTTTCCCTCAGGCAGATCACCCTGGTAGGAAGGTCTGATGGTGCCGCGTTCCTTATAAAAATCGCTGATAAACTTTTCAACTTCCTTTTCCATCCCGTGTTTACGGATATAAACCTCGCATTGCTGATCGATGGCTGCGTTCATAAAAAATCCCACCATCGTTGGTGCCGGACCGTTGATGGTCATCGAGACGGAAGTCTTGGCATCGACAAGATCGAACCCTGAATACAATTTTTTGGCATCGTCGAGGCAACAGATCGAAACTCCCGAATTGCCAATTTTCCCATAGATATCAGGTCTGCGGTCGGGATTATTTCCATAAAGTGTCACCGAGTCGAATGCCGTGGAAAGCCTGTGTGCCGGCATGTGTAGCGAAACATAATGGAAACGCTTATTGGTGCGTTCGGGGCCACCTTCGCCAGCAAACATACGTGTTGGGTCTTCGCCTTCGCGTTTGAAAGGGAATACACCAGCGGCATAAGGGAACTCACCGGGAGCATTTTCGCGTAAATTCCATCTTAAAATATCGCCCCAACCTTTATAAGCAGGTAGTGAAATCTTTGGGATTTGCAGGTGAGAAAGAGTTTCGGTATATGTTTCGATGTTAAATTCGTGTCCGCGGACTTTATAATGGAACACCGGGTTTTTAAACGATTTTACTTTATTATCCCATTCCTCAATAATTTTTTTGTTATGTCCGTCGAGGTTAAGTTCAAGGTCGCCGGCAATAACCCGAAGGTTGCCGGCAAGATCGTCGTTGCCCTTTTCCTTTGCAAGTTTTATGGATTGATCGGCAGCATAAAGTTTTTGTGCAATTTCCGATTGATCGTCGGCCCACTGGTTGTATTTACGGACTGTCTCGGATATTTCCGAAAGATACCTGACCCGTCTGGGCGGGATAATATAAATTTTCTCCGACATCTCCTCTGAATGTTTCATCGATGTAGAGAAGTCGCTACCCGTTTTTTCGACGATCTTTTCGATTAATGCTTTATATAGCTGATTCGTTCCGGGATCGTTAAATTGAGAAGCAATCGAGCCATAAACCGGCATCTCTGAAGTTTCTTTATCGAAAAGCTGGTGATTACGCTGGTATTGCTTTTTTACATCGCGCAAAGCATCGAGGGCTCCTCTTTTATCGAATTTATTGAGGGCGATAAGGTCGGCAAAATCCAGCATATCGATCTTCTCGAGTTGGGTAGCAGCGCCATACTCCGGTGTCATCACGTACATCGATACATCGCTGTGATCGATAATTTCAGTATCAGATTGGCCGATTCCGGATGTTTCGAGAATGATGAGATCGTAACCCGCCAGTTTCAGGATTTGAACAGTGTTCTTTACAAATCTGGAAAGCGAAAGATTGGCCTGTCGTGTGGCAAGAGAACGCATGTAAATCCTCGGGTCGAAGATGGAATTCATCCTGATGCGGTCGCCAAGCAATGCACCACCTGTTTTTCGTTTTGATGGATCTACCGAAACAATGGCAAGGGTTTTATCGGGGAAATCGACCAAAAACCTGCGCACCACTTCATCAACAAGCGAGGATTTTCCTGATCCGCCGGTGCCTGTAATTCCAAGTATGGGGGTGTTGTGATTTTTAAGCCCGGCAGTGCATTCAGTCAGGAATTCATCAACCGACTCGGGATAGTTCTCGACAGCCGATATCAGTTGTGCGATGTAACCTACATCTTTTTTATGAATCCTTTCCAGGTCGTGTACAACGTCTTTGCCTGTTGGGAAATCCGATTTTTCCATCAGGTCGTTTATCATACCCTGCAAACCCATCGAACGGCCATCATCGGGCGAATAGATACGCGTTATGCCGTAGTTGTGCAATTCGTCCATTTCGTCGGGCAAAATTACACCTCCACCTCCGCCAAAAATTTTTATATGCCCGGCGCCGCGTTCCTTAAAGAGGTCGAACATGTATTTGAAAAACTCGAGGTGACCTCCCTGGTAGGAAGTCACTGCAACGGCCTGTGCATCTTCCTGTATGGCACAATCCACAATTTCCTGCACCGAACGGTCGTGTCCAAGGTGGATTACCTCTGCTCCCGTTGACTGGATAATGCGGCGCATGATGTTAATGGCAGCATCGTGACCGTCGAAGAGTGAAGCTGCCGTTACAATCCTGATTTTATTAATGGGTTTATAGATATTATTTTGTTGCATTTGAAAGCCATTTGTAGTAAGTAATTCAAATGCAAATATAATGATATTCCGCTGTTTGCTAAATCCGGCCAGGTTGAACCACTAATTTACAATCCTTTTAAATTATTTGTGTAATTCCTTTATTTTGAAAATGATAGCAAATGAATAAAAATCTGCAGATTCCGGATATCCTGCAAATGCTTAATATTGTATGCGTTGAATCAGAATAAAGCAGAAACTAAAACCTGGCAGATATGACAAAACAAATTATCTTCATCATCATTTTAGTGCTCACGCTTGGCATTTTTGCCTACACGGCCTCCCGGATAATTTCGCGGTTTAAACTTACAAAACCTTTCCCGATAAGGAATTTTCCAAAACGATTCGTATTGATGCTGAAAGTCGCCATCGGGCAAACCAAAATTTTCAGATTTCCACTGGTTGGATTTGCACATGCACTCGTTTTCTGGGGATTTTGTGTGGTTGGTTTCGGAAGCCTCGAAATGGTTTTTGATGGTGTACTCGATACCGATAAATCCTTCTCATTCTTCGGCTGGTTTTATGATTTTATGATGGCGGCCGGTGACATTTTTGCATTACTTGTTGGTATTTCGATCGTTGCCTTCCTGGTTCGGCGACTTGTGATGCACGTTGGACGGTTTAAAGGCATCGAGATGAAAAAGATCTCTAAAATTGACGCAAACCTTGCATTGTTGGCCATCCTTTTCCTGATGATAAGTTTGATGGGAATGAACATTTATTATGTTTTACTTCATCCCGGCAGCCAGATTGGCTCTTATCCTGTAAGCGATTTCATCACGCAAAACTTCATCCCGGTGCATAACATGGATGGTCGGTTGGTACACAACTGGTTCGCATTTTTCTGGTGGTCGCATATTGTTACAATTTTCATTTTTGCCAATGCACTGCCTTATTCCAAACATTTTCATGTATTTATGTCGGTACCCAATGTTTTCCTGAGTCGCCTGGAACCCCTTGGCAAATTGGATAACATGGAAAGCGTAACCAAAGAGGTGAAACTGATGATGGATCCAAATGCTGCTTTTGCAACACCGGCACCCGGTGAAACGGAGCCTGTTGCACGCTTTGGCGTGAAAGATATCGAGGATATCACCTGGAAAAACTATCTCGACTCGCTAGCCTGTACTGAGTGTGGAAGATGTACTTCGGTTTGCCCGGCCAACATTACCGGCAAGAAACTTTCGCCTCGAAAAATCATTATGGATACCCGCGCCCGGATGAAAGAAAAAGGTCCGTTGCTGGTTCAAAAAGGCAAGGAATTTTCTGATGAAAAATCACTCATCAGAAATTACATTTCAGAGGAAGAACTTTGGGCCTGTACGACCTGTAACGCCTGTGCACAGGAATGTCCGGTTAACATCAGCCATCCGGGATTGATTGTTGATATGCGCCGATATTTGTTTATGGAAGAATCGGCTGCTCCCGGTGAATTGAACACCATGTTTACGAATGTCGAAAATAACGGAGCCCCGTGGCAATATCCGCCACAGGATCGCATGAGATGGGCTGCCGAAGCCGGCATACCGGTACCGGTAATGGCCAGTGTTATTGCCGAAGGAAAAAAACCTGAATACTTAGTCTGGATCGGATCAGCCGGTGCTTACGACGACAGGGATAAAAAAGTCAGCCGTGAGTTTGTGAAAATTCTGAACCACTTCGGCATCGATTACGCGGTGTTGGGTGAAGAGGAAATTGATACCGGCGATGCCGCCCGCAGAGCTGGCAACGAGATGCTTTACCAGATGCAGACCCTGCAGATCATCGAAATGCTGAAGGCTTATGAGGTCACTAAAATTATTACCTGCTGCCCGCACGACTTCAATACATTTAAGAATGAATATCCCGATTATGGTGCTCATTACGAAGTTCTTCACCATTCCCAATTTCTCGAAAATCTAATCAAAAACGGAAAAATAAGAATCAGCAGCGACTTGTTTTCGACCAAAAAAATCACTTTCCACGACCCCTGTTACCTTGGACGCGGAAACAACGTGTATGATGCACCACGAACCGTACTGAAAGCCATACCCGGCAAAACTGTTGAGATGAAGCGCAATAAAAGTTTCGCTTTATGTTGTGGAGCCGGAGGCGGACAAATGTTTAAGGAAGCAGAGAAAGGAAATAAGGAAGTGTTTCTCGAACGCATCGAAGACGCCATCGAAACCGAAGCTGATATTATCGCCACGGCCTGCCCGTTTTGCATGGTGATGATGACCGATGGCATCAAATATAAAAACATGGAAGACTCCATGAAAAATTATGACATCGCCGAAATGGTGAGTATGGGGCTGGGACTTTAGAAAAATCTCGGTTTTTTTTGTTCCGGGTTGCAGATTATAATACCAGCTGCAACTACTGGCCACGCATATCTCGTGCCTTTTGCTTTAATTTAACTTCTTAAATTCAAATTTAGGATAGCCAACTTCACCGTTATCATTGTAAAAGCTGATAAAATGCAGTTTGTAATAATGCCCGTGTTGGTTCCTGATAATATAAACCCTGCCTGTTTCAACCTTGTAAAAACCTTCTTCGAGGTTGTAACTTTTCCACTCGTGTCCGATTACATCCAGATCAGGAGAAAATTCCAAACTGGCAATATCAGCAAATTCGATATCGGCAAACTGCTTACCACCCTGGTAAAAGAAAGCTTCGGTAAAATTCCGGTTCAGTAAAACTCCACGTACAAGGTAGGGATAAGGCTCGGTACCCGAATAAAGCAATGTTGTGTATTGACCGAAAAACAAATCATAATCGGTTGGAGGTGGCTCAAAATCAACAACCACACCGCCATTTGAAAAACTAAAACCGACAAAATCGACATCCGGCATCTTCGGTACAACGAATGTAAATTCCTCTGAACCATCAAGATTTGCAAAACGAATGGTATATTTTCCCTGGACAAGGCTTTGGAAAATTATCTTTTTATATCCTAACGGATTTGCACTTCCATCGACACCCAAATCGATCACATAAACCTGCTTGTATAGAATGGTGTCGGTGGCTGAAAACTGAGCCCAGTTGCCAATAGCCGTCGAATCGAGGTTACCATTCGAATTGTCGAATTTCATGTCAAGGCCTGCCTGACTCGTTACTGCGGCAAAATCTTTTTGTCCGCTGTTTCCGGCATGCATAAACCGCGACGAATTAAGCAGAATATGCCAGCCCTCAGCTGTAGATTCAAAAGCAAGGTCGAAATCGTAAAGTGTATAACTTTTAACTGCCTTGTTGGCTTCCAGGCTATAAAATACCTGGTTCAGATAAGCCGGACCCAGTTCAACACTACCAATCTTTACACCTTCGGGCATAGGAATCGGATCGAGTTTTTTATCATCCTGCAAATCCTTCATGCAGGAGGTAAAACCCAGGATTACCAAACCCAGGAATGAAATGAAAAATATGCCCTTTTTGATATGGGTCATGGGTTTAATTATTTTGAAATTTTAAATTTTAAACTCGCAAAAAAAGTACGTCCCCAGGCAACAGGCATCGATGGCCCACCGGATGAATGCACACCTCCGCTTCCCCCACCGGAAGTCTTGATATCGGTTACGTCGAAAAGGTTTTTGGCTCCAACGGCCAGGTTAAGCCGATCTTTATAAAATGACCGGTTTAATGAAATATCGAGCATGTTGTAACTGGCTTCACTGTAGGGCTCAATAGCGTTGTCGGCATTCAGCCTGTTTTGAGTAACCTTACCCGTATATTTATAGTTCATTCCGAAATTTATTCCGGCTTTTTTCATTTCATAGATGGCAGACACCACAACTTCGGGATAATAATTATACTTGTCGGATTTTTCGATAGCTTCACTAAACTGATTATTGGTTCCGATATAAGCCAGACCAATTCCGAAATTGAATACACCTTTATGATTGTATGTAATGTTGATCCGCCCACCAAGGGTTTTAAACAAATCAACATTGCTATAAATGTAGATTTCCGTGGTATCGTTGTTTGTACCAACAATTGTTTTTGGAACCAGGTCGATCTTGTCCCTCATCTGGTTATAAAAGAAATCCGGCTCAATTTTGAAGGCCACTTTTTTGGTTTCTACTTTATATCCAAAACTTAGCTGGTAACTGTTCGAATATTCAGCTTTTAAAGAGTCGGAACCATAAATTTTATGGTTCAGGTCAACAAAATCCAGATAAAGTTCTTTCAATGAGGGGGCTCTGAACCCTTTTCCGAAAGAAGCCCTCACCAGCCATCTTTCGCTCAGGTCGTATAAAACGTTAATTGATGGAGTAACAGGCGCATCATAAGCTGTATTATAGGCAAAACGCACGCCAGGCTGTATTGTGAGGGTAGAAAAAGGTCTGTATTTCAGGCTTGCAAAAAAAGCATAATCCCGGATGTTTGCTTTCCTGTTTTCGATCTTTTTACCCGATCCCGATTCGAGGTTAAAATCGAACCCGGCCTGGTAATTAAACGTCGCGGTATCCATCAGGAACCGGCTGATCGTTCCCCTGAAAACCCAGGAGTCGAAACTTGTGGTATCAAAATCGGCCGGCGATTGCGAAAGTTCCTCCGACAAAGTAGCCAGGTTTTTAATATACACCTCCCGCTCCCGCTGATACCACGAATAGGAAGCCATTACATCAACATACTTTCCTTTTCCAAGAACACCGGTCCAGGCAAGACTGTTATCCCATCGTTTGGTGTAATAATGTCCGTCGCGGGCTTTATAAAAATAGTAATTGTTGGCAGTATCGGCGTCCAATTGCGGACTGCCTTTGTCGAGCACAAACTCGTCGAAATAACGTGTCGAAAGCCTGAGATTGGTTTTCCCGATTCTTCTTTTATATTTCAATTCTCCAAAATACTGGCGTTTGGGTTTCCATTGCTGGAAGCGTGAGGTATCGTTAACCGAAAACCCATCGAAGAAATTGCGCCCTCCGCTCAGCAGGAATGTATTTTTATCTTTGTAAATACCGGCACTGCCATCGATGTTGTATTGGCCGATCGATTCATAATAAGTATTCACCCGGGCATCGACCGAATTGTTCACATGGTCGCGGGTAATCAGGTTAATCACACCAGCGAGCGCATTGGTACCATAATTTACCGACATCGGGCCTTCCACCAGCTCGATGCGGTCGATATTTGACAAACTGATCTGGCTGAGGTCGATATCACCATTCATACGGCCGATCACCGGTACACCGTCGATCAGCACTTTTACATTTTCACCGCCGATCCCCTGCAATTTCATCTTGCTTCCCAGGGCCGCATCGTGCGAAATGTTGATGTTCAGTTGTGTCGATAAAATATCTTCAAGATTCACTGCAGCCTGCGATTGAATTTCCTTCGCACCGATTACCTGAACCTTGTAAATAGATTTATCGGTTCGTTCGGGTGTGTACTGCCCAGTAACCACCACTTCCTCCATATTCAGGACAGCAGGCAGTAATTTCAATGTTTTCGATTCACCGGGCATGATCGTATCATACAAGGTAAGATAACCAACATAGGAAATCGCAACAACCGATCTGGTTTTCACCAGGTTATCAACTTTACCGTTGTCATCTGTTACCTGGTATGTTTTCGATTTTCCATCGATACTTTGAAAGCATACATTGCCATAGGTAACCGGCTGATTGGTTTTACTATCAACAACCCTGATTTTGGCCTGCTGCGCAAAGCTGGATCCGGCAAAAGCAAAACAACCCAAAAAAAGTGGGAAAAAAAATCTAAGAAAGCGGATTGGCATGTTAGTTCTTTATCAGCTTGTTTTGAAGTATGGTATTCCCTGAACGAAGCATAACCACATAAACTCCCTGAGGAAGTTCGCTTACATCCAGAATTGAATTATTTAGTCCGCTTACATAACTGATATTCCGGCGATACACAGTTTGACCGGTTAAATTTATTATACTGATTTCTGCCATTCCAGGCTTATCAGCATTAAAGAGAAGCTGTGCATCTGAAGTTGCAGGATTTGGCGAAAGGGCTATCTTTCCATTAGCAGAACCCTGAGTTTCGATAATTCCGGCGTGATCCTCAACCAACATTTTCCTGAATCCTATTTTTCCGACACTACTGAGTGTGTAATATTCGAAAACCAATTTCCAGATGCTGCTTTCCTGGTCGCTTACAAAATATACCAATGAATCAAAAACAGTGTAGGTTCCACCCTGATAAGTATTCCAATAATTTCCGATCGTCGAAATATTGGCTGAATCGAGCGCATTTACCGAAAAATCCATGAATGCTGTATCAACCTGTGGATAAGATGCCGCCTGAACGTTATAATTCTGAAGAAGTCCTGTAACCGGGTACCACATGATGTTTTGATAAAATGTCATGTATTTGGTAAACAATAAATCCCAATCCATCGAAGCCGGCTCACGATCGACAAATTCACCGGTTGCGAACGAATACCCGATAAAATTCTTGGATTTGTAATCGTTACAGGTGAAAACAACCTGATTTTCATTTGTACCATCAAGATTGGCATATTTAAAGGTGTACTGATTAAGTGGAGCATTCTTCTCGACAATCCACAATTTTAAAAAGTTCCCCGAAGGAAGCTGCATTACAAAAAGAGAGTCACCAATAATATTATGTGAAATGATGTTGTAAACACCCCAGCCATAATCCAGGTCACTACCCGTGCTATTTACATTAAAAGCCCCGGTTTCCCAGTTTTTATCTGAATTATTGAGGGCAGGCCATAAAAAAAGACCCGTGGTGTCAATGGCATTCCAGCCGGAAATATCAGCGTATGGATAAGCATACAAAGCAACGCCCTGTGTTCCGTTAATACGGATAGTAACATCATAAACATTTGTACTGAATTCGATATCCCAGTCGCTTCGTGGTTGTTTGGCAACCTCTCCGTTTTTAAGCGAATAAAAAACATCATGCGTACGTCCGGGTTCCATACTGATCGTATCGTGCTGATAAACATTGGATTGACCGACGGCTTTATTGAAAACCGTGGAAGAAAAAGTAATTAATAGTATTCCGCTTAGTGTCAAAATTAATGTCCTAATTTTCATCATTTTAAAGTTTAAGTATTAGATGTTTCAGATAAATATGTGCCTTTTTAAATTCGGGCAAAGATAAAACACTTCGATCAATCGAACATAAAAACATTTTTGACATAAAACTTTTTTTGGTTGATTTTGATTGAGGGAATGTAACAAACCAATTGTATCTTCCTGTAAATTCCTGCTCCAGACCTGGCTAAAGTGGTCATTTTTCCCTGAAGTTTCATTTGATTTCGGTCATCGGTCATTTTCAATTTTAAACAAAATCAGCTTCAGATTTTCAAAAAATTACTAATATTGTCAAAAAACGCCGTTATGAAAAATCTTATCCGAAATAAACTCATCCTTTTATGTACTGTAATGTTCGTTGCATTCAGCAATTCGTGCACCGACAATACGAATGTTGATCCGGCCACAAATAACCGGGAAGGATTTCTTGGTGTCTGGACGGTAGATGAATCATGCATCCGCCTGAATTACGAGGTTGAAATCACGGCTGCTACCGATGATGATACCAAAGTCCTACTGTACAACTTTGCGTTTATGGGGCAACAGTACGACCCGGCTTACGGTTATGTAAGCGGCAACAAGGTAACCCTGCCCTTACAAACCATCGGCGATGGCTGGCAGCTTAGTGGCAGTGGTACTTTACAAAGCAAAGGCAGAATTATCTGGACCTACTACATCGAAATTGGTGCCAACGGTTCAACCTGCCAGGCAGATTATCAGCATTAGGATGCATAAGAGAAGCAATAAAAAGTTAAGAAGTTCCATTTATGACATCAATGCCACCTGAATAGCTTCAAACCCAACGAAAAAAAAAGGATACCAATTACTGTTAATGTGGCAAAAGGAATGTAAATCTCACTGGCGCCGGCACCTTCGTTAAAAATACTTCTGATCGTATCGGCCAGCACGGTCAGTGGTAGTTTTTGAATAACCGGAATACTCCAGTCGGGAAAATTATGATAGCTGAAAAACACACCCGAAAGAACCATCATGGGCATCACTACAACATTTATCAAACCATTACCCACTTCAGTGTTGGCGGTATATGAGGAAGTAAAAATGGCAATCCCGGCAAAAGCAAAATTACCAGCCATGAAAATTGCCAGTAAAGCTGCATCATTTCCCTGGATACTTATATTAAAAACAAGCCATGCAAATAAAACCAACAGCCCTGACTCGATAAAATTCATTCCAAACCGTACCGTGATAAGCGAAAGGAGGAAATATGACTTTTTCATAGGCGTGGCAACCATACGCCGCAACAATTTTTTCGACCTCCGGTCGATGATGCCGTAACTGATCCCCCACATACACGACATCATGACCCCCATCGCGATCATACCCGGCACCAGGAAATCGATATAGCGTGTACCTGTCAGCGTAAGTGGCTTAATTATGGCCTCACCGCTTGTTGAGTGAATTTTACTACTTTCCAAAAGCCCGGATAACTTAATATAACTCAACTGCGCATCCGGGTTTTGCGGATCAAAATGGTACTCAATTTTTCTATCCTTTTCTGCCAGGATCAGGTTCACTTTACCACGCTTCAGCAGTAATAACGCTTCCTCCCAACCCGTTTTCCTGAACAAAAAAGTAGTACTCCCAAGTTGCTGATCGGGAATTTTAATGCTGTAATTGAACGAATCACGCAACATCACAGGTCTTTCCTTTGCGCTAAATGCAAAAATCGAATCGAGTTTTGTTAACGAATCGGTTCCGGAAACCGGATTGCTGATCACTGCAACTTTCCGAATTACATCGGTCTTTTGTGTAAATGCAACCCCCAATCCCAACGACATGAGGATCGGAAATACAATGCCCCAGAATAAAACTCCCGGTTCACGGATCAATTCTTTGAAATGTGCGCTGATCAGTTGAAGCAACTGGCTTTTTTCGAAATTTCTATTCATGCAAATGGCGTCCGGTTAAAGCGGTAAATAAATCGTCAAGCGTTAGCCTGCGGCACTCAAAGTCATTCAGTTGCAAGCCGTTTTTTTCGAGATAATCGAAAAATAATGGTAACTGTCTGTCGATATTTCCCAATGTAAATTTGCCTTTTTCATCAATGGAATTCCACACGATCTTCGAGGGAAATTCAATTGAAGGGGGTAAAAATACGGGTGCATCTTTAAGGGAGAATTCGATGAATTTTTCTCCATTTCCATCAAGCAACATTTCATTGAGTTTTCCTTCCTTTAGGATTTCACCTTTATCGATAATGATAATATAATCGCACAGTTGTTCGGCTTCCTCCATGTAATGGGTAGTCAGGATCATCGTGGTTTCCGACTGTTGTTTCAGTTTCTTTAATATATCCCAGATTTCCCGCCGGGCATTGGGATCAAGGCCAGTGGTAGGTTCGTCCAGCAACAGTATTTTTGGACGGTTCAGCAATGAAATTCCCAATGCAAGTCGTTGCCGTTGTCCGCCCGAAAGATTTACGACAAACGACTTCCGTTTATCTTCCAAACCTGCAAGTTTGATGATCTCTTCAACCCGATCGCTTCCAAGCTTAAAAAAACTGGCAAAAAGATTCAATGTTTCCGTTACCCGGAGTTTATCAATAAATCTGGTTTCCTGCAGTGAAAGGCCAATAACCCGTCGCAATTCAAGCTCATTTTCTTTCCAGGTTTTACCTAAAATCAAAATTTCACCTTTATCAGGCTTCTGAATCCCCTCGATCATCTCCACAAGGGTAGTTTTCCCAGCACCATTCGGGCCTAGCAGAGCTACAAATGTCCCGGGGGGAATCGACAAACTGATGCCTTTTACCGCCTGAACCATTTTAAATGATTTGTGGACATCTTTAACCTCAATAACTGGACGCTTCATTCGCACGTGTTTTTACCATTTATCCGAAGACCTGCAAAACTATACCAAAAAAACTTTGTTTATCGTATTTTGGGATAACCTATCCTTTTGTTTCGGCCAGATAATTTCTTATATTTGTCGGAAACATTTGATGTCCAGGTCGTTTTTCTACTTAACAACATAAATATTGGTAATATGAAAAAGTTCATTTTTAGGCTCATACCTATCCTCATTTTTCTCATCAATATTCAGACAGCGTTTGGACAGGTAACCAATGATAGCACAGCCAATTACCGGATTGAAACCTATGATGGTAACGAATATGTTGGAAAAATCCTGTCGGAAGCTGATGGTAAAATTATGTTTAAGACTGACAAACTGGGAGTGATCAACATTTACAGGTCGGATGTGAAGAAAATTACGAAACTTGATGCCATTAAAATGGTGGAAGGCAAATACTGGCCCGAAAACCTGCAGTCGGCGCGATATTTCTTTGCTCCGACAGGTTATGGGCTTAAGGCGGGTGAAGGTTATTATCAGAATGTCTGGGTCTTGTTTAATCAGGTCAGCGTTGGTATAACTGATAATATCTCGCTAGGTGCGGGTGTAGTTCCTCTGTTTTTATTTACAAGCGAATACAACCCAGTCTGGCTTGTTCCAAAATTCTCGATTCCGCTGGTGAAGGATAAGATTAATGTTGGTGGCGGAGCATTTTTGGGATTGGTAACCGGTACCAAAAATTCAGGATTCGGAATTGTGTATGGTTCTTCCACTTTTGGATCGAGAGATCAGAACCTGACACTTGGATTAGGTTATGGATATGCAGGTGGCCAGTGGGCAAATACACCACTGATAAATATTAGTGCAGTGATCAGGACCGGCCCCCGTGGTTATTTTCTCACCGAAAATTATCTGATTGATGCCGGTGAAACCATCTTAGTTCTTCTTTCACTTGGTGGAAGATCGATAATTAAACGAACCGGACTGGATTATGGCCTGTTTATTCCGCTTACTGAGGACATGGGTGGATTTATTGCCATCCCCTGGCTTGGGCTTTCAATTCCTTTTTAGGACTTCAAACAATATCGATACGGGAAGCTGGGCCGGGCAGACAACTTCATTAAAAAAGCCCTGATAATATTAATTACCAGAGCTTTATTTTTTAACGTGCCCAGGACAAGATTCGAACTTGCACACCCTTGCAGGCGCCAGCCCCTCAAGCTGGTGTGTCTACCAATTCCACCACCTGGGCTTTTTTTGGAGCCGCAAAACTAATATAATTTTCCTTTTGACAAATATTCTGACACTAATTTTTAATTTTTCATCGGAAAATTTAGACTTAATGAACAGGAAATCTGAATTCTTACGTTTCCAGTTTTCTGACTCAATACTTTTTTATGCAGAAAAATAATCCTGCCGCATCAGTTCTTAAAAGAAAACCTACCTTTGAAAATTAAAAAAAAATTCATCCACATGCTTTCATACAACGACTTTGAACAGCTCCGGCAAAAAGGCATAACGCCGGCCATGATCGAAAAGCAGATCGAAAATTTCAGACACGGATTTCCATTTGTGAAACTTGTGACACCAGCCACCAAAGGACACGGGATTAAGGATTACGACGAATCGGAAATTAACCGGCTTGCATCGGTTTACGAGAGACTGTCGTCTAACTACCAGGTACTTAAATTCGTACCTGCATCGGGAGCTGCCAGCCGGATGTTCAAACATCTTTTCGAATTCATGCAATCATTTGGCGGCACTAAAGATGACCTGATTAATTTTGAAAAGGACAAAAGTTTCAATTCGGTATTTTACTTTATTACAAACATCAAAAAATTTGCCTTTATCACCGACCTGAAACACGCGCTCTCACTTGATGGACTCGAAATTGAAACATTAATGGCGAAAAATGACTATCCGACGATAATCGAATATTTGCTGACCTCAAAAGGCCTCGATTACGGAAACCTTCCCAAGGGTCTGTTGCGGTTTCACCAATACAACGATATTGAGAGAAGATCGGTTGAAGAGCACCTGGTTGAAGGCGCCCATTATGCAAGAGCTAAAAATGGTGATGTTAACATTCATTTCACCGTTTCGCCCGAGCACCTCGAAAAATTCCATACTGCCACTGAAGATGTCAGGGCGGATTACGAAAAGCATTTTGGCGTAAAATACCATATCAGCTTTTCGGTTCAAAAATCCTCAACCGATACGGTGTCTGTTGATATGAACAATGAGCTTTTCCGCGAAATGGACCATAAACTTGTTTTCAGGCCTAGTGGGCATGGTGCATTAATTGAAAACCTGAATGACCTGAAAGGTGAAATCATTTTTATTAAAAACATCGATAACATCGTCCCTGACAGGCTAAAGGAACCGACATATCTATATAAAAAAGTGATTGGCGGGCTTTTAATCGAACTAAAAGAAAAATCCTATAATTATCTGAATTTGCTCGAAAGTGGAAATGTTGATGATGAAGAATTAACTAAAATATGCAATTTTGCCGAACACAACCTGGAAATCAAGCTCTCTTCGAATTTCAGTTCTTTTAATCATTATACTAAAATAAAGTACCTGTTTAACCGGCTCAATCGTCCGATGCGGATATGTGGCATGGTAAAGAATGAAGGCGAACCTGGTGGCGGACCCTTCTGGCTCGAAAATGATAAAGGTGAGGTTTCATTACAGATTGTCGAATCATCACAAATCGATATGAACGATCCGGGCCAGAAAAAAATCCTGAAGGAATCCACTCATTTTAACCCTGTCGATCTGGTTTGCAGTGTGAAAGATTATAAAGGCAGGCATTTCGACCTTCACAAATTTGTTGACCCTACAACCGGGTTTATTTCGATAAAATCGAAAGACGGAAGAAATTTAAAAGCCCAGGAACTTCCGGGACTATGGAATGGTGCCATGGCAGATTGGATCACAATTTTTATCGAGACACCGGTTATCACTTTTAACCCGGTAAAAACAATCAACGATTTACTCAGGGAACAACATCTTAATCTTTAACAGGAATATTTAATAACGAATAAATGCGGATTCGTTTGCCGATCCGCATTTTTATAAAATAAATCTTAACGTAACTTTTGATTACTTTACCCAGGGGCTTTTTACAAAGCTAAGGTTCATACCCATCAGTTCCTGCTCGGTAAGCGGATTCATTTCGATTGTCCTTACTTTCTGATACCGGCTCGACAGCAGACCAAAACCATTTTGAATATTTGTATATTCCGGTCTGTCCTGAACAAGGCTTGTCGAAGGTTCGTTTACATTCAGGTAAGTATCATATTCTTCTCCCGCTGCTGATACCACGTAATCAACTTTCCCTGCGAGTCGGCTACCAGTAAAATCCGAACTGATTTTGCTGGCTACAACCGTATAAAAAGCATCCCCACTCACCGAAATTTCCACCTGACCATATCCTGTGGTATTTGCTGCGTATTGTGTTGTCTGGTACCATTCGATATATTTCGGTATGGTATCGGTGGTTCCATAAGGAACTTCATAATAATGAAACCTGATTAATGGCTCATATCGCATTGCATTTACACCGTTTTTCCAACTAAAAACCGATGAATAGCCCGGGTTAAAGTTAGCCTTACTCCCGGCGTTTGGTTTTACAAAACTAAAATCGTGTATGAGTTTCGTACTCGAAGTGATTTCTTTACCAGACTTCGTGTTTTTAATAAACAATTTATATTCGTAATTTACATTGAGCTGGCCCACTCCTTTGTAAATAATCATGTAGGGATTATACCACACTCCGGAATCCTTATTGGCAATTGTAATGGTGTCGAAAGTAATGGTTTGCATTTTCTCGTTATTCGACCAGCCTTCCAGTACAACTTCAAGGTCGTTCTTATAACTGGAGGAATCCTCAATTTTAACAATTTCCAATGCATTTCCTCCCAGAAAAGCTTTGTTAATCCTTAAATAATGAATACTGTCTTCCTGATTAAGCAAACCATAAACGATTGCAATTTCCTTCCAGTCTGCATCAACATTAAAATCGGTTTCGCAGGCAGGGAACAACAGGACCAGGGTAACGAAAACTGAGAAGAGTAAAGATTTTTTTATCATGACAATTTTTGTAGTGTGATCGTAGTGTTTTTCAGTTTCAATACAAAAAACTGACAAAACTTTATAGCTTTGCAATTTAAAATATGAACCTAAACGGCATTAACTTCGTTTTATTTTAAAGAATTTATCAATTGTTTTATTTGGATGCCAGCGTTGAAGATCACATACATTAACAATCAAAATTGATGGAAAATAAAGACGCAATAACGTACAAAAAAATTACAACCCATGTTCTTCAGGAAATGAAGTTGAAGGGCCAAAAGATTGCCATGTTGACAGGCTATGATTTTTCGATGGCAACTTTGCTGGATATTGCCGGCATCGACGTAATTTTAGTGGGCGACTCCGCCTCAAATGTCATGGCAGGTTATTCCACCACTTTACCCATCACACTCGACCAGATGATTTATCATGCTTCTTCGGTAATGCGTGC
>Ga0172371_10004579_pt1 | contig 20852 bp, 19 predicted proteins | sample Lak12m_FD_114543 | JGI IMG/M metagenome (GOLD analysis project Ga0172371, IMG submission 114543) | Freshwater microbial communities from Kabuno Bay, South-Kivu, Congo - kab_022012_12m | ecosystem: Environmental > Aquatic > Freshwater > Lake | place: Democratic Republic of the Congo: South-Kivu... | reverse complement strand
CGTCCACCACCACCGCCAGCTGGTAGGCGAAGCAGCCATCGGCGCGCAGCAGCACAAAGTCACCTAGCTCCAGGACAACGTCTTGTTGCTGCAGACCAAGACACCGATCACTCCAGCGCACGGCGTTAGCAGTCAATAAAGGCTGACGGTCTGCTACACCATTGATAACGTCTTGTCCATATTGAACAAGGGCTGGAGCCCAATTTTTCATACAACGCTCGACATTTAGCCGCCAGCTGCGTGCCGCTTTGCCGCGCAGTCCGTCGCGGCAGGTGCCAGGGTAGATCAGCTCGCCATGACGCGGTCTGACCTGACCAAGTTGGGACAACGCCACTTCAATGTCTTTGCGGCTACACGCGCACGGGTAAGCCAACTGGCGCGCCAGCAGGTCGTCCAACGCTTGCTGGTAGAGCGGTTGGCGCTGTGACTGGTACAGCACCGGCCCATCGGGGTGCAGACCGCAGTCGGCCAGCTGTTGCAGGATGACGCGATCCATACCTTCGACGCAGCGCGGGTGGTCCACGTCCTCGATGCGCACCAGCCAGGTGCCGTGGTGGGCGCGGGCGTCCAGCCAGCTCGCCAGTGCCGTGGCCATGGATCCGGCGTGCAGCGGGCCAGTGGGGGAGGGCGCAAACCGGCCAACGTAGCGCATGCCCGCTGACCTCACGTGGTGGTCAAGCCACGGCCAGCGCCAGCTCCAGCCCGGACACAAACGCGTCTTCCACGCGGTGGCCCAGACACCAGTCGCCGCAGACGCCAAGTCCCGTGGCGGCGTCCCACAGGTGGCTTTGGCCCAACGGCACTTGCGTTTTGGCGTAGAGCCAGCGCTGGCTGTCCACATGGGCCGGTTCGGCGCGGATGCCGGTGACTTCGGTAAACGCCTTGATCAGCTTGGCTTGCACGCGCGCGGCGTCGTCGTGCAGATGCTCTTGCGACCAGTCCGCACTGGCCTGCACCGTCCAGCGCTCGACCGCGCTGCGCCCGGGCTTGCTCGATTCGCGCGCCAGCCAGGCAATGCGGTGGTGCGTGCTGCGCGCAGCGCTCCACTGCGGCCCCAGCGTGGTCAGCCCGGGCTGCACCGCCTGCGGAAAGGCCAGCATCAGCGTCCAGCACGGTGCCACTTTGACGGCATCCAGGCGCTCGCACCAGGTCGCAGCCAGCTTTGAAGTTTGTAGCAGGGTCTGCGCTTGCTTGCTGGGCATGGCCAGTAAAACACGGTCAAACCCAGAAGCCACCTGCTGCGCGCCGTCTTGCGCCTCTGTGTGCAGTTGCCACTGCTGCGGGTTCAGTGCATCAGGTTCGATCAGCGTCACGCGGCTTTGCAGGTGAATCGGGCCCGCCAGCGGTTGCGCCCAGCCCGCCACCAGCGACTTCATGCCCGGAACGGCCACCCAATGGGCTTCGTGCGTGGGCAGGGCGGCTGCGGCCACACGCCCGTGTTCGTCCAGCACCTGAACGGCGTTGGCGCTCCAGCGCTTGCACAACTGGGGCGTGGTTTGCAGTGCTTGCAAAAACCGGTCGTCGCGCACCGTGAAATACTGCGTGCCGTGGTCAAACGATCCAAAAGCGCTGTCGCGCGTGGCCATGCGTCCGCCCAATCCCGGGCTTTTTTCAAACAGGGTGACGTGGTGGCCCGCACGTTGCAACGTTCGCGCGCAAACCACACCGGCCATGCCGGCGCCGACGATGGCGATCTGTTGAGGGGAACGAAGTGCAGCGCGCATTGAGGTGTCTCCAAGAATTGCCCCGACTTTACACGCCCCGGTCGCGTTGCAGCAGCGCCTGGCGCGTGGTAGGTGACTTCAGCGCGTCGAGCCACCACTGCAACGCCTTGGCCGGGCGGGTACGCCCGACCTGGTGCCACGCGTAACCCACCCGTACGCGCCGCTCGGGGCCGGTAGTGGCCTTGACCACCAGGCGCCCGGTGTCGATATAGGGCTGCGCCATGCTCTCGGGCAGCGAGCCACAACCCAGCCCGCGCAGGTGCGCGTCGAGCTTGGCCTGCATGCTGGCCACGGTAAACACGTCTTGCCCGCCCAGCAGGCCGATGGTCACGCCCCGGCCCCGGCTGATGCTGTCGGCCACGGCAATGGCGCGGTGCAGGCGCAGTTGCTCGTCGGTCAGCGGCTCGGGTGCCACAGCCAGCGGATGGTGCGGTGCCACCGCATAGACAAAGCGCACCTCGCCCAGCGGCGCGCTGTGCAGCAGGTGGTTGCTGACCATGTCGGCCACGCCCAGCGCCAGGTCGGCCTGCCCGCTGGTGAGCGCTTCGAGCGTGCCCGAAAGCGTTTCGTCGCGCAGGCGGATGCGCGTGGGCGCGCCCAGCGCAAAAAAGCGCTCGCACAGTTCCATGACCGTGTCTTTGGCAATGATGCTGTCCACAGCGATGGTCAGCTGCGGCTCCCAGCCTGTGGCCACCCGCTTGACCCGATTGGCGATGGCGTCAATCTCGTCCAGCAGACGCGTGCCTTCTTTGAGCAGTTCCGCGCCCGCTTCGGTCAGGCGCGCCTGACGGGCGCTGCGGTCAAACAGCAGCACGTCCAGCGCGTCTTCCAGCTGGCGCACGCGGTAGGTGAGCGCGCTGGGCACCATGTTGAGCGCGCGCGCCGCTGCGGCCAGGCTGCCACTGCGGGCAATGGTTTGCAGCATGGACAGCGCTTCTGGCGTCAGGACATCACGGGCGGTTGGCATGGAGTTGTGGCGATTGTTCAAACGGTTTGAATGATGCCATCAAATCCGCTGCCCCACCGCGCGCTGACCGACCGTTACAGTTTGCACCCATCAGGAGCACCACCATGATCACCCTCAGACCCTCACAGGAACGCGGCTTTGCCGACCACGGCTGGCTCAAGTCGTACCACAGCTTTTCGTTTGCCGGTTACTACGACCCGCAGCACATGGGCTGGGGCAATCTGCGCGTGATCAATGAAGACTGGATCGCGCCCGGCACCGGCTTTGGCATGCACGGCCACCGCGATATGGAAATCGTCACCTACGTGCTCTCAGGCGCACTGGCGCATCAGGACAGCATGGGTCACGTGGAGACCATCGTGCCCGGTGAGGTGCAGCGCATGAGCGCGGGTACTGGCGTGCGTCACAGCGAGTTCAACCACGCCCCGGACGCCACCACGCACCTGTTGCAAATCTGGATCGAACCCAACGTGGCTGGGGTGACGCCGAGTTACGAGCAAAAGACCATTGCCGCCGCAGACAAGCAAGGCCGTTTGTGCCTGGTGGCCGCGCCCGAGGCCGAGCAGGGCGTGGTGCGCATCCATGCCGATGCCCGTTTGTACGCAGGGCTATTCGATGCCGGGCACACTGCGCAGCTGCCCCTGGCTGCTGGCCGCAAGGCCTATGTGCATCTGGTGCGTGGTCAGTTGACCGTGAACGGCGTGGCGCTGAACACCGGCGACGCGGCGTTGCTGGCTGACGAGTCCTCCGTGATGCTGACCGATGCACAAGATGCTGAAGTGCTGGTGTTTGATTTGACAGCCTGAACCGATTTTTTTACCAACCCAAGGAGTTCCATCATGGCGAAAGTTGTTGTTGTATTTCATTCCGGCTACGGCCATACGCTGCGCATGGCGCAGTCCGTCGCTGAAGGCGCGGGTGCCGAACTGGTGCCGATTGACGCCGAAGGCAATGTGTCTGACGCGGGTTGGGCCGCGCTGGGTGCGGCAGATGCCATCATCATGGGCAGCCCCACCTACATGGGCAGCGTGAGCTGGCAGTTCAAGAAGTTTGCCGACGCCTCCAGCAAGCCCTGGTTTGGCCAGGCGTGGAAAGACAAGCTGTTTGCCGGCTTTACCAACAGCGCCACGATGAACGGTGACAAGCACAGCACCCTGCATTACCTGTTTACGCTGGCCATGCAGCACAGCGGCATCTGGGTCGGCACCGGCATGATGCCCAGCAACGCCAAGGCCGCCACGCGTAACGACGTGAACTACGTTGGCTCGTCGGCGGGTGCCATGGCACAAACGCCGTCGGATGCGTCGCCTGCCGAGATGGTGACGGGTGACCTGGAAACCGCGCGCCTGTTTGGCCAGCGGGTGGCTGCTGTGGCCGCACGCTTCAAAGCCTGAGCTCGGTCATCGGGGGGTGTTTAATTCCCAAGACACCGACGCAGGGTAGGGCGACTGGGGGCAAAATCCGGGTCTGCTGAAGCTGATAACAAGACCCCCATGAAACCGTCGTTGAACGCCCCCCGTCGCGCAAGTACGGGTTCCCAGGCAGGCGCGCTGGCGCTTGGCTTGGTGTTTTTTTGTCCGTTGCCGGGTGCACAGCCTGTGCCATCGGTGTCGGAATCAGATTACCTCGCCGACGTGCCCATTGTGTTGAGCGTATCGCGCTTGCCGCAGCGGCTCGACGAGACACCTGGTGCCATGACACTGATTGACCGCGAATTCATCCGTCAGTCTGGCGCGCGCGATGTGGTGGATGTGTTGCGCCTGGTGCCCGGCTTTCAAACCAGCAGCGCCTTTGAGTCCGACGCACCGCAGGCCAATTACCACGGCTCGTTCAGTGTTTATTCAGCGCGCATCCAGGTACTGATTGATGGCCGCTCGGCGTATTCCAACTACTTGTTTGGCAGCGTGGCGCCGGGTTTGCTGTCGGTGGCGCTGGACGATATTGAACGCATTGAGGTATTTCGCGGCTCCAACTCGGCCACTTACGGCGCACGCGCCATGCTCGGTGTGGTAAACATCGTGACGCGTGCCGCCGCAGAATCCCAAGGTCTGCGCGCCAGCGTGCGCAGTGGTGAAAACGGCATCCAGGACACGCAACTCGGTCTGGGCTGGAACGCTTTGGGTTCGGCCATGCATCTCAGCGTTGATCAACGCGGCGACGACGGATTGACGGGCTCCAATGGTCATAACCGTGTGCAGCGTGCCAACTTCAACGCCGAAGTTCCGGTTGCATTCGATGCGCAGTTAAAACTGCACACGGGCTGGATGCACATCGACGCAGGAAGAGGCTTTGCCAGCAATCTCAACGCGCCGTTGCGCGAGACCAGTTACAACTCGGCTTTTTTGCAACTTGACTGGCAAAAAGCGGTTGACAGCCAGCAAGACGTTGCGCTTGATTTTGTTCACATGCAGGAATCTTTCGTCGATGTGGTGCCCTACGCGTTGGCACCGGTTGATCTGGATTACAGCGGTGTTGCCAGCAATGATTCCTTGAAGTTTGAAGCCGTGCGCCGGCTGAGCCCCGACGTGCGTTACGTTTGGGGCACCGAGTTGCGGCGCGAATCGGTGACGTCGCGACCGATCTACAACACAGACGCCGCCGTCGTCACCGACTTCACCCGCTTGTTTTCCAATGTTGAATGGCGCGCAACGCCGCAGCTTTTGTTCAATGCCGGTGGCATGGCTGAACACAACAGCCTGAGCGGTGCAAGTTTTTCACCGCGGTTGATGCTCAATTGGACCGCTGCGCCCGGGCACACCTTGCGTGCCGGTGTGGCGCGGGCATTTCGGCCACCCAGTGTGTTTGAAAAACAGGGGAATATTCGCTATGTTGCCAATGGCACTCTGTTGCTGATCACCACCTTGGCGCGGGGCCAGGTGCAGCCCGAGTCGGTGCTGACGCGTGAACTGGGCTATTTGGCCGAACTGGACTGGCTGCATTCGCAACTCGATGTACGCGTTTACAACGACGCGGTGCAAGGTTTCATTCAAAGCGCGCAATATGCTTTGCCCGGTGCCGGTTCGCTACTGGCGTCCAACCCGCGCGACTATTTCAACGGCGAAAATTTTTCCATCCGCGGCCTTGAGGCACAGTGGCAAGCACACCCTTGGGCAGGTGCCCGGATAGGCCTGAATTTTGAACGCAGCCGGATGGTTCGCGACGAGGCGCAGATCATTGATCCGGATTTGGAGGCCAGTGTGCCACGCAGCGCTTACACCGTCTCGCTGATGCAGCAATTTCCCCGGGGCTGGCAATTGGCGGTCAACCAACGCTATCTGGATACCGTGACGCTACCTTCAACCAGCAATTACCGCGGATCAATTTCGCGCACCGACTTGAGTCTGTCCAAGTCGCTGCATTGGGGCAGCTACCGTGGTGACATCGCGCTCACCTTGCAAAACGCGGGTGGCAACGTGTTGGACTATGGAAAGGCTTTTTCTTTTCCAAAGCGCGCCTTTGTCACGCTCAGAGTGCAGGATTGAGAATAGCTTGATGCTGCGCTGGCTGCGTCACCTTTGTACTGGCTGTTGCCTTGGCCTGGCGCTGGCAGTTGCAGCCCAGCCGACGCCAACACAGGTGGTGATCGTCAGCAGTGAAGCGTCTGCGTCCTACACACAGGTCAATACCGTCTTGATCGACGCGTTGACTCGTGCGGGCGTGCCAAAGGCCGCGGTCGTGTTGCTGTCGCCGTCAGAGCTGGCGCAGCGAACCAAAGAAGGCCAACTTGGTTTAACGCGGGTTTTTGTGGCCGTGGGCGCACGGGCAACGCAAGCTGTGCTGGCAGCCGACCCGAGCGCGCCGGTACTGAGTACGCTGATCCCGCGGCAGAGTTTTGCGCAACTGTTGCAGTCCAGTGGCCGCAAAACGTCGGCCCGACTGAGTGCGCTGTATCTCGACCAGCCGCTGCGCCGGCAAATCTCTTTGATCCAACTGGCGCTGCCGCAGGCCAGACAAGTGGGCGTGTTGCTTGGAGCGGATTCTGTCGGCAAGCTGCCAGAGTTGAGCGCTCTGGCACAAGACCGGGGCATGACGCTACAGCACGCAAAAGTGAATGGCGAACAACCGCTGTTTCAGGCGCTGAGTGTGGCGCTCGACGGCAGTGACGTCTTGTTGGCGCTGGCCGACTCCAACGTGTTCAACAGCACCAGTATCCAGAACATTTTGCTGTCGAGTTTTCGTGCACGGATACCGATGGTCGCGTTTTCATCGGCCTACACGCGCGCCGGTGCTGTGTTGTCGCTGTATTCCAGCCCGGTGCAAATGGGCGTTCAGACGGCAGATCTGGTGCTGGGGGCGTGGCGCAGTGGCCGTGTGCCCGAGCGGTCGGTTGAGCCGGACGATTTTTTGGTGGACGTCAATGCCAATGTGGCGCGTGCCCTGGGCTTGGCGCTGGACGGCGCGGCACTGCGGCTGGCGTTGCGGCGTCTGGAGAGCCGACCATGAAACGCCTGGACATTCGTGCGCGCATGGTTTTGGCTGCTCTGCTGCCGCTGGCGCTGATCGGTACGATGTTTGCTGTCTGGATGTTGATGAGCCGCTTTGACGACTTGCAGACTGCCTATGAGCAACGCAATCGACTGGTAGCCAGACAGGTTGGATTGGCCAGCGAATTTGGCCTGTTTTCAGGTAACCAAACGCAATTGCAGGCGTTGGCAGTGGGGGCATTGCAAGACAGCGACGTCAGATGGGTGGCCATCATCGACGCCCGGGGGCACCTTCTTGCCAGTGCCGGGAATCAACAACTGGCACCACGCACGGACTTTCAGCCAGTCGCATCGGCAGGCACACTGCCAAACCAGACTGTGGACTGGATTCGGCAACCGGTTTTTTCAAGTCAGACAACGCTGGACGATTTGTTCGACGGGGCGGCCGCAACCACGTCTGTGCGTCGCTCTACTTTGGGGCAAATCACACTCTCCTTTTCACGCCAGACACTCAATGACCGAAAACTCAACCTGTTGTTGGGAGGCGGCTTGATCGGTGCCCTGGCGCTGCTGTTCGGACTGGCCTTGGCCTTGTTCCTGAGCCGCAGCGTGTCACGCCCGGTGGCGCGGATTTCCCACTTGGTAGAACTCATTGGCCGGGGAGAATTTGGCCATGTGCAGTCGCTTCGCGCCCAGTTGGAGCCGACCGATCCTTTGTACAGCTTGCAGGAACGCATCCATCAAATGGCAGATCAGTTGCAACGCGCGCAAGACGATTTGCAGCAGCAAGTTGCACTGGCCACACAACAATTGAGGCAAAAGAAGGAAGAGGCGGAGGCCGCCAATTTGGCCAAGACACGTTTTTTGGTCGCCGCCAGCCATGACCTGCGCCAACCCACGCACGCGCTGGGCCTGTTTGTGTCACGTCTGGCGCAGCTGCCGCACGACGCGCAGACCAGCCAGTTGATCGACCATCTTCAGATGTCGGTGCTGGCATTGCAAAATCTGCTGGACGGCCTGCTCGATATTTCAAGACTCGAAGCGCGCTCGGTGCAGGCCAAAGAAGGTCCTTTTTCGGTGGCATCGCTGTTTGGTCAATTGACACAAGACGTCAAAGATGCCGCCGCGTCCAAAGGGTTGGCATTGCGTATTCACCCCACCTCGGCATGGGCACTCAGTGATGCGACGCTGGTCTATCGCATCTTGCTCAACCTGGTCAACAACGCTGTCCGCTACACGCAGCAGGGGCGCGTGCTGGTGGTAGCGCGCCTGCGTCCATCACGCAGGCAAGTGCAGGTTCAGGTGTGGGACACCGGTATCGGGATTGCGCCAGAGCATCAGCAAGCGGTGTTTGGCGAGTTTTACCAAGTCGCCAACGCCGCGCGTGACCGCACCAAAGGGATGGGGCTGGGCTTGAGTATTGTCAGACGCACGGCAGATTTGCTGCGCCTGCAGGTGCAGTTGAAGTCGCGGCTGGGGGTAGGTACCTGCGTCACGCTGACATTGCCCTGGGTAGAAGCCCCCTTTGCAACATCAAGCCATGGCACCGCTGATGAAGTCATCGGCGCTGAGCTTGGCGGCGTCAACGTTTTGGTGATCGAAGACGATGCGCTGGTACGTCAAGCACTGGCATCGGTGCTCCAAGGCTGGGACATGCAAGTAGCGCAGGCGTCCGGGCTCAAGCAAGCGCGCCAGCATCTGGCGCGTGGTTTTGTGCCGCAGGTCATCATCAGCGACTACCAGTTGGAAGAAGGTGCCAATGGCGTGCAGTCCATCAAGGCCTTGCGCAGCGACTTGCAGACCGACATACCCGCGTGTCTGATCAGCGGCGACACACAGCCCTATTTGGATCAGCAGGCGCGTCAGGCGGGCTTGAGTTTGCTACAAAAACCGGTGCGACCGGCCAAATTGCGAAGTTTGCTGCGGCGTCTGGTGAGCTAGGGACTACAGGGGTGCAAATGAACTCTTGCCGTAACCCCACCGCCGCGCCTCCAGAACAGCTTGCAGACGCGTGTTGACGCCCAGAATGCGCAGGATCACCCCGACATGGCTTTTGATGGTTTCCTCGGACAGGTTGAGCTGGTCACCGATCTCCCGGTTGCTCAAGCCGCTTTGCATCAGCTTGATCACTTCCTGCTGTCGTTGGGTAAATATCGGTGCCGTCACAGCAGAGCCCGCTTGGGCCGAGCGTGGTGCAAATTCCTTGGGTACGACCACTTCGCCGGCCAGGACCCGGCGCAAAGCACTGATCAATTCCTCACTCAAGCCAGATTTGGTGATAAACCCCGCCGCACCCTGTTCCATGGCGCGCTGCATGATGCTCGGATTGGCCGAGCCAGACAGAATCACCACGGGCAGCTCCGGGTGACGTCGCCCCAGTACCTCCAGTGCGGCAAGTCCGTCCATGTCGGGCAGGTGGTAGTCCAGTAGCACCAGATCCAGATCTGGGTGAAGTCGCGCCACCTCAAATGCCTGCGCGCAATCGGGGGCTTGCAACACCTTTGGCGGCGCTGCGCTGTCCAAACCTTGCAAGACCTGGGACAAGCCCTCGCGTACCAAGGCATGATCGTCCACCACCAGGATTTTCAAGTGTGTGTTCCTTTTGCTTTCCTACAATGCAGGCCATGTTTGTTCATTTGCGCCTGCACACCGAATTTTCTGTCATCGACGGCACCAATCGCATCGACGATGTGGTCAAGTCAGCGGCATCCGACAACCAGCCCGCGCTGGCCATTACCGACCTGAGCAACCTCTTTGGAGCAGTCAAATTCTACAAAGAAGCGCGCAAGCGCGGCGTCAAGCCGCTGATCGGCGCTGAAATCTGGCTCGAAGGCCTGGCCTCTGACGCCACCCAGTTGTCGCGCGTGCTGCTGCTGGTGCAAGACCACCAAGGCTACCTCAACCTGTCTGAGCTGCTCGCCCGCGCCTGGACGCAAAGCGCGGGCAAACCACAGGCGGTGGTTACCCTGGCGTGGCTTACCGAGCTGCAGGGCGGCCTGATTTGTCTATCGGGCGCACAGGCCGGGCCGGTGGGCCAGGCGCTGTTGCAGGGCGACGAGGCTCGCGCCAGCGACGTGGCCTTGCAGTTTGTGGCGCTGTTTCCGGCGCGCTTTTTTCTTGAATTGCAGCGCGCGGATCGGCCTCAGGATGAAGCCCATGTAGCGGCAGCGGTGCAACTGGCGCAGCGCTTGCAGTTGCCGGTGGTGGCCACGCACCCGATTCAGTTTGCCACTCCCGACGACTTTGAGGCGCATGAGGCGCGCGTGTGCATTGCCGAAGGCGAGATTCTGGCCAACCCGCGTCGGATGCGCCGCTTTACGCGTGAGCAATATTTCAAGACCGCCAGCCAGATGCAGGCGCTGTTTGCCGACCTGCCTTCGGCGCTGGCCAATACACAAGAGATTGCCCGGCGCTGCAACCTGACCTTGACGCTGGGCAAGCCGCAGTTGCCCAACTTTCCGATTCCAGCGGTGGACGGGCGTGTGATGTCGGTCAACGACTACTTTCGCTACGCCGCGCAGCAGGGCCTGGCCGAACGCATGACGCAGTTGTACCCGGATGCGGCCGAGCGCGACAAACAGTGGCCACGCTACCAGGATCGGCTGGACTTTGAGCTCGAGACGATCCTGAAAATGGACTTCCCAGGCTACTTTTTGATTGTGGGCGACTTCATCAACTGGGCCAAAAACAACGGCTGTCCGGTGGGGCCGGGGCGCGGTTCGGGTGCCGGTTCTCTGGTGGCCTACGCGCTGAAGATCACCGACCTGGACCCGCTGCGCTACAAGCTGCTGTTTGAGCGTTTTCTGAACCCCGAGCGCGTGTCGATGCCCGACTTTGACATCGACTTTTGCCAGACCAACCGCGACCGCGTCATCGACTACGTCAAGTCCAAGTACGGCAAGGACGCGGTCAGCCAGATTGCCACCTTTGGCACCATGGCGGCGCGTGCGGCCATTCGTGACGTGGGCCGTGTGCTGGACATGAGCTACACCTTTTGCGACGGCATCAGCAAGCTGGTGCCCAACAAGCCCGGCGTGTCGGTCACGCTGCAATTGCCGCCACCGGATCGCAAGGCGGACGACAAAACTGTCTATGCCAGCGAGGCCGAGCCCCTGCTGGCCGAGCGCGAGGCCAAGGAAGAAGACGTGCACACGCTGCTGGAGCTGGCGCGCAAGCTGGAGGGCCTCACGCGCAACATCGGCATGCACGCCGGTGGCGTGTTGATTGCGCCGGGCAAGCTCACTGACTTTTGCCCGCTGTACCAGCAGCCCGGTAGTTGCAGTGCGGTGAGCCAGTACGACAAGTACGACGTGGAAGCCGCCGGTCTGGTCAAGTTCGACTTTTTGGGGCTGGCCACGCTGACCATTCTGGAAATTGCGCGTGACCTGATTCGCGCGCGCCACCCGGGGCAGGAGCACTTTGCCTTTGAGCACCTGCCGCTGGACGACAAGGCGGTCTATCAGCTGTTTCAAGAGGGCAAGACCGAGGCGGTGTTTCAGTTTGAAAGCCGCGGTATGCAGGGCATGTTGCGCGACGCCAAACCGACGCGGCTGGAAGACCTGATTGCCTTGAACGCTCTGTACCGCCCCGGCCCGATGGATCTGGTTCCCAGCTTTGTAGCGCGCAAGCACGGGCGTGAGGTGGTGGAGTACCCACACCCGCTGGTGGCCGAGATGCTCTCGGAAACCTACGGCATCATGGTCTATCAAGAGCAGGTGATGCAAACCGCGCAGATTCTGGGCGGCTACAGCCTGGGCGGCGCCGACATGTTGCGCCGCGCCATGGGCAAAAAGGACGCGGCCGAGATGGCGCGCCAACGCCAGACCTTTCGCGACGGTGCGGCCAAAAACAACATCGACCAGGCCAAGGCCGACGAAATCTTTGACTTGATGGAAAAATTTGCCGGCTATGGCTTCAACAAGAGCCACGCCGCTGCTTACTCTCTGCTGGCGTATCACACGGCCTGGCTCAAGGTGCATTACACGGCCGAGTTCTTTTGCGCCAACATGACGGTCGAAATGGACGACACCGACAAGCTCAAAGTGTTGTTGCAAGACGCGCTCAAGATGGGCCTGAGCTTTGAGCCGCCCGATGTGAACCGGGGCCACGCGCGCTTTGAGCCGGTCTCCAACACCGTTATCCGCTACGGGTTGGCGGCGGTCAAAGGCAGCGGCCAGAGCGCCATAGAAGCGATTGTGGCGGCGCGCGATGGCAACGGCGTTGGCCCGCGTGCGGCGCAGTGTGGGCCGTTCAAGAGCCTGTTTGACTTTTGCGCGCGGGTGGACCGCACGCGCATCAACAAGCGCACGGTGGAGGCTCTGATCAAGGCCGGCGCGTTTGACCCCCTTGAGCGCAACCGTGCCAGTTTGCTGGCCAGTTTGGACCTGGCGTTTGACTACGGCGCAGCCATGCTGGCCAACGCCAACCAGTGCAGCCTGTTTGACATGGGGGACGACGACGCGGTGGGCTCGAGCACCCAAGAGCCGCCACTGATGGCGGCCATGCCCTGGAGCGTGCGCGAGCGGCTGACGTTAGAGAAAACCGCCATCGGGTTTTACCTGTCAGGCCACCTGTTTGACGAGGTGGCCACCGAGGTGCGCCGCTTTGCCAAGCGCTCCCTGGCCGACCTGATTGATACCCGCGAGCCGCAGTTGGCCGCCGGCGTGGTGAGCGACCTGCGTTTTGTGAACGGCCAGCGTGGCAAACTGACGCTGTTCAAGCTCGATGACGGCTCTGCTTCGCTGGACGCCAAGGTGGACGAAGCGCTGTACAACGCCCACCGCAACCAGCTGCGCGACGACGAGGTCATCATCGTCATGGCGCGCCAGCAGCCAGACCGATTTAACGGTGGCATGCAGCTTAACGTGACACAGCTCTGGGGCCTGGAACGGGCGCGTTGCCGTTTTGGCAAACACCTGCACCTGAGCTTGCCCGCCAGCGACGCCGCCCGGCTGGACATTGCCCGGCTGGTGCACGACTTTCCGGCGCAGCGTGAGGTGACGGAACAAGGTGAGGTGCTGCATGGCCTGGGTGTGCAGGTGACGCTCACTTGCGCGGGCGAGCAGGGCAGGGCCAGTGCAAGGTTGCAGCTGGGGGGCGCGGTGCGATTTTTCCCCAGTGACGCCGCGCTGGCGAGCTGGTGGGCGCAGGCGGTGCCAGGAACCGCTGAAATTGTTTATGAATAAAATACCCTGTTAGCCTTTTATGTAAAGCGTTGATAGCTATATAATAAATAGCAAAAAAGGTAATAAAGAGACTTTTAGTCCTTGGGTCGGAAGTTGATTTCAAGCACGGGTGGCACGCGCCCGTCGATATCGCGCGGCAGGATCTGGGTTTTGTCGATGGCCTTGAGCACTGCGTCGTCCCATTCTTTCACTGCGCTGGGCTTGGTGATCTTGCGGCTCACGATGGTGCCATCGGGTGCGGTACGCACCTCCACATCAGCGCTCGGGTTGCTCGCCAGGTCTTGCGTGAACACGATGTTGGGCTTGATGCGGGCGCGGATGCGCCCGGCGTAGCTGGGCGACGGTCCGGCTGATTTGAGCGCGCTACCGCTGGCGTTGGCGCTGCCACTGGCCCCAGCCATACCGGTCATGCGTTTGAGATTTTCCTGGCGCTGGGCCTCCATACGCTTGGTTTCTTGTTCAGTTTTCTTCTTGTCTTGTGCTTGCTTAAGCTTTTCTACCTTGCGTTTCTCGGCGTCGAGTTGCTCTTGGCGCTGCTTTTCCTGCTGCCTTTGCAGATCGAGCTGTTTGTGCTTCTGTAGCCGCAGTTTTTCGCGCTCCAGAGCGATATCCACCTTGGGCGGTTCGGCAACCGGTGGCGGCGCGGGAGGTGGTTTGACCGGCTCGGGCACAACCTCGGGTGGCGTTGCGGGTGCGGCCGCCTCTTGCGGCACGGCGGCCCACAGTTCGGCCTCGACGGTGTCAATCTGGCGGTCGCGCTTCCACTGCACGCCCCAGGTGAGTGCGCAGAGCAGCAGTGTGTGCGCCAGCAGCGCCAGCATCAGCGCGCGCAGCAGACCGGGCGCGGCAGGCGGGGCAAATTCAAGGCGCTCTGCAGCGGCGTTCATGGCGTGGTCTTGATCGACTTGTTCATGGCGCTCAAGGAACCATCTGCACCGACAGGCCCACGCGGGCGATACCGGCGCGTTGCAGCGTGTCCATCACTTTCACCACAGTTTCGTACTTGACGCTCTTGTCAGCGCTGATCACCACCGCCGGGCTGTCGGCATCTGCCTGCGCCTGCTTGACCATCTGCGCCAGGGCTTTCAGCGTGACGCTATCAGTCTGGTCTTTGCGTTTGAGCGACAGTGCTTCGTCCTTGCCAACGATGATTTGCAACACCTGGTCGGGTTGCTTGGCCGCTTTGCCCACGCTGGGCAGGTCGATCACGCTGGGTGCAATCAGCGGCGCGGTGACCATGAAAATGATCAACAGCACCAGCATCACGTCGATGAAAGGCACCATGTTGATTTCATTGATGGTGCGTCTTCCGCGCCCCCGATGTGCAACTGCTGGCATGGCTGGACTCCTGCCTGGTCAATGGCCTGAGGCGGACTGCGCGCCCACGTTGCGCTGCAAAATGTTGGAAAACTCTTCCATGAAGGTTTCCAACCGGATCGCAATGCGGTCGATGTCACGTGCAAAGCGGTTGTACGCCACCACCGCGGGGATGGCGGCAAAAAGACCAATGGCGGTGGCCACCAGTGCCTCGGCAATGCCGGGGGCCACGGTGGCCAGCGTTACTTGCGTCAACGCGGCCAGCCCGGTAAACGCGTGCATGATGCCCCACACTGTTCCAAACAGTCCCACATAGGGTGACACCGAACCAACCGATGCCAAAAAGCTCAGGTGCGTTTCAGCAGCGTCCATCTCGCGCTGAAAGCTGGCCCGCATGGCGCGCCTGGCACCGTCCATCAGCGTGCCCGCGTCGGTGATGCGGCGCTCACGCAGCTTTTGAAATTCGCGCATCCCGCTGGCAAAAATACGCTCCATCGGCCCACCCGAACGTGCGTTTTTGGTGGCAGCGGCATACAGGTCGTTGAGGCTGCTGCCGGACCAGAATTCACGCTCAAAAGCATCGTTGAGCGCCTTTACCTTGCCCAGTGAAAACAGCTTGCGAAAAATGGCCGCCCAGCTGGCAATCGATACGCTGATCAAGAGCAGCATCACCAGCTGCACCACCAGGCTGGCGTTGAGCACCAGGGTCACAATGGAAAGGTCTTGGTTCATTGGATAACGTCCAAAATATGTTGCGGCAGGCGAATGGGCTTGCCTTGCGCGCTGACCCAACCGGCACGGATGCAGGCCTCGCACAACAGCCTATGGCCGGACACGTCAATGGGCTCCGGGGCCAGCCACACCTGTTGCGCGATTGTGATGGATGCACGGCCCAATTCGCGCAGCGAAGTTGTTACCAAAAGTTGGTCGTCCAGGCGTGCGCTGCGCAGGTAGCGCACATCGACGTGGCTGACGACAAACATGTCTCCCGTGTGTTCTTTGAGCGCCTGCTGGTGCACACCCAGCGAGCGCAGCCATTCGGTGCGTGCGCGCTCAAAAAATTTGAGGTAGTTGGCGTAATAGACCACGCCACCAGCGTCGGTGTCTTCCCAATAGACGCGCACTGGCCAGTTAAACGCACTGTTCATGCCAGCAACGCCCCCAGCCGGGCCATGGCTTGTTGCAGCTGTGGCATGGCATTGGCGGTGGAAAAGCGCACAAAGTGGGCGGCATCTGCGTGCCCAAAATCCCGCCCCGGCGTCACGGCCACGTGCGCACGCTGCATCAGCGCAAAGGCCAGCTCCCAGCTGCTGGCTACGCCCAGTTTGGCGCACGCGCTGGTGCAGTCGGCCCAGGCGTAGAAAGCGCCGTCGGGCACCACGGGCACGGTCAGCCCCAGGGCGTTCAGCGCGGGGATGACAGCGTCGCGCCGGATTTTGAATTCAGCCCGGCGGCGTTCGTACTCGGCCAGGCTTTCAGGTTCAAAACACGCCAGCGCCGCGTACTGAGAGATGGTACTGGGACAGATGAACAGGTTTTGCGCCAGACGTTCGATTACCGGTACCAAGTCCTCTGGCGCCACCAGCCAACCCAGACGCCAGCCGGTCATGTTGAAGTATTTGCTGAAACTGTTGACGCTGATGATGTCGTCGCCGAGTGCCAACGCGGTCTGGCCAAATTCGGCGTCAAAGCTCAGGCCAAGGTAAATTTCATCAATGATTGAAATGCCATCATGACCTTTTACCAGCTGGTGAATGCGCTTCATTTCTGAGAGCGTAATAGAGGTACCAGTGGGGTTGGACGGCGACGCCAACACCACGCCACGGGTGGCAGGCCCCCAGTGTGCTCCCACCTTGTTGGCGCTGAGCTGAAAGCGCTCTTGCGCCGTGGTGGGGATCAGGGTTGCCGTGCCGCCTGCGGCGGTCACAAAGTGCCGGTTGCACGGATAGCTGGGGTCGGGCATGAGCACTTCGTCCCCCGCTTCAATCAACGCCAGGCACGCCAGCTGCAGCGCGGCCGATGCACCTGCGGTGATCACAATGCGGCTGGCAGGTACGGACACGGCAAAGCGCTGCGCATACCACTGACTGATGCGCTCGCGCAACTCTGGCAGGCCGGTGGCCTGGGTGTAGTGCGACAGGCCGCCCTGTATGGCGCGCGTGGCAGCGGCTTGCACCAGCGGTGGCGCGGTGAAGTCGGGCTCGCCAATGTTCAGGTAGATCATCGGCGAGCCGCTTTTGGCAGCGTCGCCCGCCAATGCCTGCGCAGCCTTGGCCACTTCCATCACATAAAACGGCTCGATACGCTGCGCGCGCTGGGTAATTTTCATCACTGCGGGTCGGCCTTGACTTCTGCAGCACGCAACCGGCGCGCCAGCTTGTTGAGCACACCGTTGACGTACTTGTGGCCGTCTGTACCGCCAAATTCCTTGGCCAGTTCAATGCATTCGTCCAGCGCCACGCGCCACGGCACGTCCAGGCAATGTTGCAGCTCATAGACGCCAATCCACATGGCCGCGTGTTCTACCGGAGAAATCTCGCTCAGGGGGCGGTCCAGCGCAGGGGCAATCAGCGCATCGAGTGCACTGGCTTGGTCGGTGCAGCCGTGCAGCAAGGCGTCAAAGTGCACTGCGTCGGCTTTGGAAAAACCCAGCAAGTCACGCGTGAAGGCGTCCACCTCTGCTACGTCGTTCTTTCCGACGAGCACCTGATACAGGCCTTGCAGCGCAAACTCACGCGCGCGGGAGCGGGTGTTTTTGCTGGCGGCTTTGCGTGCGCCGGTGCTGGTCAAGCCCTTGCGCGGCTGGCGCGGCGGGCGTTTGGAAACGTCGGGGTGACGGGAGGTTTGGGTCATGAGAGTGTTTCGAGCAGGTTGGCCATTTCAACGGCAGCGCGGGCGGCGTCGCGCCCTTTGTCGGTCTGGCGCGCTTGCGCTTGTGCCATGTCTTCAGTGGTCAGGATGGCGTTGGCAATGGGAACATGGTAGTCCAGCGCCACGCGGCTCACGCCCGCGCCCGATTCGTTGGCGACCAGCTCAAAGTGGTAGGTTTCGCCGCGAATGATGCAGCCCAGCGCAATCAGCGCGTCAAAGCTGAGTTTTTCAGCCAGCGCTTGCAGCGCCATGGATACCTCCAGCGCGCCGGGTACCTGGATGTGGGTGATTTTTTTGTCAGACACACCCAGGGCCAGCAGCTCGGCTTTGCAGGCAGCCGCCAGCGCGTCGGTCACACCGGCGTTGAAGCGCGCCTGCACGATGCCGATGGTGAGTTTTTTGCCGTCCAGGCGACGGTCATCGCAAGCGAGTTGGCCTTGGTCTGCTTTCAGCATAAGAATGTTTTCAAAGGAACAGTTGCAACAGGTTCAGGGGGCCAGGTAGCCCACGGTTTCAAGGCCGTAACCGGTCATGCTGGGCATGCGCCGGGGCGTGCCCATGAGCGTCATCTTGCGCACGCCGCATTCGCGCAATATTTGTGCACCGATGCCGTACGAACGCAGGTCCATCTGACCACGTGCCGGACCATGACTGGCGCGCGCGGTACCGTCAAATTGCGCCAGCAGTTGCTTGCCGCTTTCACCACAGTTCAAAAACACCAGCACACCCTTGCCAACGCTGGCCACGCGCGCGAGCGCGGCGTCCAGGCTCCAGGAGTGCATGGCGCGAGCGACTTCCAGCGCGTCAAGCACCGACAGCGGTTCGTGCACGCGTGCCAGCACCGCTTCTTCATCGGTCCATTGGCCCTTGACCAGCGCCAGGTGCACGGCGTGTGAGGTTTTGTCTTTGAAAGCATGTGCTGTGAATTCACCGTACGCCGTGTGCATGGATCGTGCGCCCAGGTGTTCCACCAGCGACTCGGTGCGGCTGCGGTGGTGGATCAGGTCGGCAATGGTGCCGATCTTGAGCCCGTGCTGCGCTGCAAAAAGCTGCAAGTCGGGCAGGCGAGCCATCGTGCCGTCGTCTTTCATGATTTCGCAGATCATCGCTGCGGGTGTGCAACCGGCCATGGCGGCCAGGTCGCAACCGGCTTCAGTATGGCCTGCGCGGATCAGCACGCCGCCTTCGACCGCTTGCAAAGGGAACACGTGGCCGGGCTGCACCAGGTCTTCTGGCTTGGCGTTGGCGGCCACGGCGGCCTGCACCGTGCGGGCACGGTCGGCGGCCGAAATACCGGTTGTGACGCCTTCGGCGGCTTCGATGGATACGGTAAACGCGGTGCCTTTTTTGTCGCCGTTGCGTGCCGTCATGGGCGGCAGTTGCAGGCGCTCGCAGCGTTCTTTGGTCAAGGTCAGGCAGATCAGGCCGCGTCCAAAGCGCGCCATGAAGTTGACCGCCTTGGCTGTGACGTGGTCGGCGGCCATGATCAGGTCGCCTTCGTTCTCACGGTCTTCTTCGTCCACCAGAATCACCATGCGCCCGGCGCGCATGTCAGCCACGATGTCTTCTACGGGCGAAATTGCCACGGGTTGAGGGTTTGTCATGAGCAGTTTCCAACTGAGAGGATGTTTATTAACGAGACGGTGATGCTGCCGTTGGCGCAGCGGGGCACAGCATGCGCTCCACATAGCGCGCGATCAAGTCAATTTCAAGGTTGACCAGCGTGCCGGTTGACAGCGTCTGCAGCGCCGTGTTTTGCACCGTATGGGGAATCAGGTTGATGCTGACTTCGCAGCCATCGGCCAGATCGCGCACGCGGTTGACGGTCAAACTGACACCGTTGACCGCGATGGAGCCTTTGTAAGCCAGGTATTTGGCAAGACCGACCGGGGCCAGCAGTTGCAACAACCAGCTTTCACCCACCGGTTCGAAGCCAGTGACGCGGCCAATGCCGTCCACATGGCCTGATACCAGATGGCCGCCCAAACGGTCATTGGCGCGCATGGCCTTTTCAAGGTTGACCGGCCCAATACTGCCCAGTGCGGCGGTTTTGTTCAGCGATTCGGCTGAAATTTCGACCGTGAACTGTTGCAGCGCCACGTTCAACGCGGTTACGGTCATGCAGGCACCGTTCAGGGCAATGCTGTCGCCCAGAGCTACGTCGTCAAGGTAATTTGGAGGGCAGACTACGTTAAGCCGTTTGCCATGTTCGGCGCTGTCGCCTAGCGGCTGCGCGGCGCTGATGCGGCCCACGCCAGTGATGATTCCTGTAAACATGTCCGCATTGTCTCAGAACCCGTCTGGTGCACCGCCAATTGCTCTGCATAACTCTTGTGAGCGTGTGGTGGTGCGGATCGGGATGGGATGCAAGGCGTCGTTTTGCAGCCAATAGCCGTAGCTATTGGCAAAAAATGCAACGCAGCAGACCGCCCGAGGCCGTGCTGCCACAACTCACAGGGAGTTATGCAAAGTGTCCTTGAATGTCGAGTGAGCACGTCAGAAGTTTGCGTGGGGCCGCACCACTTTGAGTCGTACCCTACGGATACAGCAAAGCTTTGATTCATGCAGACGTAATATCATCGCGCCATGTTGTCCCAAATTGAAACGCCCCAGCCCAGCGCTGCCAGTCTGGCGTTGACCCTGATCACGTCCAGGCAGAGCATTTTGCCCAGACGGCTTGCTGACCCTGGACCGACGTCGGCGCAGATCGAAGAGATGTTTGAAGCCGCTGCTGCCGCGCCCGACCATGGTGAGATTCGGCCCTGGCGCTTTGTGTTGGTGCCGCCAGACCGTCGTGCGGACCTGGGTTCGGCTTTTGCACAGGCTTTGGCCGAGCGCGATCCCGGTGCTACGCCGGAGCAATTGGCTCAGGCGCGCGATAAAGCGTTGCGTGCGCCGTTTGTTGCCTTGGTTATTGCGCGCTTGGGAAAGAGCGAACCTGAGATCGATGAACTGGAGCGTATGGTGAGCTTGGGTGCTGCGGTACAAAACGTTTTGCTCATGGCGCACAGTTTTGGCTTGGGCGCGGGTTTGACCGGTGGGTTGGCGCTGCGATCGTCAGCCATTCGCCAACTTTTTGATCTGCAAGATGGGGAGCATGCCATTTGCTGTCTTAACGTGGGCACTGCGCTGCATCGCAAGCCAGCCCGTCTGCGGCCTGCCGTCGATTCATTTGTAAGCAGTTTGTGAGCTTGCACGTTTTCATGTCCAACCGTTTGACTTAGAACTTGTCCGTAAATAGCAGGGAGCCGCGCAAATGAATTTTCGGGATGGGATGCCAGGCGCAAAATCCAGGGCAAGGCTGTCTGCCTTGGCTGATTTTGCAACACCGCAGACCGCCCGAAAATCCGTTTGCCCTTCGGGT
>Ga0172371_10004577_pt1 | contig 20856 bp, 20 predicted proteins | sample Lak12m_FD_114543 | JGI IMG/M metagenome (GOLD analysis project Ga0172371, IMG submission 114543) | Freshwater microbial communities from Kabuno Bay, South-Kivu, Congo - kab_022012_12m | ecosystem: Environmental > Aquatic > Freshwater > Lake | place: Democratic Republic of the Congo: South-Kivu... | reverse complement strand
GCATCGAAACGTGCGTTGAAATTCAAAGGGGCTTGGTGACAGGCTTTTATAACTATATCCCCTGGTAAATTATGATTGAGCGCGTTTTTTATTTTTTCCTGCGGCAAGCCTGATTTTGTCCTGAAATTTGCTACCTGCGCCTCTGCATGCACGCCAGCATCAGTACGGCCACTTGCAATCAAATTAACTTTTTCTTTTAGTATCTTTTTTAAAGTTTGTTCTATAGTCGCCTGTATGGTCTTACACCCAGGTTGAAATTGCCATCCTGCATATCTGGTGCCGTCGTATTCAATTGTCAACTTGATATTACGCATTCGGCTATCTGCACTGCATTCGTAGCAGCGCCTTTACGCAGATTATCCGCAACAACCCACAGCCAAAGGCCATTTTTTACAAATGGGTCTTTTCTTATGCGGCCTACATAAACCTCATCTTTGCCTTCGACATCTTTAGGCATAGGATAAAGGTTATTTTTAGGGTCATCTATAACAATTATACCTTTTGATTTTGATAAAATACTTTTAACTTTGACAGGCGAAACCGGTTTCTTTGTTTCGATATAGATAGATTCCGAATGCCCTGTTCTTACGGGTACTCTGATTGTGGTTGCTGAAATATTTATTTTTTTATCATGCATTATCTTATGGGTCTCTTTGACAAGCTTCCATTCTTCATTAGTGTAATCATCGTCGGTAAAACTGCCTATGTGAGGAAAAACATTATACGCCAATTGCTGCGGCATAGATTTATTCGGCACATTAGCATGAAGACTCTCATATTTATTAGCAACGATCAGATGGGTCTCTTCTTTTAATTGTTCAACGGCGCTCTTGCCTGCGCCGCTCGATGCCTGAAGAGTAGTAACAATGACTCTTTTTATCCCAAATTTCTTATGTATTGGCTGCAATGCAACAACCATCTGTATGGTAGAACAATTTGGATTTGCAATTATGCCTTTGTGTTTTTTTACATCTTCTACATTTACCTCTGGTACTACTAAAGGCACATCAGGATTCATTCTGAAATCCGCGCCATTATCTATAACAACAGCGCCCCTTTTTACAGCCTCATCAGCATAAGTTACGGCCGCGCCCTTTTCACCCTCGGTACCTGCAAAAAGAACTATATCCTGCCCCTCAAATTTTTCAGGGCTTACTGATTCAACGGAATATATTTGGCCGTCCACTTCCATATCCCTGGAACTGCGCGCCAAAACCATAAGCCTATCTACCGGAAAATTGCGTTGCCTTAAAACTCTTAACATCTCAACGCCTACAACACCGGCGCCGACAACTGCAACATTATATCTTGATTTTTTCTTCACTTTAAAAATCTCCTATTATAAATTATTTACTACCAAATCTCCGATTTCAGTTGTTGAATAACCCATCTTGCCGGCTGCGAGCGACTTCAATTTAGTTTTTACAATATTTATAACTGTATCCTCTATCATTTTTGCCGCTTTTTCCTCGCCCAATTGTTCCAGCATCATCCCAACGGCGCAAATTGCAGCCAACGGGTTAATTACATTTTTACCTGTATATTTAGGCGCTGAACCACCGATAGGCTCAAACATAGATACGCCTTCAGGATTTAAATTTCCACCTGCAGCTATGCCCATGCCGCCCTGTATCATAGCGCCCAAATCAGTAATTATATCGCCAAACATATTATCCGTTACTATAACATCAAACCATTCCGGATTTTTAACAAACCACATGGTTGTTGCATCGACATGCGCATAGTCAGTAGTTATATCAGGATATTCCTTGGCTACTTCATTGAATGTGCGCTGCCATAAATCCCAGGCATAAGTTAATACATTTGTTTTTCCGCAAAGCGTAACCTTTTTTCTTTTATTTCTTTTGCGCGCATATTCAAATGCGTAACGGATACATCGTTCAACGCCTTTACGCGTATTATACGAAATCTGAATTGCAACTTCATTTTTTTTGCCTTTATTTCTAAATTCGCCGAGCCCCTTATAAAGCCCTTCGGAATTTTCGCGCACAACAACAAAATCTATATCTTTCTCTGTTTTACCTTTTAATGGGCAAAATTCCGCATTATACAATTTAACGGGCCTTAAATTTATATATTGGTCCAGAGAAAAACGCAGATTCAATAAAATACCCTGCTCCAATATGCCCGGCTTTACACCGGGATGGCCTATGGCTCCGAGAAAAATAGTTTGGTATTTTTTTAATTCTTTTATATCGGAGTTTGTTAATGTCTTTTTGGTCTTCAGATATCTTTCTCCGCCAAAATCAAACATCTTTGTTTGATATTTAAAATTGCATTTTTTGCTCACTGCATCTAAAACCTTTAACCCTTCACTAACTACTTCCGGGCCTGTTCCATCACCCGGGATTACAGCTATCCTATACATATTAATCTCCTTGTTAGTTTATAACTTAAAGTGCAAAACTTAAAGCTCAAAACTAAAACTTTGCACTTTAAACTTTACGCTTTTTAATCCACTCCATCAACCCGCCAGACTCAACTATTTTTTGCATAAACTCAGGGAAACCCTCTGACTTATAGGTTTTGCCTTGTGTAATATTTTTTATTTGGCCCTTAATTAAATCCACCTCTAATTCGTCGCCGGTATTTATTTCGTCAGCCTGGTCTACCTCTAATATTGGCAAACCTATATTTATAGCGTTGCGGTAGAAGATTCTTGCAAACGACTTGGCTATAACACAAGAAATACCCAAACCTTTTATTGAAACCGGCGCATGCTCGCGGCTTGAACCACAACCAAAATTTTTGCCTGCAGTAATTACATCGCCCCTTGAAACCTGTTTAACAAAATCAGGGGCTATATTCTCCATGCATTTCTTCCCAAGTTCAACAGGATCTGTTGTAACTAAATATTTTGCGGCAATGATATCATCGGTGTTTATATCATCTCCGAATTTATGCGCCTTGCCTTTTAGTAACATTAGATCACCTCATCCGGATGCGCGATTCTGCCCTTAATTGCGCTTGCTGCAGCAACTGCAGGGCTCGACAGATAAACAAAACTTTTAGGCGAACCCATCCTGCCTATAAAATTCCGGTTTGTCGTTGCTATGGCTGTTTCTCCATCTGCTAATATTCCACAATGCCCGCCTAAACACGGCCCGCATGTCGGAGTAGAAACCACACAACCTGCCTTTACAAATATATCAACCAAACCTTCCTCAATAGCCTGTTTGGCTATCTTTTGTGTTGCAGGTATCACTAAAGCCCTGAGGCTTGAATTAACCTTTTTATTTTTCAATACCTTTGCGGCTATCCTTAAATCTGAAATCCTGCCGTTTGTGCATGAACCAATAACAACCTGATCTATTTTTACGCTTTTTAACTGGCTGACAGGTTTTACGTTGCTCGGCAAATGCGGACATGCCACCTGCGGTTCCATTTTCGTGACGTCATACTCTTTTATTTGGGAATACACGGCATCTCTATCGCTTTTTAATCGAGTCCATAGTCCACAGTCCATAGTCCACGGCTTCTTATTTTTTCTGTTGACTGTTGACTGTTGACTATTGACTTCTCTAATATATTTTAAGGTTACTTCGTCCGGCTCAATTATCCCTGATTTTCCTCCTGCCTCAATTGCCATATTGCACATAGAAAAACGGCCATCCATATTTAATTTTCTTATTACAGGGCCTGAAAATTCCATTGCTTTATATAGTGCACCGTCAACGCCTATGTCGCCGATTGTATATAATACAAGATCCTTGCCGCTAACCCATTTACCCGGCCTGCCTTTATATATAAATTTTATGGTCTGCGGAACCCTTAACCATACATGCCCTGTAATCCAGCTGGCAGCTATATCAGTAGAACCCATGCCAGTTGAAAAAGCACCCAAGGCGCCGTATGTGCAAGTGTGAGAATCAGCGCCGACTACAATATCTCCGGGTGAAACCAGCCCTGATTCAGGAAGCAATGCATGTTCAACGCCCATCTGGCCTATCTCAAAATAATTTTTGATGTTTTGCTCTTTTGCAAAAACTGCCAGCATCTTTGCCTGGTTTGCGCTTCTTAAATCTTTCGCAGGCGTAAAATGGTCTGGCACTAACGCAATCTTATTTATATCAAAAACTTTTTTTGCGCCGGATTTCCTGAATTCTTCAATAGCTAAAGGCGCAGTAATATCGTTGGCCAAAGACAAATCTATCTTTGCCCATATAAATTCACCGGCATGAATATCTTTTTTGCCGGGCGTATGCGCTAAAAAAATTTTTTCTGTTATCGTATAACCCATATTTAAAGCTCTTTTATAAGTGGAATCTCTGAACAATCTGGAAATTTTACGCAGGATATACACTCACCCCAAACTTTACGAGGCAGGTATGATTTATTTACGCGCACAAAACCGAACTTTTCAAAATATTCCGGGACATATGTAAGCACAAAAATCTTTTTTATGCCTAATTGCTTAGCTTCATCTATGCAATTCTGGACAAGCTGCCTGCCAACGCCTTTATGCTGTTTTGTAGTGTCGACAGCCAAAGACCTAATTTCAGCCAGGTCTTCCCAAGATATATGCAAAGCACAGCAACCTACCATCTGGCCATTTTCTTCATAAACAAAAAAATCCCTCAAGTCATCATATAAATCACTTATGGACCTGGGCAGCATTATATCGTTCTTTGCGAATGAATTTATAAGCGCATGTATTAATTTTACGTCTTTTACTGATGCTTTTTTTATCATTTTTTAAACAACTATGTCCGTCTTCTTTGCAACAACCACTACGCCATTTTCACTGACATAAAAATTTTTCTTGTCTCTTTCCATATTGTAGCCTATTTCGGCGCCCTGGGGAATTTTTACGTCTTTATCTATTATTGCTCGCCTTATCTTGGCATGCCTTCCTACCTCAACGCCTTCCATCAATATTGAATCTTCAACCTCAGAATAACTATTTATCCTGACATTAGGAGACAGGATAGATTTTTGCACTTTACCGCCGGATACGATACATCCGTTTGACATCAATGAGTTTATTGCCTGACCTACCCTGCCAGCCTCTTCAACGCCTGTAAAAACTGTCTTAGCCGGAGGAAACTGTTCCTGATATGTCCTCACATGCCAATCAGTATCGTAAAGGTTAAATTCCGGCGTAATTGCAATAAGATCCATATTAGCTTCATAATAAGCATCTATAGTACCTATGTCTCGCCAATATGCCGGGTCGCCTTCTGCATCAACAAAATTATAAGCATATGTATTATACTGGCTTATCATTGAAGGAATGATATTTTTACCGAAATCATGCTCTGAGTTTTTTCCGGCATCCCTTTCCAATTCCGTAGTCAGTATATCCTTGTTAAAAACATATATGCCCATAGAGGCATAAATAAAATCCGGGTTATCCGGTATTGTTTTTGGCTCTGATTTAGGTTTTTCCTTAAAACCGGTTATTCGGCTTTTTGCGTCAACCTCTATAACTCCAAATTGCGAAGCAGTATTCTTAGGCATTCTTACAACGCCTACTGTTAAATCCGCCTTTTTCTCTTTGTGAAAATTCACAAGCTTTGTATAATCCATCTTATAAATATGGTCGCCTGCCAGGATTAAAATATATTCCTCGCCTGACATCTTTACTGCATATATATTCTGGTAAATAGAATCAGCCGTACCCTGATACCATTTCTCGCCTATCCTCTGCTGCGCAGGGATGACATCTATATACTCGCCCAATTCAGACTGAAATATATTCCAGCCCATCCTTAAATGCCTATCCAAAGACATGGATTTATACTGTATAAGTATATGTATTTTTCTTATCCCGGAATTAATGCAATTAGAAAGCGGAAAATCTATAATTCTGTAGATACCGCCAAACGGAACTGCCGGCTTAGCCCTATCCCTAGTCAATGGATAAAGCCGCTCGCCTTTACCACCTGCCATAATAAATGTTAAAACATCTTTCATAACTATACCCTAATTATTATTTCAAAACTACACTTTTTATAATTTCAAACATGCCGCTGCGTATCATCATAACTGCAAATGCAGCCAGCAATATGTCTCCTACCTTTGAAAAGGCATGGCTTCCGCTTTTACCGAGTAATTTTATAATACGGCCTGCGTTTGCAAAAATTATCCAGGCAATAATAACATTTATCAAAAAAGATACCAAGGTAGGCATAACGCCATATTCATCTATCAAAACCAAACATGCAGTTAAAACAGCGGGCCCTGTTATCAAAGGTATTCCCAAAGGAAACACGCCTATATCTTCTTTTTCAAGATGCTTACCGTGTTGTGCGCCACCCGGAAGTATATAGCTTATAGACATGATAAAAAGCAAGATACCGCCTGCAATCTTAAAATCTGCCACAGTAACACCGATGATATTAAAAACCAATTTTCCTACGAATATAAATGCAACCGCTATTGCAGTAGCAGTTACAATAGACTTCATTAATACCTGATTTCTAAACCTAGGCTTTAAATCGGCTGTCAGAGTCAAAAAGATCGGCAGGACACTTACCGCATTCACAGCGACAAATATCGGTATAAAAGTCATTATATAATTTCTTGATGAGGAATATAGCTCAAATATCATGCGTACTTTTAAGGCGTTGTAGAGTCAACAAGAACCCCTTTTTCAAAATGCAATGTTGCAGTCGAAACAGATGTCACCAATCCTGCACCGTCAACATTAACATTTGTTACAACTTGTATATCCTGAGTTATCCCCGGTTTAAGGCCACTCGCTCCATCACCAACTACAAAACCAGTAGCTTTAATATCACCGTTTACATTCACATTGCCGTTTACATCTAATTTTTCAGTAGGGGCATTAGTACCAATCCCAACATTACCGCTATCATCAGTAGTAGGCGGAGGAGGCGGTACTGTACCCGGCGCATAAATATTCTTATTAGCGGGATCTGATTTTTCCCATAACAAATTACTGAACAATGTACTCAGCTTTATTTCGTCAACAGCAAAAGAATTAACAGTCAAAAATAACACTGTAATACCCAAAAAAAATAAGGCAATAATACCCTTATGGTTTTTTAGCATTTTGCCCTCCAAATTTTTAGCGGAATATTTTGGCAGAAAATTTGTCCCGAGCCACCCGCTTTTTTTATTTGCGGCGAGGGACTACCTTTATTATGTCAGTTAAATATGATTAATAGCAGGTAGATATTTTAACCTATTAAACGCGGGTTGTCAATAATAAAAGGCTTAAAACAGAAGATGTTAAAATACGAGCGCCATATCAAGATCCCAGCTCTTATTTGCCCCTAACTGAAACTTCCAGTGCGGCAGGATCACTGTGGACTGGTAATTTTCTTCCATATCGCTTTCTGATTGGGATATTGTCTTAACAGGAAAGTGCCACAAATCAGCCGGCTTAGAAAAACCAAGCCTGACATTTACCCCTGATATGGAATCCTTTAAAGACACCTCTTTTTCTAAAAATAACTGCTCAAAAACATCATCATTTGTAAGCGAAAAATTAAACTCCGGGCCAAACCATAGCTCAAGGTTTTCGCCCGAAGTGTTTTTAATCTCGTATGCTATACTTATTAACCCTGCCGAGTCCTTTTTTAGCTCAATTGTTTTTGTTACTGATAAAGATTTTGACGCCACCTGGCCTTCTCTTTTTAAAACAACGCCATTTTTTATCATCTTTATCCCAAAGGGCTGGTTGACAAAATCGCCAAGCTCTTCATATTTACAGTGTGAAAAATTATCTATTGTTGTGGCCTTGCCGAAAAAATGATCCAAGAGGCATGCCCTTTTATACCAATCGTAAAAAACCCTGTTTGCCAAGCTGACATTTTCAAAAGTACGCTGATGTATGGTTTTTGGCTGGCTGTTTTGTTTTCCTTTTTTAGACTGCTCTAATAATTTCGCGTGATAAGCCTCTTTTCTCCTGCTCAAAGGATTAACCACATTAATTGCCTTTGATTTTAAATCAAGCTCTGTTATGGAACCGCCCTCATCGGCATCAAAAAATAAAGAAACAGCAGAATTTGAAACAATTGCTTCATCATAACCGTCGCCGTCAAAATCCGAAACCTCACAATCAATCCAATCCTTCGGGCCTTTTATTACTTCATCAATCAATGATTCAGCTTTTATAAGATGGTTAAATACAGCACTCCTTAAATGATAAAGGTACAATCCGCCAAAAACTCCGTGCCAGTACGCACAGTTACATTGGCCTCTATATAATTCCTGCCTGGCAAGGTCTATCTTTTTTTTGCGATCCGCATTCTGATTTTTTGGCTCCAGGCTCGCGTCAGCTATTTTCCTGCTGACTAAAAGCATCTTCTTATGCATCTGGTTTGATTCAGGATATTTAGTTAAAAAATTCCTCCAAAAACCACCTCTTAAAAAAGGTAGAAATTCTTCTTCCCTGCCATCAGCCTTTACTTCATTTAATAATTCTTCAAATTCCTCGCCTGAATCAGCCCCAAGCGACCACTCGCCCATTTCCTGGTATGACGCCGTAGGGATATAAACGCGCCCCAATGGCTCATTTTGTTTTAGATATTCACCGGCATGAACTGTCCTTATAAATGAGTCATTCTGTCTTAAAGCCAGGAAAAAATTATAAAGCCAGCGCTTGTCATAAACCCATTCATATGTATTAGGCCATTCGCCGAATTTTTCCGCATCATCGCCATAAACAGCTGCTAAGCCATCCTGCAAATCAGAAACATGTTTTAAATAATCAATTACCTGATTTACCTGGCCGAATGGTATAAGATAACGTAATTTTTTATCTGACGGAAATATTGCCAATGTCTTTGCGTTATTTTCTGTCATATAATAACCGTGAAGTTCGTCAGAAGAAAGGCCTGCATATTTTAAATGCGTATCATCCAAAACTATATATTTTACGCCTGCCTCATTTAAAAGGGACGGCAGATTAGGTTCCCAGACACGTTCTGCTATCCATGCGCCTGTGGGTTGATAATGAAAATGCTTTCTGACATAATCAGAAAGCATGTTAATCTGGCCTAAGCGGTCATTTTTCGGTATTAAAGGCAAAATAGGCTCATAAAAACCGCCTGTCATAATTTCTATTTGCCCGCTTTTTGTAAGCTTTAGTATCTGGTCTAAAAATTTCGGCTTATTAACTTCGAGCCATTCCAGGAGGCAGCCCGTAAAATGAAAAGTTAATTTTATGTCAGGAAATTCTTTTATGGTTTCAATAAAAGGCTGATATGAATTTTGGCAGACTTTATCAAAGACAAAATTAAAATTGCCTACCGGCTGGTGAAAATGTATAACCATTAAGAAATTGACTTTATTCATAACTTAAAATCCAAATTTCAAAATCCAAATGACAAATTAATCTTTTAATAACAAATAATTAAATATTTGTCATTGAATATTAATGATTCATTTGGAATTTGTCATTTGACATTTGTCATTTAAGTAAAATCTTTAATATCTATATCTTCAAACAAAGCGTCTTTCTTCTGGCATTCCTGCAAAAAAGCCAGGTCTTCAGAACTTAAAACCTTATTTTCTTTGCTCTGCTGTGCCATCTGACAAAGACGCTTAAACCTATCAAGGTGGTCATTAAAACGCAGTTCGGCATAATCTCTTGCGTTAAAAGTACTTATTAAAAACTGCCAATCAGAACTTTGAAGCAATAAAAATTCCCGCGCTATCTGTTTAAATAGCCCGGCGCTGTTTGACATGTCTAAATGCATATCTAAAATCTTTTTCAGTTCTGCCTCGGCTTCATATAAATGCTGCCAAGTCCATTTGGTCCAGTCATTAAACCATATCCAGTGAAAACCACCTTCACCCCATGAACCCTCAGGTATGGAAATCATCTCAGTAGGGGCCATATTTTCTATAGCCTCCATACCTGTTGCTAATTTTAATTCCGGATCGCTGGCAATACCCTTTAAAACCAGATAAAGCCATCTGGGGCCTTCAAACCACCAATGGCCAAAAAGTTCACAATCAAACGGAGAAACTATAATGCCCGGCGTTTTACTCTGGTTATAATATTCATTTATTGTATCCTTAACGAGATTAACAAAATGGTCCGCATTTTCTTGGAGGCGGCTGGCAACATCTTCCGGCCAATAAACCATCTTTGCTCCAAGATCAATCTTTGCACTTGTCACTTTCCAGTATCGAAGGCCGCCCGGAAAACGTTTTTTATGAAAATCTAAATAATTGCCGTCACCTGGATACCCCCATTCTCCGCTCCAAACCTGCAGGCTAGTCTTTGGGTCCCTGGTCAAAATAGCAACGGGCTTTTGGCCGCCCGTGGAACTAACCATATAAATTTTATGCGGTGAACGCTGAACATCTGTCTCAACATTGGCAGTATAATTTTTTTCAAACTGGCTCCAAAGCGTCTTTAATGCTTTGAATCTATCCATGTAAACGCCTATGGGCTTTCCACCTTTTAAAAGATGGCTGTCAACTATGAAATATTCCAAACCCTCATCATGTAAAATCTCCTCGACACCCTTTCTTTCCTTTGGCGCGCCAAAACCATCCAAAGGATAAGCCCATTCATAATGCGGCCTATAGGCGCATTCCGGAAGCCATATGCCTTTGGGGGACCTTGAAAAATGTTTTTTATAACTTTTTACGCCCGTGCGAATCTGAGCCCTTACGAAATTATCCTCGCCTATTAAAGGCAAATAGCCATGAGTAGCCGCTGAAGTTATAATTTCTATGGCGCCTGAATCCTGCAATTTCTTAAAAGCGCCTACTATATCTTCATTATATTTTAATGTAAAATTATCATAAACTCCCTGATAAAATTTATGCCAATCCGACGCAAGAAGAACCATATGTTCTTCTTTTTTAGACTTGAATTCTTCCTCATCAAAATGAGCTGCCTCTAATTTCTGCGTCAGGTATTCCTTAAATGCCTCTTTAAAAAATGGGTCGCTAAGCTGCTCAGTTAAAACAGGCGTTAGGCCTATTATTATCTTAGGCATTATGCCTTCTTCAACAAGTTTGTTTAACACATCCAAAAGCGGCACGTAAGTTTCAGCTGCTGCCTCATTAAGCCAATCAAGGCCATGAGGCCATTTGCCGTGAGAAATTACATATGGCAGATGTGAGTGTAAAACAAATGTAAAAAATCCCTTGGTTGGCACACTTCCTCCTTAATATACAAACAATCTGTCTTTTATTTTGTTTATCAAATCCCTTGATGCTACGATTTTATGATAATGTTCTCTTTTTATTTCTTCCTGGCAATCCGACATCTTTATTGCCTTGTATGCATTTAAAAGTACCTCGTCCTGCATCATCAAACCTTTATTTACAAGATTTATGTCCCACATAGGGCGCCTTGAGGCCCACCAAAATTGGCAGCTATGAAGTGCGCGATCAAGCAGCATGCGCGAAATATCTGAATAATTTTTTGCTGCGCCTGATTTGGCAACATTTTCAGATTCATAAACCATTTCAAGGCAGATCTTAACAAGTTCCCATTGCAAGCCATGAATCTCGTTATCTTTGCCTAACCACAAAGGGTAATAATTACCATGCTCTATGTCTTCGGCCGATGTGCTCCAGCTTGATTGTTTCGGCTCTATAATTTTGCCTTTTGGAAAATGTTCAACCAGCTCGCTTATAGTTACAACTTTTATATCATGGGACATATCACAGGTTAAAAAATCTTTGAATGACTTGGCCAGGTCGGCTTTTTGCTTGATATCCTTATATTGATTTTCTTCGCAGGTAAGCGCGCTATAAACTTCTTTTAGAAATAATTTTTCCCAATTCTGTATGTGATGGCCGAATGTCTCGCCATCCATCGCAGTAATCACATATGCATCTTTCTTGGCATGGCCAATACCTTTTAAATGACTCAAAAAACCCTTGCTGTCAATATTCTGAAAACTTATTTTATTACTTAATATATCATCCCGGAATAAAACTGAAATAGTAGAAGAAGTCCCTACGCGCGCCTGATAAATTTTATCCATAGGCCATTCATCCGCGCATGCGACTCCGCTCATTATAATCCACTTATGGCCGGTTTTATAAATAGGGCTTAGTATATCCTTTGAATAGCACATTTCCGGCGGGAAAAAACCTTTTGGCGCAAATGCCTTTTTAAAAAAATAGCTGTTTGTCTGAGAGTTCAACTCTATCTGACGAAGCATTTCTTCTTTTGGAATCAAAGGGAGGATGGCATGATACTTTGATGTGCCGACAAATTCAAGCTGGCCGCGCTCAGCTAATTTTTTCATGCGCTCGACAATATCTAAAGCGCCGTGGTCAGCAAGTAATTCTGTTAAAACGCCGCATAAATTTATAGTTACTTTTGCTTTTGGATTAGATTCAAATACATCAAGCAAAGGCCTATAGGATTCCCTACAGACCTTTTTTAATATCGCGTGGAATTGCGTAGGCGGTTGATAAAGATGAAGTAATGGGGCCCAATATATCATTTAACGTAAACGCATGCTTCTTTTAACTAAACGTTCTGCCTCAAGCCAATCGTTAAAATCATTGCCATTCTGAAAATTCCTTTTCTCATAAAGCTCATAGGCTTTTTTTGCAATCATATCCTGCATATTTTGCAATCTCTCTTGAGTCACATCTCTTTTTCCTCGGAGCATAAAACTATCACCTCCCTTTAAAAGAAATTCCCAAATTTTCAACCCTGGCATATCTCCTCCTAAATATATTATAATATTTTTGTTGGAATTATATAATTTCTATTAAATTATACTATAATAAAATTTAATATGCAAGAAAAATTTAAATATTTTGTTAATATTTACAATAATGTGATTTTCATGCCCATAAATAAGCTTATTTTATTGATTTTTAGGCATTTATAGCAATTTATATGTATTTTATCATAAAAATCGCGCTTAATTGGCATTTTACGCTATTTTTCTCATTTTTCGTCGATCTTATTTATCAACGGCAGGCATAAAAAACTAGTTAAGGCTGATATGAATATAAGCCACTTTAAACCTATGACTGGCAATAAAACTGCCCCTGAAAAATTACTTGCTGTTGTAGCCAGATTGTTTACACTGCAAAGTAAGGCAAATGAAGTTGCCTCTAATCCTGTAACGCTGTTCCTGGCCATAAAATCCATTATCATGAGAAATATAAACATACCCATAAAACCATAAACTACATCATATATAATGGCTGTTGCAGGCGTATACCAAAGATAACTCAATGTTGTTACGGCGCCTACAAAGACCGAAAAAAATAGCCATTTTTTTATACGGATACGCTGGCTGAATTTATAATACAATAAAGACCCTATAATACCAAAGATCATACTTATCGATCCCAATGTGCCTATCCAGATTTTGTTCCATTTAAAAACATCTCTCTGAATAAAAAAAAGCGGCGTCCCAAATGAGGGAGAATATTTATATAAAAATACAAACAATGCCACGATAAGCAATTTTTTATTTGTGAATATTTTTTTTAAATCAGAGAACAATGCCCTTAAGTGATTCGCGCCGCCTGAAGGCTCTAATCTTTTTTCTTCTTTATAAAAATATGCCACTATCCCCACTAAAATATAAATTGGGATCAAACATAAAAATGCTGTTTGATAATTCCATTTTTCGGCAACAAAACCTCCGCCTATGCCGACAAATAACAGCGCTACAGAAATAGATATCCACTGAATGCTTTGGATCTTGCCTGTCATGGTAAATTTCTTGCCTTCTACGCACATTATTCCGTCTACGGCAACATCCCTAAAAGCGGCATTGGCAGAATTTACTATTAACACAGCTATCAAAATAAAAAGCGGCAATTGCATTGATCCTATAAATAAAACTAAAATTATATCCAGGATTAATGCAATAAAAATCCAAGTTTTTTTATTAAAAAAATTATCTACAAAATATCCTATTGGCGGCTTTACCAGCCAAGCAAATGTTGTAATGCTCAAAAAGAGCATTATTTTTTCTGGGGAAAAATGGAGAGTTTCTTTAAGATAATAAAATAAAACCTGGGAAGGTAGGCTTTCTATACCTTGGGTAAAATAGATAACACTGCTTAATAAAAATACCCAAAATATTTTTTTATCAGACGGGCCCTTAGAATCCATTTTGCCTTATTTAGGCTGAGTTGCTTCAACAGGAGACACTGCTGCGGGAATTTGCTGTTGTTTGCCTTTGGCAGCTGCTTCCTGAGGGGTCATCTTTTCTTCTTTTACAACTATTTCCTTGCCTGTTGCTGGATCTATCTTAACCTCTCTTACAGTGACTGTCTTTGCAGAATCCTGTCCTGCTGTTTGAGATTGTGCCTGTTGTTGGCCAACAGAAGCTGTTGTTTGGCTTGCCTGAGTTTTAGCAAAACCTGGCCTTTGTTTAGTGGTTATATCTATAACTTTGCTTTTTTCCAAATCTATCAAAGATTTGCTTCTCCTGGTCGTTAATATAGTCAATAATAAAGACGTGCAAATGAAAATTATCGCACATACGGTCGTAACCTTTGTCAAAACAGTTTTTGAACTTGCACCAAAAATATTTTGCATTGCTCCGCCGCCCAAACCTTCAGTCAGACCGCCGCCTCTGCCTGCTTGAAAAAGTATTACAGCTATAAGAAAAATAGAAGCCAATACATGAACTACTATCATAAATCCATACATAATAAAACCTCCTTAAAACTTATCTGCCAACAGCCTTCTTTATAATCTCTGAAAAAGAATCCACTTTTAAACTAGCGCCTCCGACTAAAGCGCCGTCGATATCCTCTTGCGCCATCAAAGAAACAATATTATCCGGCTTTACGCTCCCGCCATATTGTATCCTAATCTGTGCAGCCGCAGAAACACTAAACATATTACCTAATAATTTACGTATATATGCATGGACTTCCTGGGCTTGCTGCGGAGTAGCTGTTTTACCGGTCCCTATAGCCCATACAGGCTCGTAAGCAACAACTAATTTTAAAACATCAGTTTCACTGATACCCTTAAGGCCATTTTCTATATGATTTTTTATAACATCAAAAGTCTTATTTGCTTCCCTTTCAGCTAAGGTCTCGCCTACACAAACAATAGGTATCAAATCTGCTTTTAACACTGCTTTTGTTTTTTCATTTACTCTCTCATTTGTCTCGCCAAAATACTGCCGTCTTTCAGAATGGCCTATTATAACATAACTACATCCTGCATCTTTAAGCATTTTAGCAGAAACTTCTCCGGTATATGCGCCTTCGTCTTCCCAATGGACATCTTGAGCTCCAAGCGCGATATTGCTGGAAGAAAGCATATCTGCTATATAAGACAAAAGCGTGTAAGGAGGACAAACTACTATATCTACTTCATCAATATTATACAATTCTCTTTTTAAACAATTTACCAATTCCTGACCCTCTTTAATGGTCTTATACATCTTCCAGTTCCCTGCTATTATTGGCTTTCTCATGAGCAACAGCAACATCCTTTCTTTTGAATTTTATCATTAAGGGCCTTGATGCCCGGCAATTCTATGCCTTCCAGAAATTCAAGGCTTGCGCCGCCGCCAGTAGAAATATGGGTCATTTTTGACTCAAGCCCAAATTTACTAATTGCAGCCGCAGTATCTCCTCCGCCTATGATTGTAGTAGCACCTTTAAGATTAGCGATAAATTCTCCAATTTGTTTTGTGCCTTCTGCAAACGGAGCCATTTCAAATATTCCTAACGGCCCGTTCCAAACTATTGTCTTAACCGGTTTAAGCGCCTGTTTAAAAAGCGTTATTGTCTTTGGGCCTATATCAACTGCCATCCAGCCATCCGGAATATCTTCTGTCGGCTGTTCTTTTATATTTGCACTTACGTCAACTTTATCAGCTATAATATGGTCTACTGGCAATATTATCTTAACGCCTTTTTCTTCTGCTTTTTTCAAAAGTGATTGTGCCACAGTCACCTTATCAGCCTCTAATTTAGACGATCCTATTTTTTTGCCTTTTGCCCTAAGAAACGTGTAAGCCATACCGCCGCCTATTATAATAATGTCTACTTTTTTAATCAGATTTTCTATAACGCCTATCTTATCTGATACCTTCGCCCCGCCTAAAATTGCTGCAAATGGTTTCTTTGGGCTTTCAAGAGCTGTACCAAGATACTCAATTTCTTTTTCAAGCAAAAACCCTGAAACTGCCGGCAGGTATTTCGCGACGCCTTCGGTTGATGCATGCGCCCTGTGGGCAGTCCCAAATGCGTCATTGACATATATATCGCCTAGAGAAGCCAGCTGTTTTGCAAACGCAGGATCATTTTTTTCTTCTTCTGCATGAAAACGCAGGTTCTCAAGAAGAATAATATCGCCTTCTTTCATCTTATCTACTTCATTTTTTACATCCGCGCCAACACAATCATTTAATTTTTTAACCTGTTTGCACAAAAGCGCGCCCAGACGTTTTGCAACAGGATCCATACGCATCTTATCTACTGTTTTACCGTCCGGCCGGCCCAAGTGGCTCATTAAAATAACCTTTGCGCCCTGCTTTATTGCATATTCTATGGTAGGTATTGCTGCGGTTATCCTTGTATCATCTGTAATTTTCAAACTCGAATCTAATGGCACATTAAAATCTACTCTCATTAGAACCTTTTTTCCTTTTATATTTACATCTTTTATTGTTTGTTTATCCATACTTCTTCTCCTTATTTGTCACATATTAATTAATTGAACTTCTGCCTTATGATATTTTTTGAATGCCGTTAATATATCAGCTAATTTTTTATCATCAACTAAAATTTGAGAAAATTTCTTCTTTTTTATTAAAACCCTAACGATCGCAATAATATTAAAAAATATATCTGATATTCGATAGGCCCTTATATATGTATGCCCTAATATGTCTAATTTAGGCGCAGATTTTCTTAAAAATATCCAGACCCAATTGGAATTATTCGCAAAATCATATGAATCTTTTTTTATTTTATTATAATAAGTGCTGCCTGTTTTAGACAATATGTATAAAATCCTGTCAGACCTTTTGTATAAATTATAAAATTTTTCCTCGCTCTTTTTAAAAAAAGCATTAAATCCTCTTCTTTTAAAAGATGTATGCTCAAGATGAAACACATAAGCACCTAAAGCAAAAACAGATTTGTAGCCTGCCTTTTTTGCCCTTAAAGCGTATTCAGTATCTTCAAAATACCCGGGGCTGAAACGCTCATCCCATAATCCTATTTTGTCTATTACCTCTCTTTTTATCAAATAACAAAAACCAACAGGTGTTACAGTCTCAGTAAAACGGCCCTGCTTACCGGTTGTCTTCTCTTGGGCACATTGCTCATATGTTTTATTCCAAGGTTTTTTCTTGCCGAAGTTATTTGACGGGTTGACTATGCCGATATCTTTATTACTCTCTGCTATCCTCATCATCTCATCAAGCCAGCCGTCAGAAACGATCGTGTCATTATCTAATATACAAACATAGTCGGCTTTTGAACTTAAAATACCCTGATTAGCTGCTTTTGTGTTGCCCAGATTCTCTTTATTTCTGATTATATTTATTTTGTCAGATTTTTTTCCCTTTAGCTGGTCGAGATATTCACGAGTAGGACAATCGCTTGCATTGTCTACTATTATTATTCCGTAATCGCAATGCGTACTGGAAAATATACTATCTATGCATTGCTTGGTTAATTCTTTTTTATTCCAGACAGGTATTACGATATCGCATCTCATGTTATTACTTTATTATTTCCAATTCAAAATACATATTGTAGGGAGGAAAACGATGACAATAAAACCTTTCATACCTGCGAACCGAAATCCTTGACAATATGGCGCCAATACCCCAGTTTCTGTTAAAAATAAATTCTTTTTTCAGAATTTTATACTTTTTATCCGTATATATAGGATACCTGAAATCTTTCGAAAAATAATCAAATGTATCTATGGTAAAATGCCACTTATGCAAAGGATCCCTGAATGAATTAGGATGAGAAAAATGAGGCGTCCTTATCTTTACTATGGCGCCTGGTTTTCCAACCCTATGCATCTCTTCCATGGTTTTTAAAACATTGTCTAAAATCTGTATTGTATCCTGACAAATAATTTCGTCAAACGTATTATCCTCTATAGGCCATGGATATTTATTTAAATCGTGGGCTATATCAATGCCGCTGGAGGCTGCCCAATCAATGCCAATAGCTCCTTCATGTTTTGCCGGGCCGCACCCAACATCAAGTATCTTTTTCTTATTTATGTTATCACCATCCATTTTTTATAACCTTAATAACCTTGGCCACGTCGTCATCGGTAAGATTGCAATGAAGAGGTATTGAAACATATTCCGGCTCAACCTGATTCATAATGGGTAAATCATCGTGCCGCTTGCCGCCAAAAATAGGATATATATCACATCTTACATGAACCATGTGCGACTCTATTTCATTTTGGCGCAATTTTTCTGTAAAGTTCTCTCTATTTTTTACTCTTAGCGTAAAAAGCCAATTGCCGCTTTTGCGGTCTGATTTATTTTCCAACAATGTCAAACCTGGCACGCCATTAAGGTCTTTTCTATACCTATCAACAATCTCCTGGCGCCTCTTTGAAATTTTAGAAAGATCATCAAGTTGCACAACTAACATAGCAGCTGCAATATCATTCATGTGATACTTATACCCAAATTCTTTTATCTGGTATTTCCAGTATATATCGCCTTTAAATTTCCTATCAAGGCCGTACCAACGCAATAGCCTTGCCCTCTTATCAATATCCTTATTTTTCACCGTTAATATGCCGCCATCTCCGGTTGTAATCTGCTTTATGGCCTGCAAAGAAAAACATGTAAAATCACCTATGGTACCTATATTCTTATTTTTGTAACTTGCACCCATAGCATGAGCGGCGTCCTCAATTACTGCGAGCTTATGCTTCTTAGCAATTACCATAATTTCATCCATGTCACAGGGATAACCAGCCCAATGGACTATTAATATGGCCTTTGTCTTTTTTGTAATCCTTTTTTCTATATCTTTTGGGTCTATATTTAAGGTATAGGGCTGAATATCTGCAAAAACAGCCTTTCCCTTGCAATAAAGTATAGGTATGTTTGTAGCAGAGCATGTCATTGGCGTAGTGATTACTTCGTCGCCTTCAGAAACGCCTGAGAGTACTAATGCCAGATGCAAAGCAGATGTGCAGGAATTCAAAGTAACCACATAAGGCACATCAAACATCCTGCCAAATTTCTCTTCTGCTTCATCAACCTTAGGCCCCTGGCCTATCCACCTGGTTTTTAAAACCTCACCTAAGGCAGGTAAAACTTTCTCTGACATATATGGCCAAAACATTACAATCATAAAAATATAGGACCTATTTTATAGACCTTTTTTAATCATATATTCGATTAAATCAACAACCCTAGAACTATATCCCCATTCATTGTCATACCAAGCAATAACCTTTGCGAAATTACCGCCTATTACCTTGGTCATTTTTGAGTCAATTGTTGAAGAGAAAGATGTATGATTAAAATCAACTGATACAACATCATCAGATGTATAATCAAGAATGCCTTTCATCTTGCCGTTTGCTGCTGCCTTTAAAGCCTTGTTTATTTCTTCTGCTGTTGCTTCTTTTTTAAGCGTGCAGGATAAATCAACAACAGAGACGTTTGCAACAGGAACACGCATCGAAAAACCGTCGAGCTTGCCTTTTAATTCAGGTAAAACAAGGCCTATGGCCTTTGCTGCGCCTGTTGACGTAGGTATCATTGAAATTGCTGCTGCACGCGCCCTGCGCATATCTGCATGAGCAAGATCCTGTACACGCTGGTCATTGGTGTAAGCATGTATTGTTGTCATAAGGCCTTTTTCAATGCCCCATGTATCATTAAGAACCTTTGCAACCGGTCCAAGACAATTTGTAGTACAAGATGCATTTGAAACAACATTATGATTTTTCGGATCATATTTATCTTCATTTACTCCGAGCACTACAGTAAGATCTTCGCCTTCAGCTGGTGCAGAAATAATAACTTTTTTAGCGCCGCCTTTTGTAATATGATTTACTGCGCCTTTTACTTCTTTGCCTTTTTTGTTTACGCCGTCATTTTTAATGGTAAATAAACCAGTTGATTCAACTACTATATCAATGCCTAAATCTTTCCATGGTAGCTCTGTCGGATCCTTTTTAGCAAGGACCTTTATTTCCTTGCCGTTGACAATTATTGAATTTTCACCGGCTTTAACATCTCCTCCGGGAAAACGGCCATGCACAGAATCATATTTTAACAATTGAGCCAAAGCCTTTGCATTAGTAATATCATTTACGGCCACAAGTTCAATATTTTTGCTGTTACGCTCCAATATTGCCCTTCCAACCATCCTGCCTATCCTTCCAAAACCATTTATTCCTATTTTTGTTGCCATTGAAATTTCCTCCGATTTTTCTATTGGAATATTTTTGTTTTAAAAATCGTCCCGAGCCGCCAGCTATTCCTTGCCGTGGCGAGGGATTCCCTTATTATTTATTTACCATTTACCTTTGCTTGACGCAGGAATTTTGCAGCTATTTCCGGTGGCGTAGGATTTATATAAAAACCTGTGCCCCATTCAAAACCTGCTGTCCTTGTTAGCTTCGGCATTATTTCTATATGCCAGTGATACTCTTCCCTAACCCTATCTTCTATAGGTGAAGTATGTATTATAAAATTATAGGAGGGCGATTTTAAAGCCTTACGTATCCTTGTTAAAACATTTTTTAAAATATCCGCTAAATCAGGAATAGCTTCTGGTTCTATATAATCAAAAGCGGCAAAATGTTGCCTGGGGACAATCCATGTCTCAAATGAAAATCTTGAAACATAAGGGCAAAACGCCACAAATTTATCGTTGGCAACCACTATGCACTTTTTATATTGTTCTTCCTGCCGTATTATATCACAATATATACAT
>Ga0172371_10004574_pt1 | contig 20867 bp, 15 predicted proteins | sample Lak12m_FD_114543 | JGI IMG/M metagenome (GOLD analysis project Ga0172371, IMG submission 114543) | Freshwater microbial communities from Kabuno Bay, South-Kivu, Congo - kab_022012_12m | ecosystem: Environmental > Aquatic > Freshwater > Lake | place: Democratic Republic of the Congo: South-Kivu... | reverse complement strand
GGCTTAGAAAGTGGCAAGCTCTGCGGAGCAAACTCGCGGAGCGACCGCGGAAACGCCTGATGAAAATGGAAGAGCTGTTTTATGAATGTCGCAGTCCCTAAAGAAGTTAGCGCCTATGCCCCTCACCCCCCTGCGATGGGCGGAAACACACCCACACGATCGCCTTCCTTGAGCGGATCGTCGGACCGAGCGTGTATGCCGTTGAGGAATACGATCTTGGGCTCGTCCTCCCCAATGGCCAAGTGATCGAGTAGGCCGCCGACGGTCGTTCCTTCCGCAATAACCAGCGCGCAGGTGTTGCCTTTGCACCCTTCAGGGAGCCTCGACGCCAGAGATGCATAGAGCGAGACTTCGATTTTCATTGTCTCAACTCCTCAAGGCCTCTTGACGGCAATCATGCCGATGCGCAGTCGAAGCGATAAGGCAGCCGGGATGCCTCCGAAGCGGCGGAGGCATCCCGGCTGCTCACCAAGATCAGTTCTTCGCACGCGCATTCGTTTCAAGGGACCGGCTAGACCTCCAGAGCGAGATTGAATCCCGCGTCGATGGCAGTGCCGATCTTGCCGGGTTTGGCCGCATCCCCGATGACTTTCACCGGCAGGCCGGCCTTTTCCAGCGCGGCAGCCAGTGAATTCTCCGGCCTGGAGCCCATAGCCAATACCACCGTGTCCGCGGGGATGTCCACGTCCTGGCCCTTCGAGTCGGTGTAGGTGACCTTTCCGGGCTGAATGTCCTTCATGGTTGCGCCGGTAATGGTTTTGATCCCGCGCAGTTGCAAGCTCTTCAACAGCACCCACCGTGTGGACGGCCCGACGTCCTGGCCGATGCGGGATGCCATTTCGATAACAGTGACCCGCTTGATTCCTTTGACCATGAGGTTCCGGAGCACGTCCGGCGCTTCCGCGTCGTGGAACGCGAGAAAGTAGAGCTGAGTCGGAGAAATCGTCCCTTTGGACGCGAGGAAGATCGCGGTTTCCAGACCGACTGAGCCCGCGCCAACGACAACCACTTCCCGTCCGGTGCGAACCTTGCCCTTCAGCACATCCCATGCCTGAACGACATTTGGCTGTTCGACCGCATCAATGGGAGGTTTGAACGGCGCGGCGCCGGTTGCCACCACCACCATGTCGGGCTTTTCCTTGGCCACCAGTTCGGGGGTCACTTCCTCGCCGGTGTGCAGCTCAACACCCCACTTTCCGAACATGGCAGCGTAGTACTTGAGTTGATTGAGGAACTCCGGCTTATGTGTGACAGGCGCGAACCACCGGACCTGGCCGCCGATGCCGGAGTCTTTGTCGTAGAGTTTCACCTTGTGGCCTCGCTCGGCTGCCACAGCGGCGAACTCGCAACCGGCAGGTCCCGCTCCGGCAACGATGATCTTCTTGGGCTTTTCTGCGCGATTTATCTCAGTTTCGGCCTCGCGACCGGCTCTGGGGTTGACCATGCAGCCCACAGGCAACAGCTGGAACACATGATCGAAACATCGTTGATTGCAGGCCACGCAGCGGCGGATTTCGTCGTATCGTCCGTCGCGGGTTTTGACGCCGAATTCCGGGTCCGCGATGAACCCGCGGGCAACACCGACCATGTCCGAGATGCCCTCTTGGAGCAGGTCTTCCGCGACAAACGGATCGTTGATCCGGTTGCACGCGACAACAGGCACGTTCACGACCTCTTTGATCCCCGCGGCGAGATACGCATAGCCCGCCTGCGGCAAGTCCATGGTAATTTGCGGGACTCGGCTCTCGTGCCAGCCGCCGGTGACATTGATCAGGTCTGCGCCGTCCTCCTCGCACGCTTTGGCGAAGATCCGCGCTTCGGTGTCCGTGTGGGAACCCGGAACGAAGTCATTGCCCGCGACCCTGACGATTACCGTCATGTCGCGGCCGACCTCCGCGCGCACGCGACGCACCACCTCGCGGCCGAACCGCATACGCTGCTCGATCGGGCCGCCGTACTCGTCATCACGCTTGTTGGTCTTGGGCGAGAGGAACTGCGAGATAAGGTATCCCGCTGACGCGAGCACCTCGACCGCGTCGAACCCGGCCTTCTTGGCTCTAGCCGCTGCTTTGACGAAATCCATCTGGACGCGTTCGATATCGTCGAGCGTCATCGCAGTAGTACGGGCTTTGGAGAAAACACTGTCGTACTCCGAGGGAGCGAGCACGGGCAGTCCCTTAAACGCACAGAACGAGTATGCGCCTGCCATATAGAGTTGCACCGCACACGTGCCGCCCTCTTTGTGGATCGCTTCGGCAAATCGGGTCAGGCCGGGAATCACTTTGTCGTCTTTGATGGAAAGCATGGAATCCATGCCAGCGGACTGATCGTTGATCTCCGCGCCGCCGAGGATAATGAGTCCCGCGCCGCCGCGGGCCCGCGCACGGTAAAACTCGATCAGCTTGTCGGTGACTTCGCCGACGGGAGTGTAATTCAGGTGCATCGCAGTCATGACCAGCCGGTTGGGAACGGTCATGGAACCCACCGTTATCGGTTCGAACAGCTTGGTAATCACATGGTCCTCCTGTGTAGATCGGGTTCCCGAGTCAGGTGCAACATTGCAGTGGTACTTGGAAACTGTCACAAAAATTGACGAAAATCAAAAATCGTAGCACGAGTGGGCCTGAAATACGTCTTTGTCACCCTCACCCCGGCCCTCTCCCAGCGGGAGAGGGAGGCACACGGAGCCAATTTCCGGTCCCCTCTCCCTCTGGGAGAGGGTTAGGGTGAGGGGTGGTCGTGTCGCGATCACATTCTTTGAATGACTCTCGAGTCAGCCTCTTTGACATAGGATCGACTCCGCTCCTCCGAGACCTCTCGCGCTTCCTGCTCCGTTGCATCTGCGAACAAGGAAGCCAGAAGATCGCAGCATCGAGTGTAGGGGTCTCGGTCCGTCGGGTCCATCAGTTTAGCGGCCTTTGTATTGACCTTTCCTCTTCTGAGCGAAGGCTTGCACCGCTTCGATAAGATCCTCGGACGGCACTATCATGCTGGATCGTGACGCGGTGTAATCGAGCGCTTCGTCTACATTGACTTCCTCATTGTAGAGCAACACCTCTTTCGTTCCTTGAACCGCAAGAGGTGGATTGGCTGCGATCTCCTCGGCCATGCTCTTTGCCGTAGCGTCGAGGGTCTCTTTTTCCGGATACACGTGATTGACCAGACCGATCTCTTTGGCCCACTCCGGGCTGAAGCGGTGGCCTCGGAACGCTATCTCCCGCGCGTAGCCCGGCCCGACCACTTTGGGGAGACGTTGGAGGCCGCCCACGTCCGTGATCAGCGCAAGCTGAGCTTCGGGCAGAGAAAAGACTGTCCCTGTACAGGTCAGACGAATATCGCAGCAGAGTGCAAGCTCAAGACCTGCGCCGAGGCAATGACCGTGAATCGCCGCGATCGTCGGAACAATGAGCCGTTCCACGCGGTTGTAGATCTCCTGTACATGCCGCACCGCGCGGTAGAATTCCACCTTCTGCGCGGCAGACGCGGGGCTGCTCATGACCGGGATCAGCTCGTTCTCCGGGCCGAGGTCAAGGCCGGCGCAAAATGACTTGCCCTCCCCTCGCACGATGACGACTCGGAGGTCCTTGTCCTGTTCCGCGGCAGTGACGGCCTCACCGAGAACGTTCCACAATGCCAGGTTCAACGCGTTGCGCTTGTCCGGCCGATTGAGCGTGATGAACCCGATCGCGCCCTCTCTGTGGTACGTGACCAGGCTTGCCTTTTCCGGCGTAGGTGATTCCATGCGGATTATCTCCTTACGAATGCGTGTGTTGCCAATTCGTTGTCAAAACTGAATCACGGCCGTTGTAGGGGCGCCCCCGCGAGACTGTCTCAAAACTCCACGATGGGTTCCAATCGTGCCACGATGGACCGTAGGGGCGGGGTTTATCCCCGCCCGCCTTGCGAGGCCCGGGATAACGGGCGGGGATAAACCCCGCCCCTACACAGGCTTTCGGCGCCAGAAGCGAATGCGACACAAAGTCCGTTCCGTACTGCGTCGCGTATAGGACGTGAGGATCGTGCCACGATTTCATGTAACGCTCGGCTTTTGAGACAATTTCCCGCGTGTGCGCCCTGAAAACCGGGCCGACACACGGGCCGGCCCCTATCGCCCCTCGGTGACATCACCTATTTGAAAACACAATGCCACTATTCCTTACCTATCCGGAATTCCGTGCACGACCGGTCTTGCCGAAGGAGCTCCCGGAACCGGCATGGTTTCCCGTTCAAGCGCTGCTTCAACCCGCAGGTCGAGGACGTGGTGTTCCAGCGACGGAATTCGGTTTGAGTCGGGGAGCGCCTTCTTGAGGCACTCCAGCATAACCTGTTGAAATTCGAGTCCGTTCCCATTGGGGAGAGCTTCCAGTACCTGTAGCGCGCCGGCAGCTTCATCCGCGGCAATGAGGCACCGGGCGCGTTTGAGGGCCATCGGCTGCCCGCCGTCAGGAAGCCGATCGTAATACTCTAGTGCCCAGCGGAATTTGCCCGCAGCCGCGACTGTATCGGCCAGCGCACCAAGCGCTTCATGGCGGCCGTCCAGTACGCTCGCCAGGCGGTCAACGGTGCGTTTCTTACCGAGCTTGGCCAGCTTGTGCGCAAACCACAAGAAATGTGAGGGCACTTTTGCGAGCGCCGTGGGGTCCGCGTCACGGAGCGACAAGTAGTAGAGGATTTCGTTGTGGTCCTTGAGTAAATCCAGGTCCGGAAAGTCGTACCGATTCCGAATCCCGAGACCCCGCACCTGATCCAGCGTATGCGCGTCGACTCTGGTGAAAATCTTACGGACTTTCGCGTGCACATCGACCGTGCGACCCCGAAGGTCTTCCTCGTAATAGTCATCCGGAAAGGTGAACTCGAAGGAAAGGTCATCTCCGGAACGTGACCCGACAAAAGCCCGCTCGAAGGACTCCAGCAGCAGCCCCTTGCCGAGGAGCACATCCCAATACTTGCCCGAGATGCCCGTGAACGGCACGCCGTCCATAAAGCTCCGGGAGTCGAAGATCACCCGGTCCGCCGGCCCAGCCGGCTCGTCGGTATCTCTGAAGAAATTCAGCGAAGAAACCAATTCCGCGACATCGGCCTCATCGACACCGGGCAATCGGCTGTAACCATCGAGGAAATCGACGAGGAGGCCAAATTCCTCTATGGCACAGCTCGCCAGCGCGCCGAACGCGTAAAGAGCGGGCTCGTCCATAAGGCCAGGCCTGTTTTCCAGAAGGAAATCCAGCACCTCGAACAGGCGCTGTTTGTAGTAAACGTCCTGCTCCACCTGCTCGTTTGCGAGGGTCCACATATCCCGGACCTTCCTTATGTCAGCCCTGGTCATGGATTCGGATTCATACTCGTCGCCGATGGAGAGGTAGCGCGGACGGTAACCGGGCCGTACTTTAAACCCGAATTTCGCGGGATTCTTCGCGTACACAGACCCGAAGTAGAGCTGCATCTGCTGCGAGCCCGAATTCGAGTGGACGGGAATATTGAGCGACCGAACGAACGCCAGCGTCTCGCGTGCGTCGTCGACAGTCTCGCCCGGCAGACCGAAGATTGTGAAGAGTTCGGTTTCCATGCCGAGCGCCTGGGCTGCAGCGACATTCTCCCGGATTTGCTCCAACAAAATTCGCTTGTTGGTTCGCGCGAGCACGCCTGGGCTGCCGGATTCCAGGCCGAATGCCACCGTATCCGCACCTGCTGCTCGCAGTTTCTCCAGCAACGCGGGGTCAATGAGGTCCGTCCGCGTCTGGAACCAGTACGGTGTTGTGACGCCGCGGCGCATCTTCTCCTGGAGGAGCGCTTCGGTTCGGGAACGATCTTCCGTGAAGTTCGGGTCTGCGAACCAAAACCGCTGAATCCCGCGGCCGGAGAGGAACTCCATCTCGTCAACGGTTCTCGCGACCGAATGAAAGCGCACACGGCCTTTGCAGATATGCGGCGTGATACAAAACCAGCACGCGTGGGAACATCCCCTCGATGACAGCACGATTGCCGTCTCTTTGCCTTCGAGATTGAGAAGGTCGGTGAGGTACGGCGAAGGGTAGGCATCCAGGTCCAGCGGCGGTTCAGGGCCGGGGTCGGTGTCGAGGATCCCGCCGCCGCAGCGGCAGGTGATTCCGGGCACGGACTCAAGGGGTTCACCCGCGGCGAGCGCACGTGCCATCGCGGGCATCACGAGTTCGCCGTCGCTGCGGATCAGCGCGTCCACGTCCTCGAGTTCTTCAAGGGCCTCCGACGGCATTGCAACTACCTGCGGTCCGCCCAGCACGATACGGATCTTACGGTGCCGTGACTTGATATACCGCGCCAGGAATCGCACACGATGGATCGTGCTTTGGTACACCGTGAAGCCGATCACTGCAGGATCAAGTCGAAGTATCCACTTTTCGAGGCTCTTGAATGTGAGAGGCCTGTCCCTCAAGTCGTCGAGGATCACCCCTTGGTAACCCTCGGCTCGCAACGCGGCAAGGATATATCCGAGAGAAATGGGAATGCTTTCGGAGGATTCATAACCCACGTCGTGGTTTACGTTGATAAAGAGAAACGTCACGCTCCACCTTTCAGATCCTAGTGTGGCACGATGCCGGTCGTGATACCAATGAGCGGTCAAAGCCGCGAGGAGGCCGCATGCCTCCTCCGCTTCGGACGGCGGGCCTAACTTCGCTTCGGAGGCAAACCGGCCTCCTGCCGAAGTCACTTGGCGGCGCACTCATTGTTATCGGCCCGAACGAGCATAGCATCAAAGGACTGGAACACTCAACGGAAGATGTTGACCGTCGGCCGCCCCACCTGCTACACCGTGGTTCAATGAAGAAATTGAGACAAAGTCCCTGGTACGGAGTAGTCTGGATTGTAGTCTGGACTGTGGCGCTTATATGGTTCGCTCTGTCGGGTATGTACGACACTCGCGAGATAGCAGGATTCGCGTTCGTCTGGCTTGTGATGGTGGGGATGACGACGTATCTCCTGTGGAAATACTACCAGGTGAACCGCCGCGTCGCTCAACGGAAACAGGCGACCGCACCCGCTACCCCGGCCCGCAACGCTCCCTGTCCCTGCGGCTCGGGGAAGAAATACAAGCGCTGCTGCGGAGCATAGGCATTCAGTTCTCGGCAAGGCCTAGTAGATCAATCCGTAATCACCTTGCCACCAAGATCCTGGTAGGGTGCGGCACTGAACAACGCGGTATGCCTCGTAGGGGCGGGTCTGAGACCCGCCCCTACCCAAGCCTGTCGCTGACAACAACGTAAACGTATTTCTGAATCGATCTACTAGGTTAAGCGTGGGGCGAGACGGTCTCTGAAGGTCATGGTTACCCACATCCTGCCTGCGGCTCTCCATTGGTAAGGAGTCAATTATGGTTGCACATGCCCGCGCAATCTTTTCGGTAATAGCGCTGTTCGCTGTTCTCGCTCTCCTCTCCGGTTGCGGCTCGGGGACGTCCAAGTTCGTTCCACCACCGCCTCCTGAAGTTGTGGTGAGCGCTCCCGTCGAAAGAGAGGTCACGGATTACGTGGAGTTCACCGGCAATACCGCGGCGTTCGAATCGGTTGACATCCGCGCGCGGGTCGAGGGGTTCCTCGAGAAGATCAACTTCAAGCCCGATGCGAGAGTCAAGGCTGGGGACTTGCTCTTTGTCATCGACCCGAAGCCGTTCCAGGCTCAAGTGGACGAAGCTTCGGCCAGGCTTCAGGCAAAATCCGCGGCTCGCGACCTCGCACAGGTACAATTTGACAAGGCCAAGCAGCTCTACGACTCCGCGTCGGTTTCGGAAATCCAGTATCTGGAACAGAAAGCAAAGCGGGACATGGCAGAGGCGGACGTTTCGCAGGCCAAGGCTGACCTGGAAAAAGCCGAGCTCAACCTTGGCTATACGTCGGTCATGTCGCCCATTAACGGCCGTGTCAGCCGCAATCTCGTAGACGTGGGAAACCTCGTCGGCGCTGTGGAGAAGACGCTATTGACCACAGTCGTCAATGACGATCTGGCGTACGCGTATTTCAATGTTAGCGAGGCGGACCTCCTTGTGCTCGCGCGCAAGTACCCTCCCGAAGAACGCGGGAAGGACGAGCGTCCGGCAGCGCCGGCAGCGCTCGCGCTTGCAGATGAGTCCGGCTTCCCGCACCAAGGGCAAGTGGACTACGTTGATAACAAAGTGGACCCGAATACGGGCACTATCCAGGCTCGTGCGGTGTTCGAAAACAAAAGCGGTATACTCATGCCCGGGCTTTTCGCACGCGTCCGGGTCCCGCTGGACACACGCAAGGCTTATCTCGTGCCCGACGTTGCGGTCGGCATCGATCAGGGCGGCCGCTATGTATTGGTAGTGGGAGCGGATAATGTTGTGGACAAGCGCCCGGTGACCGTCGGACATGTTGTTGACCGGATGCGCGTGATTGAGAAGGGCCTGGGCCCCAACGATCAGGTGATCGTGAACGGCATGCAACGCGCCCGGCCCGGCGGCAAGGTCACCCCGGTCAAGCCCTCCGCGAGTGCTCCGACAGGTGAGTCCGCAGACACACGCAAGGAGCCTCGACAACCGGCCCCTCCCACGAAATAACCGAGGCACAGATGATCAGCCGATTCTTTATCAATCGCCCCATCTTCGCCTCGGTGATCTCGATCCTCATCGTGATTGCCGGAGGTGTCGCGCTCTTCATTCTACCAGTGGCCCAGTTTCCTGAAATCACCCCGCCGGTCGTGCAGGTTAAAGGGATGTACCCGGGTGCTGATCCGCAAGTCGTCGCGGACACCGTTGCCGCGCCGATCGAGCAGCAGGTCAACGGCGTGGACCGGATGATCTACATGAGCAGCACCAGCGCGGCCGACGGCTCGTACACCCTCAACGTGACCTTCGAACTCGGCACGGACCCGGACATGGCCACGGTGCTGACCCAGAATCGTGTGTCGCAGGCCCTGCCAAGAGTCCCTCAGGAGGTCCAACGTCAAGGGGTCACCACCCAAAAGGTCTCCACAACAATGGTGACCGTTCTTTCCCTGTACTCGCCGGACCAGCGGTACGACGGCCTCTATATCGCCAATTACGTCACCATCAACATCAAGGACGTGCTCGCGCGCATACCCGGTGTCGGAAACGTGCAGGTGTTTCCGCAGCAAGACTATGGGATGCGTGTGTGGCTTGACCCGAACAAGCTCGAGTCGCGGAAACTCACCGCGAACGAGGTTTATCAGGCGATCTCCAATCAGAACATCCAGGTCGCGGCCGGACAGATCGGCCAACAACCTGCGCCCAAAGGCCAGGACTATCAGCTCAACATCAAGACCCTCGGCCGGCTCGAAGATCCGGAGCAGTTTGGCAACATAATCATCAAGACCGCTGAGGGTGGCCGAATCACGAGAGTCAAGGACGTCGGACGGGTGGAGCTGGGCGCGCAAACATACGACCAGACATCGTCCATCGACGGCGCACCTTCCAACTCGATCATCATCTATCAATCGCCGGGCTCGAATGCGCTGGACGTGGCGGACCAGGTGAAGACGACTATGGCCCGGCTGAAAAAGGACTTTCCGCCCGGGCTTGATTACAAGATGGTGTACGAAATCTCCGATTTCGTCCGCGCGTCGGTGCACGAGGTGCAGAAGACGCTCCTCGAAGCGTTTCTCCTCGTTGTGATCGTCGTCTTCATCTTTCTGCAAAACTGGCGCGCGACTCTGATCCCCATCATTACGATACCGGTGGCTATTGTAGGTACGTTCTCGGTGATGGCGCTCATGGGCTTCTCCATCAACATGATAACGCTGTTCGGGCTGGTGCTTGCTATCGGGATTGTGGTGGACGATGCCATCGTTGTTGTGGAGAACGTCGAACGGAACATGACCGACTTGGGCCTTAGCGGCAAGGAGGCCGCGATCCGTGCCATGGAGGAAGTCACGGGGCCGATCGTCGGCATAACGCTGGTACTCATGTCGGTCTTCCTGCCCGCGTCATTTCTGCCTGGCATCAGCGGCGAGCTTTACCGGCAGTTTTCCGTCACCATCGCAGTTACCACGCTTTTCAGCGCAATCAACGCCCTCACCCTGAGCCCCGCACTCTGCGCTGTGCTCTTGAAACCGCACCATGGGACGAAGAACGCGTTCTTCCGTGGGTTCAATAACGTTTTCGAACGGATTACGAGCGGTTATTCGCGCTTCGTCGGGCTTCTGGTGCGGCGGGTCGCGGTGGTGCTCCTGGTTTTCGTGGGAATTGTCACACTGACGTTTTTCGGGTTTGTCAGCCTTCCCACCGGGTTCGTTCCGCTGGAGGACGACGGCCTAATCGTGGTGAACATCCAGATGCCGGACGGTGCGTCTTTGGAGCGGACCCAGGCCACCATGGCCCGTGTCATGGAAATCGGGGGACAGACGGAAGGAGTGAAGGCCGCTTGTGGCCTGGGCGGCTATTCCCTCATCGATGGCGCGGCGCCGAACCTGGCCTCGGTGTTCCTGCCACTTACCCCGTGGGATGAGCGACTGGCCCACGGCCGCTCAAAAGACGCGATCACAGCGGAGTTGGCTGCAAAATTCGCGGGGATACTTGAGGGAATAATACTGCCGTTTTCGATGCCTGCAATTCCGGGGCTCGGTTCGGGCGGCGGGTTCGAGATGCAGGTCTTGGACAAGAGCAGCTTGGGCCTGAATGTGCTTGAAAGCGCTGCTGCCGAGCTCACGTATGCCGCGAATCAGCAGCCCGGCCTTACGCGAGTCTTCGAGACCTTCCGAGCGAGCGTGCCCATCATCTATGCCGATGTGGACAGGGACAAGACTTTCACGGTCGGCGTGCCGTTGCAGAATGTCTTCGACGCTATGCAAGCATATCTCGGGTCAGCGTACGTCAACGATTTCAACAAGTTCGGCCGAACGTGGCAGGTCAAGGTCCAGGCCGACAGCACGTTCAGAACCAAGACCGAAGACATCAAGCGCCTCCAGGTACGTAACGCGGAAGGCAAGATGGTGCCGCTGGGCACGCTCATGAAGGTGGAGGACAGACTCGGCCCGGTTCGCGTGGATCGGTACAACCTCTATCCGACCGCGAAGATATCGGGCATGCCCGCGCCGGATTTCAGCTCGGGTGAGGCGCTCGACGTTATGGAGCGTCTTGCCGCCGCCAAACTCCCGACAGGCATGGGGTACGAGTGGACCAGCATGGCGTACCAGGAAAAGAAAGCCGGACCCGCTCAGGCAGCGCTCGTCTTCGGGTTGGCGATCGTTGTGGTTCTGTTGATCCTCGCGGCGCAGTACGAGAGCTGGGCCGATCCGTTCGCCGTAATCCTGGTGGTGCCGATGGCGGTGCTCGGCGCGGTGGTGGCGCTCATGTCCCGCGACCTTGACAACAACATTTACACGCAGGTCGGTCTTGTACTCCTAGTGGGGCTTTCCGCCAAGAACGCGATTCTTATCGTGGAGTTCGCCCGCGACATGCGCGCGAAGGGCAAAGACATGCTCGATGCCGCGGTAGAGGGCTCGCGACTGCGGTTTCGACCGATCCTCATGACGTCGTTCGCGTTCATATTCGGGGTGCTTCCACTGGTGGTGGCTACAGGTGCAGGAGCGGTGAGCCGCCAGGCAGTCGGCACCGCGGTCTGCGGCGGGATGCTCGGCGTCACCTTCCTCGGGATCTTTTTCACACCGGTGCTGTACGTGCTCATGCAAAAGCTGTCGAGCGTGCTACGACGAGAGAAAAGATAATTCGTACCAGCGACCAAATGACGTTTCTCTGAATCTCCCTGCACGATCGCGCATCTGAATTAAGAAGAGGGGTTTAACTTACCCTCAATCACAGGGAGGTCGTACCATGGTAACCTTTGCGGAAACGTCCTATGAGACCGAGCCTGCGGAAGAAACTGCCGCAGCGGCCGAAGATACCGAAGGCGGAATGTGTGTGAACTATTACCCCGGTATGCTGTTCGATATGTACGACGAAGAGATGGATGTCCAGGAGCGGCTTTTCATGCTGCAATTCTTCGGGGTCGGCGAGGGCATCGAGGTTCCGGGATCGACTTGATAGCGGTTGCGTAACCGGCCGCCACGAGTGTGCCGTCGGTTGACGCCTCGGTACGGGGCGCTGTATTTTTGAATTTGCTGCTCTCAGGATGGTATTCGTTCGCGCTGATACGGTTTGTTCGCGGGTTCGAAACAAACTCAACCAGCGAAACGGTAGCGGCCGCCGTCCCTGGCGGCCACACCTATGTCGCCCCCAATGTCACCAGCACAGCGAGCGACCAGTCGATCGCCCCGACGAAGACGCGGAAGCACCAATCGTGGTGGTTGACGCAAATATGTCCGCGCTGCTCCGTTGTCGATAGTCATATAGCGATTGCCTAAGGTAATGTCTGATTTGTGGCAATGGAACCGTCACCCGGGATCCCGGATCGTAGTCCGGGACAGGCTTTGATCCGGGATCCAGCTTCCGGATTCCCGGGTTCGCGATCATGACCGGATCTAGTGCCCGGATTTCGTGCCAAAAATTTTGGCAACGAGTATAATTCCAGGTGACAAAGGATAGTCAAGTGTTTCGCCGTCAGGAGGAAAAACAGTGAGGGTGTTCGAAAGACCGGGTCCGGTCAATACCACTGAGGTCGTCGAAATTCTGGGAGCTGCCTCGGCCAAATATGACTGCATTGTAGTGGCTTCTATTACTGGTCACAGCGCGGTCATGATCGCTGAAACTGTACCAGGCAAGAGAGTAATCTGTGTTACCTGCCCACAAGGGATGAGCTGGCAGATCGACGGCATGCAGGCGGGACCGTTCGCCGACATCCCCGAGCTCCGGGAGATACGAGAAGGCTGGGCAAGCCAAGGCTTGCAGACTGTGCCGATGCAGATTACCGAAGAGAATCGAGTCAAGCTGGAGCGTCTGCAGGTGAAGATTGTGCAGGGCACCATTCCCTTGTTCGGTCCCAGTTTTTCGATACGAGTGCACCTCAAGCAATTGACATCCCTGGATATCATGGCAAAGACATTGGAGCTGATCTCAACGGGGACACTGGTTTGCTTAGAATGTGTCCTGATGGCCGTGGATGCGGGTTTGCTTCTCGAAGGAGCACACGTACTGGCTGCTGCCGGCACTGAGCGTGGCCTGGACACTGCATGGGTTATTCGAAGCAGTGCTTCGGCCAATATGTTTCATCCCACCAAAGGATGTCGGTTTGTTGAGTTATTGGCCAAGCCCGGGCTCCCTCTGGTGCCGGACGTCACTATCGACTATTTGCGCTAGCTTGATACTGTTCAGCGATCGGCGTCGATCTGATATTTGTCGAGTTGGTATCTGTTGAAATAGAAACTGCGGCGAAATCTCAGTTTGCAGTCCTTGTTCGGCTGTCGGCACTCCTATAGGGATTCTCGAAAGTTTTCGCGGAATGAGATCACACTGCTGGACAAGCCAGCAGTGGCACCCAGCAGTCAATCTGTGATTATTTTCGAGAATCGGTATAAACATGATCGTGGATTGGGGTAGGATACGGTTCCCTTCGGTCACCGCATCCTACGGCGCCGTCCTTCAGACCACAATGTGGCTGTGAATTGCGAGGGAATCCAATCACGCCGACCGCTTGCGCTGCTCTTCGGCGCGCATTTCCCGGCGGAGCATCTTGCCGACTTTGGACCTGGGCAGAATGTCACGGAATTCAATATATTGCGGCACCTTGTACGGGGCCAACCGTTCCCGGCACCAGTTAATCAGCTCAAAACTGCTAAGCCCTCGCACGTCCTGCTTGGGTATCACGAAGGCCTTGATCCGCTCACCCACCTTCTCATCCGGTATCCCGACCACGCACGCGGCAACCACAGCGTGGTGCTCCTGAAGGACTCGCTCGATTTCGGCTGCGGCGACTCGATATCCTTTGTGTTTGATCATGTCCGCGGACCGGTCTTCGAAGTACAACCATCCTTGATCATCCTCGCGGACAATGTCCTTGGTGCGGTACCAGATCTCGCCGTCGAGTTCCAGGAAAGCAGTTTCGGTTTCTTCGGGCTTATTGCGGTAGCCTTTGACACCCCAGGGCATGAGCCCCAACAACTCGCCCGGCTGGCCTTGGGCCACGGGAAGCAGCGTCTCCGGATCCACGAGCTTGACCTTGCTCCCTGTCGTAACCCTTCCGATTGAACCTTCCGGCGGGGTCCCGTAATCCGCATACGATAAGGTGATTGCGCCGCAGAATTCTGTCGCTCCATAGCCTTGGTACAAAGGGACGCCGAACCGTTCGAGCCATCGTCTTCCCACTTCCGTAGGGAGAGCGTCGCCTCCCACACCGCAGTACCGCAGAGAACTCAGGTCGTACTGATCGAGCCGGTCGTGCTCGAGGATCATGCGATACAGCGCAGGAACCGCAAACATGTTGGTTGCGCGGTGGCTCTGGATTTCGTGCAAGAGGCCGTCGAGAATCACCCGCGGCAGCACGATGAGGCTTTCGCCGCCCACAAGCAGCGGTGCGGTCGCGTCCATTTGTCCGATAACGTGATAGAACGGCGCACAGAGCGCACTAACGGCTTCGCCTTCGGGAGCGACGGCCGAGCTGGCTCTCCGCCACTCTCTCACATTGTTGAGGAAGAGACCGCTCGACAGCGGCACGCCTTTCGGGAATCCCGTTGTGCCGCCGGTGTAAAGCACCAACGCAGTGCTTTCAGGATTGGCCGACGCCAGGAGTGGCAAATGCTCAGGATTGCCCTTCTTGAGCACTTCGTTAAATGAGTGAACGTGCTCTCCTTGCGGCGAACGGCCGACCGGGACTCGCTCCAGACCTCTGGCGATGGCCCGTTTCCACCACGGGACCATGTCCAGCATATTGGTGTAGATGATTCGTTTGAGCGGGGTATGCGGAATAATCTCGTCCACGTAATTGAAATTGCTGTCCATGCAGAAAATGGTCTCAGCTCCGGAGTCCAGGGCCAGGTACTTGAGGTCGTACGCCGAGTATACCGGCGCAACGGGTACAACCGTCGCCTCCAGCCGCTGGAGCGCCAACCAGGCGATAATTGTCTGAGGCAGGTTGTAAAGATACAGGATGACCGAGTCGCCCGGCTTCACGCCCATGTCGTGGAGCGCGGCGGCGAGCGAAAGGACGTAACGCCTCAGTCTGCCATACGTGATCTTCTCGCCCAGGTAGATGAGCGCCGTGTCGTCCTGGTGCGTCTGAACAATGAATTCAAACGCGTGGTAGAGTCCCTGACTCGGCGGTTCCATAGACTTCTCCGCCATTTCATAGTCCCAGATAGGCAGACTTAACTTCCGGGTTGTCCATGAGTTCGTCTCTGGTTCCCGAAAATACCAGCATGCCGTTCTCGATAACGTAGCCTCGATCCACAATGGGCATGATAGGCCGCGCGAATTGCTCAGATAGGAGGATCGTGATGCCCGTCCGGCAGATCTCCGCGATGGCCCTTGCGAGATCCGCTTGCATCAGCGGGCTGAGCCCGAGCAGCGGCTCATCCATGAGGAGGAGCCGGGGGTTTGCCATCAAGGCAATACCGATCGCCAGCATCTGTTGCTCGCCACCGCTCAGGAGACCTGCACTGCGTTTCTTCAGCCGATCCAGCAACGGAAAGATGTGGAAGATATGCTCGATGCGCTCCTTCATGGCTCGACGAGTCGCCAAGTATCCGGCGATCTTGAGATTTTCCAGGACATCGCTGTCACGGAAGACCGGATGACGTTCCTGGCACAGAACGATGCCCTGCACAACTCGCTTCGAGGGCCACACTTGGGTGATTACTCTGCCCTCGTAACGGATCTCGCCCATAATGGTGATCCGTTCCCCGTTGCGGCGATCTTCCTTCTTCTTGCGATCCAGGATCAGTCCGGAAATCGTGTTCATCAGTGTGGTCTTGCCCGCGCTGTTCGATCCCAACACCGCCACGATCTCGCCCGGCATGACCTCGATTGACAGATCGTTGAGCGCGAGCGCATTCTCAAAGAAGACCAGGAGATTCTTGACTTCCAGCATCATGCAGGCTTGCCTCGCGGGATTTCCACGTCTACCCCCAAATAGGCCTTTTTCACTTCATCACTGTCCATGACCTGATTAGGCGAGCCTTCGGCAATCTTCACGCCGAAGTTGAGCACCATCACCCGATTCACCACCCGAAAGAGCTCCCGAAGCCGATGCTCGATCATGATGGTAGTCAGTCCCTGAGCATTGAGCTTTTCAATGATGGGTAACACACCGGCAACTTCAGCCATGGACATGCCGGAAAAGAGCTCGTCCAGGATCAGCAGATCGGGGCGCAAGGCCAGCGCTCTGGCAAGGTCGAGTCGCTTCAGATATCCGTGAGGGAGGCTCCCCGCGGCTTTGTACGGCACGTTGGACGTGCGCTCGAATCCCATGTCGTCGAGCAGGTCGATGGCCACGTCGTCACGCTCGCCGTACTTGCCGCCTCGAAGCTTCTTGACCCGTTGAGAGCACAACGGAATGATCAGGTTCTTGTATGCGGGCATATTGTGGAACAGCCGCACCATCTGGAACGTGCGGGCCACCCCCATGTTGGCAATATCGTAAGGCTTTTTGCCGGTGATATCTTTCCCGTCGAAAATCACCTTGCCGCGGCTCGGTTTCACGAATCCCGTAATCAAGTTTACGAGAGTGGTCTTGCCCGCGCCGTTGGGTCCGATCACGCCAAGGAAGTCGCCGCGCCTCAGCTCAAAGTCCACGTTGGAAACGGCCATGACTCCGCCGAACGATTTGCCGAGGCCCTCCACCTTGAGCAGTGTTTCGGCGGACATGCTATTTCACCTCGATAACGGTCTCGAATTCCTGGTACTTCCGTTCCAGGAAGCGGAAGATTCCCTCGGGGAGAGCGAGGACGGCGAAGACGAGAATACCGCAGTAGATTGCCATCCGCAGGCCTCCCATGGCTCGAAGCCCTTCGGACAGAGGTACCAGGATCATGCTTCCCAGAGCCGCGCCGGCGAAACTTCCGGTGCCGCCTACGGCCGCAGCGGCAAGTGGAAGTATGGCCCAATCCAACGCAAACACGGAAAAGCCAGCGAACTGATAGTGGTGCGTTATGAAAGCACCGGCAAAAGAAGCCACCGACCCGGCGATAAAGAGCGCCTGCACCTTTCGGGAATATATGTTGATCCCCGCGCTCATCACCGCGCGATCGTCGTCGGCAATCGCCTTGAGCACAAGCCCGTAATCGGAGGTGATCAAGCTTCTCAAGCCAAAGAGCACCGCGATAAAAGCGACGATTATGAGGTACTTATCGAGCCACTCATTGGGAAACGGAGTAAGACCCGACAATCCGTGCGTGCCGCCGAGGATGCCCCAGGCTTCGATAATCTGTTTGAACAGGATCGGCAGCATGAGGGTGACCATTGCGAAATAGACACCCCGCAGCCGCACCACCGGCGCAAGCAGCAACGCGCACAGCGCTCCTCCCCCAAGCGTGGCAACCGGGATGGTCACCCAGATGGGAAGGTGGAGGTACTTGTCCATTGCCCCGGCCAGGTAGGCGCCCACCCCAAAGAACAGAGACTGGCCCAACGAAAACAGGCCGCAGCTGGCCAGCAGCTCCCAACTGAGAGCAAGCAGCCCCACCACGCAGGCATGAACAACCACCTTGCCGTGATAGCCGCTCAGCACCAGCGGCAGGATCATTAAGAGAGCCATGGGAAGCACGCGGGGCGCGAGAACGTAAAGGATATCTCCCGGAGAGGCAATGACGAAAACCGTGTCGGTCCTCGCCTTAATGGCCCTATCCAGACGTCTCTTGCGGAACTTAACCTCGGCTTCTGCCACCCTCACACCCTCTCTTCGAGTTCTTTAAACTTGCCGAGCAGACCTGACGGACGAACCACGAGAACCAACACGATCGCGGCCAAAGGCACGATAATCATCCATTTCGGACCGATGTACCGCGCAGCGGCTGTCTGCGCGAACCCGATGATAAAGCTCGCGAGGATCATTCCCGTCGTGCTTTCCAGACCTCCCACGATCGCTACTGCAAGAGCATAGATAAGGACCTCGTAACCGATGGTAGCCTCCATCATGCCCAGGGGAAGCACCACCACCGCGGCGACTGCGGCCAGTCCCGAACCCATTGCCACGGCAAGGGAGCCGATCCAATCGGCTTCTATGCCAACTGAGAGGGCGGTGCGTTCGTTCTGAGCGAGGCCGCGAAAAGCGAGGCCGGTCCTGGTATGCCGAACGAACAGGTGCAAGAGAATGACCAACGCCACTCCGGTGGCGACAACCATGATTCTCTGGGCGTCGATCACCACACCAAAGATTTCGAAGCTCTCGTCCCAAAAGACCGGAAGGCTGTACCGGATTCCGTAAAATCCGCTCCACGTGAGGAGTTCGAGTAGGGCAACGCCGGCGGCAAAGGTCACGACCAATTCGGAAAGAGGAATGCCCCTCACCCGCAGCAGGAGCCCCCAATACAAGCCGAACCCGAGGAGTGCACACGCGACTACGGTCAATGGAGCCGCGGCCACCATTGATAGTCCCGCGGCATTCATCAGGTTCCAGACCACGTAGCCGCCAAGGATATAAAGCGCGCCGTGCGCGAAATTCGGCAATCCGCTCACACCGTAAGTGAGCGAAAATCCTACGGCGTAAAGAGCCAGGATTACGCTGCTAATGATGCCGTACACGATCAACCACATGGAGTTGACCTCACGTGATTGTTCAAAGGGGGAAAGTACGCATTATATGGTCCGGGTCGGGCCGAGCGGTCATCTGATACCAATGCGCTATCTAACAAGTAACAGAGAAAGGGCCGGCAGGAACGCCGGCCCCCACTATCTCTTATGGTGGCGGCGGGCCTCCGTGCCCGCCATTTTTCACTTGTATGAAAGCTCATTAGTATAAACTACCGACGGCCCATTCCGAACGGCCGTTACGAGCGCTGAAACATATTCAGATTTGACCAAAATCCCCCCTGCCCCCCTTTACGCAAGGAGGGTATAGGTGGAGTCTTCCCTTTATGCCAGCGGGCAACTCGCAATCCCCCCTTTGATAAAGGGGGGGGTTAGGGGGATTTTGTTGTACGAGATGCGGTGCCAGTGACTCGTGCCATTGTCACCAATATGGCAACTCAAAGGTTTACTGTCTGGCAAATCTCAACGAGCGCGAGAGAGCTATTTCCCTGCGCCCGGCGGAAGCTTGATCTCCCCTTCGGACAGAAAAGCGGGGTACACCGGCACGCGCTTGAGGTTGCCGTCGGCGCCTTGCTGCCACTGGAACACACAGCTGACACCGGTCTTGTTCGGGTCTTCATTGCCGAATATCGCGCAATGCTTGTCATTGAACTTGATCTTGCCGGACACGCCCGCGTAGTCGGTCTTTTCAAGCTCCGCCACGATCTTGTCGGCATCGAGGGAGTCCGCGCGCTCGATGGCGTCTTTGAGGATGAACACGGAATCATAAGCGGAGGAGTTCACCGCCGGAGCCTCGGGAAGCGCCCCAAATTTCTTCTGGAACTTCGACAGGAATTCCCCGGTCTTAGGCAGCTTGGCGAGCGGGAGGGACGCGCCCACGGGGAACTCGACGGTCATCGTGTATTCGACGCCGGGACCCAGGGTCTTCACGGCATCCGGCGCACCGAGGGGGGGAACGAACCCCACCACGACCGCAGGGACTTTCATGGCCTTGTATTGTTTGGTGAATATGCCCGCGCCCATGGGCACATCCCACACCATGACGATGACCTTGGCCTTTTGGTCCCGAGCCTTGCTGAGGGCCGGTGAGAAATCATTCGCGCCTGCCGCGTACGCGTCGAACCCGACTTCTTTCCAACCTGATTCACTGCAGTGCTTGCGTGTCAATCCCGCGAATGCCTGCGCCCACAAAGTGTCCTGGTAAATGATCAGCACACTGTCCAGACCGAACTGCTTCTTGAGCATATCGAGCGAGGCGTTCATGTACGACGCGGGAACCAAGGCATCTGTGGTTGCACGGAACAGGTACTTGAACTTCTGGGGGTCTTCGGCGAACTTCTTCTGGAATTGCGGGGTCTGAGCGATGCTGTGGACGTGAGGGATCTTATACTTTGCGACCAGGTCCATGGCGGCCATGAGCACCTCGGACCGGAACGCTCCGACGAGAATGGCCTTCGGCTTCTCGTCCAAGATCAGCTTCTCGTAGGCCATCAGGGCGTCATGGACCGGGGTGGCCGGCTCGCCGTCGCGCGTGTCCACGACCACGATCTTTAGCGGCCGCTTCTCGTTGCCCACCTTGACGCCGCCCGCTGCGTTGATCTCTTCTACGGCAAGCTCAATGGACTTGACGCATCCACGGCCGAAGGGAGTGTATATGGAGGTGGGCACTCCTACGACGATAGGCTCCGCCGCTGAAGCAGGCAGCGAATTGGTTACCACAAAGAGGCTCGCGCCCAGCATCAGCGCCAGGCATCCCAGCAAGATCCTTCTCATGGACATACCTCCGATCGCTTTGGCCTCCGCGGTTTTCCGCCGCAGACCAGTTGGCTCCTCGTTACCGGACCCCAAAAGGCATTTCCGTCAAGCGAATCAGGCTATCCCCCTCGGAGGCCGACCCTCTGCCGGGAGTCGCAACCTCACTCGGGTCGTGACGATCGCACGGACTTACGACTCTTGCGCGCGATCGAATTTCTCTGTGTGTCCAATAAGCAATCCCGATCCATGAAATGGTCGGCTAATTGACGAAGAAGGGACGTGGTCAGTCACCCCGCCACGTAACGGCGCTCACTCCATATGGCACCATAACTTACCGCGCGCAGGTCGGTCAAGCGAAAACAGGGTTTCGCGGTAACCATTCACTTACGCGGGGCCAGAGACCTCGTGGACATGTCATTGCGAGCGCAGCGAAGCAATCTCCCACGCTTCAGTAGAGGAGATTGCTTCGTCGTTGCACTCCTCGCAATGACACGGTTTGCGACATGCGGCCGCAGGTAACTGAATG
>Ga0172371_10004573_pt1 | contig 20868 bp, 18 predicted proteins | sample Lak12m_FD_114543 | JGI IMG/M metagenome (GOLD analysis project Ga0172371, IMG submission 114543) | Freshwater microbial communities from Kabuno Bay, South-Kivu, Congo - kab_022012_12m | ecosystem: Environmental > Aquatic > Freshwater > Lake | place: Democratic Republic of the Congo: South-Kivu... | reverse complement strand
GAGAGCGCGGCCCTGGTGATGAAGTTTCTGTCGGCGTCGAGCACGCCCTGCGTGCTCGACGCCGACGGCCTTAATGCTATAGCCGGGCGCCTCGCGCCGCTGAAGCGGCGCGAGGCGCCCACCATACTCACGCCCCACGCGGGCGAGCTGGCGCGGCTGCTGGGAACCGATCCGGTAGACGTCGAGCGCCACCGGCTGGCCGCCGCCAAGGCGGCAGCGAAAAAATCCGGCGCAGTGGTCGTGCTGAAAGGCTCCTCGACCATCATCACCGACGGCCGGGAGACGGTGCTGAGCCCCAGCGGCAACCCCGGTCTGGCGACCGCCGGCGCCGGCGACGTCCTCACCGGTGTGATCGCCGCGCTGATGTCCAAGGGGCTGCGCCCGTTCGATGCCGCGGCCACCGGCGCTTTCGTGCATGGCCTCGCTGCCGATCTGGCTGCCGTGGACGCCGGCGAGGATAACCTGATCGCCTCCGACCTGATAGACTATCTGCCGCAGACTTTTGCCAGCCTGCAGGAAGAGGCAGGCGCAGAATAGGGACCAGCGGCCTCCGGGCCACGAAAGGAAGGACCGCCTTGAACGAAGTGACCGCCGCCGACATCATGATAGCCGACGTTGTCACCGTCAAAGAAGACAACACCATCCAGGAGCTGGCCAAGCTGCTGGCCAGGAAGAAGATCAGCGGCGCCCCCGTGGTCGATGACGAGAACCGCGTGGTCGGCATCGTCTCCGAGGGCGATCTGGTGTCTGTGGATTCAGATATCCATTTCCCCCACTACATCGAGCTGCTGGGCAACATCGTCTATCTCGAGAGCGTCAAGAAATACGAGGAGCGCCTGGAGAAAGCGGCCGCCGCCTTCGTCGGCGACATCATGACCAAAGACGTGGTCACGGTGCAGAAAGACGCGCCCCTGCATGAGATCGCCACCGTGATGACCGACAGGCACATCAATCGCGTGCCGGTTGTCGAAGGCGACATCCTGGTAGGCATTATCACCCGCGCCGACGTGGTGCGCGCCATGGCCAAGGGGTAGAGCGTGAACCGCGCGCTGGCTACGGTCGACCTCGAATGCGTGCGGCACAACGTCGGAGCGCTCCGCCAGCGCCTCCGGCCGGGATGCAGGCTGATGGCGGTAGTCAAGGCCGAGGGTTACGGCCACGGGGCTGTGCCCATCGCCCGCGCCAGCCTGGAAGCGGGCGCCGAGGCCCTGGGCGTCGCCACGACATCCGAGGCCACCCAGCTGCGCCAGGCCGGCTTCGACTGCCCCATATTGATACTGGGCCCGCTCGACGGCGATGACATCGCTCCCGCCATCGAGGCGAGAGCCGAGATCCTCATCTGGAGCCTGCCTTTCCTCAAGACCCTCATGAAGACGGCGCACGCGCGGGAAACCAGCCTGGGCTGCCACATCAAGCTCGACACTGGTATGAGACGCCTGGGTCTCTTCCCGCATGAGCTGGTCGATTTCCTCGACCTGATCGAGCCGGCGCCCGAGATCGAGCTGGCCGGCGTCATGACCCATTTCGCCACCGCTGACGAAGACGACGAGGATTTCTTCAAATTTCAGCTGCACGCGTTCGAAGACGCGGTGCAGACCGTGCTCACCACCGGACAGACTCCCGTTTTCCACGCGGCCAACAGCGCCGCAACCCTGCGCTACCCGGAATCGCATTTCGACATGGTGCGCTGCGGCATCGCCGTTTACGGGCTCTCACCCTTCCAGGGCGACGCGGCTGCGGACGGTCTGCGGCCGGCGCTCGGTCTCACTTCATATCTGGCCGACATCAAACCGCTGGCCGAAGGCGACAGCGTCGGCTACGGCCGTACCTGGCTGGCGCCGCGCAGAACCAACATCGGCATCCTGCCGATCGGTTACGGCGACGGCTTCAACCGCCTGCTCTCCAACCGCGGCCGGGTGCTCATCGGCGGCGAGTCCTTCCCGGTGGTAGGCCGCGTGTCGATGGACCAGATTACGGTCGACCTCGGACCCAACCCGGCTGTTCGAGCCGGCGACGAAGCCGTCCTCCTCGGCGCCCAAGGCCAGGAGGCCATCACCGCCGAGGAGATGGCCGACTTGCTGGAGACGATCAACTACGAAGTGACCTGCAACCTCTCCTCCAGGGTGGAAAGAAGGTACACGGGATAGAGCTCGACCTGGAGACACCGGCGATCGCCGCCGTCAGCGATTTCCTGGCGGCTGCCGGCCAGAGCGCCTGGCTGGTGGGAGGAACGGTGCGCGATCTGCTCCTCGGCCGCGCGCCTGGCGATATCGACCTGGTCACTGCCGGTGACCCCGAACCGCTTGCGAGGGCCTTCGCTGACTCCATCGGCGGCGGGTTCTTTGTCCTCTCCGAAGATTTCAAGGCCTGCCGCGCCATCAGCCCCGAGGGCCTTAATTATGATTTCGCCGCTCTTCGCGGCACACACATCATCGAAGACCTGGGGCACCGCGACTTCACCGTCGACGCCCTGGCGATCGAGCTACCGCGCGGCGGCGCGCTCGAACCCTTAGGCGACAGCCGCGGCGGCGCCCGCGGCGCGCTGATCGACCCCTTCGGCGGCGCCGCCCATCTGGCCGGCCGCGAGCTGGTTACAGTGAGCGATTCCACCTTTGACGACGACCCCCTGCGGCTACTGAGGGCCGTGCGCCTGGAGAAGACCAGGGGGCTGGCGATCGGCCCCGGTGTGGCCCGGGAGATCAGCAGCAAATCGGTGCTGGCTTCACATCCCGCCGTCGAGCGGATCTTCTTCGAGCTCTCGCTGCTTTTGGAACCGCCGGGATCGGCGGCGGCCGTCAGGCGGCTCGACGAGCTGGGCCTGCTCGAGGTCCTCATCCCCGAATTGACCGCCCTGAAGGGCATAACCCAGAACGAGTTCCACCATCTCGACGTCTACAACCACGTTCTGGCGTCGGTTAAGGCGCTCGAAGGCATCATTACCGATCCGGAGGTGTTCTTCCCGGGCCGCGGCGCAGACCGCATGGAACTCCTCGACCGCCCCGTGTCCGGCGACGCCGGCCGCCGGCTGGTCTTGATCCTGGCAGCCCTCCTGCACGACATCGCCAAACCCCATTGCCGTTTCACCGACGATGACGGGCTGGTGCGCTTTTTCGAGCACGATCGCCTGGGGGCCGAGCTGACCGGCGCCATCCTGGCCCGCTTCAAGATCAGCACTGACGCCAGCCAGACGGTCATCCGGCTGGTCCGGCGGCACATGCGTTTCGAGGGCCTGGTGCAGCAGGACGTGCCCAGCGATCGAGCCCGGCTGCGATATTTGAACACCACTGCTCCCACATCCAGGGAATCCATCATGCTCTCGGTCTCCGACCGCATGGCGGTGCGCGGGATCCGCGTCTCTGAGGACGACATCCGTCACCACCTGGCGCTCGCGCGCGAGATGATGGATTTCGCCTTCGCGGTCGAGGAGGCCGTTCCGCTGCCGAAGCTCGTCGCCGGTGACGAACTGATGCGGGAGCTGGGCCTGGAACCCGGCCCCCTGCTTGGGGAACTGCTCGGCCGTATCCAGGAAGAGCAGCAGCTCGGGAACATCGCCACGCGCGGCGAGGCCCTGGAGCTTGCCCGCGAATTGGCGCGCGAACTGGCGGCAAGGTCGGATGGCTCCGGCGTGGAATAAGGACCCATGGATAAACCCGATGCGACCGACACCAGCGGCACCTTGCCGGCGGCGCGCGCCTACCGCATCAGGATTCTGCCAGCCGGCAAGAACGACAAGGTCATCGAAGTATCGGATGTGGAGGGCAACGTGATCAAGTTCCTGCATTCATATTACCGCCTGGGCAACGCAACCGAGCGCCGCGAGGTCGAGCAGGTGAAGGACGACTGGCAGACGCTCGCCGCCAGTGAATTCGCGCAAAAATATGGTTTGTTGGGAGAGTCCGGCTCATGAGTGACACTCCCGGCCTCACCGTCGAGGTAAAGGAGCTGGTCAAATGCTACGGCTCCATCCGGGCACTCGACAGCGCCGACATGGAGGTCGCGCCCGGCCAGATCTTCGGCCTGGTGGGACCGAACGGCTCGGGCAAGACCACTCTCATCAAGGCCCTTTGCGGTATCCTCAAGCCCGACAGCGGCAGCGTCCGGGTCCTCGGGTTAAACGCGACAAGCGACCGCTATCGTATACGCCTGCGGCTGGGATACATGCCCCAGACCCCTTCGCTCTACGACGATCTCAGCCCAGCCGAGAACCTGCGCTTCTTCGGCGGCCGCTTCCATCTCGAAGACCTGGCCGGCCGCATGCGCACCGTGCTCGAATTCGTGCGCCTCTGGGACCGTCGCGACGACCCCCTCTATACCTTCTCCGGCGGCATGCGCCAGCGGATATCGCTGGCCTGCGCGCTGCTGCACGACCCGGAGCTGCTCATCCTCGACGAACCGACCGCCGGCGTCGACCCCGCGCTGCGTCAGGACTTCTGGAACCATTTCGACGACCTGCGCCGTCGCGGCCGCACCATCTTCCTGAGCACCAACCAGATGGACGAGGCCATGCGTTGCGACCAGGTAGCGGTCATCCAGGAAGGGCGCATGCTCATCACCGAGACGCCCGAAGCCATACGCGACCGGGGCAGCGCCCGCATCACGCTCGAGCTCGAATCCGGCAACCGCGTCGAAGAAGTCGCCGATTACGAGAGAGAACTGCCGAGGCTGCTGGCTGAATACGGCCTGGCGCCGCAGGTGAAGAGCATTTCGGTGAGGCGCCAGAGCCTGGAGGAAGTCATCCTGGAGCTGATCGGCGAGGCATCCGCTTCGCCGGGCGGAGACAAGCCCGCAAGGTCCGCGGGAGAAAAAACATGATGCGCAGCGTCAACCTCATCGCCGTGCGTATCAACCGGCAATTCCTGCGCGACCGCCGCTTCCTGGGCCTATCCCTCGCGGTGCCGCTGCTGCTCATGCTGCTCTTCAAGTACGTGTTCGACTCGCTGCCCGGGCTGATACGGCTGGGAGTCAACATCGGCGACTATTCCATCCTCCTGGCGGCCTACCTGGTTCATTTCCTGGCCTACATCCTTTCCACCATCGTGCTGGTGCGTGACCGGCTGGAAGGAACCCTGGCGCGCATGTTCGTCTACGGCTACCGGCGCCGGGACATCGTGCTCGGCTACGTAGCCGGCTACTCCACCATCGCCGCGGCGCAGACGGTCCTGGTGCTGGTGCTCACCAAATACCTGTTCGACATCGACCTGACTTCCGAGCTCGGCGCCATCGTGCTCACGGTCCTGGCGCTGGCCGTGGTTTCGGTGGGCCTGGGTGTCTTCATCTCCAACTTCGCCCGCAACGAAGGCCAGGTCTTCCCCTTCGTGCCCATGGTCGTGGTGCCCTCGGCCCTGCTCTCGGGCATCGCCATCCCCATCGATGACCTGCCGGTGTTCCTGCAGTGGTGCAGTTACCTGGTGCCGCTGCGGTACGCGGTGGATGTCCTGCGTGGGGTCGTCATGGAGGGCCACACCTTCCGGGAAGAACTACTGCCCTTCCTCATCCTGGCCGGAGTCGGCGTGGCGCTGCTGGTTTCTGCCAGCTTCACCCTCAGGGAGAGGGAATAATCAGGAAACCAGTCTGGCCAGGGTGGCCGTCGGCCTGGCCCGGGTAGCCGCGCGGCATCAGGAAACCTTGGCCTGCCGAGTCCGGAACAGCACGAAGAACGTCTCCACCACAGCCGGATCGAACTGGGTGCCCGCCCGCATCTGCAGTTCCTTGATCGCTTCATCGGTCGTGAGCGCGCGGCGATAGGGCCGCTCGCTTATCATGGCCTGGAAGGCGTCCGCCACCGAGAGTATCCTCGCGCCCAGCGGAATCTGGTCCCGGGTCAGTCCGTCGGGATACCCGGCGCCGTCGAAATGTTCATGGTGATGCCGCACCACCGGCAGGAAACTCTGAAGGCAGGCGATGTGCCTGAGGATGGCCTCGCCCACCTCGGGGTGCGACTTGATGCGGCGCCATTCCTCGGCGCTCAAGTGGTCGCGCTTGTTGATGATCTCGGGCGGAACCGCCACCAGGCCGATGTCGTGCAGCAGGCCGGCCACCCTGATCGCGTGGATGTCGTCATCGCTTAGGCGCATCTCGGCGGCTATTACCGAGGCCAGCCGCGCCACTGACTCGGCATGCCGGTAATCGTGCGGGCTGCGCTCGTCGACCGAGGCCGCAATGGCCTGGGCTGCCGCCAGGTGAAGCTCCTCGCGGACCAGGTCCTCGAGCGACACCCGGCCATAGTCGTCTGACTCTTCATGGAAAAGCGTGACCCGGTTACCGCCCTGCCGCTTGCCGTAGTACATGGACCAGTCCGCCTTGTCAACCAGATCCGCGATGTGGCCCGCATCCACCGGGAAGCTCGCCACGCCGATGCTGGTGGTGAGCGGAGCGCCGTTGCGCGCCTTGGTGCTGAAGGCGAAGCCGGCGATGCGGCGCCGGATGCGATGGGCGATGATCTGCGCTCCGGAGATGTCGGTCTCCGGCAGAATAAGGGCGAATTCCTCGCCGCCGTAGCGGGACGCAATGTCGATGGCGCGTTTGGACTCGGTGATGATCCGCGCAACTTCCTTGAGGGCCTGGTCGCCGAGAGCGTGACCGTTGACGTCGTTGAAGCTCTTGAAACGGTCGAGGTCGCAGAAGATGACCGATAGAGGTTTCTGGCTGCGGGACGAACGCTCGATCTCCTCCCGCAGGCGGGAGTAGAAGTAGCGCTGGTTATATAGGCCGGTTAGCCCGTCGGTGACGGCCTCCTCCTGGCTGCGCTCGAAGATGAGTGCGTTATGGATGGCGATGGCCGCCTGATTGGAGAGGATCGTCAGCACCGAGAGCTCATCGCGGCCGTAAGTCTCGACTTCCTTGCTGTAGACGTAGAAGACTCCCAGCTTCATCTGGCGCACCTTGAGGGGCAGACAGATGAACGCCCGGATGCCCTCCGTGCGCGCGAGACCGCTCAAACTGTGGCTGGCGCTGATGTCGTCGCTGAAGACCGCGGTGTCACCCAGCAGCACCTCCTCAGCCAGGCCGCCCTTGCGAAATTTCATCTTCCTGACGAAGCCGTCGCTCAGGCCCGCGGTATAGGTGTCAGTGAACTCGCCGCGCTCCTCATCGAAGAGGGCGATGGCCGCGCACTGCGAATCAGTGAGTTCCATCCCCTTATCCATGACAATACCGACCACGCGCTCCCAGTCGAGCTCCGAACTGACCGCCAGAGCGATGTCGGAAAGGTTCTTGAGCTGCGAGAACTTGTTCTGGATCGAGCCGGCCATCATGTTGAAAGCGCGCCCGAGCTCCGCGATCTCGTCATCGGTGTTCACTTCCACTCGGCGGTCGAGTTCGCCGCGGGTCATCGCCAGGCTCGCCTCTTTGAGTTCACGCACGGGCTTGCTGATCCGCCGGACCATGACGGTGGAGACGATCAGGCTAAGACCCAGGCCGATGAGACCGGCGTAGATCAGGTAGGACCTGGCCTCGCTCGCCGCAGCATCCGTGTCGGCCTGGGCTTCCTGGTTGCGGGCGTTGAAGGAAGCGGTCAGCAGGCCGTTGAGCCGGGTGATATCCGCGAGCATTTCCCCGGAGTTCTTTTCCCCGGACACTACCTGAGCGAGGTCGCCTGCCTGCCAGGCCGGCACAACCTGCTCGAGGAAATTCTGATCAAATCTTGCGTAAGCTGCCTGCAGCTGGTTGAACCAGTCCTGCTCCTGAGAGGTAGGTGCGCTGTCGCGGGCGCTGGCAAGCGCGGTCTCACGGTCAACGCGAGACCGTTCGAATGCCTTGATCTGGCTGGAATCCGCACCGACGAGAAGCTCGTAGCTGGCCTGGGTCTGGGCGTCCGCCGCGACTCTGGCTTCCTGGAGATGCTGAACCGCGCCGGCGCGCGTTAGCGCTTCGTCGCCAGCCGATTTTAGTTCACCCACCTGCCTGGAAGCCAGTACGCCGAGGATGGAGAAGATGATTACGATGGCGGCGAAACCCGTGACCAGTTTGGTGACAAGCCGCCGGAAGACCGGGGTGCCCCGAAGATTCATCAAATGAAGTTGCCTCTCGTCCCTTTGCCCGCCGCACAAGGGAAAACCGTGCGGAGTCGACCGCGAACGCGGTGTTAGGGAATATCGGCAGCCTGCCGCGAGTGGTTTAATCCAGGGGCGGCGCCGGGTTTTTCCTACCAGTATTCTTCCTGCTTGATGCGCAGGTTCGCGGCGCCGCAGCGGGGACAGTCGTACGACTCTGCCTTCTCGAAGAAGAAGACAGGCCGGCCGCATTTGTCGCAGGTGAACTTCTCGATGAGGACGTCCCGGTCGGTAAGGTCGATCTCGATCAGTTCGCGACAATGATGACAGACGCCGGGCAGGAATCGCAGGCGCTGGTCTTTCTCGCCCACACCCCAGCGGATGCGGGAGCTGCGGTAGCCGCAGGCGTCGCATTCGAAAACACTTATCTCACCCAAGACGTTCTCCGGTTCTGGTTCGATTTGGTAAGGCGGAGGGTTCGAAAGCTCCCTCTATACCTGCATCGGCCGGGGCCGCCTCAGCCCACAGGGTACGAACCCAGAAGTTTGACGCGGGCCAGCTTGCATTCCAGGCATTTGATCGCCGCGGCGACCTGGGGATCCTCGATCCGGCCCTCGACATCGATGAAGAAGATGTAGTCCCCGAGGCCCTTCTTGGAGGGGCGCGATTCGATCTTGGTGAGGTTGACGTAGCGGTGCGCGAATTCCTGCAGGATCTGCAGCAGGCTTCCCGGCTGGTCGTGAGCGATGGTGCAGATGATCGAGGTCTTGTAAGGCAGCTCGAGTTCCTGGGGGGCCGGGCTGGTTGACAGAAGGACAAAACGTGTCTGGTTGCCCGGATAATCCTGGATGTCGTCCGCCAGGACGACGCAGCCGTAATTCTCGGCGGCCAGACTGCTGCCGATCGCCGCCCAGTTCTCTTCGGCCAGGCTGACCTGGCGCACGGCCTCCGCGGTGCTGTTGGCGGCGGTGAGTTCGGCCTGCGGCATTTTTTCCCGCAGGAAGCGGCGGCACTGGGCGTAGGCGTGCGGCAGAGAGATGACCTTCTCGATCCTGTCGAGCTCCAGCGGCTCGCGCGCGATCAGCTTCAGATGGATGGGATGGTCGATCTCCCGGGTGATGTGGATGTTGTCCACCTCGAACGCCAGCATGTCGAGCGTGGCGCTGACCGTGCCTTCGATGGCGTTCTCCACCGGGACGATTCCCTGCGCGACCTCGCCGGCGGAAACTGCGGCGATGACGTCGGCAATCGAGGGCAAAGGCACGGTGTCGTCGGCGGTGAGCTGGGTGTGGGCCATGAGAGCTTCTTCCGACCAGGTGCCTGAGGGTCCGAGGAAACCCGTCTTCGGCCGGTCCGCGGGCTCATTCATCTGCGCCACCTCCCACGACGCCGCTCAGCTTGTGCGGCTTCAGGCCCATGGCTTCCTTGAGCACCTGGATCTCTTCGGGTGAAAGTTTCTCCTTGCTGTCACCGTGGCGGATCTCCTTGACGTAGATGCGGGCGTGATCACGGGACTGGATGGAGCTGACGATGATACCGGAGAATTGGGCGTCCAGCAGGGCCATCGAAGTGCTCTGCATGCCGCTCAGATCGTTGTAGGCGTCGTAGCGAAGGACGCTACGGAAGGTCAGGCAGTCGTCGAGACGCTTGGAAGTAATCTGTAGTTCGCCGGACAGGTGGCCGAGATCGCGGGACAATCCGTCGAGGTTGAGCTGGATCGCGTTGGCGTGGGCGATGAGGTCGCGGTCCTGGCCCTCTCCCAGTATCACCTTCTGGTCGCGACGGTGCCGTCTCAGAACCAGAAAAAGGTAGCCCGAAAGAAGCAGCGCCAGCAATGCCAGCGCGCCGGTAGCCAGAAAGGCCGCAGTCAGATTGTCCGCGAAGAAAGTGCTCATCGGTCAGCGCTCCCGCTTCTGGCGAAAGCTCTAGCTAAAGGCGATATTGAATTCCCCGACGTTGTTCTGGGTGTTTGCCTCGCCCGCCACGGGGCCAACCTCCGCCCGAAGCAGCGCCGGCTGGCCGCCGGCATCCGCCGCCAGGCCGGTCAGATCGATTGTCTTACGCTCGCCGGGAGCGATCGAGGGAACGGTGCCGTCGACCTTCTGTGGCGTGGGGCGACCCGGGGCGGTCAGTGTCAGGGATACCGGCACATCCGTCTCGGTAGCCTCTCCCTGGTTCTCGATCTCCACAGTGAAGGTCAGCGAATCGGAGGCCTTGAGGCTGTTCTCGCTTTCGCCCGTCAGCGCCATGCCGCTGGGCTGCGCCTTCACGCCGACCAGAGCCACACCATGCAGGCCGGTGACCTGGGCCGTGCCGCCCTTGAGGCGGTCGAGCACGGTGACGGCCGTCTGCTGGCTGGCCAGCGCCGGGTCCTTGAGGAATTTGGCCTGGGGGATCTTGATGTCCGTTATGCCCTCATCCTTGAGCACCTGCTGCGAGGGCTGATAGAAGAATTCGTCGTAGGCGACGTCGCCGGTGAGCAGGATCAGCATCTCATGAGCTACCTGAGCGGCGCCGGCCTGGTTGTCGCGTGCCTCGAGAGCGTTCAGCATCGCCGGCTGCAGACCCTTGAGACCGCGGTCCCGCACCTGCATGCTGGCGACGAACCATTCGTTGTATTTCTTGAACGCGTCGGGCGCCTGGACCGCCTTGGCTTTTTCCAGGACCTGGTCCTGCGCGGCCAGGAATTCAGCCAGCTTGCCCTCCAGGGATTGCCGCACGGCCTCGTCCGGTTTCATGAACATGTCGGAGAGCTGGGCGCCGATGTCATCGGATTCCTTGACGATGGCGTCGACGGAATTGAAGTAGTCGCGGTATTCGCTGGTCTTCTTGCTGTTGAGGCAGCTGTTGATGCCGAGGCTGGTGATCAGTACCAGCACGATGACGGCCACAAGGATGATGAGGACCCGGGCTAGGGGTGACTGGCCGAATGTCTGGCCGCCTCCGCCCCGGCGCGGCTTTCTCTCTTTGGGTTTGCGTTCCCTGGGTTTACGGGATTTGGGCTTGCGCCGGGCGGGCCGGCGTCTGGTTTCAGTTACTTCTTCTTCCTCGATATGCTCTTCGTCGTCCTCGAAGAAAGACACTCGCGAGTCCTTTCGTCCGGCAAGCTCGAACGGCCTGAAGATGGTGGGCGAGGGGGGATTTGAACCCCCATGCTCGTAAGAGCACTAGACCCTGAACCTAGCGTGTCTACCAGTTCCACCACTCGCCCGTACCGCCTGAGAGCGCCTGTATTATAACACAGGCGCAAGTTCCACAAGCAAGGGGCAGCAGGGGCGCGAACGCCGTTGTTATGGGCTTAATTGCGCCCTACTGGATCTCGTCAGAGTTGGCGGAGGCGATGCTGTTGGCCTCGTCCTCGGCCTCCTGCAGCCGCTTCGCCTGGGCAAGGCTGGTGTTCTCCAGATCGGTCAGTTTGTTTAGCGTGTCCGGCTGCTCCATGGCCGGATCCGCCAGCAGGGTGACCGTGATGTCGCGGCTGGTCTGGTTCAGGGCCAGCGCTTCATCGAGCGCCCGTCCCTTCGCCTGCAGGTAGGAGCGGTAGGTATCGCTGATGTCCAGCGCCGCGGCCTGGTCGGTCTTGTCCTTTGCCAGCCTGATGTCGCTCATGATCTCATCGATGATCGCCTGCGCCTTGAGCAGGCTAGCCTTCTCCTCTTCGGTCTTGCCTTGTGCCAGCTGTTCGGTCGCCTGTGCCAGCAGTTTGTTGGCGTTGTCGAGCTTGGGCTCCACATCGGTGGCGATCTGGTTGACCTCGTCCACCAGCTGATTGGCCTGCTCGGTCTGCTTGCCGCAGCCGGTAAGCGGTATGACGATCATGGCCGCGATAGTCAGTGACAGCAGAACTCGGATAAGACGTTTCATGTTCCCCCCATAGGCGTTTGCGTTCATGTGGATATATTCTAATTTATCGCCGCGCCTCCTTTTCTGCCCGGGCGCGATTTTAGAATTGCGTAAAGGAATCGTTATCCTAGTACAGAACTGGATGTTATCCAATAACTGCTCCGTGCAGAGGCTGCCGGATGTCTTCTACCATGACCTACGAAAACACGCCAGGACACCTGGTGCTGAACCGCTATGAGCTGATCGAGCGCATCGGCAGCGGCGGTTTTTCGACCGTCTACCGGGCGGTCGACCACAAGATGGGACGCGAAGTCGCCATCAAGGCGGTGCGACGCACCGGCGAGCTGACCGATAGGGCCACCCTGGAGGCGAAAGCCGCCGCCAAACTCGGCCATCCCCACATCCTCACAGTGTTCGAGCTGGCGGAGGATGAGGACGAGGTCTACCTGGTCTCGGAGCTGGTCCGGGGAGAGTCCCTGGCCAACCGCGTAAGCGACGGGGACCTTTCCGATCACGATTGCCTGACGATAACCCTCCAGGTTCTGGAAGCGCTCGACCATGCCCACGGGCGCGGCGTCATCCACCGCGACATCAAGCCGGACAACATCATGCTCACCGGCGACGAGCCGCCGCGCGCCAAGGTCATGGATTTCGGCATCGCCCAGCTGGAGAATACCCAGCGCCTGACGCGCCAGGGAGACGTTGTGGGCACCATCGCCTATATGTCTCCGGAGCAGGCCGACGGCCAGAAAGTCGATAGCGCCACCGATGTGTACTCCACCGCCCTAACGCTCTACGAGTGCCTCACCGGCTCCAACCCTTTCCGCGGCGGTACGGCCGCCGAGGTCGTCGGCCGCATTCAGGCCGGCGCGCCGCCGCTTTGCGACGTGCGCCCCGACCTGCCCCACGAGCTGTCGGATCTGCTGGAAGAGGCCATGGAGCCCAGTCCGGGGATGCGGCTGGGGCTCAGGGGTCTGGCGGTGGGACTCGAGCAGCTGCTACCGGAGATGTCTCCCGACGACCAGGCTACCACGGTGTTGCGCCGGGCCGACCGGCCACACCCTTCGATCTACGAGGACCTGGCTGAACGTTACGGTTTTCTGGCCGCTCGCGCCGCTAATGGCCTGCTGGCGGGATTGGTAGCCGGCGCGGCCGCCTACGGTTTGGACCTCTATCCGGCGCCCTGGCGGCTGCCGCTAATCGCCGCCGCGGCGCTGGCAGTGGGGCTGCTGCCCCGAACAGGCTTGCTGGCGCTTGGCGTGCTTGTACTCGCACCGGTTCTGGATTATTCGCCGGGGCTGGGCGCGCTGCTGGCAGCGGTATTTCTGGCATATTTTCTCGGCGTGGGGCTGGTCTGGCCGCAGCGGACCCTCCTGCCGGCGCTGGCCGGAGCCATGGGCACGGTCGGGCTCGGCCTGATCTACCCCGCTGCGGCGGGCGCTGTCGGTCGCTTGAGGAGCGGTCTATTGCTGGCGGCTATCGGCGCAGCCGCGATGAGCCTGCTACAGCTGCTCACCGGCGCCAGCCCGCTGGACTACCTCGGCCTCGCCAACGATTACGGGCTGGCGGAGAAGCTCGCCGGCGAGTACAACCCCTGGACTGTGCTCGGCCTGATCGCCACTCCCTTCCGGGAGCAGCCGGTCCTGCTGGTCCAGCCGTTGATCTGGCTGGCGGCGGCGCTGCCGGCGGCTCTGCTCATCCGCCGCCGCTACCTGATGCTCGACTTTGCGGGGCTGCTCCTGGCCAACGCCGTGCTGGCAGGCGGCTATCTGTTGCTGCCCCTGGCCGTTAACGGCTATGAGCTGCCGCTCGCGGCCTTTCTGAAAACCTTCACGCTTTGCGCTATAATTCAGGTCGGCCTCCTCCTGATCTCTCCCAGAAGCCGGCTGCAACTTCCCTCCCCCCGTGAGCGTTTTTAAAAAACTCGAGGATAAGATCCAGGGCCTGTTCGAGGGTGGCTTCGGCCGTGCCTTCAAATCGCCGGTGCAGCCGGTGGAACTGGCCCGCAAGCTGGTAAAGGAGATGGGGGACAACAAGGTGATCAGCGTCTCGCGCATCTACGCGCCCAACGAATACACTCTTTTTCTGGCGCCGGAGGACTACCAGCAGTTCGAAGCCTACGAGGATCAGCTGAAGTCCGATCTGGCTGACTACCTCCAGGAGAACGCCCGCAAGGAGAAATACGACCTGCTCAGCCGGCCGATCGTGCTGATCGAGACCGATGAGGACCTGGTGGTGGGCGAGTTCGGCATCGCCACGAGAATGGTGTCGGCGCCAGGTCCGGCGGCGCCGGAGGCGCCGCCGGCAGGGCTGCCTACCGACATCGGACAGACAGTCGTCTACCGGCCTCTGGCCCAGGTGGATGGCACCATGGCGGTGAGCGCCCGCGAGGCCGAGGATCTGGGCCTGGCGCGGGAGTGCATCACCCTGACCGTCGGCGACCGTGTCTTCGAGGTCACCCGCCGGACGGTGCTCATCGGCCGCAGCCGGCATTGCGACCTGGTGCTGACCGATCCCAACGTATCCAGGCGCCACGCTGAGCTGAGGCAGCGCGACAATGATTTCACGATCGTCGACCTCGACAGCACCAACGGCATCGAGGTCAACGGCCGCAAGGTGAAGACCCAGGCGCTCGTAAACGGCGACATCATCAACATAGGGACAACGAGAGCGAGGTTCGAGAGAAAACCATGCTAGAGCCAATCCTGTTCGGCTCCAAGATACTTTTCCTGGTGCTGCTCTATCTGTTCATCTTCATGATGGTGCGCCGGCTTTCGCGCGACCTGAAACGGGGCGAGGAGCCGATCGGCATGCCCGCGCACGCGGCGGCGCCGGTGGCGCCACCCGCGCCCATGAAAGCTGCCCCGGTCACGCCCGCAGAGCCCGTCGCGCCGCCCATAGCGCCAGTCATGCCGGCTGTCGAACCACCCGAAGCCCGGTCCCGGGCACGCTCGCCCGAAGCGGCGCCGGCCCCCGAGGTGGATTCATCGACCCGCGAGTTCGACTACCTGGTGGACAAGCTGAACCCCCGGCTGGTAGTGCAGCACAGCAAGATCATCGACGACGGCACCGTCTTCGAGATCAAGGGAGGCGCCACTATCGGACGCTCGCCGCGCAGCCAGATAGTGCTTCCCGACGATTTCGTCTCCTCGACCCATGCCCGCATCTTTGCCCGTAAACAGTTCCTTTTCCTGGAAGATCTCGGCAGCACCAACGGCACATTCGTGGATGGACGCCGCATCGAAGGCGAGAACCAGATCAAGCCCGGCCAGGAGATCGTGATCGGAGACACGATCTTCCGTTTCGAGGAATAGTCATCGTCGCCGACCGCGATAACACCGCCTGAATCACTAAGGTTTCTATGCCCGCCACATTCGCCACGGCCACCCATACCGGCCTGATAAGGAAGACCAACGAGGACGCGCTGTTCGCCCGCGACCCTGTCTTCGTGGTCGCCGACGGCATGGGAGGAGCCCAGGCGGGCGAGGTCGCCTCGGCCATGGCGATCCAGGCATTCGATGAGTTCGTCCCGGGAAACGGGGCGACGGAAGAAGCGCTCGCGAAGCTGATCACCAACATCAGCCTCGAGATCCACAAACTGGCTGTCGCCGATCGTGCGCATGCCGGCATGGGAACGACGCTGACAGCGGCCATCGTCGACGGCAACCGCGTGGTCCTGGCGCACGTCGGCGACAGCCGCGCATATCTCTGGCGCGGCGATTCGCTGTCCCAGCTGACCGAGGACCATTCGCTGGTGGGCGAGATGCTGCGCTCCGGCCAGATCACTTCAGCCGAGGCCGAGGAGCACCCCCAGAGGAGCATCATCACCCGGGCGCTGGGAGTCGACAGCGAGATCGAGATCGACTCCCGAAGCGTCGAGTGGCAGCCCGGCGACGTCTTCCTGCTGTGCTCCGACGGCCTCTACTCGATGGTTTCCGACGCGGACATCGCCGCGGTGATGGCGCAGGGCGGAGACCTGGGCTCCCGTGCCGGCGAGCTGGTCGAGGCGGCCAACGCCGCGGGAGGGCGCGACAACATTTCAGTGGTGCTGTTCTCACCCGACGGCGCCGCGGCCGCAGGCGGTATGGATGATCCCCGGTCCGAAAGCGGCCGGATCGACCCGGCCTCGGCCGGCGCCGGGTTCGCAACGAGCCCTGCCGTAAAACGCAGGGGGCTGCTTTCTCGACTCCGTTCGTTTCTTTCAACCTGGTACGGCGATGTCACGATAGCGCTCCTGCTGGTCGCTTTCCTGCTCACCGGGGGCTGGCTGATAAGTCGCCAGGTTTATTATCTGGGTGTGAACGGCGACAGGGTGGCCATCTATCAGGGCATCCCATACGACCTGGGACCTTTTTCGCTATCGAACCTTTACCGGGCCAGCACGGTCAAATACAGTGACCTGCAGCCCTATGAGCAGGAGCGCGTCAGCAAGCAGGAGCTGCAGTCAAAAAGCAGCGCCGAGACCATGCTCAGCAATTTCACCACCGAGGACAATAAACGCCGCCAGGCCGAGGAAGAGGCAGCTCGGACCCAGACCACGGCAAAGACACCGACGATACCTTCGGGAGGCGCGCCCTGATGCAGCGCAACCGCGAGCTGATCAACTTCCTGCCCGTGATCATTCTCATGATCGTCGGCTTCGCCAGCGTCTATGCGGCGCGGTCGGCTCAGATGGACGCGAGCTCGCTGACTTACGGCCTGCTCTTCGTGGGCCTGTTCCTGGCCGCGCATGTGTTGCTGCGCCTGGCCGCGCCCCAGGCGGATCCCTATCTGCTGCCGGTGACGGCCCTGCTTGCCGCCATGGGCATCATGATGATCTACCGGATCGATCCAGACCTGGCCGCCGCCCAGACTACCTGGCTGCTGGTGGCGCTGGGCCTGTTCGCGGCGATCATCATCTTCCTGCGCGATTACCGCAAGCTGGACGACTACATCTACCTCTGCGGCATCCTCGGGGTGCTGCTGCTGGTGATCACCGTTATCGCCGGACAGGAGATAAACGGCGCCCGGCTCTGGCTCAAGGTCGGCGGCATGTCGATCCAGCCGGGTGAGTTCTCCAAGGTCCTGATCACAATATTCCTGGCCGGCTACCTGAACTCCAAGAGGGAGCTGCTGGCGACCACGTCCTGGCATTTCCTGGGGATACCTCTGCCGCCGCTCAAGCATTTGGGCCCGCTGCTCGTTATGTGGGGGATGTCCTTCGGCATCCTGCTGCTGATGAACGACCTGGGCCCGTCGCTGCTGCTGTTTGGCATCTTTCTGGCGATGGTCTATGCCGCCACCAACCGCGTCGCCTATCCGGCGATCGGCATGGCGCTGATATCCATCGCCGCCGTGGCCGCCTACCAGATCAAGGCCATCGTGCGGCTGCGTTATGACATCTGGCTCAATCCCTGGGTGGATACGAACGACAAGGGCTACCAGATCGTGCAATCGCTCTTCGCCGTCGGCGATGGCGGCCTGTTCGGCACGGGGCTGGGCAAGGGTTATCTGCTCTTCAGCAACGGCGAGCCGATCATCCCGGCCCTGCACACCGACTTCATCTTCTCGGCCATCGCCGAGGAGCTGGGCCTGGCGGGCGCGACCGCCGTCCTCATCCTTTTCATGATCCTTTGCTACCGTATCTTCAAGATCGCCGTCGAATCCGACGACGGCTTCTCCAAGCTTCTGGCGACCGGCCTGGGAGCCGGCTTCGCGCTGCAGACTTTTTTCATCATCGGCGGCGTCCTCAAGCTGATCCCGCTGACCGGCATCACCCTGCCGTTCGTAAGCTACGGCGGCAGTTCGATGGTGGCCAACTTCGGCGCCCTGGCGCTGCTCTTGCTCATCAGTAACCGCACCAATAGAGAGAAGGCCAAGTGAACGCCCCGATCCGCAGACTGTTTCTGGTGTCAGTGGCCCTGTTCGTGGGCCTGATCGCCATGCTCGCCTACCGCCAGGTCATCCAGGCGCAGGACCTGGCCGACAACCCGCAGAACACGCGCAAGGTCTTCGCCCAGATGCGCATCGACCGCGGCCTCATCCTGGCCAGCGACAAGATGGAGCTGGCCACCAACGAGAAGCGTGACGACCTCTATTACCGCGTCTATCCCTCCGGCGACCTGGCCCCGCATCTGGTCGGCTACAGCGACCCCAAATACGGCCAGGTAGGGCTGGAGCACTCCCAGAACAGCTACCTCACCGGCACCGCCGACGAGGTCGAGCTGGTGAACCTGTTCGACACCCTGACCGGCAAGGAGAAGCAGGGCGCCGACCTCAAGCTGACGATCAATCCGACGGTGCAGGAGAAGGCGCTCAACGAGCTGCAGAAGATCGGCAAGCGCGGCGCCGTGGTGGTCGTCGAGGTGAAGACCGGCGCCGTGACCGCCATGGTCTCCAATCCGACCTATGACCCCAACCTGCTGGCCACCAACTGGGACCTGCTCAACGCCGACCCCTCCGCGCCACTGTTCAACCGCGCCACCCAGGGGCTCTATACGCCGGGGTCATCCTTTAAGATCATCACTGCTTCGGCGGCGCTGGAGAGCGGCCAGTTCACGCAGAACAGCCGTTTCACCAACCCGAAGGGATCAGTTGACATCGGCGGCTTCACGGTCAACAACTACCCTGGCGCACCTCTCGGGGAGCACAATTTCGCCGAAGCTTTTTCCCAGTCGCTCAACACGACCTTCGCCCAGGTGGGCGATCAACTGGGAAAGGACAAGCTGATAGAATACATGCTCAAATGGGGCTTTTACGAAAAGCCGCCGTTTGATCTGCCGTCCGACGAGGTTGCCGCCAGCGGACGCTACGATGACGGCGAGCTGGCGTCGCCGGGCGCTCCGATGGACCGAGCCCAGGTGGCCTCGATGGCCTTCGGCCAGGAGCAGTTGCAGGTGACGCCGCTGCAGATGGCGCTTGTGGCGGATGCGATCGCCAACGGCGGCAGGATGATGAAGCCTTATTCGGTGGACTCGGTCATCGACAGCCACGGCACGATCATCAGGCAGGCCGACCCCGAGGTCTGGAAGACGCCGATCGACAGCCAGACCGCCGGCGAATTGAAGGATATGATGGTCAAGGTGGTCAATGAAGGTACTGGCAGCAAGGCCAAGACCAGCCTGGTGCAGATAGCCGCCAAGACCGGTACGGCCGAGGTGACCGGCCGCGGGCCCAACGCCTGGTTTGTCGGCTTCGCGCCGGCTGACAATCCCCGGTATGCCATCGCCGTGGTGGTCGAGGATTCCGATGCCGGCGGCGGTATCGCCGGGCCTGTGATGCGCGAGACGCTCTTGACGGCTTTGGGGCTTTGAGATTTTAACATGACTGAACTGCTTGACAACCGATACGAGATAATCCGCCGCCTCGGCAGCGGCGGCATGGCCGACGTCTACCTTGCGCGCGATACGCAGCTGGGCCGCCAGGTGGCGATCAAGGTGCTCTACAAGCGCTACGCGCGCGACAACGATTTCGTCGCCCGCTTCCGCCGTGAGGCGCAGTCTGCGGCCGGGCTAAACCATCCCCATATCGTCAGCATCTACGACCGGGGCGAGGCGGACGACAGCTACTACATCGCCATGGAGTACCTCGAGGGGAAGAGCCTCAAGGACGTGATAATCGAGGACGGCCCCCTGGAACCGGCGCGCGCCATCGGCTACGCCGAGCAGATCCTGCAGGCGCTGCAGTTCGCGCACGAGAACAACGTCATCCATCGCGATATCAAGCCGCACAACATCGTCATCAACGGCCGCGGCCAGGTGAAGGTCACCGATTTCGGCATCGCCCGGGCGGGGAGTTCGCCGGCCATGACCGAGACGGGCTCCATCATCGGCACTGCGCAGTACCTTTCGCCCGAGCAGGCCAAGGGCAAGGCTGTCGAGCAGAGCTCCGACCTCTATTCGCTGGGCGTGGTCCTCTACGAGATGCTCACCGGCCGCGTGCCCTTCGAGGGCGAGAACCCGGTGGCCATCGCCCTCAAGCATCTGAGCGACCTGCCGGTGCCGCCCCAGGCGCTGGCGCCCGATATACCGGACAACCTCAATGCGGTGGTCATGCGCGCGCTGGCCAAGGACCCGGCCGACCGCTATCCCAGCGCCGCCGAATTTTTAGCCGACCTCGAGCGCTGCAGGCTCAATATGCCGGTGACCGCGCCGCCGCCTTCGGCGGACACTGCCATGACCAGCGTCATCGGCGCCGGGGAGCTGGCTGCGATAGGCGACGAGGCCGGGCGTACCATGGTCCGGCCCGCGAGCGCCGCCCCGGCAAAGAAGAAGATGTCCAACCGCAAGAAGGCGCTGCTGGCAGCGCTGGCCATAGTCGCCCTGATCGCGCTGGCCGCCGGGGTCTATTTCCTGGCTTTCGCGCAGGGCGGCAACATAGAAGTGCCCGACGTTGTCGGCCTCGACCGCGCCCAGGCCGAAACCGCCATACGGGCGGTGGGTCTGAAGCCCGAACTCGAGGCCGAGGAGAACAGCGAGACCGTGCCGGCGGGCAGGGTGATCCGCCAGAGCCCGGAGAAGGGCTCCAAGCTCAAACAGGACGGCGTCGTACGCCTGGTCGTGAGCAAGGGCAGCAGCAAGACCGCGGTGCCGGATGTGCGCGGCCTGACAGCGGCACAGGCTGACACCCGGATCAAGGACACCGGCTTCAACCCCGAACGGCAGCCCGACGCCTTTTCCGATTCGGTGCCCACCGGGAGCGTCATCAGCCAGGACCCAGAGCCCGGGGCGCAGGCCCAGAAGGGCTCCTCGGTCAAGTACGTGGTCAGCAAGGGCAAGGAGCCTCCCAAGGACGTCCAGGTGCCCGACCTTCAGAATCTGACGGTCGACCAGGCCGCGGCCAGGCTGGCGCAGGCGAACCTGGCGCTAGGCTCTACCAGTGAGGAGTTCTCCGATTCGGTCGGCGCGGGCAAGGTCATCAGCCAGAGCCCGAGCTCCGGCACGAATGTGAAGGAGGGCTCAACAGTAAATATTGTGGTCAGCAAGGGTACCGAACCGGTGAAGGTGACCGTGCCACCGCTGGTGGGAATGGACAAGACCGACGCCCAGAACGCCGT
>Ga0172371_10004572_pt1 | contig 20868 bp, 19 predicted proteins | sample Lak12m_FD_114543 | JGI IMG/M metagenome (GOLD analysis project Ga0172371, IMG submission 114543) | Freshwater microbial communities from Kabuno Bay, South-Kivu, Congo - kab_022012_12m | ecosystem: Environmental > Aquatic > Freshwater > Lake | place: Democratic Republic of the Congo: South-Kivu... | reverse complement strand
TCTTCGCTCCAGGCCGTGCAGGTCTACGTTCGCCGCCCCCAATCTGGGCAAACCGGGCGGAACAGGCAGTGTCGCAACCCGGCGGAAGCCGACGATTGATAAGGGCACCTTCCCGTGCCGACCGAATTGGTTGGATTACTTCCATAACTTGCTGTGAATAAAGTAGTTACATCGATCCATCAGGTTCACAAAACGTCCGGAGACCACTGACGAGCAGTGACAGATCGAACGTCCCCCAGCCGCGCCGCGTCCCTTGAGGTGGGGCATGGGCTCAGGAGGATCGGAGAAACCGGGGTGGTTTCCCCCAATTCCGCATTTCACAGTACCGGAATGGTCTGCGTATGCTACTTGATTTGTATGAAGCCCCTGCTATGCTAATTCTGTGGGCGGGGGCCCAAGGGCAACGCACCCTAGAAAAACAGGTCGTTTCGAGGTAAGAGAAGGGAGACGGACAACCATGATGCGATCAAATTGGAAGTACGTGATCTTCGGCGTCATCTTGGCTGGCACGTTGTTGGCGACCCCGTCGCAGGCAAGTGCCCATTGGTGGGGCTGGGGATGGGGCTGCTGCCCGCCAGTGTCCTGCTGTTACAGCTCGTGCTGCTACAGCCCCTGCTGGAGTAGCTGCTGCGATCCGTGCGGCGGAACGGCCTGGACCCTGGGCTGGCGACCAGGCCCGATTCGCCGCTTGATCCTCGGACGGTACAGGTGGTATCCGGTGGCATGGGGCGGCGGGACTTGCTGTGGGTCCTATACCACCTGGGATTCGTGCTGCGGTGAGGTGAGCACGTTCGCGCCGAGCACGACCACGGTGGTCCCGCAGGTGCAGAAACCGACGCTGGCGCCCCAGAAGCCGCCTGTGGCCAGTCCTCCCAGGTCCTCGATCGAAGACGATCTGCTGCCGCAGAAGGCGCCGGAAACGAAGAAGTCGACCAACCCGAGCACTCGGGACGATCGCAGCCGCAGCGAGAGCGGGCTGCTCTCGGTCAACGTGCCGGGTGCGGCCAAGGTGTACATCAACGGCCGCGAGACGCGGGCCGCGGGTACCCATCGCGAGTACGTTTCCTACGGGCTGCAGGAAGGGAAGATCTACCCGTACACGATCCGCGCCCTGGTCGAGGCCAGGAGCAACGAGGGGGTGGCCGACGCCGAGGGACGCCGGTGGGTATGGATCACCAAGACGGTCTATCTGAGGGCAGGGGAGCGCGTCGGGGTGACGTTCTCCGAGAACCTTGACCTGGAGAGCCAACTCGCCCAGGTCGAGCCCGCCAACATCCGATAGAACGCCTCCGACGGCATCGCCGCGTGGATAATTCACGACGTGGCTAAGCCCACGGGTCGCGACCCGTGGGCTTTTTTGCGTGGGGATCGGACGAGCGGGGCAGGGGAGGGCAGGGGGGCGGGCCGCCGAGCGATTTCCCGTTGAGGCTCCCACGCCGCGGGGCGTATAATACCAATTTCTAGCCCCGGCCGAACCGCCGGCCGGGAAGGGGTGTCGATGATCTTTCGGGAGAATTGCCGTGTTTGATTCGATCGCCGTCGTGGGCGCCACGGGCGCCGTGGGCACCATCATCCGCCAACTCCTCGAGGCCCGGAAGTTCCCCTTCAAGCGAATCAAGTTCCTGGCCTCAACCCGCTCGGCCGGCAAAGAGATCGCATTCGCCGGGCGCACCTACACGATCGAGGAGCTCAAGCCGGCGGTTTTTGAGGGAGTGGACTTGGCGATCGCCAGCACCCCGGACGAGGTCGCGCGGGATTTCGTCCCCGAGGCCGTCAAGCGGGGGTGCGTGGTGGTCGACGAAAGCGCCTACTGGCGCATGGACCCCAAGGTGCCGCTGGTCATTCCGGAAGTCAACGCGCACGCCATCTGGAGGCACCAGGGGATCATCGCCAGCCCGAATTGCTCGACCACGCAGATGGTCGTGGCCATGAAGCCTCTGCACGACTACGGGCGCATTCGCCGCGTGGTGGTGAGCACGTACCAAGCCGTGAGCGGGGCAGGGGTGGCCGGGAGCCGGGACCTGGAAAACGGCACCCGGGCCCACTTCGAGAAGAAACCGCACACCAACGAGATCTTCCCCCACCCCATCGTTTTCAACCTCATCCCGCAGATCGGCAGTGCGAAGTACGAGGGCTATACCTCGGAAGAGATGAAAATGGTGCATGAGACGCGGAAGATGTTCGAGGACGAATCGATCCGGATTTGCGCCACCTGTGTGCGCGTGCCGGTGACCAATTGCCACAGCGAGACCATCCACGTCGAGACGGAGAAGAAGATCACGGTGGCGGAGGCGCGGCGCCTGTTCGCGGGCATGCCGGGAATCGTGGTCATGGACGACCTGCCCAAGAAGGTCTATCCCATGCCCATCCACGGCGACGGCCGCGACGAGGTGTTCATCGGCCGGATCCGCGAGGATATCTCCTGCCCCAACGGCCTGGTTTTCTGGTGCGTCAGCGACAACCTCCGCAAGGGCGCCGCAACCAACGCCGTGCAAATCGCCGAAGCCCTGGTGAAAGGGCAGGGGAGGTAGGCGGAGGGCAGAGCGCAGGGGGCAGAGGGCAGAACGGAGCCGGGCCGTGTCGGCCCGGAGGTGACGCGGCACATCCCGCTTAGCCGCGGGACTTGTCCCGCGCGGCCCGGGTACGAACCACGCGTGATTCGCCGGCACCGATGCGCACCATCAAACTCACCCTCGCTTACGACGGCACGGCATACGCCGGCTGGCAGGTCCAGTCGCAGGGAAGGACCATCCAGGACGTGCTGGAATCCACGCTGGCCAAGATCACCGGCGAGGCGATCCGCCTAGCGGCCAGCGGGCGGACCGATGCGGGCGTTCACGCCCTAGGGCAGGTCGTGGGCTTTCGCACCGAGAGCCGGCTGCCGGCCGAGGTCCTCTTGCGGGCCCTCAACGCCGAGCTTCCCCGGGACATCGCCGTGCTGGAGGCCGCCGAGGCCCCCGAAGGATTCCATGCCACCCTCCACGCGAAACGGAAACGTTATCGCTACCTGATCTACGACGGCCCGGTCCGCGACGTGTTCCGCCGCCAAACCGCCTGGCACTGCCCTCGCGGCCTCGAGGTAGAGGCCATGCACCGGGCCGCGCAGGCGCTTTGCGGCACGCACGATTTTTCGAGCTTCGAGACGCACGGGTCGGAGCGGAAGACGAGCGTCCGCACGATTTTCGCCATTTCCGTCCGCCGCGGAGCCGAGGGCGACCCGCACCTGGTGGCCGTCGAGGTCGAGGCCGACGGTTTCCTCTATAATATGGTCCGCACGATCGTCGGCACGCTGGTGAAAGTGGGGCGGCACGCGCGGAGCGAATCGTGGGTCGCCGAAGTCCTCGCCGCTGCCGACCGCCGCGCCGCCGGCCCCACCGCGCCGCCGCAGGGGCTTTTCTTGGTCCAAGTGGAGTACGAAGGATGGCCGAAGGGAGAAGGATGAAGTATGAAGGATGAAGTAAGAAGATCGCTGCGTGCGATCTGGTGGGCGGGACGCCATTCTCTCTGAGGATGGAGCCTCGCGTGGCTGCTCGCTGGAATCCGGGGTCTCACTTCATCCTTCATCCTTCACACTTCATCCTTTCCCTCATGCGTATCGCCCACGTCATCACACGCCTGATCCTCGGAGGGGCGCAAGAGAACACCTTGCTCTCTTGCGAAGACCTGCTGCGGATCTATGGCGACGAAGTCTTGTTGGTCACCGGGCCGCCGTTGGGTCCGGAAGGGAGCCTGCTGGAGCGGGCAAGGGCAGGGGGGGTGCCCACGGAAGTCATCCCGCAACTCCGCCGCGCGATCCACCCCTGGCGCGACGCAGTGAGTTACTTCCGCATCAAGCGGATCCTCCGCGACTTCCGGCCCGACGTGGTCCACACCCACAGCGCCAAAGCCGGCATCCTGGGCCGGGCGGCCGCCAACGCCCTGGGCGTGCCGGCGATCGTCCACGGGGTTCACGGGGCCCCCTTTCACCCCTATCAAAGCAGCGTGGCCCGGGCCTTGTTTCGGGCGTGCGAGTGCTGGGCAGCCCCGCGCTGCCACGCCTTCGTGAGCGTGGCCGACGCCATGACCGACCTGATGGTCGGGGCCGGCGTTGCCCCACGGGAGAAGTTCACCACGATCTACAGCGGGATGGAAATCGAGCCGTTCCGCGATTCGGCCCGGCATCGCGACCGTGTTCGCCGCGAGTTGGGCTACGGCCCCGAGCACGTGGTCATCGGCAAGGTGGCCCGGCTGTTCCGGCTCAAGGGTCATGCCGACGTCATTGAGGCGGCCCGCGACGTGGTCCGCGCCCAACACAACGTCCGCTTTCTCTTCGTCGGCGACGGGATTCTGGCCGACCGCCTGCGGGCACAGATCGCCGCCGCAGGGCTGGAAGGGCGGTTCCAGTTCGTCGGATTGGTCCCGCCCGAGCGGGTCCCGCAAATGGTCGCCGCCATGGACATCGTGGTCCACGCCAGCCTGCGTGAAGGGCTTGCTCGGGTGCTGCCCCAGGCCCTGATCGCCGGCAAGCCCGTGGTGAGTTACGACGTCGATGGGGCCCGAGAGGTGGTCTTGCCCGACGTGACTGGGCTGCTTGTCCCCCCACAAGACGTGAAGGGACTGAGTTCCTCGCTCAGCCGGCTCGCCGCCGATCCCGCGCTTTGCGACCGGCTCGGCGCCGAAGGGCAGCGGCGCTTCACCGACTTGTTCCGCCACGAGCGGATGACCGCCAGCCTCCGCGGATTGTACGAGCGGCTTCTCGCCAAGCCGCTGCATCCGTAGTCGGTGTAGGGCGGACTGAACGCAGTCCCTGTAGGGCGGACCGAACGCAGTGAGGCCCGCCGGAGGGGCAGAAATGTTCTCCCGCTCCGGGGGCTGTCGCTTCGCTCCGTCCGCCCTACACTCATTATCCGCAGGAATCATCGCGCGCTGCGCAGACTTCCGAAGTCTCCAAGACTTCGGAAGTCTTGGTTGCGGCTCGGCCGCGCTACGACCTCCGTGCGCCCTACGATTCCCTTCGACTGGGGGGAAGTATCGCCGCGCCCCCCCGTCGCGCGATTGCCCGAGGGCCCGCTTATGGTTAAATTAGCGTGTTTGGAATCGTGGGAGGCGAACCACGCCCCCCAGACCGAGGCGGGGCGCGTGATTCGATCCGTGGGGCAACAGACCCGTGACTATGGCAGTCCCCGGCTACCTCGGCCCTTATCGACTGTTGAATGCCGTCCACACCGGTCCGAGCACCCAGATCTGGAGGGCGTTCCACGACGGCCAACAGTGTTTTTTTGCGGTCAAGACCCTGCTGGAAGACTACCGGCAGCAGCGGCAGTACGTTGGGTACTTGAGGTGGGAATACAAAGTCGGATCGCCGTTGGCGTGCGAGCGAATCATCCGGATTCACGAGTTTGCGTTCGACGACAAGGTCCCGTACTTGGCGATGGAATGGTTCGCCGGGGCGACCATGAAGCACCGCCTCAGGCAGGGACCCGAGGCAGTCGCTGCTCTGGCGCCGAAGATGATCGTCCAGGCCACCGAGGCGCTGGCCTATTTCAACGCGCAGGGCTGGGTCCACCGCGACATCAAGCCAGAGAACTTCCTCGTAGCCGAGCAGGGCGACGTGAAGCTGATCGACTTTGCCCTGGCACGGCGAAACAGGGGCCTGCTGGGCCGGCTCTTGACGCCTCGATCGAGGGTGCAAGGCACCAAGAGCTACATGTCGCCGGAGCAGATCCGCGGGCAGTCGCTCGACCAACGGGCCGACTTGTACAGTCTGGCATGCACCTTCTACGAGCTGCTCGCCGGTCGGCCGCCGTTTACCGCGGGCAGCGTGAAGGAGCTGTTGAACAAGCACCTGAAGGCGCCGCCTCCGCCCCTGGAGGCCGCCAACCGGAGCGTGACCCCGGAGTTCGCCCAACTGGTCCGCCGGGCCATGGCCAAGAGCCCGGCCGAGCGGCCTCGATCGACGCAAGACTTCTACGAGCGGATTCGCGCGACGCCGGTGTTTCGTCGCACCTTCTAGGGTTCACGCGAAAGGGGACTGGCTCCGTGGCGCAATCCGGTGTGGCCCAAGCAGAAACGTTCCCGCCACGGTGCCTGTCCCCTTTCTCCGTGGGTAGTCCGGCACTACCAAGGAGTCGGGAACTGGTGCCCTCGGCACAGATTGCCGGTGCGAGGATTGCTCAACCCGATCCGGTTGAGCCGAGAATGTATTATCCGGCGCTGAGGAAGCGTTGGAGGCAGCGAAGATAGCAGCACCGCTAGCACTGCTGGCAACGAGAGGTGACGATGGCCACAGCCGAGCACCGGCTCTCTTTTGAACGACCGATCTACGAACTGGAAGCGCGGCGGGAGAAGCTCGAAAAGAGCGCCGAGGACAATCCGGAAGTCCGCACCGAGATCCGCCGGCTCAACCGCGAGATCGCCGAGCTGAAGCGGCGGATCTACAGTCACCTCAAGCCGTGGGAGACGGTCGAGGTGGCCCGACACCCCGACCGCCCGCAAACCACCGACTACCTCGAACTGTTGTTCGACGAATTCGTCGAGCTGCACGGCGACAAGGTCTTCGGCGACGACCGGGCGATCCGCGCCGGCTGGGCGAAGCTCGATGCGTACCGGGTCATGTTCATCGGCCACCAGAAGGGCAAGACCTACAAAGAGCGGACGGCCTGCTACTTCGGCTGCGCGCACCCGGAAGGCTACCGCAAGGCCATGGCCAAGATGCGGATGGCGGCCAAGTTCCACCTGCCCGTCGTCTGTCTCATCGACACCCCCGGCGCGTATCCGGGGATCGGCGCCGAGGAGCGGGGCCAGCACCAGGTGATCGCCGAGTCGATGTTCGAGATGTCGCGCCTGGCCACGCCGGTCGTTTGCGTGGTGATCGGCGAAGGGGGGTCGGGCGGGGCGTTGGGCATCGGCGTAGGCGACCGCGTGGCCGTGCTCGAACACGCCTACTACTCGGTCATCAGCCCGGAAGGCTGCGCGGGGATCCTCTGGAAGAGTCACACCTTCAAGGAGCAGGCCGCAGAGGCGCTCAAGATGACCGCGAAGGACCTGAAGCGGCTGGGCGTGATCGATGCCGTGCTCCCTGAGCCGCTCGGCGGCGCGCACCGCGACCACCACCAGATGGCACGAGAGCTGAAGGCCTACCTCCGCGCGTCTTTGCGCGAATTGTCGGCGCAGCCGATCGACCGGCTTTTGGAGGCCCGCTACCAGAAGTTCCGCCGCATGGGCGTTTTCTTGGAGGTGCCGGTCACCCCGTCCCCGGCCGGCAACGGCCAGACGCCGGCTGACCACCCCGGGCCCTCCGACGCCCAACCGGCCGGCGCAACCCGGTCTTCGGTCCCGGCGGGCCAGCCCGGCGGCGAGTGACCGAGATCCGCGCGGAAGTTGTACGGTGGGTCGAACGGAGCGAGCCCCACCAATTGCAACTGCGCGGATTCTGCTGGGGCTCGCTCCGTTCGACCCACCCTACACGCTGACGGCGCCTCAACGAAACGCCACGGAGGGCGTTCCCTACAGGCGATTCTTGAGCGAGGCATACGAGGTCCTTGAGACTCGGATCCGATCCCGCAAGGCCGTTCTACGGCCACTCCCCAACGTCCGATAATGTTTCTTATGTTCGGTCGCGGGACGGCAATTTCACGGGAAAAAGCGGGGTTGGCGGGTCCGGATCCCGGTTCTCGGCCGGCGGCGAAGGAGTGCTCGGCCGCGAAGGAACGATCGACGGCACCACCGACGGCACGACGCCTTGCCAGTCCCAGATCGGACGCTGCGGCGCCTGCGGCTCGTCCGCCTTCGGCCGCTCCGCCGTGAGCGGAACCGACAATCGCAGCGGCGCGGCCGGGGCAGCGGGCACGCTCGGCGGGGCGTTCGGATCGAGCTTCCGATCCAACTGGTCGATGTACGTGCCCAGCACCTTGCGAACCTCGTCGGGCAGGATCGGGGAAGTCTGCTTGATCAAGGTCGCGATGGTACGACCGGAATAAGTCTTAAGAACCGACTGCCGCAACGATTCGGAAAGCGTGACCGCGAAGAACGTGATCACCAGGCACAGGAGGGCCCCTTTGGCCAGTCCGAACAGGGCCCCGACCTGATGGTCGAAGTCCTTCAAGCGGATGCGGTCGATGATCCTCGCCACCAACCGGAATGCCAGCCAGATGGCCGCCGACGTCGCCAGGTACAACAGCAGCATGGCAATGAAGCGGTTCCAGGGCTCCTGGGCGCTGATCATCGGCGCCACCGAGCCGCTCATCCGCACGGCCACGAAAAAGCTCACCACGAGCGAGGCCAGGGAGGCGATCTGCCAGGCCATGCCCTTCCACAAGCCGAACAGGGTTGCCATCGCTAGCACTGCTAGCATCACCAGATCGTAAGCCTGGATGGGGGTATTGCCCACGGCCACCTCCCACGTCGACCGGTACTCGGTTGCAGTCCGTTGCGAGGAGGAAGTATACCGAGCCCCACGGGGCCTGCGAAGACGAATCTATCTGCCAAACTGACCTTGGTAGACTGGGCCGTTTTCGGATACAAGAAAGCGGGGAGCTGTCGGGCATCGGCTTTCAGCTTCCGAGCCGGGGCGTGTCGCCCCGGCGGCCGGGCCGACACGGCCCGGCTCAGAGAAGAATCGGTTCGGCGGTTGCTCAATTGACTTCCGCCTGCTTCGCACCGCCGACTGGCCCCTGACCCCGGATCCCTGGCCCCTGCCATGGCTAATTTCAAGACCCACATCGCGGTGAGCACGGCGGCGGGCGTGGGCTACGGGGCGGTCGCCTACGCCTGGTACGACGTGCCCGCTCCGGCCTGCCTCCTCGCCGGCGGGCTGTGCAGCGTGTCGGGCATGCTGCCCGACATCGACAGCGGGCCCGGCATCCCTTTGCGCGAGAGTCTGGCCTTCGCCGCCGCGGTGGTCTCCACGATGCTCGTCGACCGCTTCCAGGGGTTCGGCTGGTCGATGGAGTCGATCATCCTGGCCGGGGCGCTGGTGTACTTGTTCATCCGTTTTGCCGTCGCCGAGCTCCTGAAACGCTACACGGTCCACCGGGGGATGTTCCACAGCATTCCGGCGGCCGTCGTCTTCGGCGAGCTGGCGTACCTGCTGGCCACGGGCGACCTGCCGCTGCGGCTCTACAAGGCGGGCGGCGTGGAGGCCGGATACGCGATCCACCTGATCCTCGACGAGATGTGGAGCGTCGAGTACGTCCGCGGCCGGATGCAGGTCAAGCGATCGTTCGGCACGGCGATCAAGTTCTTCGACCACCAGAAGATCTGGCCCAACATCTCCGTGTACGCGAAGCTGGCCTTGTGTACCTTCTTGGCCTTCCAAGACCAGACGTGGATGGAGGACTTCTATCGCCAGCGCCTCGAGGCCCGCACGCAACAGTGGACCCAGAAGCTCGTCGAATACTCCGGCAAGGCCCTCGGCGCCACACCGGCTCAGCAGGCCGAGCCGGGAGGCGAGACGAAGCCGGAGACGGCTACGTCGCCGCAGACCGCTTCCGTGCCCGGGCCCTCGGCGACAACGCCCTCAGACCCGAGGACGCCGGAGAACGGGGCAGACCAGGGAACCGATACGAAACACTCCTGGCTGCCACGCTGGTCGACCGGCCGCGACTGGCTCCTGGGCAAACAGCGGAGCACGCCCTCCCCGGGCGGCGCGGTGCGGTAGCGCTCATGGGGTGGCATGCTCTCACGACGCGAAGCGTCGGGTGAGCATGGAAACGGCCATGACATTATTGGCGCCGCGGGGCGGCTAGCTCGCGGCTGTCGAGGAGCAGGGTCACCGGGCCGTCGTTGACCAGGTCCACTTCCATCTGCTCGCGGAAGCGGCCGGTGGCCACGGGGATGCCTTGCCGGGCCACGGCGTCGAGGAACACGCGGTAGAGGCGTTCGGCCAGCTCGGGCCTTGCGGCGGCCAGAAAATCGGGGCGGCGCCCGCGGCGGCAATCGCCCAACAGGGTGAACTGGCTCACCACGAGCATCGCCCCGCCCACGTCGGCCAGGGCGAGATTCATCTTTCCCTGCCCGTCCTCAAAGATCCGCAGGCCGGCGATCTTCTCGGCCAAACGCTGGGCGTCGGCCTCGGTATCCTCGCTGGCGACGCCCAAGAGCACGAGCATTCCCGGGCCGATCTGGCCGCAAACCTCTTGGCCCACGGTCACTTGCGCTCGGCTTACACGTTGAATACAGGCACGCATGGTGATAGAGTACGGAAGGAGAGGACGGAAGACAAGTCGTAGGGTGGGACAAGCGAAGCGCGGTCCCACCCTACGATTGAGGTGTAACGAGTGTCGCAAGCCAAACCGCGAATTGCCGTGACGTTAGGGGACCCGAGCGGCGTCGGGCCGGAGATTGTGGCCGGGGCTTGGGCCCGGCCCGAGGTCCACGCCTGGTGCCGCCCGCTGGCCGTGGGCCGGCCCGAGATCCTCCGCCGCGCGGTCGCCCTCTGGAAGACCGGGGCCGAGGTGGTTCCGGTTCATTCGCCGGACGAGGCGGAAGCGACTCCATCGCGAATTCCTTGCCTGGTGGCCGGACCGCCCGAGGCCGCGGACGTTCCGCCGGGCACGATCGACGCCCGGGCAGGCCAAGCGGCCTTCGACGCCGTGGTCGCTGCGGCCCAACTTGCCATCGCGGGCCGCGTCGATGCGATCACCACCGCGCCGCTCCACAAAGAGGCCCTTCACAAGGCGGGCCATTTCTATCCGGGACACACGGAGCTGCTGGCCGAGCTTTGCGGGGTGACGGACTTCGCCATGATGCTCTATCTCGGGCCCGACGACACCGTGCGCTCGCCTGCCGGATTGGCCGTCGTTCACGTGACGCTGCACACCGCGCTGCGAAACGTCTTCGCCGAGCTGAGCGAGGACGCCGTGCTCGCCAAATCGCGGCTCGCGCACCAATTCATGGCCCGCCTGAAGGGCTCGCGCCCGCGGATCGGCGTGTGCGCGCTCAATCCCCATGGCGGCGAGGGCGGGCTGTTCGGCGACGAAGAGAAGCGAATCATCCGTCCGGCGGTGGAGCGGGGCCTCCGCGAAGGGCTCGATCTGGAGGGGCCGCTGCCGGTCGACACGCTCATGGTCCGCGCCCGCGACGGCGAGTTCGACGCCATCGTGGCCATCTACCACGACCAGGGGCATATCGCCTTGAAGCTGCTCGGCATGCACCGGGCCGTGAACGTGACGCTCGGGCTGCCCATCGTGCGCACGAGCGTCGCTCACGGCACCGCGCTGGACATCGCCTGGCAGGCCAAGGCCCAGATTGGCAGCATGATCGAAGCCCTGCGCGTGGCAACCCGGCTGGCGGGGAGCGGGGGATAGCGGTCGGGGGTCAATTGCCGGTCGGAGAACAGGCAGAATGAAGAATGAGAAATGAACCATGGAGAATGCAAAATGCGGGCGCCACGTTCTCATTCTGCATTTTTCATTGCCCGTTTTTCATTGTTCATTCCTCCCTCCTCCCCTCCCCTGCCCTCCCCTGCCCACGGACTCCCAACCCCCAACTCCCAACCCCCGCCCACTCACCGCTTCTTCAGTCCCAGGCGTTCCAGGAAGCGTTCGGTCTGGTCGGAGTATTCCAGGTTGCCGGGGCTGAAGGTGAATCGCGACCGATGGAAGGACACCTTCAGGGACACTTCAAATAGATCCATGGTCACGATGGTCGATTCGGTCGGCCCATCCACCCGGAGCGAGGGCTGCGCAAGCCGGCGACCGAATTCGATGCGAAATGGGAAAAGGTCGTCCCGGCCCAGGAACACCACCGCGAAGTGCGGGAGGTGCTGGGGAAGCTTGTCCCAGCTCACCGGGGCGCCGGATTTGATCGCCGCCTCAGGATTCGGCATGAGAGCGGCCAAGCGATCGGTCCTCCATTCACCCCGCAAGCGGACCACCGGTGTCCCGTCCGGGAGCTTCGTCTCCTCCGCCGAGATGAATTGGAACCAGTCGCGGAGGTTCCGCAACAACTTGGGCAGACCGCCCAGTCCTGGCCATTCGCCCATGGTCGGCAATTGCGTTGAGTCCTCGCGACCGTCTCGCGCCTGAGAGGCCCGGGCCAGATCAACCCGCTCGGCCGTCCCCTTGCCCCGATACGATTCGCACCTCCAGAAGTACCGTCCATCGCAAACGTACAGGAGCGTTCTGGGCTCATCGCCCACTTGCACTCGAAGTTCGAGCCGGAACATCCGGTTTGGGCCCGCCCGCTGTTCGAGGTACTCCCCTGCCCCCACCAGGTGCTTTCCCAGCAAGTCCACCGACTGCCGGGTCTTCGCGGCAATCGAAGGATAGGCTTCCAGCCTCGCGATGGCTTCCTGCAAGAGGACATCGGCTCGATGATCGCCGGCATGTGGCGGGAGGTCGCCATCGTTAGGTCCCTTGGGTCCGAAAGTCACTGCCCACGATTCACCCGTATTAGGGGATCGATTAGCCGTGTCAGTCTCGTGGGTTCGGTTTGCCCATTGTCTCCAGTCGAGTAAGTCCCGAAGCTGTCTTTCCCCCCGAAAGAATGATATAACGGCATTGCGGGATTCCGGCACCCCCCCCACGATCGCCACCAGCGTGCCGATAACAAGAGCGGTGATGGTCGCGAGCCTGAAGTTCATTTTGGGGGTTCTGACGGATTTGCCAAAGAAACGTGTTGTAGCAGACCGAACATTAGACCTCAGAGGGGTTTTCTCGTCGTCATACCCTGGCCCCAGACCATGGTATCCGGCGGCAGGCAAACTCGCCAAGTTGAAAACCGAACCGTGCTTCGGCAATCCAAGGTCGCTCGAACCGCCTGCATCCCGCTCGGGGCTGGCTCATGGGCGATAGGTAGGGGGGACACCTGATGAGATACGGCAAGTACATGTTGGCTCTCGTGGTAGCCGTGACAGGCTGCTGCCATGACGTGTGTCGTCAGGGCGGCGGTGGCGGAGGAAATGGCGGGTTGCGGAACAACCTGCCGCCAGCCTCGATGCTCATGCACCCGGGCCCCGGGGTCGACGGACCAGGACCCGGCGTAATGATGTACCAGCCGGGCGCCCCCATACCGCTCCAGGCTTCCCAGGTCGCGTTTGTTGGCCCGGAGGGGATGGTGGTGAACTGGGACGTCTCGGCCCCCGGGTTGTTCGACTCCGAGCCGATGGTCTGCCCCGGCCGCTACAACTTCCCTGAAGGGTCGATCTATCGGCTGAAGTTGAACAATATCCCGGGGCGACCGGGCGTGGAGCTCTATCCGACCTTGGAGGTCGGACCCACCATGCCGCGCACTGCGGCCTTCCTGGCCCACAATGCCATTCCCGTGCAGTTCACCCCGGAAGATTTCGATCAGGTGCTCAGCGGCAACTTTGTGACCAAGGTCGTCTACCTGCCGGATCCGGAGTTCCAGGAACTGGCGGTGGCGGGCGTGGAGACGCTGGTTAGCACGCGGCTCGACCCCGGCGTGGACCCGATCGTCGAAGCCGACCGTCGCGGCGCCATCCTTGCCGTGATCCGAATAGGCAACAAGGACTTGCAATTGCCCAGTCCGGTGGCTGGTGGTGAGCCGGGCGGAGTCACCCCGGCGGTCTACGGCGGTATGATGGGTCCCAACGGGATTCCGATGGGGATGGCCGGAGGACCCGGCCCCTGGGCGGGAGGCACCGTTCCGCAGAACTACATTTCCGGCGTGAACGGCCCGGCGTGGGGCATGCCGATGTCGGGCACGCCGATCGGACTGCCCGGCCCGCCGCACGTGCCGCTCGGGGTCCCGGCCGGCTTGCAGAAGCACACGATCGTCAACCACACCAAGGTCTTTCTGCCCGAGCCGGAAAAGAAGGTGCGGGTCGATGTCACCCAGCGGCCGGCCCAAAGCTATCCGCGCCCGGTCGATCACGTTCGGATCGTCGAGGGCGTGCAGCGTGGCGGGCCCGGCTATCACCAGCCGCTGGATGAGGCCCGGCAGAGGATTGCCGGCAACGAGACGGGCGACCCCAACGGCGGCGTCCCCTGCCCGTGCCCGAATGGCGGCAACGGGCAGAACGGCGCCCCGATGGCGGACCCGCCCTCGGAATAACGGAATGCGCGACGACCGTTGAAGAACAACCCGGGCCGCGTGGACTGCCATGAGGCGGTTCCGCGGCCTTCGTTTCGAGTGGAGAGAGAACGCAGCGCTACGTGGAAGCGCTCACGCACGCAGGTCAGGCTTTCCAGCCTGACGGCCGAATCGTCAGGCTGGAAAGCCTGACCTACACCGTAGTTCTCGTCGATTGAGTTCATCGATCCTCGCGATCCGCAGCCATGGTAACCACATTCCGCCGCCTGGCAGACAACGTGATCGACTCCGGGCAACGAGTTGCCGGCAGAATGGCGATGGCGGCGCTGGTGTGCCTAGGGACACTCAGCGCGGTGTCCGCCCAGCAGCCCCCGGTGCATTTCTGGCATCCGGCGGGCCTGCCGCCGGGAGCGATTGGCAGCCAGCAACTCCAGCGGGGTGGCCCGTTGCCCGGCTTCTTTCAGCCAGTCGAGATCACGGCCCCTCAGGGGGTCATGATCTCGCTGGCGGAAGAAGGCCGGTTTGGCAATCCCCAGCCGGTGCCGGTGCGGGCCGGATTGCTCGTCGGGCAGGTATACCGGCTATGCGCGATCAATCTCCCCTTTCAGCCGGGGGTAGAGGTCTTTCCGACGATCGAAGTGATCGACCGTCTGTACGCCCCGCGGGGCCTGGAAGCCCGCTTTCCGGTCCACATCGAGTTGCCCCGGGAGGACCTGGAAATGGCAGCCCAGGGCAAGTTCGTCACCCGCGTCATCTACGTCGAGAATCCCCAAGCAGCCCTCCCGGCGCAAGGGATCGCCGTGGAGCAGAGTTGGTTTGACGTGGCCCCCGGCATGGATCCTCTGGCCGTGGCCGACACCTTGGGGCGACCGATCGCCATCGTGCGGATGGGCGGCCGCGTGCCCGACCAGGGCGCGGGTCCTGACATGAGCTTCCTCTTCGGCTGCCCGCCGGTGCTGAAGCTCCCGCCGCAGCCAAGCCTCCCCGCACCGCAAGCCCGGCCGAAGGAGCAGGCCCAACCGAGCACTCCGCCGGCCAAACCGGACGCCGCCGCCCCGGCAGCGAAGAGCCGTTCGGAGGCCGCGCCACGATGAATCGCACGATCAGGGTTTCAGTGGGACGGGTTTCCAACCCGTCCCCCAGAACGGACGACCGGCTGGCTCGCCTGTGGCGACTCGCGCTGGTGGCGATCTGCACCTTGATCCTCTGCTCGTGCCGTGGGCCTGTAGGCGGCCGGGGGAACGGGCCCGTCGCAAACAGTGACGCCGCGGCGTCGCCCGGGGACAGCAGTGGGCCATCCCCTTCATCCTTCATCCCTCATCCTTCATCCTTCTCTTCCCCCTCCCCTGCCCTGCCCCAACAAGCCTTCCCCGGCGCGCCGCCGGCCGGGGCGTTCGATCCGCAGGCGCAATGCCCCGCCTGTCCGCCGGGCTGGGAAATGGGAGTCCCCCTGCCCTACCAACCGACAGGACCGTGGGCACCGCCGGGAATCGGCCTGCCTTGGCCCCAAGACGAATATCTGGCCGACGGCGGCGACCAGGGAATCCCGGCGGCCGTGACCGCCAGCCGGCAGGTCCGCGGCCTGGAAATGGAAGACACCGTCGCCCACTTCGATACCCGCGACGGGCAGACCATCGTCGAGCCGAGCAACCAGGTGTGCCTCTATAGTCCGCGGTTCCGGGCGGTGCGGCAGGTGGTCGGCGCGAACGAGAGCGATCAGATGGTCGCGTCCTCGGGGGTGACTCAGCCGGTCCGGCTGGTGTCGACCGGCGATGCGGCCATCCCCGGCTCCACCAAGCAGAATCGCCAGACGGTCCGCCAGATCGGGCAGAAGTCGGTAACCATCGCCCGCACGCGCCAAGGCGACGGGGCGGTCTCCACGGCCGTCGGCCCGTTCGCCTTCCACAACGGATTCAAGCCTTACGAGGATCTCGCGGTCATACGCACGGGCAAGTTCGAGAGGGCGGAACTGGCCTGGCTCGCCCGCGGCACCACGGCCGCCATCACCTGGACGAGCGACCAGGCCGTCCAGATCATGCTCGATCGCAAGGCGGCCAGCGCCGCGGTCAGCGATCAGAAGGTCGATACCCTGTACAGCGTCGACGAGCCGCCGGCCAACCCGAAGCTGCGGGTCATCAAGGTGGCCTCCACGCCGTTTGCCGAGGTGGGCGACACGGTCGACTTCACCATCCGCTTCGACAACATGGGCAACCAGGTGATCGGCAACGTGGTCATCCTCGACAGCCTCACCACGCGGCTCGAATACGTCGAGAAATCGGCCCAGTGCAGCCTCCCCGCCGCCTTCTCCACGTCCCAGAACGAAGGCGGCTCGGTCGTGCTGCGTTGCGAGATCGCCCAACCGCTGGAGCCCGGCAAAGGCGGCATCCTCCGCTTCACCTGCCGGGTGAGATAGCGGTTCGGTGGTCGGTGGGACGAGGGAATGCCGTGCCGCAACTTCCCGTTTAGCGGCCGGACTCGTCCGGCCCGCACTCGCTCAAGCGACGCGGCAACTCCTTTGGCGTGGCACTGCTTGCCGCATGCGTCCCGGCGCCACATAATAGGACGTGGATCGAGCATGTGTGGGGAGATCGCGTCGCCATGTTTTCCGATACCGCCGCAGAGGCGGAGCAGGTCCAGATCGAATTGACCCGCCGGATGACCACGGCGCAGAAAATCGCCCAGGTCCGGTCGCTGTCCGCCCTGGTCATCGGCCTGTCACGCCGCGCCATTGCCCGGGCCCATCCCCACCTTTCGCCGCAGGAGCTCGATCTGAAGTTCGTCGAACTCCACTACGGCAAAGAACTGGCGGACGGGCTCGCCGAGGACCTCAGGAGAAGGCGCCCGTGACCGCAGCCGACGCCTTGATCGCAGTGCGAGGGGTGATTGCTGCGTTGGAGCGGCTTGGGGTTCGCCATTACGTCGGGGGATCGTTGGCCAGTTCGGCATTCGGGATGGCGAGAGCCACCTTGGACGCGGACCTGGTTGCCGACTTGCGGCACGAGCACGTCGCCCCCATGGCCGCTTCTCTCGATGCCGACTACTACGTAAGCGCCGCGATGATTGCCGAGGCGGTAGCCCGGAAGTCGTGTTTCAATGTCATCCACCTGGCCACCAGCTACAAAGTCGACGTGTTCGTGCCCAAGAACCGCCCGTACGACCGTGTGGCGCTGGAGCGGAGCCGGAAAGACGTCCTGGATCTTGCCGACCCTTCGGCGGAGTTCTTCCTCGCGTCGTCGGAAGACACGGTGCTCAGCAAACTCGAGTGGTTCCGCCTTGGCGAGGGAGTCTCCGAGCGACAATGGCGCGACGTGATCGGCGTGCTCAAGGTCCAGGGCGACCGATTGGACCGCGCGTACCTGGCGCACTGGGCCGCCGAACTCGGGGTCGGGGATCTGCTGGAACAGGCGTCGCGCGAAGCCCGCGGCTGAACAGGGCATTCGTGTGCCCTCTGAAGACCCTCGACGCTGAACCCCCGCCGGGCTAAGATACACACCTGGCGGCGTGGCCGCCGCGGCGCATCCGTTTCGCGCGTCGTCGCTGTGTCCCGAATCCCGGGCCGACACGGCCCGGCTCTGTCCCTAGCCTCTCACCCCCGGTCCCTAGCCCCTAATCCCTCCCATGCCTGCTCACTGGATTGCCCAGCGGACGAAGTGTTTCGACAGCTCCGGGATCCGCAAGGTGTTCGACCTGGCGGCGAAGCTCTCCAACCCGATCAACCTCTCGATCGGCCAGCCCGACTTCGACGTGCCCGAAGAGGCCCGGCAGGCGGCGATCGACGCCATCCAGGGCCACAAGAACGGCTACGCCTTGACCCAGGGCGTGCCGGTGCTGCGGGAGAAGCTACAGGCCCGGGTGGACCGGCAGTACGGCCATGCCGACCGCGAGGTGTTCGTCACGTGCGGCACCAGCGGCGGGCTCATGCTGGCCATGCTCACCCTGGTCAATCCCGGCGATGAAGTGATCGTGTTCGACCCCTGCTTCGTGATGTACGACGCTTTGGCCGGCGTCTGCGGCGGGAAGGTGGTCTACGTTGACACGTATCCCGATTTCCGTATTCCCCTGGATCGCGTGGCGGCGGCCATCACCCCGCGGACCAAGGCGATCGCGTTCAACAGCCCCACGAATCCCACGGGCGCGGTCGCCACCCGCGACGAGGTCCGCGCCCTGGCCGAGCTGGCCGCCGAGCGGAACGTGGTCCTGATCAGCGACGAGATTTACCGCGAGTTCTGCTACGACGGGCCGTTCACTTCGCCGGCCGAGTTCAACCCGCAGACGATCGTGGTCGACGGCTTCAGCAAGACCTACGGCATGCCCGGCTGGCGCCTGGGTTTCGCCCACGGCCCGGGCGAGATCATCCGCGAGATGCTCAAGCTCCAGCAGTACAGTTTCGTCTGCGCGCCGCACCCGTTTCAACTCGCCGGGGCCGTGGCCATGGACGTCGACATGAGCCAGCACTTTGCGGCCTACCGGCGCAAACGCGACCTGATCGTCGAGGGCCTGAAGGACCATTACGACCTGGTCGCCCCCGGCGGCGCGTTCTACGCCTTCCCCCGGGCCCCGTGGGGCTCGGCCACCGAGTTCGTCACCGAGGCCATCGAGAAGCACAAACTCCTCATCATCCCCGGCAACGTCTTCAGCAAGCGCGACACCCACTTCCGCATCTCCTACGCAACCGCCGACGCGGTGATCGAGCGCGGCGTGGAGGTGCTGAGGAGGATGGCGAGGAGGTAGGGGGCAAGGGGCAGGGCTCAGGGGACGGGGGACGGGGGTCAGCGGCTTGGGACTAAATGGGGTTTCACAATTCTGGGAGGGCGAGGCTCCTGCCGAGCCCTCGCGGACGTGGGAAGGAAGATGTACGCTCGTCGCCGGCTCGGCAGGAGCCTCGCCCTCCCAGAATCACGCAAGGTCATTTAGGAAGGAAACCCCGCCTTGACTTGGGATGGGATTGAGCCTATCCTTTCCACCCCTTTCAGACCGTGTTGCCCCCTTCCCGGGTAAGCGGCGGCTCGTCATGGACGGATTAGCGAGGGTGGAGAACCGCGGAGACAGGCGAGGCCATTCTTCCCCGATCCGGTGGCGCTGGGTCGGCGTTGCGGTCGTCGCCTGGGCAGCGTCGGCATTCTCCTGCGAGAGCGTGTCGGCGCAGGGAGCGATCCAGACGGCCCTCGAGAGCGTGCGAGGCGATTCCGCGGGCAACTCCGGCGGCGGCGAGGCGCAACCCCCCCCGCCTTCTTCGTCCAACGAATCCCGAAGACGCAAAGCGGCGGAGGATCCTTCGTGTGACGAGGGGATTCCGCTTGACGCGTACCCGTCGCTCGTGTTGTTTGGCGGCTACCTCTGCGCCGCCGGTGCCACGTCGCCTCTCTGGGTCCCGATCAGTGCGCTCGAGGATGACTACTCGGTGACGATGTACTTCCCGCGTTTCCCCTACGACGGCGCGGACATCCATCTGTTCCAGTGTCCGGAGTCAAACCCTGGACGGCCGTGGTCGGGCCGATTCAACGTGGAGTATCTGGAGCCGTTCAGCGCCGTCAACGGCGTCAACGGACGACTGCTCCTGAGCACGACCTCGCGTTTCGGGCTGGATGCGGAGGCCAGCCACTTCGAGGAGCACCGCCCCCACGGCGCCTTCGATACGCTCTGGATCGGCGACTGCAACCTGGTGTTTCGCTTCGCCCAGGCCGAGAAGGCCGAGTTCCGCGCGGGACTCGGATTGAACTGGCTGAATTACCCCGACAAAGACGCGGCGATGTCGGACTTCGGCTTCAACTTCACCTACGGGGCCGATATCTTCCCGCGCAAGCCCTGGGTGCTCTCCGCGGACCTGGACGCCGGCAACCTGGGCCGCGCCGGACTCTTCCGCTTCCGCGCCACCGGCGGGATCATGCTCCGCAGCCTGGAGGTCTACACGGGCTACGAGTACCTTGACATCGGCCGCTCGCACTTCAACATGCTTCTGGCCGGGGTGCGGGTGTGGTTCTGACCGAGCCGGAGCGGGCCGCAAGCGGCCCCGCTACACGCTCGGCGGCCGGGACCCCGCGAAACGCTCGGCGCCCCCCTGCCCTGCCCTTCTTCTTGGCACCGTCGTGCAGCGCCCTTACGCGCTCTTGTGCTTCGCCTCGGGAACCGGGAAGAGCTTGGCGCGGCCGGCCACCACATCTTCGGTGACCTCGTAGGTGAGGCCGGGCGTCTGCTCGGGGAGCTCGAACATGATGTCGAGCATGAGCTCTTCGACGATCGAACGCAAGCCCCGCGCCCCGGTGTCTTTGGTGTGGGCCTTCTCGGCGATCAAGCGGACCGCCTCGTCGGTGAATTCGAGCTTGGCGTTCTCCATGCCGAACAGTTCCTGGTACTGCCGGCAGAGCGCGTTCTTGGGCTCGCGGATCACCCGCACCAGCGAATCGACATCGAGCGGCAAGAGAGGAGAAACGACCGGCAGGCGCCCGATCAGCTCGGGGATCATGCCGAACTGAAGGATGTCGTCGCTATTGACGAGCGGAAGCAGCTCGGCCAACTCCATCTCGTTGGTCCGCAGGCCGGAGTCCTGGGTGAAGCCGATGGTCCGCCTTCCGATCCGCTTGGCGATGATCTTCTCCAGGCCGACGAACGTTCCTCCGCAGATGAAGAGGATGTCGGTGGTGTCCATCTGGATGTACTGCTGCTCGGGATGCTTGCGCCCGCCTTGCGGCGGCACGTTGGCGACCGTGCCTTCGAGCATTTTCAGCAGCGCCTGCTGGACGCCTTCGCCCGACACGTCGCGGGTAATGGAGATGTTTTGGCTGGTCTTGCCGATCTTGTCGATCTCATCGATGTAGATGATGCCGTACTGCGCCAGTTCGGTGTTGTCGCCGGCAATCCGCACCAGATCGCGGACGATGTCCTCGACATCATAGC